>OLQU01000516.1_pt1 | contig 32248 bp, 25 predicted proteins | sample 1672271 | NCBI WGS metagenome assembly OLQU01 (sample SAMEA3136666, study PRJEB25190) | human gut metagenome | biome: human gut; feature: human-associated habitat; material: faeces | place: Austria | collected 2013 | reverse complement strand
TCCGGCGCTTCGCCTTCGCCATCCCAAACGACGCCCATGATTTCCGGGATAACGTCGTTGGAGCGGCGCACCCAGACCTCGCTCCCGATGCGCACGCGCTTGCGGCAGATATCGTCGTAGTTGTTGAGCGTCGCTCGCTTCACCGTCACGCCGCAGATATCTACCGGGGACAGGTGCGCCAGCGGCGTGAGCTTGCCCGTGCGCCCGACCTCCCACGTGATTTTCAGCAACTTGGTGACAGTCTCCTGCGCGGGGAACTTAAAAGCAATCGACCATCGCGGGAATTTGTCCGTCGTGCCCAGCACCTCGCGCGTGCGCATGTCCGTAATCTTGATCGTCGCGCCGTCGATCAGGAAATCCAGCGTCTCCCGTTTTTGCTCGATTTCATGCACGGCCTCCAGCGCTTCCTCGATGGTCTGCGCCGGACGAACGAACGGGCTGATGTTGAGGCCGTTTTCCTTCATAAACGCCAGCATATCCTGCTGGGTTTCAAAGCTCTTGCCCTCGATATAGCCGATTTGATAAAAAAATGCGTCCAGATGGCGGCTCGCCGTCACCTGCGGATCGAGATTGCGCAGCGCGCCCGCAGCCGCATTGCGCGCATTTTTGAGCGGTTCAACGGCGGTTTCGTTGTATTTTTTGAGTTCGGACAGGCGCATGATGCCCTCGCCCTGCACCTCCATCCTGCCGGTGAACGGGATGGTCAGCGGAATGGTGCGGATCGTCATCGCCTGCGGCAGAATCGCCTCGCCGATCTCGCCGTTTCCGCGCGTCGCCGCCTGAACCAGCTTGCCTCCGTCGTATGTCAGGTTGACCGTCAGGCCGTCGAGCTTATATTCCACGCAGTAGCTGTTTTTCGGCAGGCCGCCCGCGTCGTTCGTCTGCTTTTCGCAGCGCTGCGCCCACGCGAGAATCTCCTCTTCGCTCTGCGCCTTGTCCATACTCCAGAGCCGCGCGATGTGACGGTGCTGCTCAAAGCCCTCCATCACCGCGCCGCCAACACGTCGGGTCGGCGAATCCGCCATGCGCTCGCCGGTCTTTTCCTCCAACCCGCGCAGCTCGGCGTACATCGCATCCCATTCGTCGTCGGATATATCGGATTCATTCTGATCGTAATACCTGCGCGAGGCTTCGTTCAGCTTGTCGATCAACTCGCGCATGCGCTGCAAATCGTTTGTCTCGCTCACGTTTTGTTCACTCCTCCAGCCTGATCATTGGCGCAATTGTCAGCGCCAATTCCTTCACGCCCACACGAACGTCGTCAAATCGAATCATAATGCGGGCGTCCGAGCCGCTTCCGCTGACGCGCACAACCGCGCCGCGCCCAAATTTTCTGTGCATCACATGGTCGCCGGGCGAGTAGATCGATGGTTTCTCCGTTTCATGTGCCTGCGAGGCCACCACCTTCAGCGGCTCGTTCATTCCGCGCTGCACACCCTGAACGGTCACGCCGCCAACCGTCGCGCTTTTTGCGTTCCAGCCGGAGAAGCTCTGCGCCTGTCCCGTCGGCTTTGCGACGTTGTAGCTCGTCTTTGGCTTCCAGTTTGATTGCCCCGCCTGCGGCTGCATCGGTGCAAAACCGCTGCTCTTGCTCCACGCGGGCTGCTGCCAGCCGCCGCTTTGCCAATTTCCTCCGGGCTTTTTGTTTCCCGGAAAGCCGCCGCTCCGGCCGTCCCTGTCGGAAACATCCTCGATCAGCCGCGCCGGAATATCGTCGATAAACCGGGAGCGATCGTTGAATTGAATCTGGTTATACAGCATGCGCCGCGATGCGTGAGACAGGAACAGCCGCTCCCGCGCGCGCGTGATGCCGACGTAGCAGAGGCGGCGTTCTTCCTCCATGCGCGCCTCGTCGTCGCGGCTTCTGGCCGACGGAAACAGGTTTTCCTCCATGCCGACCATGAATACATTCGGAAATTCAAGGCCCTTCGCGCTGTGCAGCGTCATCATCGTCACTGCGCCGCCGTCGTCGTCCATCTCATCCAGATCGGACACCAGAGACACGTTTTCCAAATAATCCGTCAGCGTCGGGTTGTCGGCTTTCTCTTCAAACTCCTTGACCGCGCCGACAAATTCGCGAATGTTCTCCACGCGGGAACGGTTCTCGTCGTTGTCTTCCTTGGTATACTGGCTTTCCAGCCCGACCGTGTCGATGACATACTGCACCAGTTCGGTCAGTTTCATCGTCTCCTGCATCATGGTCAGGCTCATCATCAGCTCGCTGAATTTCTCCACGCTCTTGCGCGCGCGGGCGTTCAGGCTCTCCGGCATATCCATGCACGCGGTCAACAGCGGCATTTCCTCCTGCGCGGCGTGGCGCGCCAATTCGTTCACCGTCGTATCGCCGATGGAGCGCTTGGGCACGTTGATGATGCGCCGCACGGAAATATCGTCCGCCGGGTTGACCAGCGCGCGCAGATAAGCCAGAATATCCTTGACCTCCTTGCGGTCATAGAATTTCAGCCCGCCGTACATCCGATAGCGGATGCCCGCCTGCACGAACGATTCTTCAATGACGCGGGACTGCGCATTGGTTCGATAGAGCACGGCAAAGCGGCCAAGCTCCTCGCCGCGCGATTTCAATTCGCGAATCTGCTGGCAAATCCAGGCCGCCTCCTCGCGCTCGTCGCCCGCCCGATACAGCCGGATCAACTCGCCGGGTCCCTGCTGCGTCCACAGCGCTTTGTCCTTGCGGTTGGCGTTGAGCGCGATGACCTGATTCGCCGCGTCCAGAATATTTGCCGTGGAGCGGTAATTCTGCTCCAGCTTGATGACCTTTGCATCCGGGAAATCCTTCTCAAAATCGAGAATGTTTCGGATATCCGCGCCGCGCCAGCCGTAGATGGATTGATCGTCGTCGCCGACAACGCAGAGGTTTCGGCTCTGCGCCGCCAGCAGGCGCACGAGCATATATTGCGCGTAGTTCGTATCCTGATACTCATCGACATGGATGTACCGAACCTTGCGCTGATAGGCCTCCAGCACCGGCGGATGCTGCGCAAAAAGCTCAAGCGTTTTGACGATCAAATCGTCGAAATCCAGCGCGTTCGAGCTTTTCAGCTTTTCCTCATACGCCTGATAGACGTCGTAAACGAGCTGACTTCGATAGTCCCTCTCGCTCTGCGAAAACCAGTCCTGCGGGCCGAGCAGCTTGTTTTTCGCATCGGAAATCTTGCCCTTGATCTCTCTGGGCGGCAAAAACTTGTCGTCGATGTTCAGCTTTTTCAGAATTTCCTTCAGCGCGCTCATCTGGTCGTCGTCGTCGTAGATCGTGAAGGAGCGCGTGTAGCCCAGTTTTTCGATGTCGCGGCGCAGAATTTTCGCGCAGCCGGAGTGGAACGTCGAAACCCAGATGTCCTCCGCCCCCGCGCCCGCCAGTTTTTCAATGCGCTCCCGCATCTCCTTCGCCGCCTTGTTGGTGAAGGTGATCGCCATAATCGCCCACGGCGGCACGCCGTGCTCCAGCAAATTCGCCACGCGATACGTCAGCGCGCGGGTCTTGCCCGATCCCGCGCCCGCAAGCACCAAAAGCGGCCCTTCAAGCGTTTCCGCCGCGAGCCGCTGTTCTCTGTTCAGGTCGTTTAAGTTCATGGATTTCCCTCGCTTATTTCATCGCCGAATTTCGTTTTGCCCAAAATGAGCTGATATCCGCCCGCGCCATAGGTCAGGCAGCGATTGACGCGGCTGATGGTCGCCGTGCTCGCGCCGGTGCGCTCGGCAATCTCCTGATAGGTGACCTTTTTCTGCAAAAGGCGCGCAACCGCCAGCCGCTGCGCGACCGCCTGCAATTCGTGAATCGTAAAAATATCTTCAAAGAAACGATAGGCTTCGTCCATATTATCCAGCTCAAGCATCGCGCGAGCCAAATCGGCAATCTGATCGTTGATGATGTGATCCTGCATGCTGCCGTCCTCCTCATAACGTCTGTCGATCAATTTCACTTCATTATAGCACAGATACCGCGCAAAAAAAAGCGGCGAACGCTCTGTTTCACCGCTTTTCTTCTTTATTTCACTAAAGCGACCGCTTATTGCGGCTGCGCCGCCTCCGCGTGAAACGCATGCGCGGGATGCGCCTGCGCCGGATCGGCGTTATGCGCGCCGTCCAGCAATTCCAAATGGCCGACGGAAACCTCATACGCCGTTTTTTCGATCACGCTGCCATCCGGCATCTGCTTCTGATACGCGCGCGATTGCAGCCGCCCCGTCAGGGTGATCTTGTCGCCCACATCCAGCTTAGCGGCAAAACGCGCGCTCCGCCCCCACGTGATGCACGGAATATAGTCGCTCTTTCCGTATGCCCGGTTTACAGCCAGCATCATATCGGCAATCTCGCGCCCAAACGGCGTCGTTCGATACGCTGGGGCCTTGCAGAGCGTGCCGGTCAACTGGATTTGATTGGGATTCTCGTGCTCGTCGTTTTCAACGATCTTCTGGGCGAACGCCGTAATCAGCAGCCGCCCCGCGCCTTCGATGATTTTGTTGTAGGAGCGCACCTGTCCGTCAATGGCCAGCGTATCGCCGTCGGAGAGCATCGCGCCGTCGAGCAGCCGCTCGGAAAGCGTGACCGGCAGCAGATCCTGCGCGCCGGACAGACGCGGCACGCCCAGCGTCAGGTAATAAAATTTCTCGCCGAACGCTTCATGCCCCACCACGGGCGTCCCCACAACCTTACCGCTCAAATGCAGTGTGTTAATGACGTTTTCCATTGTACGTCCTCCTTATTGCTCAATCTTTCTTGATTCATTGCCTGTTGACGCCGAAGGCGGCGGCGTGGCCAAATGCTGTGTGCCCGCATGATCGATCCACGTTTCGCCCTCAAGCAGGAGCTCGGAAATCGGAATGACCCTGTAACCCGCCCGCTGATAGTATTCAAGAATCTGCGGCAGCGCTTGCAGGATATACTTGGAATCGTTATGGAAGAGCACGATGTCGCCGGGATTCACGTTCTTCGTGCATCGCCTGACCATGTCTTCGGCGCTGATGTTCTTCCAATCAAGCGAATCCACATTCCACTGGATACATTCATAGCCTTCTTCCCGGCTGATGCGTACCACTTCGTCGTTGTATTCGCCATACGGCGGTCTGAAAAGTGTGGTCGGCTTGCCCGTGATGGACTGCACCAAATCGCTGCACCGTTTCAGCTCCTCGCGAATCTGCGAATCGGAGAGCTTCGACATATGCGGGTGCGTGGCGGAATGGTTGCCCACCTCATGCCCTCTGGCTTGCAGCTCCGCCACCAGCTCGGGGTATTTTTCCGCCCAGAAGCCGACCAGAAAGAAATTTGTCTTCACCCCGTATTGATCCAGAATGTTCAAAATCCCCTCTGTATTGGCGTTTCCCCATGCGGCGTCAAAGCTGATGGAGAGCACTTTTTCCTCTGTATCGACGTTATACACCGGCAGCTCGCGCGTCGTCGTCGCCGCCATCAGCCCCGAGCCGTCGCTTCGCGTCACATAGACGGCCGTCAAAGCCGCCAGCGCGAAGATCATGGCCCAATGCCTCACGGAAAGCGAACCGAAGCGCTTTTTGTTCATCCGCATCGCCTCCACTTATCACCTCGAAGGTTTATATGTGGCGCGCTTTGCATTTAGAACTTCACTCATTAGACGGAGCAGACCGCCCGTTTCTTCCCTAATTTTTCTCTCAAAAGAAAGATTTCACATTTCCGCCGCATTTGATCGTTTCAGAACAATATGATCTATCCGATTCGGATTGTTGCGCGCTGTCCTTTGCCATGCCGCGCGTCTATACAAAAGAGCTGCTTCTTCTTTTCAGAAAAAGCAGCCCGGAATCCTGTTTATACTAATTCGCAGTTAAAATGCTTAACAGAGCGCATCAGATTTTTTGTTCTGACGAAGCCAAGTGAAGTGAGGCGTACTGGAGGTACGTTGAACGGAACGAGGCAAAGTCAGAGCGAAAAAGATGGTGCGCGGATTAAGCCATTTTAACAAGAATTAGTATTAATTGTCGTTATCGGTCTCCGCGGTCAGTGCGGCGTATTCCACCACATCGTCAAGCAGCACATTGATGAGCAGTTGCCCCTTGCTCGTGCGGCGTTCCACGGCAATTTCGTCCATGTTGAGCACCGTCACATGGCCGTGCCGCTGTTCCACGCGCGCGCTCTTTGCGCCCGTGACGTTGAGGCAGGCGGCAAGCTGTGTGCCGGTTTCGCCCGTCTTGTTCATCGGAAGGAGCTTCTGCCCCTTGCCTGCGCGGCCCTGCCGCTCCACATCGTCGCTGAGCATCCGCTTGCCGAAGCCGCGGTCGCTGAGCACCAGCAGCATATCGCCCGCCTTCGGGATTTCAAACCAGCGCACCTCGTCGTCCTTGCCCACGTCCATGCCGCGAACGCCCGCCGTTGCGCGTCCTGTGCAGGAGACCGTGTCGAGCCTGAAGCGGAGCGCCGTACCCAAACGGGTAATCAGAATGATATCGTCCTTGTCGTCTGGATCCACCTGTACCATGCCGACCAGTTCGTCCTCGCCCTTGAGGCTGATCGCCGCGAAGCGCGCGCGGCGGATTCCGTATTCGGCCGCCGTCGTGCGCTTGACCTGTCCATTCTTGGTGATAAACAGGAAATCGCCTTTTTTCGCCATCTCCTCCGTCTTGACGCAGATCATGGCGACGGCATGCTCGTGGTCGGCCAATCCGGCGATCAGTCCGGTCAGCAGGCTTCCGCGATCCCTGAGCTTCATCGTCTCCGGAATTTTGGAAACGTCCAGCATGAAGCAGTTTCCCTTGTTCGTAAAGAAGTAGAGCGTCTCGTCCGTCGCCGTCTGAATGGTTTCCACCACGTCATCCTTTGCGCCGGGCTGCGCGAGGTATTTATCCACCATGCGTGGACTCATGCGGCGCAGTTGCCCATCGCGCAGGCGCAGAATCGCCGTGTCTTCCGCGGCGGGCTTGTTTTCCACGACCGGCAGCGTCGCGCTGTCGTCCTCGATCAGCTCGGTGCGGCGTTCGTCGCCGTATCGATCCCGAATCTCGGTCATTTCCTGACGAATCACGTCGTCCAGCTTCTTTTCGCTCTTCAAAATGCCCTCAAGCCGCGCGATGGTTTTGAGAATCGCGGCGTATTCCCTGCGAAGCGCCTCAATTTCCAGTCCGGTAAGGCGCTGAAGGCGCATATCCAGAATCGCCTGCGCCTGAATATCCGTCAGACCGAACCGCGCAATCAGCTGCTCCTTGGCTTCCTTGGGGCTTTTGCTTTTGCGGATGAGCGCGATAACCTCGTCCAGATGGTTGACTGCTACCATCAGACCGGCCAGAATATGCTCTCTGGCCTGCGCCTGTTCCAGCTCGTATTTCGTGCGGCGGGTCACCACGCGCTTCTGATGCTCAATATAATAGGTAAGCATCGCCTTGACGCCCATCTGAACCGGGCGGCCTTCCGCAATCGCCACCATGTTCACGCCGAAGGTGATCTGCAAATCGGAATATTTATAGAGCACCGACAGAATCGCCATCGGATCGACGTCCCGCTTGAGCTCGATCACCGCGCGCAGACCCGTGCGGTCGGATTCGTCGCGGATATCGTAAATGCCGCCGAGCTGAACCTTGCGTTCCTCGCTGAGCTTGAGAATTTTTTCCAGCATCGCCGCCTTGGGAATCTGATACGGCACCTCGGTGATGACGATCAGCTTGCGCCCCGCCGCGCCATCCTCGATGTGCACCTTGGCGCGCAGGGTCAGCTTGCCGCGCCCCGTTTCGTAAGCCGCGCGAATTTCGTCGTTTCGAATCAGCCTGCCGCCCGTCGGGAAATCCGGCGCGGGCAGAACGTTCATAATCTCATCCAGCGTCGCTTCCGGCTTGTCCATGACCAGAATCGCCGCGTCGACAGCCTCCTTGAGGTTGTGCGGCGGAATATTCGTCGCCAGACCGACCGCAATGCCGGATGCGCCGTTCACCAGCAGGTTCGGATATCGCGCAGGCAGCATATCCGGCTCCTTGAGCGTATCGTCAAAGTTGAAGCTGAACGGCACGGTGTCCTTGTCGATATCCCGCAGCATTTCCAGCGCGAGCGGCGCCATGCGCGCTTCGGTGTAACGCATCGCGGCCGCGCTGTCGCCGTCAATCGAGCCGAAATTGCCATGGCCGTCAACCAGCAGGGCGCGCATGCTGTATGGCTGCGCCATGCGCACCATCGCGTCGTAAACCGAGCTGTCGCCATGCGGATGGTATTTGCCCAGACAATCGCCGACAATGCGCGCGCATTTTTTGTGCGGCTTATCCGGCGTAACGCCCAGCTCGCTGAGCGTGAAGAGAATACGCCGCTGAACCGGCTTGAGGCCGTCCTCCACGCGCGGGAGCGCACGTTCCAGAATGACGTGCTCCGCATACGGGATCATCGAGATATGCATGACCTCTTCCATCGGACGCTGGATGATCTCGTGATGCGGCGCAGTCCCCTTTGGCGGCTGACCGCCTTCCTTTTTGCGTGCCATTACTTTGCCTTCCCTTCTCGAGCCAGGAACGTATCCACCTTGTTGAAATCGGCATAGGTAGTGATATAGTCGCGCCGCGGCTCAACCTTGTCGCCCATCAGCAGCGTCACCAGCCGTTCGGCCTCGGCCACATCCTCCAGCGTCACCTGCATGAGCTGGCGATTCTCCGGGTTCATCGTCGTTTCCCACAGCTGGGCGGGGTCCATCTCGCCCAAGCCCTTGTAGCGCTGAATGGTGTAGCCCTTGCCCGCCTTCGCCGTGACGGAGGCCAACTCCTTGTCGTCATACGCATAAACGATCTTGTCGCCCTTTGCAACGCGATACAGCGGCGGCATGCCGATGTACACATGGCCATCCGTAATCAATTCGCGCATATAGCGATAGAAGAACGTCAGCAGAATCGCGCGGATGTGCGCGCCGTCCTGATCCGCATCGGAAAGGATGATGACCTTGTAATACTTGAGGCTCTTGATATCAAAATCCTCGCCGATGCCCGTGCCCAGCGCCGTGATGATCGAGCGGAATTCCTCGTTGGCGAGCACCTGGTCGATGCGCTTTTTCTCCACATTGAGCGGCTTGCCGCGGATCGGCAGAATTGCCTGAAAGCGGCGGTCGCGCCCCTGCTTGGCGCTGCCGCCTGCGGAATCGCCCTCGACGATGAACATTTCGTTCTCCTCGGCCTTTCTGCCCGTGCAGCTCGAAAGCTTGCCGACCAGCGGCGCGGCGTCCAGTTGGTTTTTCGCGCGGGCGACTTCCTTCGCCTTCCGCGCGGCTTCGCGAACCTTGCAGGCGCGCAGCGCTTTTTCGACAATCGCCTGCGCAACGTCCTGATTTTTGAGGTTTTCGAGGTATTCCGTCATGCGGGCGTACACGAAGGCCTCCACCGCCGGGCGAACCTCCGTGTTGCCCAGCTTGCCCTTCGTCTGCCCCTCAAACTGCGGGTTGCGCACAAAGGTCGCCAGCACCGCCGTGATTCCCTCGCGGTAATCCTCACCCATCAGGTTGTTGTCCTTTTCCTTGAGCGCGCCGACCTTGCGGGCATAGTCGTTCAGCGCGCGCGTAAATCCGGCCTTAAAGCCCATTTCATGCGTGCCGCCCTCGGCCGTCGGGATGTTGTTGACATAGGAAAAGATGTTCTCCGCGTAATCGTCGGTGTGCTGAATCGCCAGGTACACGCGCACGTCGTCCTGTATGCCGTCGAGCATCAGCACGTTTTCATACAGCGGCGTTTTGTCCCGGTTGATATAGCTCACGTAATCCGCCAGACCGCCCTCGTACATGAAGACGGTTTTCTGCTTTTCCGGGTCTTTTTCCCGTTCATCGACAAACGTGATGGAAAGCCCCTTGTTCAGATACGCCAACTCGCGCAGATGGCGGCGGACGGTTTCGGCATTGAATTTCGTTTCCTCAAAAACGGAGTCGTCCGGCAGGAACGTCACGCGCGTGCCATGCTTGCGCGTCGCGCTGACGCGCTCCAGCGGGGTCACTGCGCGCCCGGAGGCGATTTTCTTTTCCGCCGGATCATAATTGCTTTCAAAGCGCATGCGGTAGTGACCGCCGCCGGTGCAGCTATCCACGACGAGCCATTTGCTCAGTGCGTTGACGACCGACGCGCCGACGCCGTGCAGGCCGCCGGAATACGCATAATTCTGATGATCGAATTTTCCGCCCGCGTGCAGCCGGGTGTAGATCACCTCCACGCCCGTGATGCCCAATTCCGGGTGGATATCGACCGGAACGCCGCGGCCGTCGTCCTCCACGGAGGCGCTGCCGTCCTTGTGCAGCTCCACGGAGATGCTCCTGGCGTAGCCATTGGCCACCTCGTCAATCGCGTTATCCACGATTTCCCAAAGCAGGTGGTGCAGACCGCGGGAGCCTGTCGAGCCGATGTACATACCCGGACGCATCCGAACCGCATCCAGCCCTTCAAGCACCTTGAGCATGCTGGCAGAATAGGTTTTCGCCATGAATAAAGCCCTCCTTATAATCGTACAACTCTACATTATACCTGATTTTTCCGTTTTTTGCAATGCCCCGCCTGAAACTTGCGCATTTCCATTCAGGTTTGGACACTGTTTTTCGCGCCTTCAGGCATATGAAACGCCGTTTCGGCGCATCCTGTCTTTACTGAAATGAAGCGAGGAGGGATACTCCGTGTCTCTGGGCATGATTCTTCTGGTGGTGCTCGCGCTGCTGATTCTGTTCGGCGTTTTGCAGCGCGTTCTGGATCGAATGGCGCTCACCGACAGGCAGGCGCTGCTTCTGGTCGCGCTGATTTTTGTCGGCGGCTGGCTGCCGGATATCCGTTTGGGAATGGTTTCCATCAACATCGGCGGCGCGCTTGTGCCTTTAGGCGTTTGCGTCTATCTGTTTTTTCACGCCGGCACAGGCAGAGAGCGAATCCGCTGTCTGGTCGCGTCGGTGCTGACCGCCGCGGTGATTGACGTCATCAGCCTGCTGTTCCCAGCAGACCCCGTCGCCATGCCGTTTGATCCGATGGTGCTCTACGGTCTGTGCGGCGGCGTCATCGCGTGGCTGACGGGGCGCTCCCGGCGCAGCGCGTTTATCGCGGGCGTGCTCGGCATGATTCTTGCCGACACGGCAATCGGCGTGGTCAACTGGACGCGCGGCGTTCAGCAGGTTCTGTATCTGGGCGGTGCGGGCGCGCTGGACGCCGTCGTGCTTTCCGGCGTGACGGCGGTGATGCTCTGCGAGCTGTTCGGCGAAATCATGGAGCGCATGGCACGCGGCAAGACAGACGGCAGCACGCTGCAGGGAGGTCAAAGCGCATGAAGGAAAAGCTCTCCCGCCTCGCGCTCTCCTTTGCGCTGGCGATTGCGTTATATGCCGCCTTTTTGCCGACGGCCTCCGCCGACGACGTCGCCGAATCGCTGCACGTCGCGGTAGACGGAACGGGCGCGTATCTGTTCTCCATCAGCGGCGAAATCAGCGAAGGCGACGAATACATCAGCGCCGACAACATTCTCTACCGCATCGCAACCGTGCAAAACGGAAACGCCATTGCGGAAAAAATCGGCGAGGAGACCATGCCGGACGTTTCGTGGCTGGATGTGGGGCAGGCTCAACCCGTCTTCGCGCAGGAAGGCGCCGTGCCCGCCGCCAGCGCAAAAGCCGACGATTCCCGCAAGCTGATCGCCATGTATGTCACGCACAGCGACGAAAGCTACGTTCCCTCCGACGGAACGCAGAGCGTCAACGGGCAGGGCGGCATATACGACGTGGCGCGCGAATTCCGCGATGCGCTTCAGCAGCAGGGCATCGACGTGATTCTGGATGAATCCACCCACCTGCCCCACGATTCCGGCGCGTATCGGCGCAGCCGACAGACCGCCGAGCGGCTTTTGCAGAAAAGGCCGGACGCGATCATCGACGTCCATCGCGACGGCATTCCCGACCAGAGCGAATACGCATGCAGCATCGACGGTGAAAACGTGTCGCGGGTTCGGCTGCTGGTCGGGCGCGGCAACCAGAACAGCTCGGTCAACCGGGAGTTCGCCAAACAGATGAAGGCCGTCGCCGATAAACAGTACCCCGGATTGGTGAAGGATATTTTCATCGGCAAGGGCACGTATAATCAGGATCTCGCGCCGCATGCGATTCTGCTTGAATTTGGCACGCACACCATCAGCAAGGAGCGCGTGCTCAATTCGGCGGATATGATGGCCAAGGTCGTCTCCAACACGCTTTACGGCCCGCAGACCGGCAGCGCCAGCGCGGAAAAGAGCGAAAAGGGCGCATCCGGCGCGCAGAAACCGGCCGCGAAGGACGACACTGGCGTTTCCGGCGGCGTCATCTTCCTGATTGTGGCCGTCGTGGCAGGCGTGCTGATCTTCGCGTTTGCGCAGACCGGCAGCGGCAAAGCCATGGGCGAAAAGCTCGGGCGAAACGTCAGCGAAATGACCGGCGGCCTGTTGGGCAAAAAGCCGAAGGACAAAAACGGATAACAAACGGTTTTACTGCGCGGCACGGCGGTTTTTCAGCCTGCCGCGCGTTTTTTATGCAAATGCTTGACTTTTCCGCCGAAATCCATCATAATATGTTGGGTTATTTTGAAAAAGAAGGTGTTTCGTCTCCATGCCCCAGCGTATTGTTCGCGTTCACCCCGGTTCGCTTGCCGCGCGCAGCGGCATCCGGGAAGGGGAGACGCTCGTTTCCATCAACCGAACGCCGGTGCTCGATCTGGTCGATTATCAATACCTCACCGCACGTCCGTCGCTGGAAATGCTGCTGGAGGATAACGATGGGCAGTCGCGCACGGTGCATATTCACAAGCTCGTCGAGGAGCCGCTCGGGCTGACGCTCGAATCCTCACTGATGAGCTGCCCGAAGACCTGCGCGAACCACTGCATGTTCTGCTTTATCGAGCAAATGCCGCCGGGCATGCGTCCCAGCCTCTATGTGCGCGACGACGATTGGCGGCTCTCGCTGATGGCGGGCAATTTTGTAACGCTGACCAACCTGCCGCCGCAGGAAATGGATCGCATGATCGAGCGCCACGCCAGCCCGCTGTATATCTCGGTGCAGACGACCAACGGCGAATTGCGCAAAAAGATGCTGCACCACATCCATGCCGACCGCATCATGGAACATCTTCGCCGCTTTGCCGACCACGACATGAGCTTTCACTGTCAGGTCGTGCTCTGCCCCGGCATCAACGACGGGCCGGAGCTGGAACGAACCATGCGCGATCTGGCGTCGCTCGCGCCGCACGCGCTGACGGTGGCGCTGGTGCCGGTCGGGCTGACCAAATACCGCGAACATCTGTATCCGCTTCGCCCCTATACGCAGGAGGAGGCCGAGCAGGTCATCCGGCAGGCGGAAGCATTTCAAAAGAAGATGCTCGCCGCGCACGGTACGCGGTTCGTCTTCCCCTCCGACGAGTTTTATCAGATTGCGAAGCATCCGCTGCCCGATGTGGACAGCTATGAGGATTTTCCGCAGTTCGAAAACGGCGTCGGCCTGCTCTGCCGCCTGAAGGATGAATACGAAACGGCCGTCCGCCTCGATCCCGACGAAGGGCAGGCGGAAAAACGAAGGGTCATCATGGCCTGCGGCACATCTGTCGCGCCGTTTCTGCGGGAGCTGATAACAAGCCATCCCGTCAGCGGCGTCGATATCCGGATTAAACCCATCGTCAACTACTTCTTCGGCGAAACCGTGACCGTCTCCGGCCTGATTACCGGGCAGGATCTGGTCGCGCAGCTCAAAGGCGAGGAAGCAGATGAAATACTCATCACCGAAAGCATGCTTCGCCAGGGAGAGGAAATCTTTCTGGATGACATGACGCTTGAACAGGCGCAGCAGCAGCTCGGCATCCGCATCACCCCCGTCCCGGACGACGGCGCGGATTTGCTCTATGCCCTGCGCGGAACGGAGGAATAAGCATGGCCAAACCCCTTGTCGCGGTCGTCGGCCGCCCGAACGTGGGCAAATCGACCTTCTTTAACAAAATCGCGGGGCGGCGCATCTCGATCGTGGAGGATACCCCCGGCGTGACGCGCGACCGCATCTATGCGGATTGCGAATGGCTCAACCACAAATTCACCCTGATCGACACCGGCGGCATCGAGCCGCGCACGGACGATATCCTGCTCAAGCAGATGCGTCGTCAGGCTGAAATCGCCATCGACACCTGCGATGTGATTCTCTTTTTTACCGACGGCCGCACCGGCATGACCGCTGACGACGAAGACGTCGCCACCATGCTGCGCAAGAGCCGCAAGCCGGTCATTCTGGTAGTCAACAAGGTCGATTATCAGGGCGTGAACGACAACATTTATGATTTCTACGCGCTCGGTCTGGGCGATCCCTTCCCCATCTCCGCGACCAACATGCTCGGTCTTGGCGATTTGCTGGATGAAATGGTCAAGCATTTCCCGCAGGATGAGCAGACCGAGGACGAAGAGGAGCACACCATTCAAATCGCCGTCGTCGGCCGCCCGAACGTGGGCAAATCCAGCCTTGTGAATCGGATTCTCGGGCAGGAGCGCTCCATGGTTTCCGGCATTGCGGGCACGACGCGCGACGCGATTGATACCGCGTTTGTTCGCGACGGCCAGCGCTACAACATCATCGACACGGCCGGTATTCGCCGCAAGCGCGCCATTGAAGAAGAATCCATCGAACGCTACAGCATCGTGCGCGCACTGGCTGCGGTGCGCCGCTGCGACGTGGCCTTGATCGTCATCAACGCCGAGGACGGCGTAACCGAGCAGGATACGAAGGTCGCGGGCTATGTGCACGACGAGGGCAAGGCCGCCATCATCGTCGTCAACAAGTGGGACGCGCTGGAAAAAGACACCAACACGATGGAAGCCTTCCGCAAGAAGGTCATCGAGGATCTCAAATTCATGGATTATGCTCCGGTGCTCTTCATCTCCGCGCTGACCGGTCAGCGCGTGCCGAAGGTGCTGGAAAGCGTCCGCGAGGTCTACGGCCAGACCTCCCGCCGCATCACGACCGGCCTGCTCAACGATATTCTGGCCGACGCGACCACCGCGCTCCAGCCGCCGTATATCAGCGGCCGCCGGCTCAAGATTTATTACGCCACGCAGCAGAGCGTCTGCCCGCCGACCTTTGTGCTCTTCGTCAACGACGAAAAGTTGATGCATTTCGCCTATCAGCGCTATCTGGAAAACCAGTTCCGCAAATCCTTCGGATTTGAGGGCACGCCGATTCGTTTCATCCTCCGCAACAAGAATCAAAAGGGAGATGACGTGAAATGAGCGTTTCTGTCAAGCTGATTCTGACGCTTGTGATCGGCTACCTGCTGGGCAGCATTTCCACGGGCGTCATCGTCTCCCGCATGTTCGGCCACAAGGATATTCGCAGCGAGGGCAGCGGCAATTCCGGCACAACGAACATGCTCCGCGTCATGGGCAAAAAATACGCCTTGCTGACATTCGCGGGCGATTTGCTCAAGGGCATTGTCGCCGTGCTGATCGGCAAGGCGTGGCTGGGCACGCAGGCGGGTGAAATCGTCGGCGCGTTCGGTGCCATTCTGGGACACAATTTTCCGCTCTACTTCGGTTTCAAGGGCGGAAAGGGCATCGCGACGAGCTTCGGCTGTCTGCTGATCGTGTTCCCGGTGCAGACGCTGTGCGCCTTCGGCGTGTTCCTGCTGATCGTGGCGCTGACGCGCTATGTCTCCGCCGGTTCGCTGGGCGCGGCCGTCACGCTTCCGTTTTTCATCATGCTCACCACGCCCTGCAACCCGGTCATCTGGGGTTCGGTGATCGCCATCTGCCTGTTGGCGATTTGGCGGCATGCGCCGAACATCAAGCGCCTGATGAACCACACGGAAAGCAAAATCAGCCTGAGCAAAAAGAAATAATCGCGCAGTCAAACATCAGCCAATCACAAAAGGAGCGGGTTCGCAAGACCCGCTCCTTTTTTCCTATATGAAATTGAATGGCGTGCGTTTTTCTATGTAGGTCAGGCCTCCGGCTCGCTTTCCTCCACGACGCGCCGCTTGGTCGGCAGGCAGATCACCTGCCCGCTGACAAAATCGCTGGGCAGCAGGTTGGGGTTCAGCCGCAGGAGCTGCTCAACATTCGTGCCGTTGCGCGCCGCGATTTCATCCAGCGTGTCGCCTTCCTGAAGGCGATAGACCGGGCCGCCGTTCTCGCAAAGCCCCCGATCCCCGCTCGGCGGCACACAGAGCACATCGCCGGGGCGCAGCGCCGTCAGCCGGATATCCTCGTTGTATTCGCGCAATGCCCTGAGCGACACGTTGGAGGACAGCATGACGTCCACAACGCTCTGCCCCGGCCGCACCGTATACGCGGAGGAACCGACCGGACAGGACCGCCCCTCTCCCACCGGCACGCACAGGATATCGCCCACCAGCAGATGACCCGCCGCGATATTCGGGTTGGCGTTCATCAGCGCGCGCACGCTCACGCCGAACTTTCGGGCGATCAGGTAGAAGCTGTCGCCGCGCTGAACCCGATAGGTTTCGCTGCCCGGCGGGCATGCGCCGGTGTCTCGCTCCATCGCCGTCTGATTGATCCATTCGTTTTCGGTCGTGGTCGCATTGATTTGATCCATAAAAGAACAGCCCCTTTCGACGTTCTGCTAAAAGCCTATGCGTCGAGGGGCTGTTTGTGCATGAAATCAGCCGAGAACCGTACCGTCCGGGTTGAAGAGCGGCAGTTTCTCCAGATAGATGATATCGCCGCGCTCCTGCGCGTCGCCTTCCGCGAGAATCGCCATGCGGCCGCAGATGTTGCCGCCAGCCTTCTCCACGAGCTTCTCCAGCGCGGTGAGGGACTCGCCGGTGGAGATCACGTCATCCACGATCAGGATGCGCTTGTCCTTCATCAGCGCGGCGTCTTCGCCGTCGATATAGAGCTTCTGCACATGGTCGGTGGTGATGGAACGAACCTCCACGCCGATCACGTCCTTCATATAGAGCTTCACACCCTTGCGCGCAAGCATCCACTTCTTGCAGCCGCACTGGCGCGCCATTTCATAAACCAGCGGAATACCCTTGCTCTCCGCCGTAATCAGATAATCAAACTCCGGCGCTTTCTTGAGCAGCTCCGTCGCGCAGGCCTCGGTCAGCTCGCAGTCGCCAAAGATGACGAACGCGCCGATGGAAAGCTTGTCGTTAAGCGGGCAAATGGGCAGATCGCGCTCACAGCCGGCGATTGTCATGTGATAATGCGTATTCATGGAGTCGAACCTTCTTTCTTGCCGCCGGAAAACCGAGGCAATAATCATCGTTTTTATTATACGCTGATTTCCTTTTTTGTCAATGAATGTGCCCGCCATTTTTCCTGTTTTTATGCCACAATTTTGCGTTTTTGTGTAAAAACGAAACAAAAACAAGATTTTGGTGCTTCGGCAGGGCTGAAAATCGAACGATTTTTACAAATACAATAAAATCATTCGTATGTCATTCCCCTTTCCTTTGTCGGTAAAGCCGCCGCCCGACCGCCGTCCTGCAAGTTTTTCCGCTCTCTTTGGCTGAATCACGCATTTTTTTACAATATCCTGTCTGTTCCGCATGAATCCCCGTCATTTTTCCGCAGGCCGTCCCCTCCGCCTGATTGCCCGCGAAAAGGGCTAACGTTCACGCGGAAGATATTTTCTTTTTTTAAGCGCAATCGCCCTTGACGCTCCCCCCGTTTTCGTGATAAGATGGTTCTCGATAGCGAAAACTAAATATTGTGTTCAAATCAAAGACCGGCATCTATATATTGTGGTTTCAGGTTTCAATCATACAAAGAGAGGAATGAGTGTGGGGATGTACATCATCAAAAAAGACGGCACGAAGGAGCCGTTTAACGTTCAAAAGATCGTCGCCGCCGTCAATAAAAGCGCCGAGCGTGTGCTCTATACCTTCAAGCCCGACGAGCTGGATTTTATCTGCCGCTTCGTCACCGAGAAATGCGAAGCGCTGGGCGCGGACGGCATTATGATCGCGCAGATGCACAACATCGTCGAGGGCGCGTTGGACGCCATCAACCCGGCGGTCGCCAAATCGTATCGCGATTACCGCAACTATAAGACCGATTTCGTGCAGATGCTCGACACGGTCTATAAAAAATCGCAATCCATCATGTACATTGGCGACAAGGAGAATTCCAACGCCGACAGCGCGCTGGTTTCCACCCGCCGCAGCCTGATTTTCAACCAGCTCAACAAACAGCTCTATCAGAAATTCTTTTTAACGGTCGAAGAGCTTCAGGCGCAGCGCGACGGATATATCTACATTCACGATATGTCCGCCCGCCGCGACACGATGAACTGCTGCCTGTTTGACGTAGGCGCCGTGCTGCGCGGCGGGTTTGAAATGGGCAACCTGTGGTATAACGAGCCGAAGACGCTGAACGTCGCGTTCGACGTGATCGGCGATATCGTGCTCTCCGCCGCGAGCCAGCAATACGGCGGCTTCACTGTGTCCTGTGTCGACCAGCTTCTGGATAAATACGCCGAGGCCAGCTACATCATGTTCTATGATCGCTATCGTTCCCTCGGCCTCTCCGACGAGCGCGCGCAGGAAGAAGCGATGAAGGATATCGTCAACGACTTCGAGCAGGGCTTCCAGGGTTGGGAATACAAGTTCAACACGGTCGCTTCCAGCCGCGGTGATTATCCGTTTATCACCATGACACTCGGCCTCGGCCAGACGCGCATGGCCAAGCTCGCCAGCAAGCTGTTCCTCAAGGTGCACGCGGGCGGTCAGGGCAAGAAAAACAACAAGAAGCCGGTGCTCTTCCCCAAGCTGGTTTTTCTCTACGACGAAAACCTGCACGGGCCGGGCAAGCCGCTTGAAGACGTCTTTGAAGCGGGCATCGAGTGCTCCTCCAAAACGATGTATCCCGATTGGCTGAGCCTGACGGGCGAGGGCTACGTCGCCTCGATGTACAAGCAATACGGCGCGGTCATCAGCCCGATGGGCTGCCGCGCGTTCCTCTCCCCGTGGTTTGAGCGCGGCGGCATGGAGCCCGCGGATGAAAACGACAAGCCTGTCTTTGTCGGCCGCTTCAACATCGGCGCGGTTTCGCTGCATCTGCCGCTGATTCTCGCCAAGGCGCGCAAGGAGAGCCGCGATTTCTACGAGGTGCTGGATTATTACCTCGAACTGATCCGCCGCCTGCACATCCGCACCTACGCCTATCTGGGCGAAATGCGCGCAAGCACCAACCCGCTGGCTTACTGCGAGGGCGGCTTCTACGGCGGCCATCTGGGGCTTTACGACAAGATCAAGCCGCTGCTCAAAACGGCGACGGCCTCTTTCGGCTACACCGCGCTCAACGAGCTTCAGGAGCTTTATAACGGCAAGAGCATCTACGAAGACGGTCAGTTCGCCCTCGAGGTGATGCAGTACATCAACGACAAGGTGAACCAGTTCAAGAAGGAAGACGGCAATCTCTACGCCATTTACGGCACGCCTGCAGAGAGCCTCTGCGGCCTGCAAATCGAGCAATTCCGAAAGCTGTACGGCATTGTGGAAAACGTGTCCGACCGGCCATACGTCTCCAATTCCTTCCACTGCCACGTCACCGAAGAGATCACGCCGATTGAAAAGCAAAACAGCGAAGCGCGTTTCTGGAACCTCTCCAACGGCGGAAAGATTCAATACGTCCGCTACCCCGTCAGCTACAACAAGGAAGCCATCCGCACGCTGGTGCGCCGCGCCATGAAGCTCGGCCTGTACGAAGGCGTCAACCTGTCGCTGGCTTACTGCGACGACTGCGGATATCAGCAGCTCGAGATGGACGTCTGCCCGAAGTGCGGCAGCACCAATCTGACGAAAATTGACCGCATGAACGGCTATCTCTCCTATTCCCGCGTCCATGGCGAAAGCCGTCTCAACGACGCGAAGATGGCCGAAATTGCGGAAAGAAAGAGTATGTGACATGAATTACCATAACATAACCGTGGATGATATGCTCAACGGCGACGGTCTGCGCACGGTGCTCTGGGTTTCCGGCTGCGCGCACCATTGCCGCGGCTGCCAGAATCCGCAAACATGGGATGCCTGCAGTGGGATTCCGTTTGACGACGCGGCGAAAAAGGAGCTTTTTGCCGACCTCTCGAGGGATTATATGAGCGGCGTGACATTTTCCGGCGGCGACCCGCTCTGCCCCGGCAACCGCGAAACCGTCGGGCAGTTGATTGCCGAAATTCACGAGCGTTTCCCTGAAAAAACGATATGGCTCTACACCGGGGATCTGTTTGAGAGCTTCCGCGACACGCTCAGCTTCCTTCCGATGATCGACGTGATTGTGGACGGCCCCTATGTCGAGGCGCTTCGCGACGTCAATCTGCGCTGGAAGGGCAGCAAAAACCAGCGCGTCATCGACGTTAAAAAGACGCTCGCCAGCGGAGAAATCGTCCTGTGGGCAAAAAATTAACCGATACAAAAGGAGTTTTTTATGGTTCGTGTCGCACGTTTTGAAAAGGTTTCCCTTCGCCGCTTTGTCACGGATTGGGTCGCGACGTTTCCTCAGCAGACCGTTGAACAGGCCGTCGCCGCATATGAGCGCATCCGCCTGCCGGAGCGCGCGACAAGCGGTTCCGCTGGGTATGACCTCTTTGCGCCGGTCGGTTTTGAACTCGGCGCGGGCGAAGGCATCAAAATTCCGACGGGGCTTCGGGTGCTGATCGAAGAAGGCTGGGTGATGACAATCTATCCGCGCAGCGGTCTGGGCTTCAAATATCGCTTCCAGCTGGATAATTCCGTCGGCGTCATCGACAGCGATTACGCCCGTTCGGATAACGAGGGGCACATCTTTATGCGCATGACCAACGACAGCCGCGAGGGCAAGACGCTGATCGTTCCTTCCGGCACGGCGTTTGCGCAGGGCATCTTCCTGCCGTTCGGCATCACAATAGATGACCATGCGCAGGGCGTTCGCAACGGCGGCCTCGGCTCAACCACCGGCCATTAAACGCTTGGAGGCGCGTCCCGCGCCTCTTTTTCTCTTTGCCTTGAAGGAGGAACAGCCACCATGTTGTTTTCCAAGCCCTGTTATCCCGAGGATCGGGCGGCGCGCTATGAGCTGATTCTGGCTCAGGCCGTGTCCCTGCTGGATGAAACCCTCAACCCCATCGCCAATCTGGCGAACATGGCCGCGCTTCTGGCCGACGCTTTGCCGCGGATCAACTGGTGCGGCTTTTATCTGCTGGACGGCGGCATGCTGACACTCGGTCCCTTCTGCGGCCTGCCCGCCTGCACAAGGATTCCGCTGGGGCGCGGCGTATGCGGCACGGCCGCCCGGAAAGGCGAGGTTCAGCGCGTCGCCGATGTGCACGCCTTTCCCGGCCATATCGCCTGCGACAGCGCATCCCGAAGCGAGATCGTCATCCCGCTTCACCATCAGGGGCGCGTCATCGGCGTTCTGGATATCGACAGTCCTGATCCCGCGCGCTTTGACGAGTTGGACGAGCGATATCTGGTTCAGCTCGCAACGCATATACAAACCGTCTGCCGGTTTGAGCGTACAGCCTACTCCCTGTAACAAGCGGGTTGAGGCAACCTCGCCGCCAAACATATCCACACCGGCGATTATTCGCATTTTCACACATTCAAAGAAGAAACCGACGGTCGGTTTGTACGCCTGCCGTCGGTTTCTTCTTTTTATTAGATTGTCTCCTTGGCCGCCAATACGCGGTCGATCATCGCCGCAACTCCGCAATCGTCGTTGCTCGCCGTCTGATATCGACACGCGGCTTTCACCTCGTCACTCGCATTCGCCATCGCGACGCTGTGCTCCGCATATTCCAGCATGCTCAGGTCGTTCTCCGCGTCGCCCATCGCCATGACCTGTTCCCGCTCAAGGCCAAGGTACTGCGCCAGATACGCCAGCGCCGTCCCCTTTCCCGCGTTCTCCGGCGTAATTTCGATGTTGCCCGGCGCGGACTTGGTCATCTGCAAATGCGGCAGCGCTGCGCGAACGGCCGCGCGCGCCGCCCGGATATTCGCGTTGTCCGCCGCGCCGTCGCAGCCGTCTTCCGCCAGATACAGCTTCATAATGCCGCGCTCTGCCGCTGCGTACATCGCTTCTTCGCCATAGCAGACATCAACCAGCGCGCGCTTTGCGACATGATAATGCTGCCCCGGCGCAAAGGCGATTGTCGTCACCCGTCCGTCCTCAAAGCCGTTCATCATAATGTGATACGGCATCAGAAGGTCAATCGCGCGTTTGGCGTCCTCCGGCTCAAGCGAGCGCCTGTAAAGAATACGCCCCTCCGGAAGCGGCGCGGCGCTGATTCGCGTGCCGTTGCAGGCAATCAACATGCAGGGCAGATTCAGCCGCTTCACAAAATCGCTTGCATCCTCGATCATGCGCCCCGTGCAGATGCAGACGTGAATCCCCGCCGCATCCGCTCTGCGAATGGCGTCTATGTTTCGCTGCGGAACGGTCTGATGGTCGCTGAGCAGCAGCGTTCCATCCATATCCAGCGCAATCAGCCGCACTCGTTTCATGTGTTTCCCTCCTCGGCATCAAAACGGACAATCCACCGAAAACGCCTTGCCGTCCAAATAAGCCAGCGCGCCGCCCGCGTGAAAAACAAGCCGCGTCGCCCAGAGCTGCTGACGGCGAAGCCCCAGCCTGCGATTCAGCGCGCGGTCGCCGTATTTGTCGTCGCCCAGAATCGGATGGCCGATGTGCGCCAGATGCGCGCGGATCTGATGCGTGCGCCCTGTCATCAGTTCGACCTCAAGCCGCGCGTATTCTCCCGGCTCCAGCACCCGATAGCCGGTGATGATTTCAAGCGCCCCTCTGGCCGGATAATCCGTCACCGCAACGCGGGAAAGCTGCGCGTCTTTCCGCAGATACGCATGCATGACCGCTTCCCGTTTGGCCGGGCAGCCCTTGGTTCGGCAGGTATAAAATTTTTCCATCGTTCGCTGTTCAAACGCTTCTCGAGCCGCCTCATAGGCCGCGTCGTCCTTGGTCAGCAGAATCAGACCGCCGGTCTGTACATCCAGCCGATGGCAAAGCCGAATCCGGTCTGTTTTTTCGCCCTGTCGCTGCTTCTCCGCCATCACGCGGGTCAGCACGCTGTCCCCGGCAAGCGGGTTTTCCTCATTCTGCGCCTGAATCCCCTGCGGCTTATTGACGAGAATGATATGCTCGTCCTCAAAAACAATCGGCAGGGCGGGCTTGCTCTGCTCCTGCGAGGCGACGACTTCCTTCGGCCAATAGACGCGAATCTGCTGTCCTTCCCGCACCCGCACGTCGCCCGATACCCGAACGCCGTCCACGCGCACGTCTCGGTTCTTCATCGCCTGCCTGACGGCCCACTGCGGCACATCGGCCACCTGCAAGAGCAGGCGCGAAAGCATCATTCCGTCTTTTTCGGGCGTTACGTCGAATTGCATATGGATTCTCCTCTTTGGTTATTGCAGCGTCTCGCTGCCTGCGGATATGACCCATTTGGGCGTTTGAAAATACAAATCGGAAAGCGCGGCGCGCATCGCGTCGGAAACGTAGATGATCAGCGCCGTCTGCAAAACATCTTCCAGCGCGTCGAGCGGTGCCCCCTGCTTGCACAAAAGGCGCAGCGTTGTGGCGACGTCCTCCGCGCGCTGACCGTCGCGGAGCGCCCCCGCAATCGCGCGTTCCATCTCCTGTTGCAGAGGTATTTCCTCCGGGAGGATATCCGTGCACCGCGCCGAGCCCGTCGGCGTCATCAGCAGGCCGCCTGTGCGGCGCTTTCCCTGCATCACGCTCTGCGGTTCAGCCAGCGCCGGATGAATGAGCATCACACCGCCGCTGTAATCCATGCAGTCATAGCTCGCCCACAGATAGCGGCGCGCCAGATGCATGCGAACCTCGTCCCGCTCGTCGCCGCCCAGAACCTCGCGCAGAATCATTTTCTGCGGCTGTCGGTCGTCCATCGCGCCGACGCGGTACAGCGTCCCTGTCAGATATTCGTGAAAACAGCTCAGCCGTGCCCGAACGCGCTCATGCTCCTCTCTGGCAAACGCGCGCGCGACGGGCTGGCGAATCGCTTTTTCCAGCTCCAGATAGGGTTTGTCGGAAATCAGCCCGATGTTCGCCCACAATCTGAGCGACAAAGCGCGCGCCGCTTCCAGCTCCGCCGCGTCCTCGATTTGCGCCGTCCCGCCCAGAATGATCGCCCGCTCCACCAGCTCGTGCTCCTCGTTTGAGAGGCAATCCGCCTGCGCGTCGATGGTTTCCAGCACCTGCTTCCACACCTGCGTCAGTTGCTGGTGATACATCGGCCTGCGCTTGACCTCCTGCCAGCTCTGCTCCAGCCTGCGCGCCAGCGCGCCGGGGGGCAGCGTTTCCAAGCGATTGGCGTCAAGCGGCTCCATCTGGCGGATGCTCTGCTCAAAACGCCGTTTCCGCATGGCCTCCACGGTCTTATCCGGCCAGCCGCCCGGAAATACTTCTTCCTGCCTGAACATTTGTCGATCCCTCCGCGATTGTTTTCGTTTTCTCCGCATGACAATGGCACCCGTGATTTGCATGGGTGCCATTTATCATCCGTTTATCTTTCGGAATCGGACAAAGTTCGTCCTTTATCGCTCGTTTTTAAGAAATCTTGACGACCCAGCCGAACGGATCTTCACGATCGCCATACTGGATTCCCGTCAGCGTATCATAGAAATCCTGCGTCAGCTTGCCGATCTGGCCGCCGGAAATGGAAATCTCGCGATCCTTCCAAGCAAGGCGACCCACCGGAGAGACGACAGCCGCCGTGCCGGAGCCGAACGCCTCTTCCAACGTGCCGTTATCCGCCGCATCAAAGACATCCTGCACCGTAATGCGGCGCTCGTCCACGGGGATTCCCTTGTGCTTGGCCAGCTTGATGATGGAGTCGCGGGTGATGCCGCCGAGAATAGAACCGAGCAGCGGCGGCGTAACCAGCGCGTCCTTGAACTTGAAGAACATGTTCATCGAACCGACTTCCTCGATGTACTTGTTCTCCTTGCCATCCAGCCAAAGCACCTGCTCGTAGCCCTTTTTCTCCGCAATGTCGCCCGCGAGGATCGACGCGGCGTAGTTGCCGCCGGTCTTGGTGAAGCCCACGCCACCCTTAACCGCGCGAACCAGCTCCGGCTCGACGTAGATGCCGACCGGGGCAAGCCCCTTGGCGTAATACGCGCCGGACGGAGAGCAGATGATGAAGAAGCGATAGGTGTGAGAGGCGTGAACGCCCAGCATCACATCCGTCGAGATCATCGTCGGGCGGATATACAGCGAAGTGCCCGGCGCGCTCGGCACCCAATCCGCATCGACCTTCAGCAGCGCGGTCAGACCCGCCAGCGCCTCCTCCACGTCGATCTTCGGCATGCCCATGCGCTCGGCAGAGCGATTCATGCGCTCAAAGTTGTCGCGCGGACGGAAGAGATTCAAACCGCCGTCCTTGCGGCGATAGCACTTCATGCCTTCAAAGATTTCCTGCGCATAGTGGAACACGGTGCAGGCCGGATCCATCACAAACGGGCCATAGGGCACCACGCGGGCGTCATGCCAGCCGCGTCCCTTTTCATAATCCATGATGAACATATGATCGGTAAAGATCTTGCCAAAGCCGAGTTTGGATTCATCCTCCGGCTTTTTTTTCGGATTGGTTGTGAGCGTCACAGGAATGTCGTACATGGTCGTATCCTCCATCAAAGTTCGGTTTGCCGCGAACTCTGGGGCAAAAATGCCTCGAATCGTAGTGGTTCTATTGTATCGCCACATGTACATAATGTCAAGCGCTTCCGTTGTCGAATCCTGCGGAAATGCGCTCTTTTTTGCAGGAAATCGGCGAAATCTTCTCACCTTTTCCGCCATAATCGTGCAAAACTAGAATGTTTCGTCAGTTATGATACGATTTCGCGTGAATAGGCGGCAATCAAAAAAGAGCGCTTCCGCGCCCCTTTTGAAACTTTGTTTACTCCAGATAGTCCTTAAGCTTCTTGCTCCGGCTCGGATGGCGGAGCTTGCGCAGCGCCTTGGCCTCGATCTGACGGATGCGTTCGCGCGTCACGTTGAACTCCTGTCCGACCTCTTCGAGGGTGCGCTGGCGGCCGTCCTCCAGGCCGAAACGCAGGGAAAGCACCTTCTTTTCGCGCGGGGTGAGCGTATCGAGCACGCCCATGAGCTGTTCCTTCATCAGCGTGAAGGAAGCGGCCTCCGCGGGCGGCGGCGCGTCGTCATCCTGAATAAAGTCGCCGAGGTGCGAATCCTCTTCCTCGCCGATCGGCGTTTCGAGCGACACCGGTTCCTGCGCAATCTTGATGATTTCGCGCACTTTTTCAACGCTGATGCCCATCGCTTCCGCAACCTCCTCCGGCTGCGGTTCGCGCCCCTTCTCCTGAAGCAGCTGGCGGCTGACGCGAATCAGCTTGTTGATGGTTTCAACCATGTGCACCGGGATGCGGATCGTGCGCGCCTGATCGGCAATCGCGCGGGTGATGGCCTGACGAATCCACCACGTCGCATAGGTCGAGAATTTGAAGCCCTTTGTATAGTTGAACTTTTCAACCGCCTTGATCAGGCCGAGGTTGCCCTCCTGAATCAAATCGAGGAAGAGCATGCCGCGGCCGACATAGCGCTTGGCGATGGAGACGACCAGACGCAGATTCGCCTCGGCGAGCTTCTTTTTCGCCGCCTCCGCCACCTCGCCGCCCATTTCCATCTGCTTGGCGATTTCGATTTCTTCTTCCGCCGTCAGCAGCGGCACCTTGCCGATTTCCTTGAGGTACATGCGCACGGGGTCGTCAATGCTGATGCCTTCCGGAACGGAGATGTCCATGTCCGTGCCCGTCACATCGGCGGGCAGCACGGCGGTCTCGTCCTCCGTCGCGTTAATGACGTTGATCCCTTCGGATTCCAGCGTTTCAAACACCGCGTCAATCGCGTCCGCATCAATATCCAAATCGCTGAGCTTGTTCATCACGTCCTGATAGGTCAGCGTTTTCTTTTCATTGCGCGCAAGGTCGAGGATTTCCTTCACCTTTTGCTGTGCCTGTTCCTTGTTCAATGCCACTAACGATCATTCCCTTCTCCCTGTCTTGTTTTCCTGAGCCAGTAATTCCTGTATTTTGATCAGCGTACCGCGCTTTTCCTCGCCCTGCTGTGTGCTCATTTTTTCTTTAAGCGCCTTGATCTCGTTTTCCTTCCGCTTCTTTTCCAGCACACGCAGATAATCTGCAACCATGCGCAGTTCCTGTTCGCCTGCACCGCTTTCGCTCGAGAGCAGCTTCGCCGTCCGGCTCCGCTCCTCCTCGTCGTCCATTTCTTCCAGAATGGCCGCCGGGGTCAGGCCGTCCAGCAGCTTCTGCGCCAGCGCCCGCCTCTGCGGCGAAATAAAGTCATCCGCCGAGATCGTTCCCGGCTCAATGCCGCCCTCCGCCAGCAGAACGAGCAGCCCCTTTTCGGCAGCGGCGGTTTCGGTGTCCACGCCGTCGTTTTTCTCTTCGAGCGGCCGCGCGGCATGGCGGAACATCGGCCGTTTGTTTTCCTCGATCAGCTCCGTCCGCCCAATCTGAGCCAGCAGGACCTCCCGCGTAAAGCCCGTTGAGACCATCAACTGCTTGACATAATTTTCAAGCTCGACCGGCTCCTTCACCTTCGCCAGATACTTGGCGCAGGCGATTGCGTAAGCCGTCCGCCCTTCCTCCGTGGATAGATCGTGATTGGCCGCCTCCTGCTTCATGCGGTAAGCGGTCGCATCCGTCGGTCTGAGCTGCTCGACGCTCTGCGGGCCGTAGGTTTTGATGTATTCATCGGGATCCATGCCGCCCGGAAAATCCAGCACGCGAGCCGGAACGCCTTCTTCCTCGAAGATATCCAGCGCGCGCAGAATGGCGTGCTGCCCGGCCGCGTCGCCGTCGTAGGAAACCCAGATTTCCGGCGCATAGCGCTTGAGCAACCTCGCCTGTTCGAGCGTAAGCGCCGTGCCGAGCGTCGCGCAGACGCCGGGCACCCCCGCCTGTACCAGCGCGATCACGTCCATGTAACCCTCCGTGAGGATCACGCGCTTGAGCCCGCGCTGCTTTTTGAGCAGATTGGCGGCAAACACGCCGAGTCTCTTGTTGAATATCGGCGTATCGCCCGTGTTCAGGTATTTGGGCTTCACATCGCCCAGCGCGCGCCCGCCGAAGCCGAGCACACGCCCCTGCGCGTCGATGATGGGAAAGATGGCGCGCTGCCGGAACATATCATACACGCGGCCTTCCCGCCGCACGGAGATTCCCGCGTTCACCAGCTCGTCGTCCGTAAACCCAAGTTCGCGCATCGCCCGCGTCGCGCCATCGCTCTGCGGCGGCGTTGCGCCAAGGCCGAAGACGCGGATGGTGCTGTCGCTCAGCTCCCGCCCGTGCAGATATTCCAGAATCTGCGCGCTTTCCTTTTTCCAGAGCTGTGCGTGAAAAAAGCGCGCGCACTGACGGTTCGCCTCGTAAAGCCGCTCCTTGCGTGATTTGCTTTCCGCGTCCTCCCTGCTGTGCGTAAGCTCCGGCACCTCCATGTGCACCTGCTCGGCCAGCAGCTTAACCGCTTCCATAAAATCCAAATGTTCCATTTCCATCACAAACGTGATGGCGCTTCCCCCCGCGTGGCAGCCGAAGCAATAATACATCTGCCGCTGCGGATTCACGGAAAAGGACGGCGTTTTTTCCCCGTGGAACGGACAAAGCCCCCAATAGCGGCCGCCTTTGGGATTCAGCTGCACATATCGTGAAACCACCTGCACGATATCCGCCCGGTCGCGAAGCTCATCAAGCCATGCCTGAGGCAGCCTTCCGGCCATCGTCCTTCACCGTCCTACTCTTTTTCGCCGTTTTCTTGCTCATTCCTGCATCCTTCATGCATTTTTTTGTGGATTGATGCGTATATTCATCCAATTCCGTCAAAAGTCGGCATAATAAATCGCTTGGGGCGGGGTTTTCTGCCCCGTTCGCATCCCGAAAGGGCCGAAAAGCGTTTTCCACCCTCTTTAATCCTTTTCCCTGTCGTTTCACGCGCTGAAACGACATAAAGCATTATTCGACACAAACTCGCAAAAACCTATCAGCCGAGTAAAAATTCCTGCAAAAAGGCGGGCTGAGCCCGCCTTCACCTCCGCCAAACCCCGCAAAGCGCCAAATTCCCGGCTCTCGCGGGCTATTCTTCCTCCGCCGCCCAGCGCATACTGCGCTTCACGGCGCGGTGCCAGAGCGTCATGGTCTTTTCCCGCTCCTGCTCCGTCATCTGCGGCGTCAGGCTCAAATCCATCTGCCAAACGCGCCGGATTTCATCCATGTCCTTCCAAACGCCGACAGCCAGTCCGGCCAGCAGCGCCGCGCCGAGCGCCGTCGTTTCAATCACCGCCGGGCGGATCACCTTGCAGCCCAGCACATCCGCCTGAAACTGCATCAGGAACTGGTTCGCGCTCGCGCCGCCGTCCACGCGGAGTTCCGACGGCTTGCGCCCGCAGTCGGAAGCCATCGCGCTGACCAGATCGGCCGATTGATACGCGATGGATTCCAGCGCCGCGCGAACAACATGCGCACGTCCCGTCCCCCGCGTAAGCCCGATGATCGTGCCCCGGCTGTACATATCCCAATACGGCGCGCCGAGCCCCGTGAAGGTCGGCACCATGTACACGCCGCCGTTATCGGGCAGGGAGCGCGCGATGGTCTCCGTTTCGGAAGCGCGCTCGATGATCTTCATCTCGTCCCGCAGCCACTGAATCACCGCTCCGGCAACGAATACGCTTCCTTCCAGCGCGTAGGTGCATGTTCCGTTCAGCCGCCACGCAATCGTCGAAACCAGCCCGTTCTGGCTGACGGCAGGCTGATCGCCCGTGTTCATCAGCAGAAAGCAGCCTGTTCCGTATGTGTTTTTCATCATACCCGGCTCAAAGCAGCCCTGACCGAAGAGCGCGCTGTGCTGGTCGCCGCAGAGCGCCGCAACAGGGATGGATCGTCCGAGGATGGACGGATCGAGCATGCCGATCACGCCCGATGTATCCGTCACGCGCGGCAGCACGGCGCGGGGAATCTTCAGCGCGTCGAGCAGCGTGTCGTCCCAATCGTTCTTGCGGATGTCAAAGAGCATCGTCCGGCTCGCGTTGGTCGCGTCCGTCACATGCGGCCGCCCGCTGACGAGATTCCACGCCAGAAAGCTGTCCACCGTGCCGAAGCAGATTTCCCCGCGCTCGGCGCGCTCGTGCAGCCCAAGCCGATCCAGCAGCTAGCTCAGCTTGCTTCCGGAAAAATAAGCGTCCGGCACGAGCCCCGTCACGGATTTGATGTGCTTTTCAAGTCCTTCCTCGCAGAGTCGGGCGACAATCGGCGCGGTTCTGCGGCATTGCCAGACAATCGCGTTGTGCAGCGGCCTGCCGGTTTTCCGATCCCAGAGCAGCGTGGTCTCGCGCTGGTTGGTGATGCCGATTGCTGCGATGCTGTCCAGCGGAACGCCGGAAATGCGGACGACCTCGCGCAGCGCGTCAACCTGCGTATTGAGGATCGCCGCCGGGTCGTGCTCCACCCAGCCGGGCTGCGGATAAATCTGCTCAAATTCATAGCTCTTCATGGCGACGATCCGCGCGCTTTCGTCGAACAAAACGGCGCGGGAGCTGGTCGTCCCCTGATCGAGCGCAATCACATAGGTATGCATGGCGCAAAGCCTCCCGTTTTTTCGTATAAAACGCGCCGCCGCAGGTCATCCCCGCGGCGGCGCAGGCCTTCCGTTTCTTACTTCAGTTCAACAAAATACAGCATGCCGCCCGTCGTGCCGACGACAATCTCATTGCCGTAAGCCGCCGGGGAAGCCTGAATCGCGCTGCCAAGATTGAGCGTGCTGAGGGTCGTTCCGCTAAAACCGTCCATCAGGCGCAGCGTGCCGCCGTCGTCGCCCATGACGATGTAGCTCTTGCCGTCGCGCTGATACAGCCCAATCGGGGAAGACTTGGAATCCACATCCAGCGGCTGATTCCATACTTCCTCGCCGGTCGTCTTATCCAGCGCATACACGACCGCGCAGATGCTCTTGTCATCCAGCTCGACGTGGTTCACGTTGAAAATAATCAGGTCGTTGATTTCGCCCTCGCCGACGAGCGGAGAGGCCATCACGCCCGCGTAGGAACCGGCCTTCGCTTCCTTGCTGGCATACTTGCCCTTGATCGCGCTCTGGCATTCCCAAACGATGTCGCCGGTCAGCGCGTCGATCTTCAGCAGGCGAATCTGCGCGCTGCGCCCCGTCTTGCCCAGCGCCGTGCCGGTATACAGGTATACGCCGCCGTCTTCTTCCGTTTCCAGCGCCGGCGTGCACATCATGCTCTCGCCCAGATCAATGGCCCAAACCGCCTGCATCGTGTTCATGTCCACGCACTGGAGGATGCCCGTGTCGTCGCCATAGTACGCATAATCGCCGTAGCTGGCCACGCCGCCGGTGATCCCCTGCTTGAAATCCCTGACGCTGCCGGTATAGCCGTATGCGGTCTTCACCGGGTTGACGGAGATCGTCGCATTGTTCAGATCGAACGAGGTATTCATCGCCAGCGTGTAGAGCAGACCGTTCTTGGCGGTGTACACCAGCGTATCCGAGCCGCTTTCCACGATGGAAGACGGCGCGACGGCGTCTTCCTTGCCCAGCGCGGCCTCGTCCTTGCTGGTTTCAAAGTCGATCATCTTCTGATTGATCAGGTTGTAAATGCGCATGCCGATAATGCCGGTGTAGGCGGAAGTCGCCTCCGCATTCTGGCCGACATACAGCAGCGGATAACCGTAGGGATTGACGCTGGCCGTCACGCCGACCGGCAGACCAATCTCAATCGCCGGGCGGGAATACGCCTTCGTGTCCAAATCGTAGAAGTAGATCTTGCCGTCGTCGGAGGGAACAATGACCTCCTTCATCGCCGTCGTGTTCTTCGACTCATCCGTGATGTTCATCATCTCGCGGATGTTCTTGTACCACTTGACGATCAGCGGCTGGCTGCCGAAGCCAAAGCCGGTGTATGTGTTATCCAGTCTGGAAGTGCGCATGCCGCGGACGACGGAAAGCTGCTCCTCCGTCACCTCGACCGTGCCGTATGCCGCGTTCTGGCGAAGCGGGCCGCCGCGGAAGGTCAGCACACCGCCCTGCGCGCTGTACTTGTTCGGGTCACCCATGCTGACGGTTTCGCTGCTGGCATAGGTATCGACCTTCTGCCCGCCGGAAACGACAAAGCTGCTCTTGAGCACATTCTCCGGCAGAGCGTTTTCCGATGCGGACGCCTTTTCAGCTCGATAGGGAACCGGGGTGGGCGTCGGAGTCGGCGTAGGCGTCGGATCCGCGGATGTCGGCGAAGATGATGCCGCAGGCTTTGCGCATG
>OLQU01000504.1_pt1 | contig 32651 bp, 29 predicted proteins | sample 1672271 | NCBI WGS metagenome assembly OLQU01 (sample SAMEA3136666, study PRJEB25190) | human gut metagenome | biome: human gut; feature: human-associated habitat; material: faeces | place: Austria | collected 2013 | reverse complement strand
TTTATCGTCTTTTTGTTCCCTGCCGCTCCAGCGCCAGCAGGCGGATTTTCCTGTCCACGCCCCCGGCGTATCCCGTCAGGCTTCCGTCTGCGCCGATCACCCGATGGCATGGCACGATGATGGAAATCGGGTTTCGCCCGACCGCGCCGCCGACAGCCCGCGCGCTCGTGCCGTCGCCCAGCAGCGCGCCGTATGTCGTCGTCTGCCCGTATGGGATTTCAAGCAGGCGCGCCCACACGCGCAGCCGGAACGCCGAGCCGATCAGGTGCAGCGGCGGGGTGAAATCCGGCTGTCCGCCCGAAAAGTAGTCGTCCAGCCAGCGCGCCGTCTCGTCAAGAATCGGCGTGCGCTTTTCCTCGCGCGCCTCCGGCAGATTCGCCGCGAAATGCCTTGCGCCGTCAAACCAGAGCCCGATCAGCCCCTGCTCGTCGGCGGCGAACAGAAGGCCGCCGAGGGGCGAAGCGTAACGCTGCGTGAAAACCATAGATGAACCTCCTGCCCGCTCAAATCGCCTTCGGCAGATTCCACTTGAACACCGTCGCCAGAATGCGCACCGCCGTGGTGATCATCATCCCCAGCCCGTAGGCCATGATTTCGCCCACCCCGGCGCGCAGCAGCAGCGCATACCCCAGCGCGCCGAGAATCGCCGCGACGGCATACACGCGCTTTTTGAGCACGAACGGCATTTCCCGCAGCAGCACGTCGCGCAGCATGCCGCCGCCGATGGCCGTCGTCGCGCCGAGGAACGTGGTCAGGAACATGTTATCCGCAAAACCGGCCTCCATGCCGATGCGCGCGCCGGAGACGGCGAACACGCCCAGCCCGACGGCGTCAAAGACGTTGTTGATCTGCTCGATCATCTTTTCGCGGGCGACATAGCGCTCCTTGTACACCCGCGCGATGACGAACACGACGAGCGCGCACAGGCAGGCCAGCAGCACGTAATGGAAATTGGTGAACATGCGCGGCGGAAAATAGCCGATGAGCACGTCGCGCAGCGTGCCGCCGCCCAGCGCGGTGAACACCGCCATCAGCAGCACGCCGAAAATATCCGTTCCCCGATCCACCGCGACCATCGCGCCGGACACGGCAAAGGCGGCCGTTCCGACAGCCTCGCAAAAGCTGAAAATTCCGTTGATATCGGTCATTTTCTTTTCCTCAAAACATTCTGAACGGCTTCTTCGGCGGTTTCGCCCGTCAGCGCGCGCCGCCGCGCCGCCGCGAGCGCCTCGGCCAGTTGAGGACCCGGCTCCATGCCCGCCGCGAGCAGCATGCTGCCGTCGGGCAGGCCGCGCGCCGCCGTCTCCTCGTAAACCCGGACGCGCCCGGTCAGAAACGCCTCCTCGCCGGCCGCTCCGCCGCTCGCGCTGCCCTTGCCCAGCGTATCGCAGACGGCCAGCAGCGCCAAATCGTTCGGGCAGACGGATTCGTCAAACAACAGGTTCGTCTCGCCCGTCTCCGCCTGCCTGTAATGGCAGACATGCGCGCGCATGTGCAGGCGGCACATGTTTTCGCAATACGCGATGATCTCGCGGTTCACACCGAGCCGCCCCAGCATGGCGCGCGTCAGCGGCACGCCGGTGTTTTCGTGGCCGCAGGCATGCCATTCGCCATCCTCGCCCCGCGCGGTGGAGACAGCCTTGCCCAAATCGTGGGTCAGCGCCGCGAAGACGAACGCCTCCGGCCGCAGCGCCTGCGCTTTTTTCTGCGCGGCGGCATGCAGCACCCGCATGCTGTGCGTGTATGCGTCGCCCTCCGGGTGATAGCGCGGCGGCTGGGGCACGCCGATGAGCGCCGCCAGCTCGCCAAACCACGGCTTGAGCGCGTCCGCCCGACGGAGCACGTCAAAAAACACATCCGGCGCGTCGCTCGCCATGGCCTTTTTCATTTCGCCCAGCACGCGCGCGGGGGAGAGCGCGTCCGTCTTCATCATCCGCATCTTTTCAAGCGTCTTTGCATCCGGCGACAGGCGAAACCGCGCCGCAAACTGCGCGCCCCGCAGCACGCGGAGCGGGTCTTCGGCAAAGCCGTCCCCCGGCACGGCGCGCAGCACACCCCGGCGCAGATCGGCCTGCCCGCCGAAGGGATCGACGATTTCCCCGGTCAGCGCATCCCGCAAAATCGCGTTGACGGTAAAATCCCGCCGCGCCGCCGCGCGCGCAAAGGGGAGCGCCGGATCGAGCCGCACGTCAAAATCGCCGTGCTTCGGCCCGGTTCGCCGCTCCAGCCTCGGCACGGCCAGATCAATCCCCGCGCCCTTGAGGGAAAAAATGCCGTATCGCGCGCCGCTTTCGTCCACCTCGCCAAATTCCGCGGCCAGACTGCGCAGCGCCTGCGGCGCAAGGCCGTATACCTCACAGTCGATATCCGCGCTCTGGCGCCCCGTCAGCGCGTCGCGCACACAGCCGCCGACCAGCATGGCGCGGCCGCCGAGCGCCTTTGCCCGCAGCGCGATTCCCCGAATCGTTTCCTGCTGAATTTCCTTCGTCATACGGTCCTCTCCGTCGCTTTGGGGCGGCGCGCCGGCCGCCCGGTCATTCCAGCGCGCCCTGATCGCCCCGCGCGTAGGCGGCGGTGAGCACGTCGTTCATCGCGATGTGCACCGGCTTTTTTCGCCCCGCGAGCACCGCGTCAAACCCGTCCGCATCCAGATGCGTCACGCGCAGGTTGACCTTTTTCATCTGCCTGTCCGTCATCAGCACGACGCAGATTTTGCAGTCCCGCTCCAGCGAGTATTGTAAAAATCGCTCCGTCACGGCGTCTCTCTCCATCCCGCGTCATAAATGCGCACATCGTCGTTGGCGTAGATCAGTTCGTATGCTTCATCCAGCGCGTAAAGATCCACGTCGAACTCCGCGCGCTCGTAATCGCTCACATAGATGTAGTGCACATTGTACGTCTCCAGCACGTCGGCGTTCTCGCGCGGGCTTTCATAAAAGCGCCTGCAATCCGCCGATTGCTGCGAATAATCCAGCCCGTGGAAGAAGACGTACAAATCGCTGCCGCAGATAATCTGCCGCCCCGCCAGCGAGCAGACGGGGTTGATGTGCTGCTGCCCGGTCAGAAACACGTCGTCGCGGTCGGTGTTTTCCCGAATCCAGTCGCCCGCCGCGACCGCGTTGGCGGAAAAGAGCTGATAGCCGGAAACCGCCTCGCGCCCCAGCGACAGCGCGCCGGAAAACACGCTCGCCCACAGAAACAGCCCGCAGAGCAGCGCGCGCCCCGGCAGACCGGCCAGCCGCTGCATGAGCATCGAGCCGTAATCCGCCGCGAGGATCATGGCGAACATGAACCAAATATAAAACAGCTTGTTGTTGTCGTATTCGTTCGGCTGAAAGAGGATCGTCTCGGCGACGACGTAGATCGCCGTCATGCCCAGCACGATATCCAGATTCCCCCGCTTTCGGGCACACAGGCACGCGCAGACCGTCAGAATGAACGGCAGACCCGCGTTTTTCACCCAGAACCAGAAATAGCCGTCCTTGAGGCCGCGCCCGCCGCTGTTGTTGACCCAGTTGAACTGGAACCGCAGCGCGCCGCCCTCCAGCGTCTGCCGGACGGCGTTGCCCACGAGCTGCGGCAGCGCCAGCGCCAGCACGACGGCCAGATACAGCCCCGCGCGCAGCAGGATGCCGAGCCGATCCTCCCTGTGTTCGATGAGGCTGCCGAGCAGGTAGCCGCCGGAAAACAGCGCGAGCGCCAGAAACGTGTGCGTATGCACCAGCGGCAGCGCGGCGGCCCAGAGCGCCAGCAGCGCCGTCTGCCGATAGGATTTCTCCCGGACGGAGGAAATCAGCAGATACAGCGCCGGAATCCCCATCGCCCAGCCGCCCAGCAGCGCGCGCTGGGGGAGCATCAGATCCGCGATGACGTTTGAAAAGCGCAGGTTGAGATCGGGCTGGTTCGCCGGGGTCTTGTAATACCCGGTGAAAATCTCTTTAACGCGGGCAAAGTGATCCGCGAACGCCAGATCAAAGTCATACAGAAAGCCGAGGCCGCCGTTGAAGAAGAACAGCAGCGCCGCCACCGCGACCGCCTTGTGCCGCCCGCCGAGAATCTGCTGCGCCAGGAGCATATAGCCCGCGTAGGTCAGCGCCATCAGCAGCGTGCCCGGCACGACGAGCGACAGGTTCAGCGGCATGCCGAGCATGTAAAACGTCGTGCTCAGCGCGTCGGTCAGATACGGATAGGCGAGGCTCGTCCCCGCCAGCAGGCTGTAGCTCGGCGGAAAGCGCATGTTTTTAAGCGACGTGACAAACGACAGGTGCATGCACAAATCGCCGTATGTTGCCTGCCCGCACCAGAGCGAGCCGTCCGCGGCGGGCATGATGTTGTGCGTATATTGCAGATAGGCCGAAAGCGCCGTCAGCGGAATCCCCACGGCGGCCATCACGGCCATCTGCCGCCTGTCCGCCGCGCTCATCCGGCAGAGCGGCGCTTTTTCCCGCGCGGCATAACAAAGCGCCGCCAGCAGCAGCGCCGCGGCGACGGCCGCGATATGCGCGGCGACGGTGAAATCCAGCGCGTTGGCGCACAGCGCCGGGAGCCCCATCTCCATCAGCACGCCCAGCGACACGCCCAGCCACGCCCGAACGAGCGGGCTTTTCCGCGGCATGAGCCAGCGGATCATCTGCGCGCCCAGAAAACAGAACGAAAGGGTATAAGCGATTGCGATCATGGTTCCTCACTGCACCTGTTTGGTGGAATCATCCGTAATGACGGTGAAGCCCGCCTGCCTGCGGCGGCGGTGGCCGCCCGTCTCCGGGGGCTTGGGCGCGGGCTTGACGACCGGCATGCGGCGCGTCTGCCCCAGCGCGTCGGCAAAATCGCCCTCGGGCGCGGCCTCGGTCTGCCGCTGCGCGTCGCGCTGCATGGCCACCAGATCATCCACCGCCTGACGGCGGCGCTGCTTTTCGCTCTTTTCCGCGCGGATGCGGCGCGCGGCGGCCTCCGTGCAGATGGCCTGCCCGATGAGCTGCAAATACATGCGCCGCGCGCTGAGCGCCAGCAGCGCGTCCGTCGCGACCGCCAGCGCGAGCAGCAGCGGCACGGCGGGCAGCCACATCATGCCCAGATACACCGCCAGCGCGAGCAGCAGCAGCGTGCCGACCGCGCCCATGACGAAATAAGCGTTTCTTGTCCTCTTCGCCTGCCTGCGAAGCGCAATGGCCGTCCTGTTGGTCAGCCGAATCGCGTTGCTTTCCATAAACGGGCCTCCGTTATGCTCCAAGGATGGAGAGAATCAGCTTGCTGTCAAACAGCGGCGCAAGGCGCGACGCATTCAAAATGTCCGTGAGCTGCTGCACCGGCACGACCGCCTGAATGATCGGCACGAGCGCAAAGAGGATGAACAGCAGCAGCACGCCGCGCGCCAGCCCGAACACGCCGCCCATCAGCGCGTCCAGATGGCGCAGCACCGGCAGCTCGAACACATAGCAAATCAGGTGGATGACGAACGTCGCGACGATATAGCAGCCCAGAAAGCAGATCAGAAAGCTGAGGATCGAGAGCGAAACGTTCACGATCGTCTGGCTCAGCAGCGTGGCCATCGTGGTCGCGCCCGGCGCGGTGTTGACCGCGTTGATGAACGCCGCCTGAAACTGCTCGGGGAGCTGCGCGCCGGCCATGATCTGCGTCAGCGCGCCCTGCGTCACCTGCGACACGGTGAGCAGGGAGAGATCCAGATCCTTGATGCGGCTGCCCGCGTCGGTGTAATACATCAGCGTATTGACCAGCGTATCGTTGCCCTGGAGCCACGCCGCCAGCGACGGGCTGACGGTGAAGGCCGCCGCCGCCGCGCCGATGAGCGCCGCCACGCTGAGCACCCCGCTGATAAAGCCGCGGTACAGGCCGAAGATCAGGCTGACCCCCAGCACCGCCAGAATCAGAATGTCGATGATGTTCATGGTTCTTCCTCCCTTAGGTCGGCAGCTCGACGACGTAGATTTCCGAGCCGGAGGCAACCACCGCGCGGTTGTCGTTCATCATGCCCAGCACGGCCGTCACGTTGATGGGCAGGGCATAGGTGCGGAAGGTCGTATCGCCGAAGCTGCACGCATAGACCGCGTTCTGCGAGAAGCCGTAAACCGACTTCGTGCCCAGCTTCGCGGCGATGCAGGCGCTGGGCAGGTGGATCACGCGGTCGATGCCGCCGTACACCAGACGCACGTTCGCGATGCTGATGCCCTCGCTCTGCTCCTGCGCGGGCACCAGGAGCTGATAGACCGTATTGCCGCTGCGGCTGACGTCCTCGACCGTGTAGCCGTAGATCAGCGTCGGGCTGCTCGCCTCCAGCGCGCGATAGCTGTAATGCAGAATCTGGCGGGTGGTGACGACGTTGAGCGTGCCGTTGTCATCGTAGATCGAATAGGCGATGTGCTCGCCGATGGAGCTTTTGCCGGTGGAGAGCTTGCCGGGCTGGAAGGTTTGCAGCTCGGTGGAGAGCACCGTGCCGGTGGTGTTGAGCCCCAGCATCCACATCAGCTCGGTGGGCTGCGTGTTGTTGGCCGTGGAGGCCATGAAGAAGCCGATATCCAGCAGCGTCTGGTTGGATACCGTGATGTTGTCTACGATCTGGCCGCTGCTGTTGATGACGGAAACCACGCCGTTGTCCGCCTCGCCGACGAACACCGCCACATACTCGTCGCCCGCGCTGGCGAACTGAACGGTGTCGCTCATCTTGTTGTTGTAGATGAGGCGGCCCCTGTTGTTGAGGATGTACAGGTCGTTGCCCGACCATGCGACGATGCGCTTTTCGGTCGCGTCGTAGTCGGCGTTGGTGCCGATCTGATAGCTCCACTCGTTGCCGCCGGTCGCCGCGACGCAGTGCAGCGTCGTGCCGTCATAAAAAATCACGCTGTCGCCGAAGGGCGACACGTTTTGGCTGAGCGTCGCGCCGATGCGCGTCACGCGGCCGACGCCCTCGCGCGTCGAGCCGGTCAGCGCATAGATGACGCACACGATCAGCACCCCGATGAGCGCGAAGATCAGGATCGCCATGCGGATTCTGCTCTGTATGGCGTTCTTCTTTTTATTTTTCTTCTTTTTTTGATCGTCATTCATCCCGTAGGCGTTAAACGTGGCGTTTGCGCCGGTGAGATAGGTGACGCGCCGATTTTTTCGATCCATGTCAGCATCCTTTCACGAAAGGAGAACGCCGGGCTGCCGCCAGAACTGTTTTTTGGGGCAGGCCCCGCCGTATTTTCCGCTTTTCCACTTTTGGAGAACCCACAGCGGCGCGCGCGTTTTCTTTTGGGCATTTTACACCCCAAAAGCCAAAACCCAAAAGACTTTTGGCGCGCGTCCCGTTCTCCGGCCGCGGCCGCCGTTTTTGGGTTTTCCTCGGCTTCTCCGCAAGTTATCAACAAGCTTATCCACACTTCTGTGGATATTGTGGATAAATTGTGGGCGAGTGTGGATAACTCGGGGATAAGTCCGTTTTTTGCTGTTTTTACACGATTTTGGGCGATTCCCCAAAAGTCGCTCACGTCCGCGTCAGCACGCCGTTTTCCACGCGATAGACCGCGCCCTGCCGCGCGCCAGCCAGATCGGAGAGATCCGTGCAGGTCACAAACGTCTGCACCCGGTCGATCCGCTCGATGAGCTGCCGCCTGCGGCTGGGATCCAGCTCGCTCATCACGTCATCCAGCATCAGAATCGGCGCTTCGCCGCTTTCCGCGCCGGCCAGCTCGAGCTGCGCCAGCTTGAGGGAGAGCACCGCGCTGCGCTGCTGCCCCTGCGAGGCGAACGTGCGCGCCTCTTTGCCGTCGATGGTGATGGCGATATCGTCCCGATGAATGCCCACGGTCGTCGTCATCCGCCGAAGATCCTCGTTCCGCGCCCGCGAAAGCCGCGCCAAAAGCGCTTCGTAGGCGTCCGGCGCGTCCGCGACCTGCGAAACGTAGCGCAGCCGCAGTTCCTCGCGCCCGCCGGTCAGCGACAGATGCGCCGCGCGCGCAAGCTCGTCGAGCCTGCCCACGGCCTCGCGCCGGTTTTCGCAGATCACCGCGCCCACGCGCGCGAGCTGCTCGTCCCACATGTCCAGCGTCGGCAGCAGCGACGGGTTTCTCGCGATGTCCTTGAGCAGCGCATTGCGCTGGTTGAGCGTGCGCACGGCGCGCTGAAGCGCGTAAAAATACGCCGGCCGGAGCTGCGAGAGCTGCATATCCATAAACCGCCGCCGCTCCGCCGGCCCGTCCTTGACGATTTGCAGGTCTTCCGGCGAAAACAGCACGCCGCAGACGTGGCCGAGCAGCTCGCCGATGCGCTCCGCCTGCCTTAGGCCGATGCGCACGGTCTTTTTCTTCCGCTGGGTGCGGCTGAGCACCACGGCGACCTCGTGCGTGCCGTCCCGCTGCGCGGTTTTGACCGTCACGCGCGCGCTGTCCCTCCCCCACTGGATGAGCTCCTCATCGCGGGAGGTTCGGTGGCTTTTGCCCAGACAGCACAGGTGCAGCGCCTCCAAGACGTTTGTTTTTCCCTGCGCGTTCGGGCCGGTGAACACGGTCACGCCCGCGTCCGGCTCGATGAGCGCGCGTTCGTAATTCCTGAAATGGCTCAGGCTGAGCGACGTCACCCGCATCGGCGCTTATGCGTTGAACACGCGAACCGGGAGCACCAGATACAGATAGCTGTCCCCCTCCACCGGGCAGACCACGCACGGGCTGACGTTGGAGTTGAAGCGCATCACAATCTGGTCGTCGGAAAGCGCCTTGAGCACGTCGGTGATGTAGCGCACGTTGAAGGCGATCGTCAGATCCTTGCCCTCGGTGATGACCTGCATCTTTTCCTCCATGTCGCCCGTCTCCGAGTTGGAGCTGACCTCCAGCGTTTCGCCGTCGAGCTTGAAGCAGACCAGGTTCGATTTGCCCTCGCGGGCGATCAGGCTCGCGCGGTCGATGGCGCTGCCCAGCTCGGCGCGTTCGACCGTCACGCGGGTCTGCCATTCCTCCGGCAGAATCTGGCGGTAGCGGATAAATTCGCCCTCCAGCAGGCGCGCGACCACGCGGGTCTGGCCGATGTTCATGCGCACGTGGCTCTTGGTGAAGCACAGGGAGACGGGTTCCTCCGTATCCGCCAAAATCTTCGCGATGTCGCCCAAAACGCGGCCGCCGACGACGGCGCTGACCGGGGCGTACGGACCGGCGACGTTCTCCTTGCGCAGCGCGAGGCGGAAGCCGTCCAGCGCGACGACGCGCATTTCGCTGGCGTTGATTTCCATCAGGCAGCCGGTCAAAATCGGACGGCTCTCATCCTGCGCGATGGCGAACAGGGTGCGGCCGATCATATCCTTGAGCGTGTTTTGGGGGAGCTCGAAGCGCTCGCCCTCGACCTGCGGCAGCTCCGGGTATTCCACCGGGTCAAAGCCGTTGATCGTGGTGCGGACGCTCGCGCAGCGGATCGTCGCCTGCATCCGCTCGCCGATGGCGATGTCGCACGGGCCGCCCGGCAGCTTGCGGATGATTTCGCAGAGCAGCTTGCCCGGCAGAACGGCGCGGCCTTCCTCGCTGAACGTCGCGGGCAGCAGGGTTTCGATGCCCAGCGCCAGATCGGTGCAGGTGAGGCGGAGCCCTTCGTCGCAGGACTCAAACAGGATGCCTTCCAAAATCGGCTTGGTGGAGCGCACGGCCAGCGCGCGGCTGACGATGGAGAGGGCGGTATTCAGTTCGTTGGTATCGCAGATAAAACGCATTTTTGATAACCTCCATGGGGTAGTAGCTGTATATACGTTCAGCAGCAGGAGCCGTAGAGCGGTGGATAACCGGGATAAGTGCCAAAAAGCCATACGCGGCCTGCCTTTTTTGCTGTGGATAACACTGGATAAGGCCCAAAACAATCGGCGGGTTTATCCACAACGCTGTGCACAATTCGGCTCCGTCTGCCCAAAAGGGCGCTGAAACGGTATAAAAGGGCAAATTCACACCTATTCAGTATTCGCGCTGTCGGGGAAAAATCCTTCCGACGGAGGGCAAGACTTTGCCGCGCGCGTAAAAATTGAACGCGCCGCCGAACAGGGTTGAGAAAAAAGGTCGGATGTGATAAACTGATAATGAAAGCGTATGTTTGATCAGCGGTGCACGTCAAAACGCACCCTCAAATAAAATTCGAACCCCATTTTATCAGAAGAGAAGGAAAGGCGAACGCAATGGAAACAGTCAGAAAAACGCGGAAGCTCCCGGAGCAGGTGGCCGACAAGCTGCGGGAAATGATCATACAGGAATCGCTCAAGACGGGCGCGAAGCTCCCGGCCGAGGCGGAATTGATGGAGCGCTTCGGGGTCAGCCGTTCGACGGTGCGCGAGGCGGTTAAAATTTTGCAGACGGAGCATATCGTCGATATCCGGCAGGGGCAGGGCACGTTCCTGTGCGCCATGCCGGGGCTGGCGAGCGACCCGCTGGGGCTGCGCTTCGCCGATCAGGAGGAGCTGATCGCCCAGCTGCTGGAGACGCGGCTGCTGATCGAGCCGAACGTCGCGGCGCTGGCCGCCGTCCGGCGGCAGGAAAAGCAGCTTGCCGCGATGAAGACCCTGCTGGATAGGATGGATAACGCCTATCTGCACGGCGAGGATTACACGCCGTATGATTTCGAGTTCCACAGCATGATTGCCCAATGCACCGGAAACGATGTGATGATGCGCCTGCTGCCGACGATTCACGAATCCATTCAGGCGGGCTATCACCACCCCCGCCGCGTGGAGGGCAGCTATCAGCGCGCGAGCCAGTGCCATTTGGAGATGTACCGCGGAATCCTGGAGCACGACAGCGAGCGCGCGCGGCGGGCGGCGCAGCGGCACATGATGCAGACGATGCACGACTCCGGCGTGGAGGTTCCATCGGTGCTGGTGAAATAATGGAAACGATCAAAATCATCGCCCGAATCCGCAGCGACTTTCCGGAGAAATTCGGCATTCCCCGCCAGAGCGGCGTCGTACCGGAAACACGCGCGGAAATCGTGTTCGAAAAGCCCTATCAAAACCCGGACGCGCTGCGCGGCGTCGAGGGCTTTTCGCATCTGTGGCTGATCTGGGGCTTTTCCGCCTGCGAGCGGGACGCATGGTCGCCGACGGTGCGCCCGCCGAGGCTGGGCGGCAACACGCGCATGGGTGTGTTCGCCACGCGGTCGCCGTTTCGCCCCAATCCCATTGGGCTGTCGTCCGTGACGCTTGAGGAAGTGCGGCTGCACACCCCGGAAGGGCCGGTGCTCGTCGTCGGCGGCGCGGATCTGATGGACGGAACGCCGATTTACGATATCAAGCCCTATCTGCCGTATGCCGACTGCCACCCGGAGGCGACGGGCGGCTTTGCGGAGGAGAAGCGGCATTACGCGCTGACGGTCGATTTTCCGGCGGCACTGGAGGCGCAGATCGACCCGGCGCACCGGGCGGCGCTGCGCGGTGTGCTGGCGCACGACCCGAGACCCTCGTACCAGAGCGACCCCGAGCGCATGTACGGCGTGGCCTTCGCGGGGAAGAACGTCAAATTCACCGTCGAGGACGGCGTGCTGACGGTGCGGAAAATCGAGGAAATATAAAGGAACGCTCAAGCCTTTTTCAGCGAAGGCCTGAGCGTTCCTTGTGTCGGCGCGTATGAAATCAGGGATTTTCGTCGTCCTTCAATAAATCCTTCAGCTTCTGATCCGGCGCGGAGGTCTCGTCCTCCGGCAGATGCAGGTCGATGTGGTCGCCGGGCTGCTCCAGCGCGACGATGCGCGTCTGCGGGGTTTCCCCGGTGACGGCAAAGCGCAGCGCGACGTCCGGCCGCCCCTGAAAGTGCATCGGGATGAAGACCTTGGGCTTGACGGTCATAATGAAATAGCCCGCGCCCGCGTCATACATGCTGCCCTGACGGGGATCGACCGGGAAAAACGCCACGTCGATCTTCTGCTTGGGAATCGGCGCGACGCAGTCATAGAACGCGCGCTCGGCGGATTCGATTTCCGTGACGGAGGATTCGTCCCGCCAGTGCCACAGGTTCAGGTCGCCCGCGTGGAACAGCGTGACGCCCGCAAAATCGACGCAGAACGAAACGCCCTCGTCCGTCGAGCCGTAGGCGTTCACGGTCAGCGCGCCGAACGTGCGCGCCTCGCCGGGGGACATGCGCACGCCCTTGTAGGGCTGCGGAATGTCAAACCCGAGGATATAGGTCGCGTTTTCGCCGCACAGATCGTAGATCGCCGGGGAAAAGTGATCGTCGTGGTGATGACTGACAAACACATACAGCTTTTCAAACGCCGCGAGCGCCGCCTGATCGGGCAGAGCGCGCCGATCCGGGCCGGATTTGCTGGCGTCAAAGAGCAGGCCGGTGCCGCCGAGCGAAACGAGGAAGCCGCTTCCCCCTAAATAGTCAATCGCGATATCCTTCATATCGATGCGCTCCTTTCCGTATATTCGCTCCTTTCATTTTATCCATTTTTTTCCACTTGTCAATCTTTTTCACCGCTCTTTCTCCACTGATGCTCCATTAAGGCGGAAAAAACGGTTTGAAACGGGAATGGATGCACCACTTTCTGTCAAAATTCGTCATAAAGTGTCGGAAATCGTGCTTCGCGCGCTCCCCGCTGTGTCCGACGCGGCGGATGAGAGCGTTTGAGAATTGTCAAGCAAATTGTGTTTTTCGCCATGTTGACCGCGCCGAGATTTGGCGCATTTAACGTTGACACATTTTGCCGGCCTCCGTATAATAACTCACAGTGTTAGCAAAAGGAGGGATTCTGTGACAGGTAACGCCGCGCTGACGGAAGAAATGACGCGCCTGCTGGATGAACACCCGCGGGAGGCGCGGGAAAACCGCTTCAGCGCAAGCCTGTGCGGCGAAATGGCCGTGATGCGGCTTTTGCATAACGGGACAAAGAAAAAAATGACGGCGGGCGAGCTGAGCAGCAGACTGAGCATGACCACCTCGCGCGTCGCCGCCGTGCTGGGCATCCTTGAAAAGAAGGGGCTGCTCGAGCGCGAAAACGACGCGGTCGACCGCCGCCGCGTGCTCGTCTCCCTGACGCAGGCGGGCGAGGCGCTCTGCGAAAAGCGAAAAGCGCATTTTAAGAGCAAAATCGCGCTGCTGCTGTCCATGCTGGGCGACGACGCGCCCGAATTTGTGCGGCTGCTCGGGCGGATGTTTGAAATCACGTCGTCCGATGCGTTCAGGCAGGGCGAGTGCATTGAAGAAGATCAGGAGGGATTCAATGGCTGAAACAAAACCGACCGGCGCAAAAAAGCATATCACCGGCGCGCGCATTGCGCAGGAAATCAAACAGTATAAAAAGGACGCGCTGATTTCGCCGCTGTATACCGTGTGCTGCGTCATTCTCGAAATTCTGATTCCGTATCTCACCGCGTCCATCATCGACAAGGGCATCGCCGTGGGAAACATGGCGCACGTCGCGAAGATCGGCACGCTGATGGCGGTAATGGCGATTCTGGCGATGTTCTTCGGCGTTCGCGCGGGCGTGCACAGCGCGCGGGCGAGCACGGGGCTGGCGAGCAATCTGCGCGAATCCATGTTCGGGCGGATTCAGGAATATTCCTTCTCCAACATCGACAGGTTCTCCACCGCGGGGCTTGTCACGCGCCTGACCACCGACGTCACCAATATTCAGAACGCTTTTCAGATGATTCTGCAAATCTGCACCCGCGCGCCGGTGACGCTGATCGTCGCGCTGTTCATGGCGTTTTCCGTCAACGCGAAGCTTTCGCTCGTGTTTCTGGTCGCGATGGCGTTTCTGGGCGTGATGATTTTCGTGCTTATCCCCAAGGCGATGAAATATTTCAAGCTGATGTTCCGCAAGTACGACGCGGTGAACGGCGTGGTGCAGGAAAACGTCGGCGCGATCCGCGTGGTCAAGGCGTTTGTCCGCGAGGATTACGAGGATGAAAAATTCTCCGGCGCGGCGAACGCGCTGTTCAAAAATTCCATCTCCGCCGAGCGCATCATCTCGTTTTCCATGCCGATCATGCAGCTCACCGTCTACGCCTGCATTCTGTCCATCAGCTGGTTCGGCGCGAAGATGATCGTGGGGCAGACCGGCCTGACCACGGGCGAGCTGACCAGCCTGCTCTCCTACGTGATGAACATTCTGATGAGCCTGATGATGCTCTCCATGGTCTTCGTCATGGTCACGCAGTCCGCCGCGGCGGCGCAGCGCATCGAGGAGGTGCTGGAGGAGCAGCCGGACATCACCAGCCCGGAAAATGCGGTCAAGACCGTGAAGGACGGCTCCGTTGATTTTAGTCACGTGACATTCGCCTATCAGCAGCGCAGCGGCAAGCCGGTGCTCAGCGATATCGACCTGCACATCCGCTCCGGCGAGACGATCGGCGTGATGGGCGGCACGGGCTCCTCGAAGTCGAGCCTCGTCAGCCTTATCTCCCGCCTGTACGACGTGACGGCGGGCGAGGTGCGCGTCGGCGGCGTGGACGTGCGCAAATACGACGTGGAGAGCCTGCGCGACGCGGTTTCCGTCGTGCTGCAAAACAACGTGCTCTTCTCCGGCACGATTTACGATAACCTCCGCTGGGGCAACGAAAACGCGACGGACGAGCAATGCCGCGAGGCCTGCCGTCTGGCCTGCGCGGACGAATTTATCGAGCGCTTCCCGGAAAAATACAATACCCGCATCGAGCGCGGCGGCACGAACGTATCCGGCGGCCAGAAGCAGCGCCTGTGCATCGCCCGCGCGCTGCTCAAAAACCCGAAGGTGCTCATTCTGGACGATTCCACCAGCGCCGTCGATACCGCGACGGATGCGAAGATTCGCGAGGCCATGCGCACCCACATTCCCGGCACGACCAAGATCATCATTGCGCAGCGCATTTCCTCCATTCAGGATGCGGATCGCGTGCTCGTGCTGGACAACGGCCGGGTCAATGCGTTCGATACCCCGGAGAACCTGCTGAAGACCAACGCGATCTATCAGGAGGTCTACAACAGTCAGGCCGGAAGCGGCAGCGGCGACTTTGACGAGGCCGCCATGAAGGGAGGCGACTGAGCATGATGGGACGAAACAGAAATGCCGGAAAGCCCGGCGCGAAGAACCCCGGCAAGACGTTTAAGCGCATCATGGCCGAGATCATGGGCCGCTATAAGCTGCACTGCGTCGCGGTCGTGCTCTGCCTGATCGTCAGCGCGGTGGCCAATGTCTACGGCACGATGTTCATGCAGCGCCTGATCGACGATTACATCACCCCGATGATCGGCCGCCCCGACCCGGATTTCGGCCCGATGGGGCGCGCCGTGCTCGGCGTCGCGCTGGTGTACCTCCTCGGCGCGTTCAGCGCGTGGCTGTACAATTACCTGATGATCTTCGTCTCACAGGGCACGCTCAAAAACCTGCGCGTCAAGCTCTTTTCCAAGATGGAGCGCCTGCCGATCAAGTATTTTGACACGCACGCCCACGGCGATATCATGAGCGTCTATACCAACGACATCGACACCATGCGGCAGATGATTTCCCAGTCCATGCCGCAGCTCATTTCCAGCGTTGTGACGATTGTGAGCATCGTGACCTCGATGATTATCCTCAACGTGCCGCTGCTGATCATCACGCTGTTCATGGTTGCCACGACGATGACGCTCTCCGTCAAGCGCATCAAGAGCGCCGGGCGGTTCTTCGTCGCCCAGCAGCAGGATCTGGGCAGGGTCAACGGCTATATCGAGGAGATGATGGACGGCCAGAAGGTCGTCAAGGTCTTCTGCCACGAGGAACAGAATTTCGCGGGCTTCAAGCAGCTCAACGATTCCCTCCGCGAGAGCGCCTACAACGCTAACCGCATCTCCAACACCATCATGCCGCTGACGATGGCGATGGGCAACCTGAGCTATGTGCTCTGCGCGGTGGTCGGCGGCCTGCTGGCCTCCGGCGGCTACCTCGGCCTGACCATCGGCACGCTGGTCTCCTTCCTGACGCTGAATAAGAGCTTTAACCAGCCGATCAACCAGGTCTCCCAGCAATCCAATGCCATCATCATGGCGCTGGCGGGCGCGGAGCGCGTCTTTGATCTGCTGGATGAAGCGCCCGAGGTGGACGACGGCTATGTCACCCTCGTCAACGCGAAAAAGGACGAAAACGGCGTCATCACCGAAAGCGACGGCCGCACCGGCCTTTGGGCGTGGAAGTACACGCACAAGGACACGGGCGAAACCGAATATCGCGAGCTGAAGGGCGATATTGTGATGGATCACGTCGATTTCGGCTACAGCGACGACAAGCTGGTGCTCCACGACATCAAGCTCTACGCCACGCCGGGGCAGAAGATCGCGTTCGTCGGCTCGACCGGCGCGGGCAAGACGACCATCACCAACCTGATTAACCGATTCTACGACATTCAGGATGGCAAGATCCGCTACGACGGCATCAACATCAACAAGATCAGGAAGGACGACCTGCGCCGCTCGCTGGGCATCGTGCTTCAGGATACGCACCTGTTCACCGGCACGGTGATGGAAAATATCCGCTACGGCCGTCTGGACGCGACGGACGAGGAATGTATCGAGGCCGCCAAGCTCGCCAACGCGGACGGTTTCATCACCCGCCTGCCGGACGGCTACAACACCATGCTCAAGGGCGACGGCGGCAACCTCTCGCAGGGGCAGCGCCAGCTTCTGGCCATCGCGCGCGCGGCGGTCGCCGATCCGCCTGTGCTGATTCTCGACGAGGCGACCAGCTCGATCGACACCCGCACCGAGGCGCTCGTTCAGGCCGGCATGGATTCCCTGATGAAGGGGCGCACCACGTTCGTCATCGCGCACCGCCTGTCCACCGTGCGCAACAGCGACTGCATCATGGTGCTTGAGCAGGGGCGCATCATCGAGCGCGGCACGCACGACGAGCTGATCGCCCAGCACGGCAAATATTACCAGCTCTACACCGGCGATTTCGAGGAAAACGATTGACGATACTCGCCGCGAGAAACGGCGCAGATAGAACGAAAAAGAAGCCGAAGAACGCCTGAAAGGTGTCCCCCGTGTGAAAATGCGGGGGATTTTTTTCGTTCGCCGGGATAAATTTGACAGCCTCATGCGTTTCTATGGTATAATCGGAGGGAAGATTTTCCCGCCGAGGCCGTCTGCCCGGCGGCAGGCAGGAGGCTGGCACGATTGAATCAGGCTTGGTATCAGGTGGCGTCCATGGGCTTTGGGTATCTCAGCGCGGCGATCATCGCGCTGATCGTGCTGCTGGCCTTTCGGAAATATACGAAAGACCGCGCGCTCTGGCGGCGGGTCAAAAAGAACCTGCCGCGGACGGGCGCGGCGGGCCGCCTGATTGTGCTTTCCGCGGGGAATCGGCGGCTTCCGGCGGGAACGGAGCTGCGCGTGCCGTTTGAGGGGACGCTGGGCGGCTCGATGGGCTGCGACGTCTGCGTGCCGTATAAAAGGGTGCACATGCGCTCGGCGTTTTTCTGGGTCGAGGGCGAGGCGCTGCACCTCGTGCCGCTGCATAAGGACGGATTTCTGGCGGATGAAACGCCGATTGAACCGGGCGACGAGGCCATCATGCGCGACGGCGCGATGCTGCGCGTCGGCGAATTGAAGCTGGTGCTGCGGATGTATGACCGCGGCGAAGGCGTAGTCGGCGCGGACGAGCCGTATGTGACCCGCGCCCGCCGCAGCAAGGCCGGACAGGGGCGCGGCGACGGGCTGGGCGCGCCGACGCGCGGCGCGATCCGCAGGGAGAAAAAACGGATGAATTACAGCGAAGCGGACGAGACCGAACGAGCCTCCGCCGCGCAGAAGGATAAAAAGATGCGGAGGTGACGGCATGGCTCCACGCAAGCGCGATACGCAGGTGCAGAAAGACGGGCAGACCGTCTATAAACCCGCAAAGAAAGCGAAAACCGTCGTGAAGGAAGAGCCGGAGGACAAAAAGCCCGTCCGCCTCAAGCCGGCGCGGACGAAAACGGGCAGGCTCAAGCCCGAAGCGGAGAAAGAAGAAAAAAAGCCGGACAAAAAACCGCCCCGGCGCTACGAGCCGGAGCAGAAGCTGACCGGGCGGGAGAAAAAGGAAAAGGCGCGCGCCGCCGCCGTCGCCCGCGACAGGCGCAGGGCGGTCAGCCGCGCGGGGGACGGATGCGTGACGATGATCGCGCTGCTGACGGCGGTGTTCGAGGTGCTCGGGCTGCTGCTCTGCGCGGCCAAGGCGGAAGGCGCGTGGGATACGCAGGCGGTCAGGCTGTGCATGGTCATGGCGCCGCTGGGGCTGCTCACCACGCTGGCGCTGCCGCGGCTTCTGCCGATGGATTCACTGGTGATGGCGCTGACGAATTTCCTCTGCGGCGTGGGCGTGGTGGTGCTCTATACGGTCTCGCCCGAACGCGGCGCGCGGCAGGCGATGTTCTACGCGATGGGGCTGGCGGCGATGCTCGTGATGAGCGAAATCGTCTTCCATGTGCGCCATTTCCGGGGGCTGACGCTGCTGGGCATGGCGCTGGGCATCGGCGCGCTGATTCTGCCGCTGGCCTTCGGCGAATGGAAAAACGGCGCGAAGAACTGGGTGTCCGTGCCGCTGCTCGGCTCGTTTCAGCCCAGCGAAATCGTGAAGCTCTCGGTGGTGCTGGCGCTGGCGTATTTCTTCAGCGCGCATCGAACCGTCTGGCAGATGATGCCCGCGCTCCTGTTCGCGGCGGCCTGCCTTCTGCTGCTGATGATGCAGCGCGACCTCGGCACGGCGCTGATCTATTACCTGACGACGCTGGTGCTGTTCTACGTCGCCTGCGGCAACGTGCCGCTGACGATCCTCGGCCTCGGCGGCGGCGCGGGCGCGGCGGTGCTGGGCTATCAGATGTTCGCGCACGTCAAGGTGCGCGTGGCGATGTGGCGCAACCCGTGGAGCGACCCGACGGACAAGGGCTATCAGATCATTCAGGCGCTGCTGGCCATCGGCTCGGGCGGGCTGTTCGGCGTGGGGCTGGGTCAGGGTACGCCGGAGAAAATCCCCGCCTATTACAACGACTTTATCTTCGCCGTGGTCTGCGAGCAGCTTGGGCAGGCGTTCGGCGTACTGCTGCTGGCGGTCTATGTGCTGCTGATTCTGCGCGGGGTGACGGTGGTTGCCCGCGCGCGGCGCTCGTTTGAGATGCTGCTGGGCTGCGGCGTGCTGACCATGCTGGGAATTCAGACGTTTATGATCGTCGCGGGCGTCATCAAGATGATTCCGCTGACGGGCGTGACGATGCCCTTCCTCAGCTACGGCGGCTCGTCGCTGCTCTCGTGCATGGCGATGATCGGGATTCTGCACGGGGCGAGCGCAAGGGCGCAGGAAAATCTGGAAGAAGATATTCTGTGCGTGAGAGGGTGATTTTATCAAGGTTATCAAGCGGCGCATGCACCTGCTGACGCTGCTGCTGGTGCTGATGTTCGCGCTGGTGATCGCGTATTTCTGCTACTCCGTCTATTTCTACGGCGGGCGCTGGGTCGCGAACCCCTATAACCCGCGCATCAGCAGCCAGAAGCGGCATGTCGTCATGGGCACGCTGACCGACAGGGACGGCACGGTGCTGGCCTATACGGATGAGGACGGCAGGCGGCGCTACAACGGCAGCGCGGCGACGCGCAAGGCGGTCTGTCAGGTGGTCGGCGACAGCGGCGGCAAGGTCTCCACCGGCGCGGACACGTTCCACGCGCAGTTTCTGCTGGGCTTCCGCTCCAGCATCTTCGAGCGGCTGGCCGACGCCTTTACCGGCACGACCCAGCGCGGCGACGACGTTCGGCTGACGATCTCCGAGCGGCTCTCCCGCTACATCAGCGAGCAGTTCCCCGCGGGCAAGCGCGGCGCGGTCGTCGTGCTCAATTACAAGACGAACGAGATTCTGGCGATGGTCTCCATGCCGCAGTTTGACCCGACGAACATGGATTCGGCGCTGTCGGACGAGGCGGCGGGCGCGCTCATCAACCGCGCGACGCAGGGGCTGTATCCGCCCGGCTCGACGTTCAAAATCGTGACGCTGGCCTCCGCGCTGGAAAATCTGCCCGATCTGAACGATTTCGCGTTTGACTGCACGGGCTATTATCCCGTGGGCAATTACGCCGTCACAGACGGCAGCGCGCACGGGGTGCAAACCCTGTCCGACGCATTCGCGCGCTCCTGCAACACGACCTTCGCCGCGCTCTCGCAGGATCTCGGCTATGAGATGCTGGGCAATACGGCGGAGGAGATGGGCTTCAACCGGAACTTCATGTTCAGCGATTTGATCGTTTACAATTCCAGCTACCCCATCGACGACCTGAGCGCCGAGGATCTGGCGTGGTCGGCCATCGGTCAGGGGCGCGTGCTCGCCACGCCGATGCACATGGCGCTGATCGCCGCGACGATCGCCAACCGCGGCGTGATGAACGAGCCGCGCCTCGTCGCGCAGATCACGACCGCGCAGGGCGGAAACCGCGCGCTGCTCAGCCATGCGGGCGGCAGGCGCGTACTCGGCGAGGACGTGGCGGCGCGGCTGGAAAAAGAGATGATCCGCGTGGTCAAATCCGGCACGGGCAAGCGCGCCGCGCTGGATAACGGCTATACCGTCGCGGGCAAAACCGGCTCGGCGGAGGCCAGCAACGACAAAAGCATCGAATCACATGCGTGGTTCGTTGGCTATATCACCAATGACAGCGCGCCTTACGCGATCTGCGTCCTCGTGGAAAATGGCGGAAGCGGCGGCGGCGTGGCCGCACCGCTGGCGCGGAAGACGCTGCAAAAGGCGATTCATCTGGGATTATAATCAAGGAGGTTTTAAGCGATGCGCAAGAGGATTTCGGGTTTGATGGCGTTTGTTTGTCTGTTGGTGGCGGCGGCTTCGGCGCTGGCGGCAGGCACGACGGTGACGACGTTCACGCCGTTTGCGGATATGGATTTCGCCGCGCAGGGGTACATGGATTTGATCACCGCGTGGGAAGACGAAACCGGCAACATGGTGGAGGATTATTCCGGCCTGGAGGACGACCTGTTCATGGAGCAGATGCAGGAGATGGTGACCGCCGGCCGCGCGGATCTGGTCGTCGTGCCGCTGGGCAGCGGGCTGACGAAGGATCAGCTGGTCAGCGTGGACGAGCTGCTGGCCGCCGCGCCGGATTGCGGCGCGAGGCGGATGGACGCGATGACGGAGCGCGACGGCAGCGTACTGCTCGCGCCGGTGCGCTTCAACTGGGAAGCGCTGTACGTCAACACCGACGTGCTGGAGGCGAACGGCGTCGCCGTGCCGACGAATTACGACGAATTGATCATCGCCTGCGCGTCGCTGGCGCAGAAGGGAATTCTGCCGCTCGCCAACGCCATGTGCGAATGGCCGGAGATCGTGCTGGACTGCACGGCGATGATCGGCGCGCCCGCCGATCAATACGGCCAGCAGACCTCGCTGGACGGCGCGAAGGCCGTGACGACGGCGCTCACGCAGGTCGGCGCGTTCGGCCTCGATCCGTGGAATCTGACGGACGAGCAGGCGAAGCAGGCGTTCATGGAGGGCGCGGCGGCGATGCGCTTTGACGGCAGCGATTTGGCCGAGCTGGTGCCCGAGGCGCGGCAGGAGCACGTCGTCGCCGTCGCCCTCGCGGGCATGGACGGGCAGGCGCGCACCGCGCTGGTCGGCACGCCGAGCTATGGGCTGGCGCTCACCCGCGCCTGCTGGCAGGACAGCGCGCGCCGCGAGGCCGCCCTGTCTCTGGCTCAAAAGCTGCTGGGCGGCGACGGCGCGGCGATGATTGGCGCGCCCGCGTATACGACCGCGCTGGGGAAGAGCGTGGCGCAAATGACCGCCTCGGCGACCGCCTGCGCAGGGCTGCTGTATGACCTGAACCCCGAGCATTTTAATGAATGGTCGGAGAGCGTGGTTTCCGCGCTGATGGCGCTGTAATACTAATTCTTGTTAAAATGGCTTAATCCGCGCACCATCTTTTTCGCTCTGACTTTGCCTCGTTCCGTTCAACGTACCTCCAGTACGCCTCACTTCACTTGGCTTCGTCAGAACAAAAAATCTGATGCGCTCTGTTAAGCATTTTAACTGCGAATTAGTATAAAAGAACAGAAAGAGCGCATGGCTGTGTTGGCCGTGCGCTCTTTTTAAGCGAATCGGAAATTGCATAAAATCGCCCGCGTGAGCAAAAATTTGATGTTTTTGCAGACTTCGGCGGAGGGGCAGGCGGGCTCAGCCCGCGTTATACCCGTTCCGCGACGAGGTCGCCCATCTGTGTGCAGCCGACCTTCGTGCAGCCTGCGGCAAAAATATCGCCGGTGCGGTAGCCCTCGTCGAGCACCTGCGAAACCGCGTGCTCAATCGCGGCGGCTTCCTGCTCGAGGCCGAGGCTGTGGCGCAGCAGCAGCGCGCCGGAGAGAATCGTGCCCAGCGGATTGGCGATGTCGCGCCCCGCGATGTCCGGAGCGCTGCCGTGAATCGGCTCATACAGGCCGCGCGTCGTGCTGCCCAGGCTGGCGGAGGGCATCATGCCCAGACTGCCCGCGATGGCGGCGCTCTCATCCGAGAGGATGTCGCCGAACAGGTTGCCGGTTATCATCACGTCAAACTGCGCCGGGTTCAAAATGAGCTGCATGGCGGCGTTGTCCACGTACATGTAGCTGACCTCGACCTCCGGGTATTCGCGGCTCAGGCGCTCGACCGTCTCGCGCCACAGGCGGCTGCACTCCAGCACGTTGGCCTTGTCCACCGAGCAGAGCCTGCCGCGGCGCTTTTTCGCCATTTCAAAGCCGATGCGCGCCAGACGCTCGACCTCCGGCACGGAATAGGCCATCTCGTCCGTCGCCGCTGCGCGATCCTCGCTGCGCCAGCGCTTGCCGAAGTAGATGTCGCCGGTCAGCTCGCGCAGGATCATAATGTCAATCGGCTTGGCGATGATGTCCGGGCGGAGCGGACACGCGCCGGAGAGCTGCGGGTGAATCGTGCACGGACGCAGGTTGGCGAACACCTGCATGCCCTTGCGCAGGGCGAGCAGCCCCTTTTCCGGGCGGCGGGCAGGCTCGACCGCGTCCCACTTCGGGCCGCCGACGCTGCCCACCAGTACCGCGTCCGCCGCATTGCAGGCCGCCAGCGTCTCGTCCGTCAGCGGCACGCCGAATGCATCGATGGACGCGCCGCCGAGCCTGCGCTCGTCAAAGCAGAACGTGTGGCCGTATTTTTCCGCGACGGCGTTTAACACCTTGACCGCCTGCGCGACGATCTCCGGGCCGATGTAGTCGCCCGGCAGAGTGACGATATGGGCTTTCATGGCTCACGCCTTTCCCGCGATCTTTTCGCGAACGAAGTTTTCAATGCCGCCGACGGCGATGATCTTCTGGATGAACGGGGGGAACGGCGCGGCGGTGAAGCGCTCGCCGGTGGTTCGATCCTCGATCACGCCGGTATCCAGATGGACGGCCACCTCGTCGCCGTCGCGGATGGCCTTGGCCGCTGCCGGACACTCGATGATCGGCAGGCCGATATCAATCGAGTTGCGGTAGAAGATGCGGGCGAAGCTGTCCGCGATGACGAGCTGAATACCGCTGGCCTTGATGGCGATGGGCGCGTGCTCGCGAGAGGAGCCGCAGCCGAAGTTGCGCCCCGCGACGATGATGCGGCTCGTTTCGCTCTTGCGCTTGAAATCGCTGTCCAGATCCTCCATGCAGTGCGCGGCCAGCTCGGCGGGGTCGGTGGTGTTGAGGTAGCGGGCGGGGATGATGACGTCCGTATCGACGTGATCGCCGTATCGAATGACGGTAGACTGAACGAACATGTTAGAGCACCTCCTCAGGCGTGGCGACGCGGCCCATGATGGCGGAAGCCGCGGCGACCGCCGGGCTGGCCAGAATGATTTCGCTGCCGGTGTGACCCATGCGGCCGACAAAGTTGCGGTTGGTGGTGGAAACGGCGCGCTCGCCGTCGGCCAGAACGCCGCAGAAGCCGCCCAGACACGGGCCGCAGGTCGGCATGGTGAAAATCGCGCCCGCGTCGATGAAGATATCCACCAGCCCCTCCTTCAGGCAGTCCTTGACGACCTGCTGGGTGCCGGGGATGACGATGCAGCGCACATGGTCGCTGACCTTGTGCCCCTTGAGAATCTGCGCGGCGACGCGCATATCGCTGATGCGGCCGTTGGTGCAGCTTCCGATGACGACCTGATCGATGGTCTGCCTGCACTCGCGCGCCGGACGGGTGTTTTCCGGCAGATGCGGCAGGGAGACGGTCATATCCAGCTCGTCGAGGTTGATGGTCACGGTGCGGCTGTATTCCGCGTCCGGGTCGGCCTCAAACGCCGTCCATTCGCGCGTCACGCGCCCCTTGAGGTATTCGCGGCAGACGTCGTCCACCGGGAAAATGCCGTTCTTCGCGCCCGCCTCGATGGCCATGTTCGCGATGGTCAGGCGGCCGTCCATCGGGATTTCCTTTACGCCGTCGCCGGTGAATTCGAGGGACTGATACAGCGCGCCGTCCACGCCGATTTCGCCGATGAGGTGCAGAATCACGTCCTTGCCGCTGACCCACGGCTTCATTTTGCCGGTCAGCACGACCTTGACGGCCTCCGGCACCTTGAACCAGCATTCGCCCGTCGCCATGCCCACGGCCATATCCGTCGAGCCCACGCCCGTGGAGAACGCGCCCACCGCGCCGTAGGTGCAGGTGTGGCTGTCCGCGCCGATGATGACCTCGCCGGGGGCGACGATGCCCTGCTCCGGCAGCAGCGCGTGCTCGATGCCCACGCGGCCGACCTCGTAATAGTGGACGATGTGCTGCGCGCGCGCGAATTCGCGCATCTGCTTGGCGAGCGTCGCGGCCTTGATGTCCTTGTTGGGGACGAAGTGATCCGGGATCAGCGCGATCTTCGCGGGGTCGAACACCTTGACCGCGCCCATCCGGTGAAACTCGTTGATGGCCACGGGGGCGGTGATGTCGTTGCCCAGCACAAGGTCAAGCTTGCACATGAGCAGCTCGCCCGCGCGGCAGCGCTCAACGCCGGCGGCACGCGCGAGGATTTTTTGTGTCATGGTCATGCCCATAGCGGAAAAACCTCCCTCAAGAAAATGAAAAAGCCTCGCACACCTGCTTTTCGCAGGGGCGAGGCGAGAATGCCACACGGTACCACCCTGATTCGGCTTTCACTCAAGCGCGGAAGCCCTCTTTTGCCTTAACGCGGCCGGTTCGTCCTCTGCTCGGCACAGAGGCAGCTCGGGAGTGAGTTATCCCGCGTCCCCGCCGTCGGCTTGCACCGGGCGCCGACTCTCTGAAGGTCAGGGGCGCGTCTTTGTTCCGTCATTGCTTTTGCGGCTGAAAGCCGCCTTTCGCTTAAAAGCGATGTGCGATTTGCGTATTATTGTAATCCGAATGTGACAAGTTGTCAAGTATGGAAATCAATCCCCCGCCATGGCGCGGCGGCTCGAATGGATGAAATCAAACGAATCCAGGGTTTTACCGGCCATCACGCCGGTTGCGCGGCCGTTTTCGGCGGCGATTTCGCCGGATACGATGACAAAACGAATGCCCTCCGGCGCGGCGTCCGGGCGGCCGAGGCCGGGGAAATCCGCGCGGTCGCAAATCTTTTCGGGGTCGAAGACGAGCAGATCGGCGTCCATGCCCGCGCGGATGCGCCCTTTGCGCCCGAGCCCCATCGTCTGCGCGGGGAGGAGCGTCGTATGCGCAATCGCCTGCTCCCAGCTCAGCTCGCCGCGCTCGATCACCATTTTGCGCAGATAGCGCGGGAAGCTGCCCGCGATCTGCGGGTGCCCTTCGCCGGGAGCGTAGCTGCCCGTGTCGGTGGAAACCATCGTCATCGGGTAGCGCTGAATGGTGTAGACGGCCTCCTCGCTGCCCGTGTTGACCACCACCGCGTCGCACGGGTGCGCCGCGCGCAGGTGTTCATAGAGCGCCTGATCCGGCACGAGGCCGATGTGCTCGCCCGTGATGACCCGCAGGTGGCGCAGCTCGATGCCGTTGTCGCGCATGGTCACGGGCTCAAAGAGCGCCGAGCCGATGGAAGAACACCAATCCTTGTACATGCCGCTGTCCAGACGCATATCCACGCCGCGCGCGCGTGCCAGCTCCAGCATCTCCAGCGCCTTGTATTCGACGCCAACGCCGTATTGATATTCAAAGTGCGAGACGATCATCCGGCAGCCCGTGACCTCGGCCAGCTCAATGGCCTCGCTGAGCGAGTTGAGGTCGGTCATGGCGAACATGCGCGTGTCGATGGCGGCGGGTCTGCCGTAGCGGCGTGCCATCGTGCACAGCGCTTCCATCTCTTCTAGCGACGTGCCCGGCGCATAGCCCGGCCCGAGGGAAACGCCGGCTGCGCCGCTTTGCAGCGCGCGCTCGCAGAGGGCTTCCATCGTGTGTACCTGCGCGCGTTTGGCCGGGGCGAACAGATCGGTGACGCCCGCCGCCTCGCGCAGCGCGCACAGGCCGATCATCTCCGCCTGATGAATCGGAAATGCCGTCTGGCTGCGCAGAAATGCGTCTATATCCAGCGGGGAAAAGCCGCAGTTGCCGCCTACCGTCGTCGTGATGCCCTGAAGCAGGGAGAGCGTGCCGGTGTATTTGCAGCCGTCGATATGGCCGTGCGGGTCAATAAAGCCGGGGCAGACGAAGCAGCCGGAAGCGTCGATTACCCGTGCGTCCTTCGGCGCGCCAGACTGCGCCGGTTGGACGGCGGCGATGCGCCCGTCCTCGCAGAGCACATCGGCCTGAAAGCGCGACAGGGTCTCCGGGTCGATGACCGTGCCGCCGGAAATGAACAGCTTTGACATGGTTTTCTCCTCCATACTCCATCTTACGAACAGAAAAATATGGCGGTTCATCCGTCCTGAAAAACCCGCCCGAAATCGGACGGGCATTTCAGGACGGGGCGGCTTTGCCGCCCCGCCCTTCCTTCGGTCTCGCCGACGCGCGCCGAAATTCGGCTTTTGTCTGCCTGTTTAGGCAAAACGCGCTCAAAAAGGGAACCCTTTTGCATCAGTTGCATTTACGTAGAAACAAGGCCTCCCTCTTTGAGGGAGGTGGCCGCGACAGCGGCCGGAAGGAGTTATTGCATGCTCAGCTTGAACGTCGTCCAGATATCCTGGTATTTCTGCTCGTCCTCGCTGGACAGGTTGCGCACATACTCCGCATCGTCGATGCGGTCATAAATGCCGTTGAACACCGGGTTGTTCAGGTAGCTTTCGGAGAGGCAGGCCTTCGCCGCCTCGTTCGGGCTGCAATAATACTGATACTCGACGCAGGTCGCCGCGACTTCCGGGCGCAGCAGGTACTGGAGGAAGAGGTTCGCGTTCTTGGCGTGCGGCGCGTTCACCGGGATGAAGCAGCCGTCAATGCCGAAGCCCAGACCCTCTTCCGGCCAGACGACCTTCAAATCCGGGTTGGCGTCCAGCGCCAGCGCGACGAACGGGGTGAAGGTGTAGGCCACGGAAATATCACCGGAAACCAGATAGTTGTGCAGGTTCTCGTATTCGAGCACGTGGATGTTGCTGCGCAGCGCGTCGAGCTTTTCCGCTGCCTCCGCGAGCACCGCGTCGTCGGTGGTATTCATGCTCTGGTGCATGGAGAGCAGCACCATGCCGATGGTCACGCGCGCGTCGTCGATCAGGCCGAGGCTGTCCTCAAGGGACGGATCCCACAGGTCGTTGAAGCTCTTGATATCGATCTCCACCGCGGACGGATCGTAGACGATCAGCGGAATGCCGCTCACATACGGCACGACGTACTGGTCGTCCGGATCGAAGAACTGATGGGTGAATCCCTCGTTCAGGTTGGAATAGTTATCCACGATGGCGGGGTCGAACGGCTGCATCAGCCCGGCTTCGCGGGTGGTGTTGAGCATGTAGTCGCTGGCCAGCACCACGTCGTAATCGCCGCCGTTTACCGCGGAGAGCTTTTCATACATCTCCTCGTTGCTGGAGAAGGTCGCGTAGTTGACCTTGATGCCCGTCTCCTCCTCAAACGGCTTGATGACAGTCGAGTAGTCGATGTAACCTTCCCAGGTGAAGATGTTGAGCACGGCCTCGTCGGTCTTGTTCTCGGTCTCCGCCAGGGCGCAGCCGCCGATGGTCAGCAGCGCAAGCAGCAGGCAAAGAAGTTTCTTCATGTCCATGTCCCTCCTTAATCAGGAATGGTTGATCTATCTCAAACGCGGGATGCGTTTGATGCTTATTGGAGTTTTGCGTTGCTTCTGGCCGTTATCAATTGAGTAGCGGCCACACAGATAAAGATCACGCCGAGCATCAGGGTGGAGAGCGCGTTGATCTCCGGCGTGCCGCCGGAACGCAGGCCGGTGTAGACCTTGAGCGGGAGGGTGGTCGTCTCCGCGCTGGTGACGAAGAAGGAGATCACCACGTCGTCAAGGCTCATCGCGGCGGAAAGCATCATGCCGGAAAGCACCGCCGGGAAGATCAGCGGCAGGGTGATGTCCTTCAAAACGCGCGCCGGGCTCGCGCCGAGGTCGCGCGCGGCCTCCGACAGCGAAGGATCCATGCCGATCAGGCGGGATTTGACGTTGATGAACACATAGGGCATGCAGAAGGTTGTGTGCGTCAACACCAGCGCGCCCATGCCGAGCTTAAAGCCCACGGCGGTGAACACGGAGAGATACGCCATGCCCAGCACCAGCTCGGGGATCATCATCGGCAGGGTGGCGATGGTTTCGACCGCGCCGCCGAGCTTCAGGTGCGACCGCGCCAGCCCGATTGCGCCCAGCGTGCCGATGCCGCCCGCCAACAGGCTGGAGACGACAGCCAGAACCAGCGAATTTTTGAGCGCGTCGGCCATCAGGGCGTTGGAAAACAGGCGGCTGTACCAATCGGTCGTGAAGCCCTGCCAGCTTCCGATGGTGCGCCCGCTGTTGAAGGAATAGATGACGACCATCAGAATCGGCAGATAGAGGACGATCAGCACCAGCGTCAGATAGACGGGGGAAAAGATTTTGCGCTTTCTGCGCCGCTTTGCCTGCGCCATCACATCACCCCCAGATCATCGCCGCCGACCTTGCGATACAGCAGATAGATGCCGGCGGAAAGCGCGATGAGCACCATGCTCATGGCCGAGCCGACGTTCCAGTCGCGCACCTTGAGGAGCTGGTCGCGGATGAGGTTGCCCACCAGCACCAGACCGCCGCCCATGATATCCGACAGATAGAACAGGCCGACGCTGGGCACGAACACCAGCACGCAGCCGGCGAGAATGCCCGGCATGGTCAGCGGCAGCGTGACGGTGAGGAACGCCCGAACGGGGCTTGCGCCCAGATCGCGCGAGGCCTCCACCAGCGTGAAATCCATCTTATCCACCGCGTTGTGGCACGGCAGAATCATAAAGGAAATCAGGCAGTAGACCATCGCCAGCAGCACCGAGCCGTAGGAACCGAGGAACTTGATGTTCTTCTGAATCAGCCCCAGCGAGCGGAGCACGCCGTTGACCGGGCCGTTGGCCTGCAGGAGGATCTTCCAGCCGTAGATGCGCACCAGCGCGCTCGTCCAGAACGGGATGATGACCAGCATCATCAGCAGCGCCTTCCATTTGCGCGGGGCGCGCGCCATGCAGTAGCCGAAGGGATAGCCCACCAGCAGGGAGATGACCGTCGTAAAGAACGCGAGCTGGAGGCTGTTGGCGAAGACCTTGAGATAATCCTCGCGCAGCAGCGCCTTGTAGTTGGCGAGCGTCAGCGGCATGCCGAATTGGAATTTGCCGCCCGTCACCAGCGATGTGCAGAGCACGTAGATCAGCGGCAGGGCGACCAGCAGCACGCCGAAGGCCGCCATCGGCGCGGTCATCAGCGCGCGGGTGCGCCGCTCGTGCGCCTGAAGGGTGTTTTTACGCGCCATGGGACGTCCCCCCAATGACCGCGGCCTGCGCGGGATTCCAATACAGATAGGCGGTGCTGCCGGGCGTGAGCGCGTCGCTGAGGCGGCCTTCGCTCGTCGCGACGGCTTCCTCGCCGTCGGGGAGGATGGCATAGGTCAGCACGCTGCCGCCCGCGTAGCGCGCCTCGCGCACGGTGACGGGCAGTTGGAAGCCCTCGACCGGCACGGGGGAGACGCGCATCCGCTCCGTGCGCACGCAGATTTCGCAGTCCTCGCCCGCGGAAAGCCGCGCGCGGGAAGCGTCCGCCGTGAAGCTGCCGCATGCGCCGCGGATGACCGCCGTATCCTTTCCGACGGCTTCCACCCTGCCGCTAAGAATGGTGGAGCGGCCGATGAACTGCGCGACGTAGTGCGTCTTCGGCTCGTCGTAGATTTCTTCCGGTGTGCCGAGCTGCTCAAAGCGCCCGCCGCGCATGACCGCGATGCGGTCGGACATGTTGATGGCCTCTTCCTGATCGTGGGTGATGTAGACGAAGGTGATGCCCAGCTTCTTTTGCAGGCGCTTGAGTTCAAGCTGCATCTGGCGGCGGAGCTGCAAATCCAGCGCGCCCAGCGGTTCATCCAGCAGCAGCAGCTCCGGTTCGGGCGCGAGTGCGCGGGCGATGGCGATGCGCTGGCGCTGGCCGCCGGAAAGCTGGCTGGGCATGCGTTTGGCAAAATCCGCCATTTGCACCAGCTCGAGCATCTCGCGCACGCGCTTTTCGATGGAGGCTTTATCCATCCTGCGCACGCGCAGGCCGTAGGCCACGTTCTTTTCGACGTTCATATGCGGAAAGAGCGCGTAGCTCTGAAAGACCGTGTTGACGGGGCGGCGCTCCGGCGGCAGCGCGGTGACGTCCCGGCCGTCCAGCAGCACCGTGCCCTCGTCCGGCGTTTCCAGACCGGAGATAATGCGCAGGGTCGTCGTCTTGCCGCAGCCGGACGCGCCCAGCAGCGTGACGAACTCGCCCCTGGCGACGTCCAGCGAGATATCGCGCAAAACGTCGCCCTCGCCGAAATTCTTGGAAATGTGCTGTAAAGAAAGAAGGGTATCCTGCATGGTTTCCTCCCTGAGTCATCAAGCCTGTGCGGGCGGGGCTTAGCGCCGCAACCCATAAAAACAGCATGATTATATGCTAGAAAAAGCGCCGTGTCAACCATAAAGTTCAGCGGGAAAAATGTGCAGGTTTAATGCAGCTAAACTTCCGGCAGGAAAAAGACCCTCTTTGCGCAAAAACGCGCAAGAGGGCGCAGAAATGGCTGCTCAATCGCCACATTCCCCGGCGAACGCGCGGATGGCCGCGCTGCGGGCGCTGCCGAGCACCTCTTTGGCGGGGCCATCCTCCGCGACGAGGCCGTTTTCCATATAAATCACGCGATCCGCCACGTCGCGGGCGAAGTTCATTTCGTGGGTGACGACGATCATCGTGCGCTTTTCGGCGGCCAGCTGACGGATGACGCAGAGCACCTCCTGCGTGAGCTGCGGGTCAAGCGCGCTGGTCGGCTCGTCAAAGCAGAGAATTTCCGGATCCATGGCCAGCGCGCGGGCGATGGCGACGCGCTGACACTGCCCGCCGGAAAGATTGCAGGGATACGCGCCCGCCTTATCCGCGAGGCCGACCTTTTCCAGCAGGAGCATGGCCTTCTGCTCGGCCTCCTGACAGCTTCGATGGAGCACCAGCTGCTGCGGCGCGACGATGTTGCGCAGCACCGTGTAATGCGGAAAGAGGTTGTAATCCTGAAAGACGAGCCCCATCTTGAGGCAGAGCCCACGCAAGTCTTTTTCCGTCCGATAGCGCGCCGCGCCGTCCGCGCCGGTGGTGACCATCGCCTGACCGTCGATGCGGATTTCGCCGCTGTCGATGGTTTCAAGGTGGTTGAGGCAGCGCAGGAGGGTGCTCTTGCCCGAGCCGCTGCGGCCGATGACGGCGACGACCTCGCCCTTGTCCACGCGCACGGTCACGCCCTTCAAGATTTCGTTGTCGCCGTAATTTTTTCTGATGTCAATCGCCTGAAGCATGACCCTTGTTCTCCCTTTCCGTTTCCGCGCCGGAGCGCTTGTCAATCCTTGTAATACGCCATGCGGCGGTTGAGACAGCTAAACACGAGCGAGACCGCGCCGTTCATCAGCAGATAGAAAAGCCCCGCGACAAAGAGCGGCTCGACGGAAGCGGTGCGGCTGGCCTCGTTCTTCGCCGCGCGGAACAGTTCGGCGACGGCGATCACGTTCGCCAGCGACGTATCCTTGACCAGCGTAATCACCTCGTTGCTGACAGGCAGCAGCACGCGCTTTGCCATCTGCGGCAGGATGACGTGAAAAAACGTCTGTCCGCGCGTCATGCCCAGCACCTGACCGGCCTCGCGCTGCCCGACGGGGATGGACTGAATCCCACCGCGGAAGATTTCGGCGAAATAGGCGGCGTAGTTGATGGAAAAGGCGAGAATGGTGGCGTTCATGCGGTCGAGGTTCACGCCCGTCAGTGTCGGAATAGCAAAATAGATGGCGAAGATTTGCAGCATCAGCGGCGTGCCGCGCATCACCAGAATATACAGCGACGTCGGCACGCTGACGATCTTGCGCCTGCTCATGCGCAGCAGCGCCACGGCCAGACCGAGCGGCAGGGAAAACGTCAGCGTGAAGAAGAAAATAATCAGCGTGTTATAAAAGCCGCCCGTCATGGAGAGCACGAGCTTCATAAACACATCGAAATTGTTGAAGTATCGCATGAAGGCCTCCGAAAAGGTGATATGGACGGAAAGAGGGCTGTCATGCTTAAACCAAACATTTCAGGAAACAAATATCTAAGTATTTTTTGAATATGGGGCTTTGCCCCATCGCCCCACCAAAGGGCTTTCCGAGCGTTTACGGC
>OLQU01000474.1_pt1 | contig 34104 bp, 28 predicted proteins | sample 1672271 | NCBI WGS metagenome assembly OLQU01 (sample SAMEA3136666, study PRJEB25190) | human gut metagenome | biome: human gut; feature: human-associated habitat; material: faeces | place: Austria | collected 2013 | reverse complement strand
TTCATGCTCCTTCCGCGTGCAGCTTTTTGGTGCTTCGCCTAAGCCCTTGTTTGCTCCCCCCAACTTTCCGTGCAGAACCTTTTATCTCATTTCGCATTGCTCATTCCTAATTGCGCATTGATTACAAGATTGCCGTCAGAAACAGCATCACCGCCAGAAACAGCACATTCACCCCTGTAAACACCGCGAAGTACCTGCCCTTCTGCGCGCCCTCGCCCGCCCCGTACAGCCGGAACGAAATCAGGCTCGCCAGCGACGCAATCAGCGTCCCCAGCCCGCCCAGATCAACCCCCAGCGCCAGCGCTTTCGCGTCCTGCGTGAACGGCGACAGCAGCAGGCACGCCGGCACATTGCTGATGACCTGACTCGTCAGCAGCGCCACCGCCATCGGGCTGCGCGCCATCATCGCTTCCAGCCACGCGCGCACCGGCACGCACGCCTTCACCGATGCCACAAAGACAAAGAAGCACACGAACGTCGCCAGCAGCGTGTAATCCACCTGCCGGATTGTCCCCCTGTCCAGCGCCAGCGTACCAAGGAACACCGCCGCCGCCAGCGCCCACGCGGGCAGCACCTTCGCAATCGCCAGCAGCGCCAGTGCGCTCAATGCCCCATACAGCGTAAGCATCTTCCCCGCCAGCGGCGCGCGCGCGGACGTATCCACCGCAACGCGCTCCTTCGGCAGCAGCAGGCACAGTGCCAGCAGCAGCGCAAGCGCGACGGCGGCATACGGCGCGAGCAGGGTCAGGAAATCCAGCGCCGTCAGCCGCCCGGACGTGTACAGGTACAGATTCTGCGGATTGCCAATTGGCGTGACCATGCTGCCCAGATTCGCCGCGACCGTCTCCAGCACGACTGTCCAGATGGTGCTTTTCTGCCCGCCAGCGCGGAAGAGCAGCAGCGTCAGCGGCACAAGCGTCAGCAGGGCAACGTCATTCGTCACCAGCATTGAGAGTGCAAAGCACAGCGCCACCATCACCGCCGAAAGTCCGCGGAGCGTCGTCACACGCCGGGTGAGTTTCCGGCTGACGGCGTCCAGTGCGCCCATGCGCCGGAATCCCGCGACAATCGTCATCAGCGAGAAGAGCATCAGCAGCGTCGTCGTGTCGATGCCTTGCAAGTGTATGACCGACGGCGGGGTCAGCAGGAAAGACAGCAGCGCGCAGATGAGTGCCGCGCTCAGCACCGTTTCCCGGCGGAAATACTGCAAAATTCGTTTCACCATGTGGTTTTGCTCCTTGTGGAAGATGCAAAAAGCCAGCGGCATTGCACCGCCGGTTCATTAGGGTAACACCTCATTTGGGCGGTGTTGCATAGAATACTTTTTAACTGAAGCGTTCCGCCGTCATCGACGCAAGATACCGAATCCTGCTCTGCGAATCCTCCAAGCATTCAATCAGCAGCGGATTGAACGCGCCGCATTCGCCATTGCGAATCATCTGCATTGCCTGTTCATGCGAAAAACCCTCTTTATAGACGCGCGGCGAAATCAGCGCATCATACGCATCGGCAATGGAAACGACCTGCGCGGCAATCGGGATTTCCTCGCCCTTTAAGCCGTCGGGGTAGCCGCCGCCATCGTAGCGCTCGTGATGCCAGCGGCAAATCTGGTACGCCGTGCGCGCCAATTCCTCATCTCGGTAGTGGTCCAAGCGCGCGAGCATGGACGCGCCAATCAGCGTATGCGACTTCATGACAATATACTCTTCTTCTGTCAGCTGGCCGCTTTTGTTGAGGATTTTCTCGTCGATGCCCATTTTGCCGATATCGTGGAACGCCGATGCGGTCACGATGACCTTGCGTTCATGCGGCGTGAGGGTATAGCGCTTCGTTTTGCTGACGAGGGTATCCAGCAGCACTTCCGTCAGCAGGCAGAGGTGGCGCATGTGCGCGCCGCTTTCGCCGTTGCGGGCGCTGACGACTTCGCTGATGATTTCCAGCATCAGGCGATTGCTGCGCTCCTTCTCGTGAATCTGGTCGCGCACCTGATTGCTTAAGCCCCGCTGGCGGGCATAGAGCTTGATGGTGTTGCTGATCCGCTGGCTGACGACATCGGCGTCGAACGGACGGGTGATGTAGTCGCTCACGCCTAAATCGTAGGCGCGGTGGATGGTATCCGCGTCGTTCTCGCTGGAAATCATGACGACGGGAATTTCCTCCAGCCACTGATTCGCCGCCATCAGCGAAAGCATATCAAATCCGCTGAGCGTCGGCATAAGCAAATCCAGCAGCACGAGAGCGATTTCCGTGCCGTAGCGCCGGAGCATGTCCAAGCCCTCCAGCCCATCGGCGGCTTCCAACACGTCGTAGCGGTCGGGAATCAACCCATTGAGAATGGCGCGGTTCGTCCGGGAGTCATCGACAATGAGAATTTTCATGCGCGGGCGGGTATCCTTGCGCGGCGCAATATCTTCCGCGGCGATTTCGGAATCCGTAACAACGGCATTGCGGCTCTTTTTTGCCTGCATCATCAGCTGATTGGCGCGTTCAACAGCGCAGTCAATCGGCTCGCCGCGGTTAATCAACCCGCCGATGCTGACAGATAGGCGGATGTCCTCCAGCCCCGGCAGCCGGGTTTCGCTGATTTGGCAGCAGATATCCTGCAATTTCTGCTGAAAGGTAGCTTCCTCGATGTGCGGCAGGAGCAGCAGAAACTCATCCCCGCCATAGCGGATGATGGTGTCCGAACGGCGAACGCAGTGGCGCATCACGCCAACGGCGGCTTCCAGCATCTTATCGCCCGCCTGATGCCCATACGTTTCGTTGCCTGCCTTGAAGCCGTCCATGTCCAGGACGGCAACGCCTGCTTCCATGCTGCGATTCTTCAGGGCGTCCTCATAATAGCGGCGATTATACAGCCCCGTCAGCGCGTCGCGGTAGAGCTTTTCGCCCATGCTGCCGGTCTGGGTGAGCATCTGTCGGCGCTGCACCACGGCTTCGGGGGTATCCTGCTGCAAGTCCTGTATGAGCTCCAGCACGCAGGGTTCGCCGTCCACCTCGACATAGCGGGCGAATATTTGCTCTGCCCGCTGCGGGGTAACGTCGAGCGTAGTGAGCTGGCATTTTTCATGCAGAACGCGGCATTCAAGATCGGTGCGCTTGGAATGTGTCTGCGGTGCGTGCAGAACGGTCTTTTCGTTCAGCAGCCGCACACTGGAGAACGTCTGCCGGAAGCACGCCATTTGTACTTCCGCTTCTTTGCGCGTCATTTTGATTTGTGCTGTCATGGTTCTCCTTCTCCCGGTTATTCCTTCCGTCCTTCCATCCTACAAGGGGACAATAATCTGAAATTGCCCCGTAAGCACCTTCGGCGCGTTTCCTGCGGTCATTTCCCTGTTGCGCAAGGGAAACGGAATGCTTCAGCCCTTCCAGTACTTCCCGTCGAGTTCGCGGTACTGGATTGCCTCCGCAACGTGGGTCGTGCCGATGGTGTCCGCGCCGTCCATGTCGGCAATCGTCCGAGCGACCTTCACCACGCGGCCATATGCGCGCATACTCATGCCCATGCGCTCCACTGCCATGTGCAGAAGCGCCGTTGCTTCCGGGGTCATTGGGCAGTATTTTTTGCTTAAGCCCGCGTCAAGCTGCGCATTGCAGTGGATGCCGTCCTGCGCATAGCGGGCTTGCTGCAATTCACGCACCTTCCGCACGCGCGCGCCAACTTCCGCTGAGGATTCCGCCGCGCCGCCTTCGCTGATTTCCTTCACCGGCACAGCGTCTACCTCCACCTGAATGTCGATGCGGTCAAGCAGCGGGCCGGAGATGCGGTCGAGGTAGCGGCGGATATCCTTCGCGGAGCAGCGGCATTTCTTCGTCTTGCTGCCATAAAATCCGCAAGGGCACGGGTTCATGCTGGCAACCATCATGAAGCTGGACTGGTACTGCGCCTGATTGTGGATGCGCGTCACACTGACGACGCCGTCCTCCAGCGGCTGGCGCAGCGCTTCCAGCGTGTTGCGGCTGAACTCCGGCAGCTCATCCAAGAACAGCACGCCGTTGTGCGCCAGCGATACTTCACCCGGCTTTGCATTTGAGCCGCCGCCAATCATGCTCGCGACGGATGCGCTATGGTGCGGCGCGCAGAACGGGCGCTCCGCCATCAGCCCCGTACCCGGCGCAAGGCGGCCGGCGATGGAGTGAATACGCGTCGTCTCCAGCGATTCGGAGAAGGTCAGCGGCGGCAGAATGCCCGGCAGGCAGCGCGCCAGCATCGTCTTACCCGAACCGGGCGTGCCGACCATCAGCAGGTTATGTCCACCGCTGGCCGCCACTTCCAGCGCCCGGCGCGCGCCAACCTGCCCCTGCACCTGTGCCATATCCACCGCGCACTTGACCGCCGATACCACGTCACTGTACTGCCGCTGCTGCTGCACGGGGATGGGTTCGCGCCCCTTCAGGTGATTCACCACCTGCCGCAGGCTGCTCGCCGGATAGACCCGCAGTCCTTGAATGCACGCCACTTCCTCGGCGTTTCCTTCCGGCAGAATAATGTCCACAATCCCCTGCTCGCTCGCGCTGATGACCATCGGCAGCGCGCCGCGCACGGGGTGCAGCGAACCATCCAGCGACAATTCGCCCAGCATCAGTGTCTGCGTCAAGTCCATGCCTTCCAATTGCCCCGACGCCATCAGGATGCTGATGGCAATCGGCAAATCGAACGCGGGGCCTTCCTTTCGCTGGTCGGCGGGCGCAAGGTTCACCGTCAGGCGCGAAATAGGCATGGTAAATCCGCTGTTGACGATGGCGGCGCTCACGCGGTCGCGGCTCTCCTTGACAGACGCATCCGGCAGTCCGATAATCTCCAGCGCCGGCATCCCCGTCGCCGCGTAGACCTCCACCTTCACTGCGAATCCGCTGACGCCGCTCAGGCCGTATCCCAGCGTTCGTGCAAGCATGAACGTTCAACCCCTTCACCATGGTATTCTGTTTCGATTGTACACCACATTGCGCACAATTACAAGAGAGCGCTTTCCATTTGGCGCGATTTTGTGTATAGCGGGGCGGAAAGGATGCAGCACCCGCGTGAATTGCGATTTGCGACGATGCGCCGCAGGATGCCGCCCATGCAGAAGCGCTGACGATAGGGCGTATGATGCGCTCAATCGCGCGAAAGGTAGGGACGCCCCCTCGTTCTCCATATCTTGAAAATTATTCCATTATAAAATTTGCCTTCCCGGCGCATCCTGCTTGCGAATGGGAGGGCATCGGCATGAAGAAACATCCTTCACCCCTGCGCCGCGCGGTCGGGCTTGTCCTGACGTTTCTGCTGACGCTGGGGTATTTTTCGCCCACGCAGCAGGCGCTCCGGGCGCTTCCCGCGTCCCTGCGGCTGACGCAGGATGAGCCGATTTCGCTGCTGACGGGGATGCTGCGCGCGTCGGGCGAGGGCTTAGAGGTCAGCGCGTCGCAGGACGAGACGCTCAGCCAGTACGTCAGCGTAACCGGGCAGAAAAGCGGCACGTCGGAACTGCTGCTGAGCATCCTCGGCATCCCGCTTCGCCGCGTGGAGGTGGAAGTCAGCCCGGAGAAGCGGCTGATTCCCGGCGGGCAGGCACTCGGCGTTGCCATGCGGACGGACGGCGTATTGATTGTCGGCTTGTCGGACGTAAAGAAGGGTGTCTGCCCCGCGCGGGACTGCGGACTGCAACCCGGCGACGTCCTCCTGCGCATCGGCGGACACGCCATCGAGCGCGTTGCCGACGTCAGCGAAATTGCCCAGCAGAACGGCACGTCGCCCCTGCTCATCGAATACATGCGCGACGGTACGACCGCCCACGCAACCCTCACCCCCGTGCAGGATGACGCCACCGGGGTTGTCCGCCTCGGCGCATGGGTGCGCGACAGCACCGCGGGCATTGGCACACTCTCCTTCTACGACCCGGATTCCGGGCAGTATGCCGCGCTCGGTCACGCGATTACCGACGGCGACACTGGCAGCATCTTGACCGTCCGGGAAGGGCGCGTGCTGAAGGCGAGCATCGTCGCGGTACAGAAGGGGCAGCGCGGCGTTCCGGGCGAACTGAAAGGCTCATTCCTGCAAAACGCCGCCGTGCTGGGCGACATTGCGCAGAACACGACTCTCGGCATCAGCGGCACACTCACCACCGCCGTGACGAACCCGCTCTATCCCGACGGCTTGCCCATCGGCACGCGCTCGTCCGTCCACACGGGCGCGGCGACCATCCTCAGCACCATCGGCACTGGCGGCGTGCAGGAGTATACCGTCGAAATCACCCATGTCAGCCAGCAGAACGCTCCCGCCGCCAAAAGCATGGTGCTGCGCGTGACCGATACGCGTCTGCTGGACGCGACCGGCGGCATCGTGCAGGGCATGAGCGGCAGCCCCATCATCCAGGACGGCAAGCTGATCGGCGCGGTGACGCACGTTTTCGTCAGCGACCCGACGCAGGGGTACGGGCTGTATGTAGACTGGATGCTGTCGCAGATGCAGGGAACTTCAGCTGACCAATAATCAGGAAAATGTAGGAAACCAGCATATCGACAAAGGCTCCTATTTTTCCGGCAGGAATCCCCGCCCGAAATGCAGAAAACCTCCACCGATATTTTCGTCAATGGAGGTTCTTTTCATGCTGCCGCGCTGTTTTCTGCTTCTGGCGGATAATCCGCTGACGCTTGCCCAGCTTCGGGCGGAAATTGAGGATTTGGGCGAGGAAACCCGCTGCCAAACCGCCCTGACCGCCGAGGAAGCGCTTTTCCGCCTGTCGCAGGAGTCGGTGGATGCGGTGCTGCTCCTCCCCTGCCCGGCGGCGGACTGCCTGATGCAATCGCTGATACGCCATCCGCCGCTTGCGCCGCCGTTCCTCTTGGGTGGTCTGGACGGCAGGCTGCCGGAAATTTCGCAGTTGCCGGCGTGGTTCTCCGTGCTTCGTCTGCCCGCGCTGGCGGCGGCACACCTGCCGCAATGCACCGAACTGGCACGTCAGCTGCTGACGGCGCTGGGGATGCCGCGGACACTCCGGGCGTGGGCATTTCTGCCGGAAATGGCGGCGCTGACAGTCGTGCATCCACCGCTGCTGACGGACGTGACGCACGGCCTATACCCGCTGATGGCGCACCGCGCGCAGCTGACCCCGTGCGCCGTCGAACGTCGGCTGCGCCTTGCCATCGAATCGACATGGAATCGCGGCGACTACGATGCGATTGCGCGCTTCTTCGGGCAGTCGGTCGACCCCGAACGCGGCAAGCCCACGAATCGGGAGTTTCTGTGTCAATTGCAGGAGCGATTGACGCTCAGCGCGAGGCGGATGGAGAGGAGGGTGGGGTGAAAATGCGTCATCTGCGTCTGTTTTCCGCTTCAGATATGCCTTGTATTCCTTTGCAGGCTCACACAATCGCCGTTTTCTTCATCGCGACCGCCATGACCCCCGCCGTGATCGCTTCCGCCGCGCAGAACGCCAGCCACACGCCCGTCATGCCGAAGAGTGCCGCCATCACCAGCGCACAGAGCACAATCGCCGCCACGCCGCGCAGGATGGACGTAATCATCGCCCATTTCGCCGCGCCGACCGCGCTCAAATAGCCCGTTCCGGCGATATTGAACCCCGCAAACAAGTAGCCGAGGAAGTACAGCCGCATTCCCTGACATGCCAAATCCGCCATCACCGGGTCATGCTCGCTGTTGAACACCGCCACCAGCGGTTCGGCAAACACCTCGAAGCAGACAATCATCAGCACTGAAAGCGTCAGCGCCGTCAGGATGCTCATCATCAGCACCTGCCGCACTTGTCCCGTTTCACCGCGGCTGTACGCGTCGCTGAGCAGCGGCTGCGAACCCTGCGAGATGCCGGAGAAAATCGCCGTTGCGACGATGGCGACATTCGCCACCACGCCATACGCCGCAACGCCGATGCTGCCCGAAAGTCCCAGAATCAGGAAATTCAGCACCATCGTCGTCATGCCGCCCGCGATTTCCCCGATGAACCCGGAAACGCCCACCGCGCTGACGTGCGCCAGCAGTTTGAACGTCGGCTTATGCCAGCGGAAGCACAGCGTATTCGTCTTTTTGCGGAAGTGCAGGGCGTTAATCCCCATGCCGACGATGGGGGATGCCGCCGTTGCGAGCGCCGCGCCCGCCATGCCCATCCCCAGCGGGAACATCAGCACCCAGTCCATGACGATGTTGAACAGGCTGGATGCCATCGTCGCGGTCATGGCAAGCGACGGATCGCCGTCGTTGAGGACGAAGGAGCGCAGGATGTAGTTGCACATGAAGAAAGGCGTGAAGAGCAGGAAAATGCGTGTATACGGCGCGCCGACCGTCACGATGTCCGGTTCGCCGCCAAGCAGCCGCACGATGCTCTCCGCGCCGAAAATGCCCAGCAGGATGAACGGCACGGACAAAATTCCCGCCCATGTGAGGGCTTCCGCAAGATAGCCGTCGGCGTGTTTTCCTTCGTGCCTCTCCAAGGCGAAGCGGGTCGCCGCGCCGGTCGCCAGCATCGCGCCCAAGGCAAAAATCAGCGAATAAACGGGCAGGACAAGGTTCAGAGCGGCGATGCCGTCCGCCCCCTGCGCCTGTGCGATAAAGAAGGTGTCGGCGAGGATATAGGCAGAGACGCCAATCATGCCGAGGATGTTTTGAGAAACGTAGCGGAAGAACTGCTTCCGCACGGTGGAATGCGCATTCATAGCGGGCTTCTCCTTCTGCTTTGTTCAGGGCAGCATTCCTATTGTAAAGGGGAAAATCATCTTCGTCAAGGGAAAATTGCAAGAATCGTTCCTGCTGACTATCCAAATGACGAAAAATGCGGTATAATGGTGCGAATACCCATCATGCTGTTCCCGGATGCTTCATCGAAAAATCCGAAACAGCATCAGGAGGAATCGTATGAAGCACTTGTACCCCTACCTCCGGCGCTTCCGCAAGGAGAGCATTCTCGCTCCCCTGTTCAAGATGCTGGAAGCCACATTCGACCTGCTTGTGCCGATGGTGGTGGCGGACATCATCAAGGTCGGTATTGCGGGCGGCGATACGACGTACATCTGGACACGCTGCGGCCTGCTGGTGCTGATGGCGCTCATCGGACTGCTCTGCTCCTTCACCGCGCAGTATTTCGCGGCGCGCGCCGCCATCGGCACATCCACCGGGCTGCGGCATGAGCTGATGTCGCACATCCAGTCGCTCTCCTTCTCCGAACTGGACACGCTGGGCGTTTCGACGCTGATTACGCGCATGACCAGCGACGTCAATCAGGTGCAGAATGGTCTGAACATGTTCCTGCGCCTGTTCCTGCGTTCGCCGTTCATCGTCGCGGGCGCGATGATTGCCGCCTTCACCATTGATACACAGATTGCGCTGATTTTCCTCGCAGCGATTCCCGTGCTGGCGGTGATTGTCTTTGGCATCATGCGCATCACCTCGCCTATGTACAAAACCGTTCAGTCCCGGCTGGACGCGGTCACGGGCGCAACGCGCGAGAACCTCTCCGGTGTCCGCGTCGTGCGCGCGTTCGGGCGCGAGGACGCGGAGGAAGAAAACTTCGTCCAGCAGAATGGCAGCCTGAACGCCATGCAGCTCAAAGTCGGCCGCATTGCCGCGCTGATGAATCCGCTGACGTATGTCGTGGTCAACCTCGGCATCATCGGCATTCTGTACTTCGGCGCGAACAAGATTGGCAGCGGCGCGCTGCTCTCCGGCGACGTTGTGGCGCTGGTGAACTACATGAGCCAGATTCTGGTGGAACTGGTGAAGCTGGCGAACCTCGTCGTACTGCTCACCCGCGCGATTGCCAGCATGGGCCGCGTGTCGCAGGTGCTAGATACGCCCTCGACGATGGCATTCCCGGAGAAGCCTGTTTCGGCGGATGCTGCTTCCGATGTGGCGGTGGCGTTCGACCATGTGTCCCTGCGCTATCAGGGCGCGGGTGCGGAAAGCCTGTCCGATGTGACCTTCACGGCAAAAAAGGGGCAGACCATCGGCGTTATCGGCGGCACGGGCAGCGGCAAAACGACGCTCGTCAGCCTGATTCCGCGCTTTTATGACGCAACGAAGGGGCAAGTCACCCTGCTCGGTCAGCCGATTACCGCCTATTCCAAGGCGGAGCTGAACCGCCACGTTGCGGTCGTCATGCAGAAGGCACAGCTGTTCAAGGGCACGATTCGCTCGAATCTGCTCTGGGGCAACGAGAACGCCACGGACGAAGAATTGTGGCACGCGCTGTCCATTGCGCAGTCGGAGGATTTTGTCCGCCAGAAGCCGGACAAGCTCGATGATCCGGTGGAGCAGGGCGGACGCAACCTGTCCGGCGGTCAGCGTCAGCGCCTGACAATCGCCCGCGCGCTGGTGGGACATCCTGACATTCTGATTCTGGACGACAGCGCCTCCGCGCTGGACTACGCCACAGATGCCGCGCTCCGCAAGGCTCTGCGCACCTTGCCCGCGGAAACGACGCTCTTCATCGTTTCCCAGCGCACCTCGTCCCTGCGCCACGCCGACCAGATTATCGTGCTGGACGACGGGCATGTGGTGGGCATCGGCAAGCACGATACGCTGATGCAGACGTGCGAGGTCTACCGCGAAATCCACGAAAGCCAGTTTCGGAAGGGAAGTGACGTGCAGTGAAGACCAATAAGCTCAAGCAGCAGAAGGGCACGCTCCTGCGCGTCCTGCAATATGTGAAGCCGTATCGGGTGCTGGTGATTATCAGCCTGCTGTGCGCGTGCGTGAGCGCGGCGGCGCAGCTGCTCATTCCGATTCTAACCGGCAAGGCGATTGACCAGATGCTCGGCGCGGGTCAGGTAAATCTGTCCGGCGTGCTGGTCTTTGCGGTGTGGATTGCCGTCGTTGCGGCGCTGTCCGCGGTTGCCCAGCAGTTTCTTGCCACCAGCAACAACAAGATTGCCTACAACATCAGCCGTGACCTGCGCAACGCGGCATTCCACAAGCTCCAGCGCCTGCCGCTGAGTTATCTGGACGCGCATCCCTCCGGCGACCTCGTCAGCCGCATGATTGCCGATGTAGACACCTTCTCCGACGGTCTGCTCATGGGCTTCACGCAGCTGTTCACCGGCGTTGTGCTGATTGTCGGCACGCTGACCATCATGCTCATCAAAAACTGGATGATTGCCCTGCTGGTCGTGGTGCTGACGCCGCTGTCGATGTTCGTCGCGTCCTTCATCGCCCGCAAGACGCACCACTACTTCACCGAGCAGGCGCGTGTGCGCGGGCAGCAGACGGCGCTCATCAACGAGCTGATTGAAGGGCAGAAGGTTGTGCAGTCCTTCGGGCACGAAGCCGCCTCGCTGAGCGATTTTGACTGCATCAACGATGAACTGGGGCGCGTCAGCCTGAACGCGACGTTCTTCTCCAGCCTCACGAACCCCTCTACCCGTCTGGTCAACAATATCATCTATGCGGCGGTCGCGCTCGTCGGCGCGCTGTCGGCGGTCGGCGGCGGCATTTCCGTGGGTGATTTGAGCGTTTTCCTCAGCTACGCCAGCCAGTACGCCAAGCCCTTCAACGAAATCTCCGGCGTTGTGACCGAGCTGCAAAACGCCCTTGCCTGCGCCGCGCGCGTTTTCTCCCTGCTGGATGAGGATGACCGCGTGCCGGACAAGGAAAACGCCGCCGTGCTCTCCCCCAAGGGCACGGTTGACCTCAAGGACGTCTGCTTTCGCTATGTGCCTGATCGCCCGCTGATTGAGGGCTTCAACCTGCACGTCAAACCCGGTCAGCGCATCGCCATCGTCGGCCCGACCGGCTGCGGCAAAACGACCATGATTAACCTGCTGATGCGCTTCTACGACGTAAACAGCGGCGCAATTCTCGTCGACGGCACGGACATCCGCGATGCGACGCGCCACTCCCTGCGCAAGAGCTTCGGCATGGTCTTGCAGGACACTTGGCTGAAGGCGGGCACGATTCGCAACAACATCGCCTATGGCCGCCCCGACGCGTCGGAAGAGGACGTTATTGCCGCCGCGAAGGCCGCCCACGCGCACAGCTTCATCCGCCGCCTGCCCGACGGCTACGACACGGTTATCACCGAAAACGGCGGCAACATCTCGCAGGGACAGAAGCAGCTGCTCTGCATTGCCCGCGTGATGCTGGGCGGTGAAAACGGTGAACTTCCGCCGATGCTGATTCTGGACGAAGCGACGTCTTCCATCGACACGCGCACAGAAATCAAGATTCAGTCCGCTTTTGCGCGCCTGATGAATGGGCGCACGTCGTTCATCGTGGCGCATCGCCTTTCGACGATTCAGGAAGCGGATGTGATTCTGGTGATGAAGGATGGGCATATTATTGAGCAGGGGACGCATGAGGAGCTGCTGAAGAAGCAGGGATTCTATGCGAATTTGTATCAGTCGCAGTTTGCGCTAAGCTAAGGAAATCGCCAAAAGGATAAACACGCGGAAGCAGTAAGGGAAAAGCGACCAACTCAATCGCGCGAAGGGGTCAAGGGGGGATTCCCCCTTGCGGGCTCAAGGGGCGGAGCTCCCTTGTGGGGTTTGGGGCAACGCCCCAACTGTTCTGCGGGCGACCAATCCCAAGGAAGTTGCCAACAAAGGCGCAGGCAGCGAAGCGTCCCTGCCAGTAACTTTGCGCATCCGCAGATGCGCCCCCAACTTGCTCTATCCACTACTTGCACATTGTCGCGCCAAATGGGCGCGACCGGATTGCTGGTCAAAAAAGGCGACCTCTTTCCCGCTGAATCCATCAGCCGAAAGAGGTCGCTCTTTTTATTCCCTTTTATTTTCCCGATGGGTGCATTTCCGTAAACGTCTGGTAATGGTCGTTCGTGTAGTACACCAGCCCGTCCGACGAGTAGAGGATTCGCTCTGCGCCGCGCGGCCCGGCCGTGTAGTTCGCGTCCGCTTCGTACCACTTGCGCCCGGACGCATCCGGCAGCAAGCCCTCGTAGTTGCCGAACTTGTCGCCGCCGATGGAATATCCCGGTGCGACGTCGCTGACGTAGTTCTGGCTGCTGTCCCAGCCCAGCTGCCGCGCCTCGCTCTTCGTCAGGAAATTGTCCGGCAGCGTCCCATGAGCGAAGATGTAGTCCGCAATATCCTGCGGGGCAGTAATCGCCGTTTGCTGCGGCGCTTGCGTCGGGGCGCTGGTCGGGCCGTCCGTCAACGCTGCGGCGATGGTCGCGGTCGGCAGGGCATCCGGCGCATCCGCCGTGTCGCCCAGCGGCAAAATCCCCTGCTGTCCCAAGATAAGCAGCAGCAATGCCATCAGGATGGCAAAAATGCCGGATGTCGCCCGCTTCGGCGGCTGCTTCTGCTGATTTTTCTGCTCGCTCATTTATGATACCTCTCTCCTGCGCGGATTTTCATGGCACGATACAGCTGTTCCAGCAGCATCACGCGCGCCAGCTGATGCGGGAACGTCATTTTGCTCATCGACATTTCTTCGTTCGCACGGCGGATGACGGCATCCCCCAGCCCCAGCGAACCGCCGATAACGAATACAATGCTGCTCTCGCCGCGCGTCAGCAGCTCGTCCAAATGGCGCGACAAGCCGGGCGAATCGTGCATCTTGCCGGGAATTGTCAGCGCAATCACATAGTCCGACGGTTTCAGGCGGCTGAGCATCATTTCGCCCTCTTTGTCGCGAATCTGCCGCTCAATGGCTTCGGACGTGTTCGCGGGTTCAGGCAAATCCGGCAGCTCAATCTCCTCGAACTTGCCGTAGCGCGACAGCCGCTTCAGGTATTCATCCGCCATCTGCCGATAGGGCTTCTCCTTCATGCGCCCCATCGCCATCACGCTGATGCTCATTTCTGCTTTCCTCCCGGCATGATTTTCTTCGTCCCGCTGACGACGAGCTTGAACAGGAAGCTGCCCACACCGATGCCCAGCGCCATCATCAGGATGCCCGCCATCGTCAGGATGCCGGTCTGCGCGCCGAGGGCATACTGCTGATGCCCCAGCTGCTCCATGCAGCGGTACAGCCCCAGCCCCGGCACAAGCGCCACCACCGACAGCAGCAGGAAAATCGTCGCAATCATGCGCATTTTCCTTGCGCAGAACTGCGCCAGCAGCGACCCGAACAGCGCCGCGAGGAACATTGACGCGGCCTCATCGAGCGAAAGCTGCTTGAGCGACCAATAGAGCGTGTAAGTCATTGCGCCAATCAGGCTTGCGGGCAGCCACGCGCGTTTGGGCGCATGAAGCAGAATCGCGAAGCCGAGCGTACCAACAAACGACGTCAGAAAATACCACAGCCCCTGACCCAGCGGTTCGTAACTCATGCCGCACCTCCCGTCAGCAGGCGCAGGAACGCCGTGCCCGCCAGTGCGCCGACAGCAAGCAGCACCGCCGACATCGCCGCGCTGACCGCAGAGGAAATGCCCGATACCATATCGCCACGCATGGTGTCCTGCACAGCGTTCGTCATCGCCAAGCCAGGCAGCATGGGCATCAGCGCGCCCGCGACGGCCGCTTCGACAACCAGCGCCCCGGTCAGGCGGTTGACCGCCATCGGGAGGAACGCCGCGAGGAAGCCGCCTGCCAGCGTCGCGACGAGCGTCTGCATATGGAATTTATCCATCAGCAGCGTCACCCACTCAATCAGCAGCCCAACGAAGAATGCTGTCGCCATGTCCCACGCGCCGCCGCCGAACATCAGTGACCATCCAGCGGTGGACATGGCTGCCGCGCCCGCCATTTGCAGCGGGGACAAGCGGGAAGGTCGGCGCTCGACAGCTTTGAGCTGGCTGAGCACCTCCTGACAGGACATCTTCTCCTGCTCCAAATGGCGGGAGATGGCGTTCACCTCGTCGATGCGGGTCAAGTCTATTCCCTTGCGGCGGATGCGCTTGACGGCGGTCTCAATGGTGCCGTCGCTCTTGCGGTAGCTGACGAACAGCCCGCTTGGCACGGCGAAGCATTCCACCTCGCGGAAGCCGAACGCATGGCCCATGCGCAGCACGGTTTCTTCGACGCGGCAGGTTTCGCCGCCGTTTTCCATGATGAGCCGCCCCGCCAGATGGAGGGGTTCCATATAACAGCTGTCGTCGAACATGAAGATGCCTCACTCGCTGTAAGTTTCAGGGTTCATTTTTGTTGTTATAAGCTGCTTGTGCTTTTGGGTTGCAGGGGGAATCGCGCCTGCGGGCGCGACAAGGGGGCAATGGAAACGGACGAAGTCCGCGATCGCCTCCTTGACCCCTTCGGTGCCGCCACTTTTGGGGCTATCTGCTGCTGAATTTGTCCGCAGCAGCAATATAGCGCGCCGACTTTATTCCCATTTCGGAATTTCTCGCCATAAAATCCGGCTTTTGTTCCGAAATAAGCGTCAATTCCGCAGTGTAAATCGGAAGAGGTAGCGCCAGAGGATGCGCTTGTACTGGTCATACAGACCGCGCGCGCGGTAAAGCTGCTCGTAAGAACGGTAGACCGTCAGGCGCGCCTGAATGGAGACAATGGGGTGTCGGAAGCAGTTCACCAGCTGGCGGACAACCGCGCCGTTGGGGTTGCGGAAGTAATCGTAGACCGGAGTGGTGATGTAGGACATACGCTCGGCGTGCTCAAGGTACTGCATGACGAACACGAAGTCCTCACCCCAGTGCAAGCCGGAGGTGAAGCGCAGGTCATGCTGGCGGATGATATCACCGCGGAAAATTTTGTTCCACAGCACACCGTAATAAAAGCTGTTGCTCAGGCGCTCCAAGCGGCGCAGGAACTCGGCACTCTCCACCGTATCGGTGCATTTGCCCAAATCGCGGACGGTTCGGGTCGTGCCCAGCACCTCGGTATACGCCGCCAGCACCAAATCGCTCTGATTTTTCTCGGCGCAGCGAACGAGCTGTTCCAGCGAATCCGGCGGAAGCTGGTCGTCCACATCCACAAAGCGGTAATAATCGCCGGACGCGTGGCGCATGGCGGTATTGCGGGCTTCGGACACGCCGGCGTTCTCCTGATGGAAAGGGATAATGCGTGCATCCTGTTTCTTCCAGCGCATCAGCATATTCCACGTTGCATCGCGGCTGCCGTCATCAACAATGATGATCTCGAAGTGCTGCCAGCTTTGGCGCAGGATGCTGTTCAGGCAAGCATCCAAGTACCTTGCCCCGTTCCAGACGGGGATAATGACGCTGATAAAGGGGCGGTGTTCCATGGTGTTCACCTCCTATGGGGGAAAAGGTTCGGCAAGGCGCGCCGAACAGGGGCGCTGCTTTCTTCTTTTGGGAGAAGATTGCTTTTTCGGATATTGTGCTTTTGGGTCGCAGGGGTTTCGCCTCTGCGGAGGCGACAAGGGGGCAATGGAAACGGACGAAGTCCGCGATCGCCCCCTTGACCCCTTCGGCGCGTTCACTCCCATGTTGCTTAATTTTTATCGTTACAGGGGAAACGGGGTTATCCATGCTTGATTTAGGCTTGGAAAGGGAACTCGCACCTTGTGTGCGAAATGATATGCAAAGAAAACGGATGAAATCCACAAGTGCGGTTTCTTCCATCAGAATTATAGCAAATCGCCGGGAAAGTGTCAAGGAAGCGTAACAGATTGACAAGTGCGCCGTCAGCATGTATAATATCCGTGACAAATGAACAGCCCACACAGGTGCGCAGCGATGCGCGGCGTCGGACACGGGCGTGTTCGGCGAACATGGGAAGCCGGTGCAAGACCGGCGCTGTCCCAGCAACCGTGAAGCAGACAAGGGAACGTGTGCCGAGGAATTGGTGCAGCCACTGGCGAAAAAATCGCTGGGAAGGTGTTCCTGCGGAGGAAGCCAAGCCGGGAGACCTGCCTGTGAACGGGAAAACGCCTCCCCTGGGGATGGGAGGAAGCACACAGCGCGGCCATTGTCCGCGCCTGTTGAAGTGCCTGTTTTTCCCGAAAAGTGCGCGGAAAAACAGGCATTTTCGTTCCCCTCCGCTGCTTCATTTGATTTCATTTCAGGAGGGATACCCCTATGAAGTCCAATCGTTTCTTTGCCCTGCTGCTGGCGCTGGCAATGCTGCTGAGCATGTCCGCGCTCGCCGAATCCGTCACCCTGACGGACATGACCGGCCATGAAATCACGATTGATGAGCCCGTGACGCGCATCGTCGTCCTCCAGCCCTCTGACGCGGAAATTCTCTGCGCGCTGGGTGCGCAGGATACCATCGTCGGCCGCGGTACTTACGTCGATTACCCGGAAACCATTCTGGATGTGCCGGTCGTTGCGTCCGGCTCGAACACGAACATCGAAGAAATTCTGGCGCTGAACCCGCAGGTGGTCGTCATGACGACGATGAGCCAGACCGAAGAGCAGATTGCTGCTTTGGAGCAGGCGGGCGTGAAGGTCGTCGTCAGCAGCGCGCAGGACATTGAGGGCGTTTACACCGCCATCACCCTGCTGGGCCAACTCGTTGACAAGAACGACGAAGCTGCTGCCCTGATTGCCGACATGAAGGCTGCTTTTGCGGATGTTGCGGAAAAGGCTGCCGCCGCGAATGTCTCCGGCAAGACGGTGTACTTTGAAATCAGCCCCCTGCCCTACGGCATCTGGTCTGCGGGTCAGGGTACGTTCATGGATGAACTGGCGACCCTGTGCGGCGTGACGAACGTGTTCCACGACCAGCAGGGCTGGTTCGGCGCGAGCGAAGAACAGGTGATTGCCGCGAACCCGGATTACATCATCACGACGACGAACTACATGGTCAACGTCATGGACGGCGTGACGGAAATCTGCTCCCGCGCGGGCTGGGAAGACGTGACGGCGGTGAAGGAAGGCCATGTGGTGCTGGGCGATAATAACGCGATGACGCGTCCCGGCCCGCGTCTGGTGGAAGCCGCGCAGTTCCTGCTGAATCTGGTGACGGATGCGGCGGAGGAAGAGGTAACGCCCGCGGCGTAATGGTAGGCAAAACGCCCAAAGCGCAGCACGCGGAAGGAGTATGAAAGCGAAGTCAACTCAATCGCGCGAAAGGGGTCAAGGGGGGGGACTTCGTCCCTTTTCGTCTGCCCCTTGCGGAGTCCAGAGGCAGCGCCTCTGGTAGGGTTTGGGGCAACGCCCCAACTGTTCCTCGTGTGACCATTCCAAAGGAAAAGTCCACAAAGGCGCAGGCAGCGAAGCGTCCCTGCCAGTAACTTCGCGCTCCCTCAGGAGCGCCCCCAAGCTGCTCTTTCCAACATCAGTGCTGTGTCGCGCCGGATGGGCGCGACCGAATAGCTGGTCTTGCGACCATAGCTGCCCTTTCCCGAAAGCAAGGGATTTCGCGCCTGCGGGCGCGTCGTCCACCGCAAAAGCCGTCCGCATCTTCGCAGGTCGTGGATGCGGGCGGCTCTTTTCCTATCAGGAGTTATCATGAAAGAAACGACATTTCATCTGCGGGAGCACCTGCTGTTCGCGCTGCTGACCGTGCTGACGCTGATTCTGTGCATCGGCGTGGGCAGCGTCAGCGTCCCCTTCCGCGATACGGCGGAAATCATCTTCCGCGCCATCGCCGGTTGGGAGCAGCCCAGCGGATCAGCCGTCGCCATCATCCTGTATACCCGTCTGCCGCGCGTGCTGTGCGTGGCGCTGGTGGGGGCAATGCTGGCGCTGGGCGGCTGCGCCATGCAGGGGCTGCTGCGCAATCCGCTGGCGGATGGCTCGACGCTGGGCGTGAGTTCGGGCGCGTCGCTCGGCGCGGCACTCGCGATTCTCAGCGGCGTGTCCATCCCGTTCCTGCCCTTCGGCGGCACGGCGGGCGCGGCGATGCTCTCCGCGTTCCTCTCCCTCGTCGTCCTCCTCGCCCTCGCCTTCGCCCTTGACCACTCCCTCGCCACCAACACGCTGATTCTCCTCGGCGTTGTGTTCTCCATGTTCGTGTCGGCGCTGCTGTCGCTGCTGATAACGTTCTCCGGCGATAAGCTGCGTGCCATCACCTTCTGGACGATGGGCAACCTCTCTTCCGCCAGCTACCAAAATGCCTTGACACTGCTGGCAACGCTGCTTCTCTGCGGCGGCATCATTCTGACGCAGGCGCGGGCGCTCAACGCCATGAGCATGGGCGAAGAATACGCGCTGCATGTGGGCGTGTCCGTGCGGCGCGTGAAGCTGACCGTGATGATCTGCGTCAGCGCGATGATTGGCATGAGCGTGTCCGTCGGCGGCGGCATCGGCTTCGTCGGGCTGGTCACGCCGCACATGATTCGCCTGATTGTCGGCGCGAATCACCGCCGGACGCTGCCCGCCTGTCTCTACGGCGGCGCGATTTTCCTGCTCCTCGCCGACCTGATTTCCCGGACAATTCTCGCCCCGGCGGTGCTGCCCGTCGGCGTGGTCACGTCCATCATCGGCGCAGCGGCGTTTCTTGTCATCTTCCTGCAGACGAAAAGGAGGGAGCGCGCATGAACCTATCCGCCGAGCATGTTTCCGTCCTTCGCGGGCGCACCGAGATTGTGCATGACGTGTCCTTTTCCGTGTCCGACGGGCAATGGCTGATGATTTGCGGGCCAAACGGCGCAGGAAAATCCACCCTGCTGAGCGCCGTCAGCCAAGAACTCCCCTACGCCGGGCTGGTGACGCTGGACGGCACCGACCTGCGCCGCATGAAGCCGCGCCAGCTTGCGCGCCGGATGGCAATGCTGCGCCAGCTGAGCGACCTTGCCTACGCCTACACGGTGGAAGAGGTCGTCGCGATGGGGAGATACGCGCATCGGGGGCTTTTGCAGGCGGACAACGGCGGCGCGGAAGCGGTGGAGCGCGCGCTCCAAGCCGTGCAATTGCAGGACAAGCAGCGTCAAAATATCCTGACGCTCTCCGGCGGCGAACGCCAGCGGATGCTGCTTGCGCAGGTGCTGTGTCAGGAGCCGGATGTACTGCTGCTGGACGAACCCGGCAACCATTTGGATTTACGCTTCCAGCAGGAGCTGTTCCTGCTCATCGACGCTTGGCGGCGCGAACCGGGACACGCGGTGGTATCCGTCGTGCATGACCTGTCCCTTGCGCGGAAGTTCGGCACGCACGCGCTGCTGCTTTCGTCCGGGCGCGGCACTTACGGCGAAATTTCCGCCATCCTGACCCCCTCCGCGCTGGAATCCGCGTGGCAGATGGATGTTGTCGGCTGGCTGCGGTCGCTGGGGGATGTGTGGCAGGAGTGACCCAAGGGCGCTGCCCCTTGACCCCGCAAGGGAGTTCCTCCCTTGACCCTTTCGCGCGATTGAATTGGGCGCATTTGCATACAACTTCCGCGTGTTTATGGGAGAACCCAAGTGCGCTGCCTCTTGACCCCGCCAAGGGGTCTTCGCCCCTCTGGATTCCCTTTCGCGCGATTGGGTTGGTGACGACTGCATACAATGCCCGCGTGTTTATGCAGGAGTTCCGCCGCCACAGCGACAAATTTTCTGGATAACCGCACAGCTCTATGCAAAAAATAGCATCAATAAAAAGCGCCCACCACAGGCGCTTTTTATATTGGAAAACAACTATTCTTCCGCGTGCTGTCTCAACACGCACTATTCCGCATTCCGAATTCCAAATTCGTCTCACCCATTTCCATCCTGCGGACCCCACAATCCCGTCACTTTGCCGTCCTTGTCATCCACTTCCACTTCATAGGCATCATCCGCCATGTCGCGCTGGGGAATCGTGAAATCCACCTGCCAGCAGCCTTTATCAGCGCGGTAACCGTATTCCACCACGGTGCGGCACAGCAAATCCGACGCGTCCACGCCGTACTCCGCAATCACACCCTGCGCGGCGTTCGTCAGCACATCCACAACCGCCGTCTGCGTGCCGGCAATGTCCGCAAAAGCATCATAGCCCTTTTCCACCTTGTTGATGGCAAACGCGGTGTACGCCGTGCCGCTCAGGGTGATTTGGTAGCTTTCCAGCGTCGGAATCGGCTCGCGCTTCGGGGCGGCAGGCGTCGCATCGTTCTCCGTCAGCGTATCCGACGAAACCCAGCTTTCCGCGAATGTACCGTCCGCGCGGGCGTAGCGGATGCGGGTCAGCATGGTGATGCTCTCCAGCGGAATTACGTTTCTACCACGCAAACCCATGCTGTCCAGCGCAAGATACGCTGTGCCAGCCGCCAGTTCGCCGTCCGGCACCAGATATTTGCCGTCCACCAGCGCATACAGTGCCAGAGGGAATTGCGCAGTTGCCGTTGTTTCCTGCCAGTCGGACAGCTCCACGCGCTCGATGCCCGCTTCCGACGCGCGCCCGCTGTAATGCAGCGTGTAGCGTTCCAATTCGCCGTACTGTTCGCGAATCGCATCGCTCGCCGCGTCCGCCGGGAAGGAGGCAATGCCCGTCAGTTTCGTTTCGCCGTCCGCATCATCCGCCTGAACGGCGAAGAACGTCTGGGTAATGTCAACGCCCTTTTCCGCCAAGTTATCGCGCATGAGCAGGAGAATGTCCCGCTGGGTCTGCGCGGCAGTCGGGTGCAGATTCGCGTTCTCCACCGATGTGAAGGCCATCATGTCCAACCGCATCGTGAAGCGATACGGTGTGCCGTCCAGCGTCACTTGCACCGTGACCGCGACGGCGTAATCCCCGAACGTCGTCACTTCCTCACGGGCATAATCCGCCACTTTCACAAAGCCGTTCAGGTCAGCAAAGCGCTGAATGTAGCTGGAAATCGCCTCATCGAGGTTGTCTGGCAGTGCGCCGTCATAGGTCAGGCTGGCATTGCCCAGCAGGTCGAAATCATACGCCTGCACGCGCCCCTGCTCATCCATCAGCAGCCAGACAAACGTGTTCCGCATGTACGCCGTCACATACCATCCCTCTTCCGCGTGCATGGCAGACCAGTCGACAGCTTCGGACTTCGCGGAAAAGTTTGTGACGAACAGCGGCAGATACAGCCACGCTTTCGCCTGTTCAATAGCATCCTCGCTTGAGGAAATCGCGCCGCGCGCAAAGTCGCGGTACGGGCGATTGTTCGCCACGAGGGGCAGAACCGTCTCCGGCGCGTAGGGAGCGGGCGTTTCCCCAACCGCCGCGGTCAGCAGCAGCATCACACTCAGCAGCATTGCAAGGATTTTCCGCATTCTTGTTCCCTCCATCCAGCAGGTTTACGCTTATAGAACGCTTCTGCGGCGGAAAATCTTCCCGGTGCCGGCAATCGAAATGCAAAAAATCCACCTTCCGGGGGACATTACGTCCTCACAGAAGGTGGATTTCTTATTACTTATCGAACAGTTCCTTCACCTTGTCGATGAAGGTCTTTCTCTGGTCGTACTGCTTGCCGTTGTCGTCGCCGTCGAACTGGCGGAGCAGCTCGCGCTGCTTTTCGGTCAGGCGGCGCGGAGTTTCCACGCGCACCTTGAAAATCAGATCGCCCTTATTGTTCGACCCAAGCTGCTGGATGCCCTTGCCGCGGATGCGGAACTCGGTGTCCGTCTGCGTGCCTTCGGGGATGGTGTACTTCACGCTGCCATCGAGCGTCGGGACGTCGATTTCCGCGCCGAGCGCCGCCTGCGTGAAGGAAATCGGCACTTCGAGGCGCAGGTTCGTGCCCTCGCGGCGGAAGAGCTTGTGCGGCTTGACAGTAATCTGGATGAGCAAATCACCGTTCGGGCCGCCGTTCGCGCCGGGTTCGCCCTGCCCGCGCTTGCTCAGGACGATATTGTCATCCACACCAGCGGGGACATCGAGTTCCAGCGTCCGGCGCATCCGAACGCGCCCCGAACCGCCGCAGGACGAGCACTTGTCCTTGATGACCTTGCCGCTGCCGCCGCAAGCCGGGCAGGTACGCACGGTCGTCATCCAGCCGCCGCTCTGGCGGATTTGCCCTGTGCCTTTGCACATGGAGCAGGTCTGCGGCTGCGTGCCGGGCTTTGCGCCGCTGCCGCCGCAGGTTGCGCAGTTTTCATAGCGGTAAAATTCGACGGATTTATGGCAGCCCTTCGCCGCTTCCTCGAAGGTCAGGCGCAATTCATAGCGCACGTCGTTGCCCTGCCGAGGGGCATTCCGGCGCGCCTGTGCACTGCCGCCCATGCCGCCGTTGAACAGCTGGTCGAAGATGTCGCCCATACCGCCCATGCCGCTGAAATCCATGCCGCCGAACGGATTGCCGCCCGCGCCGCCGCCCATATCCGGGCCATCAAAGCCAAACTGGTCGTAACGGGCGCGCTTATCCGGGTCGGACAGCACCTCATTGGCTTCGTTCAGTTCCTTGAAGCGGGCTTCCGCTTCCTTGTCGTTGGGGTGCAGGTCGGGGTGGCATTCCTTCGCCTTCTTGCGGTAGGCGCGCTTAATGTCCTCATCCGTCGCGTTTTTATCGATACCCAGCACTTCGTAATAATCGCGCTTGTTCGCCACGTTTGTTCACCTCTGATTGATAATCCGGCTTTTTGCCTGATGGCAGGGTCTGCTTACTTTGCTTTCATGCAAATGAGGAATCCATCTATCGGAGTAGATTTTTCCAGAAGCAATGGAATCGCGCCTGCGGGCGCGACAAGGGGGCAATGGAAACGGACGAAGTCCGCGGTCGCCCCCTTGACCCCTTCGGCGCCGCCACTCTTAGGGCTTTCCCGGCTTGAATGGTGCATAGCATGATGCACATCCCCTGCATGGGCGATTGACCCAAATATACCGGGAGGCACGTTGGACGGCACTCCCGGCTCGGATATGACTTGCATCCGCAGAAACAGCCGGTGCTGCTTCTGCGGATGTTTCATTGCTTAGTGAACGTCGCCGTCCGCCTCATAGGTGCCGTCCGCGTTCTGCGTACCGGCCTGCGGCTGTTCGGGGTTCGCACCCTGCTCGCCGCCCTGCTGCTGATACAGCTTGCCGAAGATGGCGTACACCTTCTGGGTGAAGGCATCCATCGCGTTCTTGATTTCCTCCGCGTTGTTGCCCTCGCGCACCTTCTTGAAGTTCGCGATTTCGCTCTCGACGGTCGCCTTGTCCTCCGCGGACAGCTTGTCGCCGTTCTCGCGCAGCTGCTTCTCCATCTCGTAAATCATGGAGTCAGCATGGTTGAGGGTTTCGACTTCTTCCTTGCGCTTCTTGTCCTGCTCAGCGTACTGCTCAGCTTCCTTGACGCGCTGGTTGATTTCTTCCTCAGTCAGGTTGGAGGAAGCGGTGATGGTAATCTTCTGCTCGTTGCCAGTCGCCTTGTCCTTTGCGGAGACATTCACGATGCCGTTCGCGTCGATGGAGAAGGTAACTTCAATCTGCGGCACGCCACGGGGCGCGGGCGCAATACCGGTCAGCTGGAAGCGGCCCAAGGACTTGTTATCGTAAGCCATCTGACGTTCGCCCTGCAGGACGTTGATTTCAACCGTCGTCTGACCATCCGCCGCGGTGGAGAACACCTGCGACTTGCTGGTCGGGATGGTGGTGTTGCGGTCAATCAGGCGCGTGAAGATGTGACCTTCGGTTTCCAGGCCCAGAGACAGCGGCGTGACGTCCAGCAGCAGCACGTCCTTCACTTCGCCGCCCAGCACGCCGCCCTGAATGGCAGCGCCGATAGCCACGCACTCGTCCGGGTTGATGCCCTTGAAGGGTTCCTTGCCGGTCACGCGCTTCACAGCTGCCTGAACAGCCGGGATACGAGTAGAACCGCCAACCAGAATAATCTTGCTGATGTCGTTGTAGGTCAGACCCGCGTCCTTCAAAGCCTTTTCCATAGGCGTGATGGTCGCCTGCACGAGGTCAGCGGTCAGTTCCTCAAACTTCGCACGGGTGATGGTGACATCGAGGTGCTTCGGGCCATTGGCATCCGCCGTGATGAACGGCAGGTTGATGTTCGCGCTGGTGGTGCCGGACAGGTCAATCTTCGCCTTTTCCGCTTCCTGCTTCAAGCGCTGGCTCGCGGCACGATCCTTGCGCAGGTCAATGCCGTTTTCCTTCTGGAACTGATCCGCCACATAGTCGATAATGCGCTGGTCGAAGTCGTCGCCGCCCAGGCGGGTGTTGCCGTTGGTGGCAAGCACTTCAAACACGCCATCGCCAATGTCGAGGATGGACACGTCGAACGTGCCGCCGCCGAGGTCGTACACCAGAATCTTCTGGTTGCCGTCCTTCTCAAGGCCGTATGCCAGAGAAGCAGCCGTCGGCTCGTTGATGATACGCAGCACTTCCAGACCCGCGATACGGCCAGCGTCCTTGGTCGCCTGACGCTGAGCGTCATTGAAGTACGCCGGGACGGTGATGACCGCCTGCGTGACCTTTTCGCCCAGATAGGCTTCGGCGGTTTCCTTCATCTTCGTCAGGATCATAGCGGAAATGTCCTGCGGAGTGTAGGACTTGCCGTCGATGTTCACCTTGTAGTTCGTGCCCATCTCACGCTTGATGGAGATGACGGTACGGTCGGGGTTGGTCACGGCCTGACGCTTTGCGATCTGACCGACCATGCGCTCGCCGTCCTTGGAGAAAGCCACGACAGACGGCGTGGTGCGCGCGCCTTCCGCGTTCGGGATAACAACCGGCTGGCCGCCTTCCATGACCGCCACGCAGCTGTTCGTCGTACCAAGGTCAATACCAATAATCTTGCTCATAATCTTGTCCTCCAATATCTATGTCGAATGTTTAGGAAATTGTCTGATTTATGCAGTGGGCATTGCTGCCCGAACTGTCTGATTGAATGGGGCTTAGTCGGGCACGACCTTCACCATCGCGTGACGGAGAACGGTCTTGTCCATCATGTACCCCTTCTGGAGCACCATACACACCGTGCCGGGTTCGCCGTCATCCGCCGTACCCTGCATGATGGCTTCCTCCAGATTCGGGTCAAACTTTTCGCCGAGGCGGTCAATGGGTGTCACGCCTAACTTTTCGTAGGCGGCAACCATCTGCTTGCGCGTCATCTCCACGCCGGTTTTGAGGGCGTCGGCATCCGCATTCTCTGCGGCAGCCAGCGCGCGTTCAAGGTTATCCAGCACGGGGAGCATCGCGGTCGCGACCTTGCGCTGACCCTCCGCGAAAGCATCCGCGCGGACGCCTTCGTTGCGGCGGCGGAAGTTGTCAAAATCCGCCTGCACGCGCTGGGCGAGCGCCAGATACTCATCCGCCTTGGCAGCGGCCTTCTTGAGTGCGTCCACGTCCGGAGCATCCGCCTGCGGGGCGGGTTCCTGCGGCGCTTCGGCAGCCGGCTGCTCCTGATCTGTCACGTCGGGGGTCATATCTTCCTCCGGCTGCTTCGGGGTTTTCTGCTGCTCATTCATCGGTCGCTTTCTGCCTTTCTTCCATTTCATTGCTATTTATCCAGCTTCTTATTTTTCTGTGGCGCCTGACTTCCGAACATCTCGGACAGCTGCTGACCCATCGTGTTCATGACGGACAGCACCCGGCTGTACCGCATTCGCGTCGGGCCAATCACGCCGATTGTCCCCTGCCGGCCGGAGCCGGTAGAGTACGTCGCGGTGACGATGGAGCAATCCGCCATTTCCGGCACGCCCGTTTCCGGGCCAATGCGGACGGTGAACGCCATTTCGCCCTTCTGACTGATGATGTCCGCCAGACGGTCGCGCGTTTCCATCAAGCTGAGGAACGAGCGCGCCTTTTCCATGTCGCTGTATTCGGGATACGCGAGCATGTTGCTCGTGCCGCCGACTGCTACATGCGGGTGCGTCATTTCGTCCTGCTGCCCCAGCGCCTTGCCCAAGCCCTGCAGGAGACGCTCGTTCTCGTGCATTCCCTGCATCAGCTGCGGCATCTGCGCCACCGCCTCATGGAGCGTCAGCCCCTGAAGGCGTTCGGTCAGCGTCTTGCTGATGGCATAGAGCGCGTCGCTGTCGAGATCGCTTGCCACCTGCACCACCTGATCGCGGACAATGCCCATATCCGTCACGATGACGACCAGCGCGGATGTATCCGACACCGGTACGAGCTGAATCGTGCGAATCTTCGGCATTTTCCCCGTCGGCGGCAGTACCACGGCGGTGTAGCTTGTCAGGGAGGAAAGCACCTGTGCGGCGTGGTCTATCACATCCTCCATTTGATGCATCCGCCCCAGAAAATGCCCCTTGACCGCCGCATCGCTATCCGACGGAATGCGCCCCGTCTTCAGCAGCTGATCGACATAGAGCCGATACGCTTTTGCGGACGGGATGCGTCCCGCGGAGACATGCGGCTGATCGAGGTAGCCCAGTTCCTCCAGATCGCTCATCTCATTGCGGATGGTCGCGGAGGACAAGCCCATGTCGTATTTCTTCGAGATGGTTCTTGACCCCACCGGCACAGCGGTGAGGATGTAGTCGTCAATGATGGCTTGCAGAATTCTGAACTTCCGTTCATCCATCATCATGACCAATCCCTCCTCTCCGTGAACCATGCTGGTCTGTGTTGTTAGCACTCACCGTGGTCGAGTGCTAATCACATGACATAATATACCCCTGTCAAGTCACTTTGTCAAGGGGTTCGCGGGAATTTTTTTCATCTTTTCTGTAAACTCGGTTTGACAAATCTGTGAACGCGTGATTTTTTCGCCGGAATCAGCGGTTTTGCGCACCAAAAAGCGGCTGCCCGGAATCGCTCCCAAGGCGGCCGCCCATGTTATCAATGTTCTTGCAAATCACGGAACTTCCGCGTTTCATCCTCCGAAAGCGTCTCATACGGCATGAAGAACCGCACATAGATGTAATGCGGGAGAAACAGCAGCAGCACAAACAGCAACCAGGCAGCAAACCACCCGATGGCATCATTCATGCTGTTACGGAAAAAAATGCACACCACGAAGATGACAAGCTCAATCGGCATGAGCACAGTAGCCGCTTTGAATCTGCTCGGTTTGCACAGCTTCCCGCAGTACGGACAGCGCGTCCAGTTGTACTGCGCCATCGCATCCCAATAAGTGTGCTGAAAGTAGTGATATTCTGTGCATTTTCTCGCCATAGCTGTTCCTCATTTCCGCCATTTTTCACGGCTCCATCGCCGCCGAATCCGGTTCGGGCGTCGGGGTCACAAAGACCTCCAAATGGCTGTCCTGAAAGCCGTCGAAGGGGAAATAGCCGCTGATTTCGTCGCCGTCGGGGTCAGGGGTTGCAGTCGGGCCGGCATCGTTGTTCAGCAGCAGACCGCCGTCCACGCTTCCCGGCTGGGGGAAAATAATCGTCAGCTGCATCCAGTTCGCGTTGTCGTGGTACTGGTTCGGGTAGTATGCCCCATACAGGCGCGTCTGCGTCCCCTGCGAGAGAATCGGCTGTTCCTCGAAGGACTCCACCACGCCGTTGCCGTTGCTCTCCTGCACCTTGCGCACATACGCCTGCACCGCCGACACCGCCTCGTCCAGCGTGATGCTGTTCGGGCTGGTCTGCTGCACCAGTGCGCCGCCGATGAGGGCGAAGTTCGTCAGGTTATCCATGCGCAGGACAAGGCTGGTGATGCCTGTCGCGTTCATGTTCACGGTGATTTCAGCGTGCTGGGCGAATTCCGCGCCGTTCAAGCCAAGGCTGGCGAACGTCGGGTACAGCTCATAGCACGGATCAATTTTCCCCGCACCGGAGGAAATAAGCGTCTCATTGACGCGCCGGATATAGTCTTTCAGCCTCTCAACCGCCGCATTCCCGGACAAATTCTGCCCTGCGGCAGGCGTATCCCAGTCAATATCGCCAGATGCCCACGCGACCGCGCACACGAGCATCGTCATCAGCACCAGCAGCGCCGCGCGGCGCAGGGTTTTGCTCATGCTCACTTCTTCGCTTCCAGCATTTCCTGCCGCAGTTCGACGAAGCGGGCGATGAGCTCCGCTGTGCCCTCCACGCCGAGCTTGCCCGTGTCCACGCACAGGTCGTAGTTGTTCACGTCGCCCCACGTTGCGGTAGCATAATAATTATAGTAGGAAGCGCGCTGCTTATCCGCCTTGCGGATGCGATCCTCCGCCTTCTGCGGGTCAACGCCATAGTATTTCACAGCGCGTTCCACCTTGCTCTGCATTTCCGCCTTCAGAAACACGCTGATGGTATTCGGGCGGTCTTTGAGCACATAGTCAGCGCAGCGGCCGACGATGACGCACGGGCCCTTATCGGCAATCGAGCGGATGGCATCGAACTGCGCGAGGAAAATCTTATGGTTCAGCGGCATGTCCATATAGTACGAACCGGCGTCGCCATGCACCTGCATCCCAGTGACGAGATTGAAGAGCAGGGAGCGGGTCGGCTTTTCGTCGTGATCCTCGAAGATTTCTTCGCAGATGCCGCTCTGCTTGGCAGCTTCGGACAAAAGTTCCTTATCGTAGAACGGGATACCGAGCTTTTCCGCGAGCATCCGTCCGACATAGCGTCCGCCCGAGCCAAACTGTCTGCCGATGGTGATGACACAATTCGTCTTCATATGAAATACCTCACTTTCCTGAGGGTAAAGCGGCATAGCCTACCCACTTTATCCCCTTTCAGTATAGCACAAACTGCCCGTTTGAGCAATGGTGTTTTTGTTTTTCATGTGGTTTATGGTTAATTCCGCGTCAAAATGGTATTTGCGTCTGCAAACGCGGTTTTTCTGCCGCAAAAAAATCCAACAAACTTAGATGCGAGCCGAAGGGGTCAAGGGGGCGGTCGCCTCCCATGTTCCTTGAACTGTATTGGAAGGCTTTTTAGTTTGCTGGACGGAATAAATAATTATTCCTCAAACGGCATCGACGTCCTATCCGCCTTTTCCAGCTCCGCCTCCAAATCCACCGGCTTGCCATACTTCTCCTCATACGCCGCGTCCCGCTGCGTCATCTGCAGCCGCTTCGTATGCACATACGCCAAATTCGACGGAGACGCCTTCGCCGCCGTCATCGTCAGCCGCTTCTGCCCGTCCGATTCCAAGCGCAGGCGGACGCGAATCAGCATATTCCCATGCTGCGGGCACTTTGCGATGCTGATATACTTATCCGCCGCCTGCCGGACGTATGCGCCGTCCTCTAACTTCATTTTCTTCCCGCACACGGGGCAGCGCGGCACGCGGGCGAAATCGCTCGCGAACGCCTCGTTCACCGTGCCGAACGTCTCGCCGCCAGCGCGCTCACGCTTGTCAGTGTGGATGAGCGGACGCGGCTTCTGCGGGTACTTCAGCACATCCTCCGGCTGCGGCAGACGCGCGAACACCAGCGCCGTGTAGTACGCATCGTGCAGGGCATTGTGGAAGTAGCGGGCAGCGTCCGGCTCAATGCCGAGCATTTCCATGGCGACCTTCAAGCCCTTGCGGTCACGACAGCCATTAACATCTGAGAACAGGCGCTGAATGTCGCAAATCGGCGGCATCGGCTCGGTACAGCCGAAAAAATCCATGTTCTGCTTCCAGACGCTGATGTCGTCGCAACCCCACGTCAGCAGCGTATATTCCTCGCCGCACCACGCCGTGAACTGCGCCATCGCATCCAGGAACGTCGGCGCATCCGCCAGTTCTTCCGCGCCCAGCTGCGTCATCTTGCGAATGCGCGGATGAATCTTCACATAATACTGCGGACGAATCGGGATGGAAATGCTGTCCACCACCTGATATTGGTCGTCCACCTTCACCGCGCCGATTTGAATCATCTCGAACACGAGCCGATCCCCGACCTGCCGGAATACCGAGCTGTCAAACGACATCGGCTGATTCCACTCAAGGTCTACCACGATATAATGCAATGGTCTCAATCTCCCCAGTATTTTTATATTGCTTCTATTTCTTCTTCGCCTGCGCTCTGACCCGCCAGCGCGCCTGTTGCCCATGCGATTTGCAGGTTGTAGCCGCCCGTGTGCGCGTCCACGTCAATGACTTCCCCGGCGAAATACAGCCCGCTGACTTTCCTGCTTTCCATCGTCGCCGGGTCGATTTCACGCACATTCACGCCGCCGCGGGTGACGATGGCTTCCTCGATGGGCGCTAATTTTTTCAGCGGAATCGGCAGCGCTTTGAGGGCGGACACGAGCTTCTCACGCTCTTCTTTCGTCACCTGCGCGCAGACCTTGCTCCCGTCCACGCCGCAAAGCTCCGGAAAAATCTCCGCAAAACTTGCCGGCAGCAGGTGCGGCAGTACGTTCCGCAGCTGACGGCGGCTATCCTCCGCCAATTCGCGCTGAAGCCGCGTGTCCAGCTGCTGCGCCGTCAAGCCCGGCTTCAAGTCCAGCGTCACGTTCGCCTCCGCCAGATTTTCCGGCAAGTGGCAGGACATCGTGAGCGTCAGCGGCCCGGAAATGCCGAAATGCGTGAACAGCATCTCACCCAAATCCGAGTACAGCACCTTCTTGCCTTTTTTCAGCGTCAGGGTGACATTCTTGAGCGCCAGCCCCTGCAAACGTCCGCACCAGTCGCAATCCGTTTCGATTGCGGAGAGGACGCCCATGCGCGGGGTCGTCGTGTGCCCGACGCTCTCCGCCAGCCGATAGCCGTCGCCCGTCGAACCCGTCAGCGGGCACGATAACCCGCCCGTCGCCAGAATCACCCGCTCCGCCGGAAGCGCCGTGCCGTCCATCAGGCGAACACCGGTTACATGCAGCGCGCCGTCCTCCGCCGTCTCCGTCATCAGCGCCTGCACCCGACTGCCATAGCGCACTTCAACGCCGCTTTGCTGCATCAGCCGCGCCAGCGTCCGGGTTACGTCGCTCGCCTTCTCCGTCGCCGGAAAAACGCGCCGACCGCGCTGCACCACCACCGGGCATCCCGCGTCTTCCAGCAGCTGCATCATGTCCTGCGGCGAAAAGAACGACAGCGCACTGTACAGGAACCGCGGATTCCGCGCCACTTCATGCAGGAACTCATCCAGCGTGCAGTCATTGGTGACGTTGCAGCGCCCTTTCCCGGTGATGTACACCTTCTTGCCCAGCTTTTCGCCGCGTTCCAGCAGCGTCACGCGTGCGCCCGCTTTGCCCGCGAAGATGGATGCCATCATCCCCGCCGCGCCGCCGCCAACCACAATCACCCGGCGTTCAGGAACGGACATCCCCATGACCTTCTTCCTCCAAATACACTTCGTACGTCTCCCAAATGGATTCCAGCTGCTTGAAATGCTGGCTCAGCGCCTGCTTGCGGTGCAGCCCCAGCGTCACCAGCAGGGCGTTAATCAGGCTCAGCGGTGCGGCGAGCGAATCCACAAACGACGCCATATCCGTCCGCGCCGTCAGCGATAAATCCGCAATTTCCGCCAGCGGCGACATCGGGCCGTCCGTAATCGCCACCACCTGCGCCCCGCAGCGTTTCGCGAACCGCATCGCCTCCAGCGTCCGCGTGGAGTAGCGCGGGAAGGAAATGCCAATCAGCACATCATTCTCCCGCAGCTTGATGATTTCCTCGAACACATCCGTCGCGCCGGAAGATACCAGATGCACATTATCAAAAATATAATTGAGATAATACCCCATGAACTGCGCCAGCGGCGCCGCCGACCGCAAGCCCATGACATACACGGCATTGGCGTTCAGCAGCCGCTGCACTACCTCGTCGAACACCTGCTGCTCAACCTGTTCCAAGGTGTTGCGCAGGTTCTGCATGTCGCTCTTCAGCACCGTCGTCAGCGCCGCCGATGGGTCAAGCTCCGTCGCCATCTCGAAGCGCTGATTCGCTGTCAAGCGATGGCTGACAAGCTCCTGCAGCGAGCGCTGGAGCTGCGGATAGCCCTCATACCCCATTGCCGCCGCAAAGCGCACGACGGTGGATTCGCTCACGCCCACGCTCTCCCCCAGGCGGCTGGCGGTCATGAACACCGCCTTATCATAATGCTCGACGATATACTGTGCGATCTTCCGATGACCCTTGCTTAGGCGTTTGCCCGACTGATTCAGGCGGTCGATCATATCCTGCATGTCCTGCATGACGATTCCCTTCTTCTCTGTTCATGCGGCGCGCCCGACCACGCCGATATAGTCCTGCTTCATTATACGGGAAAGGAGGGGGATTTGCAAGTGGAATCCGATAAAAATGCAAAAAAAACCGAATTTTGCCGACTTTATTTCTGGAAATGGGGCAAATATTGCAGGGGTGGAGGAAATGCGCAATGAGAAGCCGCACACGGATGAAGCAAGGAAAAGCGTTCATCGCAATTGTGTGTCCGCAGAAGCATCCGCTTTCGACTTGTTCAGCATTGTCGCGCCCAATGGGCGCGACCAGACACACCGGCTGCTCACTTCCACCTCGCGCACCGGCATGTAACCTCTTTCCGCACTTAGTGGCTTGTCATGTAACCATTGCATTTCAATTGTATTCAGATTGTACTTTTTGTGTTTTTCTGCGAAAAAATCCGTGTTTTTTTACATTCAGCACTTTTCTTTTTCTCGTATCCGTGATAGAATAGAAGCGTGAATACTTCTTATTGTGCAGTCGGATGTCAGGCAGTAGCAATTTGAAAGTTCCGTTTCTCTTTGCGCTTGTTTTGTCGAGTTTTTACTTCCATTTTTTTCTGCTGATTTTGAAGGAGGTCCTTTCCCGTGGATGATGCGAAACGCCCTGCGCCAGAAACCGTCAATTTCTCATCCTGCCGAGTTGTGAGCGTCCGCGCTGTACCCGCCGCAAGCCCGAACTTCGCGCCGGTGTACTGCCTGATGACGTCGGAGGTGGACGGGTTCCCTATACAGCAGGCAATTCCGCTCATCCCGCTTGGCGGAGCGGTGCAGGGCGCACAGACAGCGCGAGCCGTTCAGCCCGCACAGCCCATGCCTTCCGTGTCGTCGTCCACTGCATCCGCCCGCCCGAAGCCGCCTCAGCTGCCCCTGCCGAAATCGCAAATCCCGACGCAGTGGGAAATTTCCAGTCTGCTGTCGTCTTTCGGCGTGCCTGCGCGTCTGTCCGGCTTCTACTATCTGGTGGATGCGATTCTGTATCTCCTGTGTCAGCCCATTGAGACGCGCTGCATGACGATGGAAGTCTACCCGACCGTTGCGCGGCGATACAGCACATCGCCGCTGGCGGTAGAACGCGCGATTCGCACGGCCATCAACCAATCGTGGCAGGAGCAGAACATTCCGCTTTACTGCGCCCTGTCGGGGCGGAATCCCGCGCCGCATGAACCGCGCCCCACGACGTGCGAGTTTGTGGCGAACGTGCTGATGTTCCTGCGGATTCATCTGGCGGAGCTGAAGAAGTGAATATTTCTGGAGATTGAAAAACCAGCGGTTTTGTGCCGCTGGTTTTTCTTGTATCTTTTGGGGTTTGGGTATCCGTTTGGAGGGGGGAAGCAAGGGCAAGGTGTGGTGGAGCGGCTATGTGGTCGCGCCCATTTGGCGCGACAATGTGCAAGTAGTGGGTAGAGCAGCTTGGGGGCGCGTCTGAGGACGCGCGAAGTTACTGGCAGGGACGCTTCGCTGCCTGCGCC
>OLQU01000463.1_pt1 | contig 34544 bp, 34 predicted proteins | sample 1672271 | NCBI WGS metagenome assembly OLQU01 (sample SAMEA3136666, study PRJEB25190) | human gut metagenome | biome: human gut; feature: human-associated habitat; material: faeces | place: Austria | collected 2013 | reverse complement strand
CCGATCAGATCCAGGAGGGACAATATCTGACGGTTGTCTACAACAATAACTGATACCACAGATCATATATATTTACAAGGATCTCAGAAGCGGGATAGGGATATCCCCTTTGAGATAAACTCACCCCAGGCGGCATTTGTATGGAAGATACATGCCGCCATTTCCATATATTCCTGTTAACCTGATTGTATGAGTGAAATAGATCTATACGACAAATCTCGATTTTTCCAAAAGATATAGACAAAAAAAGCCGGACATGCTATAATGAGCCAGAATAAAGGGGGTTATAATCAAATGGCTGAGACGAAAAGCTATCACGAACAGCTTCAGATCGATCAGACGCTTCGCCTGCGGGAAGTCCTTAAGACGCTGCCGCCTTTTGCCAAAGATTATTTCCGCGCCATCGAACCAAGATCATCGGTAAGGACGCGGATCAATTATGCTTATGATATCCGGATCTTTTTTCATTTTCTTATGGAGAACAATCCGGTTTATAAGAACTATACCATGGATCAGTTCCAGGTTCAGGATCTGGAACGGCTGGAACCTGTGGATATCGAGGAATATATGGAATATCTGAAGGTATATCAGCACAATGAGGAACTTCTGACCAACGGGGAAAAAGGCCTGTCCCGCAAGATGTCGGCGCTGCGAAGCTTTTACAATTATTATTTCAAGCGCCAGGCGATCACCAGGAATCCTACTTTGCTGGTAGCCATGCCAAAGCTCCATGAGAAGGCCATTATCCGGCTGGACGCAGACGAGGTGGCCATGCTTTTGGACTTTGTAGAGTCTGCCGGGGAAAAGCTGACCGGACAGGCCCTGACTTACTACAGAAAGACGAAGGACCGGGATCTGGCCATCCTGACTCTTTTGCTTGGAACCGGGATCCGTGTGTCCGAATGTGTAGGACTGGATGTTCAGGATGTAGACTTTAAAAACAACGGGATCACCGTCACCAGGAAGGGCGGCAACCAGATGGTAGTCTATTTTGGCGATGAAGTGGCAGACGCTCTCTCCCATTACATTGAGGGAAGCCGGAAGGCTGCTTCTCCCCTGCCCGGCCATGAAAACGCCCTCTTCCTCTCCACCCAGAGGAAACGGATGGGGGTACAGGCGGTGGAGAATATGGTGAAGAAATACGCCCGCCAGGTAACGCCGGGCAAAAAGATCACACCACACAAGCTTCGGAGTACTTACGGAACGTCCTTATACAAGGAAACCGGGGATATTTATCTGGTGGCGGACGTTCTTGGCCATAAGGACGTAAATACCACCAAGAAGCATTACGCAGCCATCGATGAGGACCGGCGCAGACAGGCGGCCTCTGCAGTGAAGCTGCGGGAAAGTTAATACAGAAAGGATTTATCAGATAGATGAAATTACAGAAATTATTGAGCTGCACAAGAAAAGCGGTGGATGAATACGAAATGATCCAGGAAGGCGACCATATCGCGGTAGGGATCTCCGGAGGAAAGGACAGCCTGACCCTTCTCTACGCCCTGCAGGGACTTCGCAGATTCTATCCCAGGCGCTTTGAGCTGAGCGCGGTTACGGTGGACCTGGGATATGAGAAATGTGATTTTACTCCTGTGGCAGAGCTTTGCAGGGAGCTGGATGTCCCCTATGAGATCGTGAAGACAGATATCGCCCATATCCTTTTTGAGGACCGGAAAGAGCCCAATCCCTGCTCTCTCTGCGCCAAAATGCGAAAAGGCGCCCTTAATCAGGCCGTAAAAAAGATGGGCTGCAACAAAGTTGCCTATGCCCATCATAAAGACGATATCATTGAGACCATGCTGTTGTCTCTTCTCTTCGAGGGACGGTTTTATTCTTTCTCTCCCCGCACTTATCTGGACCGGATGGATCTCACAGTGATCCGCCCCATCATGTTTCTAGATGAGGCGGATGTGATCGGTTTCCGCAATAAATACGATCTTCCGGTGGTCAAGAGCCGCTGTCCCATTGACGGCCTTACCAAACGGCAGTACGCCAAAGATCTGGTGCGGCAGCTGAATCAGGAACACCCGGGGGCAAAGCAACGGATGTTCACTGCCATTCTCAACGGAAATATCAAGGGATGGCCGCCTAGAGCCGCTTCTCACCCGGTTGTTCTTTGATCTCAACCAGACGCTCAATGGCTTCCGCCGTACCGTCGATTCCTAAAACGGAGCTGTCCAGGCAGATATTATAGCTGTCTGCGTCGCTCCATTTTTTATTGCTGTAATAGTTATAATAACTTGCCCGCTGTTTATCTGTCTTCACGATCCGCTCCTTGGCCTTGGCGTCGGTCAGGTCGTAGATCCTTGCGATCCGGCGGATCCGGGCGTTCATATCCGCGTGGATGAACACGCTTAACACGTTGTCAAAATCCTCCAGGGCATAATCCGCGCACCGTCCTACCAGGATACAGGGACCTTCGCTGGCGATCTTCTTGATGGTGTCAAACTGGGCCAGGAATACCTTGTGGTTGATAGGCATATCCGCGTAGCTGCCTGCAGAATATCCCAGGGAATAAGTATCCATTACCAGAGAATAGAGGAAACTGCTGGTTGGTTTCTCATCATGAGTCTCAAACAGCTCCTGGCAGATGCCGCTTTCCTTTGCAGCCCGTGCCAGCATCTCCTTGTCGTAAAGCTTGATCCCGAAGTAATCGGCCACTTTATACCCGATCTCACGTCCTGCGCTTCCATATTCTCTTCCGATTGTGATGATAGTGTTTGTTTTTGCCATACAGATCACTCTCCTCCCCGATTTATATCCTATATTATAACTCAATTTGCCACAAATGTGTACTTTTTTTCAGTTTTGCCGTGTTCGGAGAGTGTTAAGAAGCTTCTGAAAATATTCCGGAAGGGGAGCTTCCACCTCCAGCCAGGCCCCTGTCCGGGGGTGGCAGATTCCGATGGTCCGGGCGTGCAGAGTCTGTCCCTGCAGGGCAGGAAAGGGACATTTCTTTGGCCCGTATACCGGATCTCCCAGAATAGGATGGCCGATGCTTGCCATGTGGACCCGGATCTGGTGGGTGCGGCCGGTCTCCAGCCGGCACTGGATATAGGTGAAGGAGCCAAAGCGTTCCAACACCTGATAGTGAGTGACAGCCGGACGGCCGTTTCTTGCATGGACGCTCATCTTCTTCCGGTCGTTCTGATCCCGTCCGATGGGAGCGTTTATGGTTCCTGTATCCGCCTTCAGGTTACCATGGACGATGGCTTCGTAAATCCGGTTGATGGAATGCTCCTTTAACTGTTCCGCGATCTTTTGATGGGCCAGGTCGCTCTTACAGACGATCAGGGATCCGGTGGTGTCCATGTCGATCCGATGGACGATCCCGGGACGCAAGACCCCGTTGATGCCGGACAGGTCCTTGCCGCAGTGATATAAGACTGCGTTGACCAGGGTGCCGGAGGGATGGCCGGGAGCCGGATGGACCACCATCTGCTTCGGCTTGTTTACGATCAGAAGATCCTTATCTTCATAGAGGATATCAAGGGGGATATCCTCGGGAAGGACATTAAGGACCTCCGGCTCAGGGAATTCCACCTGGATGCGGTCATGCAAAAGAAGCCTGTAATTGGCTTTTACAGGCTTGTTGGAAACGGTGATCATATGGTCCCGGATCATCTTCTGGATCTGTGACCGGGAGACTTCTTCCAGACGGCTGGCGAGGAACTGGTCAATCCTCTGTCCGCTGTCCTTTTCTTCCACGAAAAATTCGGTCAAGATCTTCCTCCTTATAATAGAAAAACATGACAAACAGTAAAACAAACGTAGAAACCGTGACATAGATATCTGCCACATTGAAAATGGGGAAATCGATCAGGCAGAAATAAAAGAAATCCACCACATACCCCAGGCGGAGCCGATCAATAAAATTGCCAATAGCGCCTGCCACGATCAGCACAGCCAGAATACGAAGGACAAGATACCGCCGTTCCATGGGGACTCGCAGATAAAACCAGACTACGATCGCCAGGATCACACCTGCGCTCAGAAAAAAGAACAGTCGCTGTCCCTGGAACAGCCCGAAAGCGGCGCCCCGGTTCTCCAGATACTCCAGCTGGAATACCCCGTCGATCAGCACCAGCGGCGCCTGTCCTTTAAGATGAAGGACCGCCAGATATTTTGTAAACTGATCCAGACATACGCCGATCAAAATACCGGCCAGAGCGATCAGATAATGAAGACTTCTCTTCTCTTTCATGCCATGTCTCCTTCTAGATATATTTCCTGAGGGATATCAGACAGCGCTTCTTCTTTGTCTCTGACAGCATTCCCTCATAGCAGATCCGTCCCAGCCCTCTTACAGACAGGATATCCCCTTCCTTCAGGTGGTATCCGTTGCTGGTGATCAGTTTTCCGTTGACAAACACTCTTCCCCCTTCAATATATGAAGTCATCTTGCTTCTGGAAAGAGGATAGGCAAGAGCCAGGACGCTGTCCAGACGGATGGAGGAAACGGTTCCTTTAACCTCTTCAAACCGGGGTTCATAGGATATCTCCTCTGGCGCGACAAGTTCTGTCTGAACTACCGTGTGCCGGATGCGGGTCAGCTCCTGACAGAGATATCCTGCCATATTCTGGCATACAAACACCTCCGCACAGTCCTCCAGCAGCAGGATATCCCCCATCTTACACCGTTCGACGCCAAGGTTCATAAGAGAACCCAGATAATCCCGGTGGCTCAGTTCCTCGGCAAAACGGGGATTGGCCGGACGGATCTTTAGTACCTGCATGGGATATTGATACTCATAATAAAGAGCATCAGGTAGAAATGCAACCATCTGACGCTCTGCCATTTCATAGCCTCCAAAGGTCTCGTACCTTGCCGGGAACAAGTCTTTGGGAGTGGTATGAAGGATATTCAGTTCATTCAGATTCAGAAAATCTGAAAAAGTAACGATATCTTTGTGATAAGCCTGCCGGGAAAGCTCCGTCAGGCGCTTCCTCAGCAGGGTCTCTTCCTTGTTCATGCTTTAGAACCTGGAGCGCATGGAGGAAGCATCAAAAGAAGTGTTCAGAAGATCCTGAAGGTCACCGGAGATCTCTACGTTGGTAGGGGTCACCAGGAATATGTAATTGGAGATCTTCTGAAGGTTGCCGCTGATGGCATATGCCGCTCCGGAGGTAAAGTCAATAATTCTCTGGGCGATCTCCAGATCCAGTCCCTCCAGATTCAGGATCACAGTCCTTCCACCCAGAAGGGTCTCGGTGATCTCACGGGCGTCGTCCACAGAGTTTGGCTTGATCACACAGACTTCCATGTTGGCCATACCTCTTCTGGCAGGCTGGCGCATCGGAGTTACTTTATTGCTTCCGGAATGAGAAGCCCTGGAAGATCTTGCCGGAACTTCCTCGTAATCCTCATCCTCATCATCTTCGTAGCTTTTCTTCCTGCTTCCGAAGAAACTTCTTTTAGGCTTCTTTTCCTCGTAATCGTCTTCGTAGTCGTCGTCATCAAAGAAATCATCGTCATCGTAATCATCGTCGTCGCTTAATTTCATGATGTCCAGGAACTTATCTAATACTCCCATATTATAAATTCTCCTATCTTTGCATTTATACTTGAGCGTAATTCCTGGCGCCGAAAATTCCTGTTCCGACGCGGACCATTGTTGCTCCCTCTTCTATTGCCACTTGATAGTCGTTCGTCATACCCATAGAAAGAACGCTCATATTGACATTATCAACTTTTTTGGCACTAATGTCAACAGATAATTTGCGTAATTCCCGGAAAACAGGGCGATTTTCTTCCGGATCTGATACAAATGGAGCAATTGTCATAAGACCGTCCACCTGAATGTGGGGTAATTTTGCGATTTCATCCACCAGGGCTTCCAGATCTTCAGGAAAAATCCCAAATTTACTCTCCTCTCTGGCCACATTGACTTCGATCAGGATGTGGGCGGTCAGGTTGTGCTTTTTTGCTTCTTTTTCAATGGTCTGGGCCAGCCGCAGAGAATCCACGGAATGGATGAGGACAGCTTTGTCGATGATGTATTTTACTTTGTTCCGCTGGAGATGTCCAATAAGGTGCCACCGGATGTCTTTTGGAAGGACTTCATACTTGTCCGCCATCTCCTGGACCTTATTTTCTCCGAAGACGCGTACGCCCAGATCGTACGCTTCCTGAAGAGTTTCCGCCGGCTTGGTCTTGCTCACGGCAATCAGCGTCACCTCAGACCGGTCCCGCCCGGCGCGCCTGCAGGCCTCTTCAATGTTTTGCTCCACCTGGATAAGGTTGTCTTGCAGCATAATGATCAGCTCCTTTTATTGAAATACTACATCATTTTCCTTTACATCTTCTCCGTTCAGCGCAATGTGATCATAGTTGGAAAGCCCATAATCACTTCCTGTCTCCACGATATAATATTCTTCACTCTCGCACAGGATCTGGATCTGCTTGAAGACCGCATATCCTTTGTTGATGTTATAGACGCCTTTCAGTTTGGCCGTCTTTTTCAAAGGCCAGGTCTCTTTGGAATCCGGCTTGATCAGAACGGTATCCTCGGAGAAATCAAGAGGATCCAGATAGATCATTCCCGTCTCTGTATCCCGGTAAAACACTTCTGTCTCCTGGAATCTGGCGTTATCCTTTGTCTGTACCAGCACCCCATTTCCCTGGCTGTTTCCCCCCTGAGTGAGATAATCCTCGGGAACCGTGTAGAATTCCTTTTCCACCACAGAAGAACGGGGGATCTTAAGCCCGGACTCGTCTTCCAGGATCAGTTCGATGTCCAGATAACGGTCTCTGGCGTACCGGACCATGCCGGTATCAAAAGTAAGGAATCCCAGGTTGGCGCTCTCGGTATTATAGATGGCAAAATCCGCCGTCTCCGTCTGATTGTCTTTGGCAAAACGGACTTTGATCCGCTGGGTCTCAGCAAGCTCCTCAGTCATCTCATCGCTGAGGACCACAACAACGGTCCACTGATCGGAAGTGATCAGCTTGTAGACCGGGTCTCCGGCCTGGACTTTGGTATTATTGGACAGGGTGAGGGTCTCGTGGTCATTGAGGGTGATCATTTCCTCGGTCACATCGCTGATGGTGGTATCCTCATATCCGTCTGTTGCGTAAATGATGATCCCATCCCTGCTGGCATTGTAGACTTTGAGGCTGTCGCCCTGTGTCTTCAGCATTTCGTCAAGCTGGGCCTTTCGATTCTGGCTGGAACGGCTGTCCAGCAGATCTTCAATCTTGTCTTTGACCGTGTAGACTTCCTGAAAATTCGCTTCCTGGAAATTGTCGCTGAAAGCCTGGATATCCGTCAGAAGAGAGGCTTCTTCCTCTGCTGTGAGAGAGGCCTGAGATTCCTCGTCCGCAGCCTGGAAGTCCAGCTTCTCCGGAGACGAGGCATAGACGCTGGTCCTGGCGCCCACCTTCTCTCCTTCTGTGACAAAATAATTTACATATCCTTCTTCCTGAGCTTCCACAATGGTCTCGTCCCGCACTACGAATCCGGTATAGGCCGTGTCTCTGAGAATGGAACCTTTCCGCACTTCATAGACAGAAACCGGTCCGGATGTGAGATACATCAGGAGGCTGACGATAAGATAAATAAAAATGATCCCGAAAATGAAGACGCCGATATTCAGATTTCCTTTTTTCCGATAAACGGTTATATTTGTCAGTTTCTTTTTCTCTCCCACAAAAATGCCCCCTGTGTCAGGATTCTAAAGCCGCTCCGTCAAGATAGGAAAAGCAGCGCCCCTGAAAATGTCCGCCCAGCCCCATCTTCTCCTCCAGTTCGTCCCGCAGCTTCCACCAGCTGGTCCCCCAGTTGCAGAATACCACATCATCTTCCGGCGCCCGGGCGAAAAGCCGCTCAACGGCAATGGACGGGTCCAGATGATCCAGGAAAGCAGCTGCGCGCTCCAGATACTCCTCCTTGTCGCACAAAGCTATTGTACCATTTTCATAAGCTTTGCACAACCGGGTGCCTCTGGCAATATATAAAGAGTGAGCTTTTACAACCTGGACGCCCAGGGCGGACAGGATCTTGGCACACTCTACTGCGTCAGAGAGATCGTCGCCGGGGAGGTTTAAGATCACATGGGCGCAGACATCAAACCCATAGCGGCGCACTCTTAGGACCCCGTCAATAAACTCCGCCAGGGTATGTCCTCTTCCCACAGCGGCAAGGGTGTGGTAATTAGGAGTCTGAAGGCCAAGTTCAACCGTGATCTCCACGCCCTTTTTCTGGTGAAGATCCTCCAGGACGTCCAGATAGTCTTCCCGGATACAGTCCGGGCGGGTGGAAACTGCAAGTTCCACAATGTCCGCCGTTTCCGCCGCTTCTTTCATATAGGCGGAAAACTGCTGCAGGGGAAGAAACGTGTTGGTGTAATTCTGAAAGTAGGCGATGAACTTGTGGGCATGATACCTTCTTTCGATCCGTTCCCGGTCCAGGGCAAGCTGTCCGGAGACAGAGACGCTGCTGTCTGCGGCTTCAAATCCGGTCCCAAGTGGAGAACAGAAGGCGCAGCCCTCTCTCCCGCCCTGCCTGTTGGGACAGGAAACCGGCAGATTTACCGGAAGTTTATAGACTTTTTCCCCATATTTTTTCTTTAAATATTCGGAATAGGGATAGTAAAGGTTTCTCTCCTGCTGCATCAAAAGTTTCCTTTCTTACATGTATAAAACATCTCCTGTGCGACATACTAGGACTAGCATGATGAAAAGGAGGAAATTTCATGAAATGGTTTGACAATACGGCGCTGACCATTGTGATCATCGGTGCGGTCAACTGGCTCCTGGTAGGGATCTTCCGGTTTGACCTGGTTGCCTTCCTGTTTGGCAATCTGTCCTGGCTTTCCCGGATCATATATGCGGTGGTCGGCCTGTGCGGACTTTATCTGATCAGCCTTTACGGACGGATCCGGAACACCCCGGAGGTCCGCTCATAATAAGAGGGGCAGACCGGCCTGTACCGCCTGGCTGCCCCTTGATTCTATGGTCTTTCTATTCTGTGTTTTCCGAACTCTGTCCTGCAGCGGCTACGCCTCCCTCCAACAGGGTGGTCATATCCGTATACAGATGATCCTTGGAGTCTGCTCCCATGACTACTGATACATAGCGGTTTCCCGCCTCGTCTTCGGACAGAAGGATCAGACAGTTCCCGGCCTTGTCGGTGGTTCCGGTCTTTCCTCCGATGATGGTGACAGATTCCGGAAGCTTTGCTTCTCCTTTTGCATACAGATTGCTGGCCTCCCAGTCCGCTTCTTCCTCAGTCCCGTCTGCGTGGGTGATGTGAGCGGTATAGGAGTCCATCTGGATCAGCTCCAGGAATTTCTCCTGTTTGATCGCCTCATTGAAAATGAGATACAGATCGTAGGCAGTGGTATAATGGTCGTCGTCATGCATGCCGTGGGGAGTGACATAGTGGGTGTCCGTAGCCATCAGGCGGGCGGCTTCCTGGTTCATCATCTCCACAAAGGCTTCTTCCGTGCCGCCGATATGCTCGGCGATGGCAACCGCTGTGTCATTGCCGGACTGGAGCAGAAGGCCGATGAGAAGGTCTTCCAGGGTAAGCTGGTCGCCTTCTTTCAGATCGCAGATGGATTCACCCGGCTCCCGGTCCACAGCGTTGGCGCTCACAGTGACCACATCGTCAAGATTGCCCTCCCGGAGGGCGAGAAGTGCGGTCATCACCTTGGTGGTGCTGGCCGGATATACCTGCTTGAGGGCATTCCTGGCATAGAGGGTCTCTGCCTGGTTCAGGTCAAAGAAACCAGCGGCCTTGAAGGTATCTGTATCCGGCGCATCTTGCATGCTGATATCTTCTGACACAACGCACAGATCTGCCGACAGAAACGGCGTGTCCACATCAAGCTGGCTGTAGTGCTCCATCTCATATTCTGCCGCCCGGTGCTCTTCCCGGAACAGAGCCTGGAAAAGCAGGATCCCAACGAGGATCACACACAGGACCAGAAGGATCAGCACCATGGCTGCGATCAGACGCTTCCTGGCACGGCGGGCTCTCTTCATTTTTCTGGATTTATCGGTACATTTCACGCCAGTCAAGATCTCCTCTGTCAATTGCTAGAACAATAAGTTCCGCGGTGGCCAGATTGGTGGCCAGTGGGATGTTATAGGTGTCACACAGCCGGATCACATCGTTGAGATCCGGTTCGTTGGCTTTCGGCGCCATGGGATCCCTGAGAAAGATCAGGGCGTCCATGTCATTCTGGGCGATCTGCGCCCCCAGCTGCTGGCTTCCGCCCATGGGTCCTGCCAGATATTTATGGATGTTCAGATTGGTGACTTCCTCCACCAGGCGGCCGGTAGTCCCTGTCGCGTACAGATTGTGTTTGCTTAAGATCCCACGGTATGCGATGCAGAAATTCTGCATCAGAGCCTTTTTCGAGTCGTGTGCGATCAGACCAATATTCATGGGGTTCACTCCTTATTGATATTTTTTAGGCTGTAATCCTACATTTAAAACGAATCCGATACCAATGTACAGGCTGACCAGAGAGGTCAGACCGTAACTTACAAAGGGAAGCGGGACTCCTGTGTTGGGGATCATCTTGGTGGCCACGGCAATATTGATAAAGCTCTGTATGCCGATCAGGCCGCCCACCCCGCAGCAGATGATCCTCCCTGCAAGGTTTTGCGCTCTTATCCCTATCAGTATACATTGTATCACGATCAAAAGCAATAAGGCAATCACAAGACAACTGCCTACAAACCCCAATTCTTCTCCTACAATGGCAAAGATAAAGTCTGTCTGGGGCTCGGAGATGAAATTCCCGTTTTTCACCGATGTGGTGGTATTGTTGTCCAGGCCTTTACCGGTCAGCTGGCCGGAACCGATGGCCATGACCGAGTTGTTCTGCTGGTAGGCCTCGTCGCTTGCGTATTTCTCCGGCTCAATGAAAGCCAGGATCCGCTTCTGCTGATAGTCCTTCAGGAAGGGCTGATTGGGCTGGACCGCAATGGAAAGAAAGATCACAGCCACCGGGATCAGGATCAGGAAGGTCCTTATGATGAACCGGTAGTCCAGTCCTCCTATATAGATCAGCAGACACAGCACCAGGGCGGTACAGATTGTGGTGGACAGGTTGGGCTCCACGATGATCAGCGCCAGCGGGATCCCGCACAGGACTGCGTACCGGATAAGAGTCCACTTATCGTTCAGATCCTCTTCATGCTGCATAAGAAACTTTGCGAAGAAAAGGATCAGAAGGATCTTGGCAAGCTCGGAGGGCTGGAAGGTGGTAAATCCCAGGTTGATCCAGCGGGTGGCGCCGTTGACTTCCTGTCCGATTATAAGAACAAGGCCAAGAGAGACGACGGCGACGCCGTAGATCAGCCAGTAAAAGTTAAGGACCCACTTGTAATCCATCAGAGAAACTACCAGCATGGCCACAAGTCCGATGATCACGCCGATGATCTGTTTGCTCTGGTAAATGTCCCTTGCGCTGCCTACCACCAGGACGCCCAGTATGGACAGTGCCAGGACCAGGAACACCAGGGTAAATTTATAATCTTTTAAATGATATTGTTTTGTAAATCTAGGTAATCTCACGATTTTTCTCCTGAAAAGTCTATTTTTATGTAGGTGCGTGTGATCTCTACATGAAAGTCTTCTTCTGTAAACTCAATGTATTTGGAAAGGGTTTCATAAAGCTCCCGGTACAGTTGTGCTCCCGCATCCGGGGAACACTGGACCCGGTCAGAGATCACCAGGGTGCGCAGCCGCTCTCTGGCGATGGAAACCGAAGACTTCCTTGCCATAGTCCCACTCCTCTCTACTCATTCCGGAAAAGATGAGACAGTTTGGAAAAGAATCCTCCATCCCGGTTCATGTCCAGGAAAGGGACTTCCAGGCCGAGAAGTCTTTTGCAGATGTTCTGGTATGCCCTGCCGGCTCTGGAATCATTTCCCACCACCGGAGAACCCTGATTGGTGCCGATCACAACCTGCTCATCGTCAGGGATGGCGCCGATCAGCGGCACAGACAGGATCTCAGTCACATCGTCCACAGACATCATATCTCCTCTGCGCACCATATCCATGCGGATCCGGTTGATGATCAGAGAGATCTTCCGGAGATGGTTGCTTTCAAGCAGACCGATGATCCGGTCTGCATCCCGGATGGCCGAGACCTCGGGAGTGGTTACCACAATAGCCTGGTCTGCGCCGGCAATGGCGTTCTGGAATCCCTGTTCGATGCCTGCCGGACAGTCAAGCAGCACGTAGTCAAACTCTTCTTTCAGCTGAGCTGTCAGCTTCTTCATCTGCCCCGGGGAGATGGCGGATTTGTCTTTGGTCTGTGCGGATGGCAGCAGGTAAAGATTCTCATACCGCTTGTCCCGGATCAGAGCCTGCTTTAAACGGCAGGTTCCCTCGATCACATCCACCAGATTGTAGACGATGAGATTTTCAAGCCCCATCACCACATCCAGATTCCGAAGCCCCAGATCGGTATCTACCACTACAACCTTTTTATCCAGACCGGACAGGCCGGCCCCGAGATTTGCGGTGGTCGTGGTTTTTCCCACGCCGCCTTTTCCCGATGTGATTACAATAACTTCGCCCATGAATAACTTCCTCCTATCACTGGTTTTACTTCCCGTTCACCGATGCGAAGACGCTTTGGGCGCATGGCGCGCGCCGCGATCACGGCTTCCGGATCGCCGGATGCACCGGCGGTCACTGATCCGTTAAGATCGCCGGTCACCACAACGTTTCCTTTGGAGACGACTGTGGCGCCCTCTTCCACATCTCCGATGATCACGATACTTCTCTCAGATTCAAGGATCTGCTTTCTCCTCAGGGTGCCTCGATAGAACTGACCGTCACTTTCATGGATCTGATCGTTCGCTTCTTCCAGGAGTTTCTTGTGAAACCGTTCTGCAGGTCCGCCTTCCTCCACCAGGCAGAAGATCTTGATCCCCGCAGCTTCTTCAATGGCACAGGCCATCGTCTGTTCTTCTTCTTTGGTAAAGTCACGGCCTTCAAACTGGACTGCCAGGCCCGCATGGGCGAAGAAACCGGCGCAGGCGCCGAATTTCTTCACAGACGCCGCAAGCAGCTGGTCAAATGGCAGGTCCGGATCAAAAGAAATACGAATGCCGTAACGGTTACTTTTGATCAGAACAGGGTCCTTCACAACTTCCCATCCCTCCTTAGTCTCCGCTTGTGGTCTCGCTGATCTCGGCTGCTTCTCCGGTGATGATCTCATCCACCGGATCTGTCTCGTAATAGTATTTCATGATATCCCTTCCCACTTCGGCGGCATAGGTGGAACTGTATCCGTTGGCGATCCGGATGGCGAAAGCCACTTCCGGGTCGCTGCTCTGTGCGAATCCCACGAAAAGGCCGTGGTCAGGATGGGACTTGCTCTGCTGTGCGGTTCCGGTCTTGCCGGATATCTCCACTCCGCCCCGGTTCAGTTCTGTAAAGATCTTACTCTGGGAAACCAGGACAACGTTGCGCATGCCGGTATGGATCGCATTCCAGGCAGACGCCGGGACTTCTGACAGTGTATTGGCCACCTTTGGCTCATATTCCTTGAGGACCTTTCCATCCACGGTGGTCACTTTATCCAGAAGCGTCAGATCATACACAGTTCCTTTATTGGCAACGGCTGTCACATAACGTGCCAGCTGAGTGGTCGTATAGTTGTTAGTGCCCTGTCCGATGGCGGATGGCACAGAAGATTCATCGGAGATCTCCGGCTCTGCCTCCGGGATCTCGACGCCGGAAGTGGTGCCAAGCCCGAACATGGCGGCATATTTAGCCAGCGTGTCGGTTCCCAGGTCGCTGGAGTAATAGCTGGAAGTTTCTTCGCCCTTCAGATCGCCGGATGTCACATGGTCCAGTCCGTTGTCCTTCAGGCTCAGACGGTAACCGGTCTCATAGAAGAAACAGTTACAGGAATTCTGGATCCCGCCGGAGACGTCCAGCGTCCCGTGGGAACGTGGATAGATCCAGCATTTGGGATTAGGCTCTACCTTTTTATAGACGCCGCGGCAGGTGATCTGGGAGTTGACGTCGATCACCCCTTCCATCAGTCCGGCCACCGCTACAAGAGGCTTGTAGGTAGATCCCGGAGCCGTCTTCTCCTGGGTGGCGTTATTGTAGAACGGACGGGCCTGGTCTGTCACCAGTTTATTATAATATTCCGAATCCATGGTATTGGCCAGCCGGTTGTTGTCATATCCCGGATAGGAAACGCAGGCCAGCACATCTCCGGTGTTTGGATCTGTCATCACCAGGGAACCGGTGCAGGGTTCCAGACCCAGCTGTCCCGGCGTGATCTCCAGCGTTTTGATCTTGCCCCGCAGGAAATCATAGGCTCCCAGGCTTCCGGAAGCCAGCCGGTTATACTGGTCTTCATCGTATTTAAGCACACCCTGCTCATAGATCATCATACAGATCTGCCTGCCTGTGATGGAACCGGCTTTGATCATATACTGATAGATCAGCTTGTCGAAAGCATTGTTCCTGGACAGAGCTTCCTGGATGTACTCCGTCATGGCCTGGTAAGTCTCTCCTGCATCCGAATATTCTGCAGAACCTTCCAGATACTTCGTAAGCCCCGAGGTGTTCACCCAGTTCTGGGAGATGGCATAATTCAGGAAGGTGTAGATGTTGATGGATTCCTCTGTCTTCCATGCCTGATAGGTCTCATCGTCGCTGTCGATGGCATCGGACATTAAAATGCCGTTGTCCGCCATCAGAAGGTCGTTGACGATATAGGACTGATAGGCCTGCATCTCCTTGGAGGTATCTTCATAAGCGGAAGCATCCGGGTCGGCAAGAAGCTTACTGATCTCTTCGAGAACCTTTTCCTTGCGCTTGGAAAAAGCTTCATAAACCGCTTTCTCGGTATCCCCTGCATCCTCCTGGGAGAAATGTTCCATGTCAAGGATCTCATTGGAGATAAAGGCGTTGTACACATCTCCGATGGGGATGATCACGTCTGCCGCATCCTCCAGATGACTCCGGTCAAAATCCAGCTGGTTGCGCAGCTTGTTGAGCACAATGCCGGCAAGCTCCTGTTCCAGGATGTCATAAGCGGCCTTCTGAATATCGGCATCAATGGTGAGATACACGTCATTTCCCGCTTCCGGTTCCGTCTCCTGCACCGTCTCGATCACCTTTCCCACGTTGTTGACGTAGAGCTTGACCTCCCCCTTTTTGCCTTTGAGGGTAGAGTCCAGCGTCTGTTCCAGTCCGGACTTACCAATGGTGTCAGTCTGGTCATAATTGTCTTTGTCCTCTTCGCTGAGAGAATTGTATTCCTCTGTAGAAATCTGCCCGGTATAACCGATGAGATTGGCGAAATATTTGCTGTCCGTATAGCGGCGCAGAGACGTCTCCTCGATGCTGACCCCCTGCAGGGTGTCCAGATTTTCCGAAACAGCAGCCATCGTCTCTTCGCTTACATCCTCCGCGATGGTGGTGGGAATGTATTTCTGGTAGCTGTTCAGGGAGATGGCATAGCGGACGTTCACCAGTTTCAGTACTTCTGCCCTGCTAAGTTCCTTCTGGTCGATGCCATATCCGTAGCGCTCATCGGTGCAGAGATAGTCGATGATCTCCTGGGCGGTCTGGCTTTTCTGCTCCTCTGTCAGCTTGTCAATGGTCGCCTGTCCGTACACATCCGCGATAAAACGCAGGCGCTGGGTATTGGACTCGGCGATATACATATAGTTGTCATTCTGGTCCAGGATGATGCCAAAATTATTGATGATGGAGTCGCCGTTGGCTTCTGCCATGTCAATGACCGTTGAGATCACTTTGTTCAGTTCCTTGTTCTTCTCCTCTGTGGAATCGTATTCTCCGTTATCTTCGATCACCACAGAATAGGCCAGCTCATTATAAGCCAGAAGCTTGCCGTTGCGGTCGTAGATGTTTCCCCTTGTGCCCTCTACCTCCCGGGTCTTCTGGATCTGCAGCTCATAGTTGTCCGCATACTCCTCGCCTTTGACGATCTGGAGATAGAATACCCGCTGCACCAGAAGGGCGGACATTACACAGAAGATGATAATGGCCACAAAACATCTGGATTTAACGACTTCATAGATCCCGGACCGGATCCGTTCCCATAAATTATACAAATTTGCTTGCACTCCTTTGTTCTTCGGCTTCCAGGCGCTTATTGACATGCAGGATCACCTGATACAGGACCAGGGTCACCAGGATGGTGTATACAAGCTCCGGAAGGATGATATGCATCAAAAACGTTCCAAACGCGAAATTTCCCTGCAGCATATACATGCTGATATAAGTGATCACCCCATAAAACAGTTCGCTGGCTCCGATCAGGCCGATGGGCAGCTTGATGTCGTCATCATAAAAGAGCCGTTCAAACATTCCGTTCAGATATCCGATCACAGCAAACAGCAGGATGTTGAATCCAAGAGCGTATCCCCAGAACAGATCTGCCAGCAGCCCGGACAGAACGCCTACAAACATCCCTTCCTTCTGTCCCCGCATGAAACCGAAAGAAGCGGTGACGATCACCAGAAGATTGGGACGGATGCCTGCAAAAGTCAGATGCTGGAACAGACTGCCCTGGAGGAAGAAACATATGAAAATGAACAGAATCGTGATAATCCTTCGTTTCATACTCTTTATTCTTCCTCCTTCGCGGCGCTGTCCCCGTCTGTTTTCTCCGTCTGTTCATTTACCAGGTCATCCTTGGTCTTGGTGATCACCAGAACTTCCTGGAGTTTGCTGAAATCCACCGCCGGTGTGATATAGCCGGAACGGGTCAGATTGTTGGAGTCTACTTCAATGTCGCTGACATACCCGATGAAGAGTCCCTGCACAAACCGGTCGCTGACGTGGGAAGTCACCACCTGCTCTCCCACTTCGATCTCATTGTCGTTATTGGGAAGACGTTCAAACCGCAGCCTGCCGTCCGCGATCAGTTCCAGGCTTCCCTCTACCATACACAGATCAGAAGTGGAAAGCATCATAGCGCTCACATTGCTGGCGTCATCAATGATGGACCGGACCCTTGCATAGTTGGGGCCAACCTCCGTGACAACGCCCACCAGGCCGCTCCCTGCCAGTACATTGCAATTTTCCTTAATCCCGTCGTTTGAGCCCTTGTCAATGGTGAAATCACTGAACCAGTTGGTTCCGTTATTGGAAATGACCCGTGCGCCGATCTTCTCGTAATCCGAATAATTCTCATCCAGCTTGTACAGTTCCCGCAGCCGCTCCAGTTCGTACTGCTCCTGTCTGAGACGGGTGTTGTCAATGGTAAGCTCGTCCACCTTGCTCTGAAGACTCTCGTTTTCTGAGCGCATCTCTTCCATGGTCTGGAAATTCGCGGACGCATCGCTCATCCACTGCCCTGCGTAGCTGATCCCTTTCTGGAAGGGGATCACCGTGTAACTGGCCACAAAACGAAGGGGACCGCTGCTGTCTACCACGCTGCCGATCCCCAGCAGGATCACACAGACGGCGATCAGGATAAAAAGCCGGTATTTACTTGGAAATGACGATTGATTCTTGATCTTCATATTATCTCATCCACCTATAATTCTCATCTAACATGGAATAAGCCAGCTGCCTTAGTTCTTTGGACATAATGATCTTCTTAAGCCCGGTCACTGCGCAGATATCCGGCTGGGGCGCCACTCTTGTGGTGATGCCGGTTCCTTTCTCAATGTAGGTATCCAGTCCCGGCATATTGGCGATGCCGCCGGTAAGATAGATCCCGTTGGCATAGATGGCCGTCCGTACCTCCGGCGGCGTCCGGTCCAGAAGAGAAAGGATGGAGCGGACACATTCCAGCAGAGGATCCCGCAGGGAAGCCCGCACCGTACTCATGGAGATGGGCTTCTGCATGGGGACGCCAGTGATCAGATCCCGTCCCGCCACTGTAAGGGAAGCTTCTGTCTCCCCGGTATACACGCCGAACCGCCTGCGAAGCGTCTCAGCAGTGGGATGCCCGATCAGGAAGTCATGGCTGTGCCGGATCAGGTTGACCAACGCCTGGTCAAAGGTGGTGCCGCCGATCTTCACCAGCCGGTTCAGCACCATTCCGCCTCCGGCCAGAACAGACAATTCTGTAGTCTCCCCGCCGAAATTGGCGATAAAAAGTCCTTTGGTATTCTCCACATCCAGGTTAAGACCTACCGCATCGGCGATAGCGCGCTCCACAATGTTAACTTCCCTTGCCCTGGCAGTGGAATGGATCACCAGGTCGAAGAACGCCTTTTTCTCCACCTCCGTCACATCGGTAGGAACCGCGATCACATATTCGGAACCTCTGGCAAACTGCCGGTCTTTCTTCAGCAGGTTCTGCAGAAGGAACTGCATGTCATTGAACCGGGAGATCACCCCGTCCTTCATGGGAAAAATGACTTCGATATTCGCCGGAGCCTTCTCATACATCTCATAGGCTTCGTCTCCAACCGCAAAAATCTCCTTCTTGTCGCGGATGGCGATCACGTCTTTCTCTTTCCAGATGGTATCCTGCTTTTTATCATAGACTTTGATCTCATAGGAACCAAGATCCAGTCCGTAGGTATTTCTGGCCATTGATCTTATCCTTTCTTAGAGAACAGCTCCGATTCCCGGAAGCTGATATAACAATTATTGCCAATAATGATATGGTCTAACAGTTCAATCCCGATCAGTTCTCCTGCCCGGAAGATCCGTTCTGTGATCAGAACGTCCTCTCTGCTGGGTGAAGGGTCGCCGCTGGGGTGGTTGTGCAAAAGAATGATGGATACTGCATCTCTTCGCAGAGCCTCAACAAATAATTCCCTGGGCGAGATCAGCGAAGCGTTGACCGTCCCCCTGGAGATGTCGCTCTCCCCGATCAGCCGGGCCTTGGCATTTAAAAGGAGAAGCTTTGCCACCTCCTGCTTCTCATGCCGCAGGTCCTCCATGTAATACCGGGCGATGGCTTCCGGCGACGTAAAACACAAAGATTCCTGGGCACGGGCTTTGGCAAGCCGCTTGGAAAGCTCTGACAGGCACAAAAGCTGAATGGCTTTGACCTGGCCGATGCCCCTGATCTTGAGAAGTTTCTCCATGGTGAACTGATGGATCCCCAGGATCCCCGGCTCCCCTGCGTTATACAGGATACGCCGTGCCAGTTCCAGCGCGTTTTCGCCGCGGGTGCCTGTCCTAAGAAGGACTGCTAAAAGCTCCGCGTCGCTTAAGAGCGCCGCCCCTCTCTCCTTACATTTCTCGTAAGGCCGCTCCGTGCTCGGAATCTCTTGTATGGTATTTTTTGATTGACTCATTTCTCTTTCGATTCGTAACGACACTCCAAAGAGGAGTTTATAAGAAACGGTAGATGACCGCCGCCACAACGACACCGAGAATGCTTGCGATGGTGATCTTCACCTTCAGGCCGAATGTGAGCACCAGAAGTCCCAGATTCAGGACCACCGGCTCGTCCAGACCAAAGGACTGACCGTAAGAAAGCCAGCCCAGGGCCGGCACTCCTTCTGCAAGTACACTGATAAAGCCACCCAGCACCATTCCCGCAAGAACCAGCAGGAAGAGGGCCCAGGAATTCTTCCCCTTTGTAACCTTCATATGTACTCCTCCTCATCAAACCTCTTAAAAAACTCAATACATTCTACCACATTTCAGAAAAAGTGTATAGCCTTATGTCATTAAAAATATCTTAAACTTTAAGGGATTTGTCGAATGGTTCATAACTTTGTCCGATGGCTGCCGCCACCTTCAGCCCGTCCATGGCGGCGGATGTGATCCCGCCTGCGTATCCGGCTCCCTCCCCGCAGGGATAGACGCCGCCGACCGCGGATTCCAGAAGGACTTTGTCCCGCAGGATCCGCACCGGGGACGAGGTCCGGCTCTCCACACCTGCCAGCACTACATCCGCCCCCGCAAAGCCCGGGATCTTCCGGTCAAAAGAAACCATGGCTTCTTCTATGGAATCCCCGATCACTGCAGGAAAGATGGGTCGTATATTGGTCCAGGCATAATCTCCCTTCATCTGGGGACAGATCTCTCCGGGACCTTTGGAAGGCTGGTTCCTGCAATAATCCTGGAACCGCTGTACCGGGATCCTGCCCTCTCCTGCCTTCCAGGCAGCTTCTTCCAGCGCCCGCTGAAACGCCGCCCCGGCAAGAGGTCCTTCTCCGGGATAATCTTCCGGATGCACAGTGACGATCACTGCGCTGTTGGCGTTTTCACCGCTCCGTCCGCTGTAGCTCATACCGTTGACAGCCAGGTGTCCGGGCTCGGAAGAGGCGTTGACAACATAGCCGCCGGGACACATACAGAAGGTATATCCCCCTCTTCCATTATCCAGATTGGCGGTCAGCTTATAGGCGGCCGCCGGAAGAGCCCTGACAGTTTCTGGCTTCGCGCATTCTCCGTACTGGCTGGCATCGATCATGGCCTGGGGGTGCTGAACCCGCACGCCCACAGCGAAGGATTTGGCTTCCATGGGGAACCTCTGACTCTCCAGCATGGCGAAGGTGTCCCTGGCGCTGTGGCCAATGGCCAGGATCAGAAGATCTGTCTTCAGGATCTCCTTCTCACCCGGCTTATTTACAGCCTCCATCTCAACCGCCTGTACATGACGGCCGGATTCACCTTCTTCCCGGGTGAGGATTCCGGTCATCTTCGTGTAGAACCGGAACTCTCCGCCCAGATCCTGGATCTCTTCCCGCAGGGAGCGGACCACCTGGATCAGTTTGTCTGTCCCCACATGGGGCTTGCTGTCGTACAGGATCTCCTCCGGTGCGCCATGAGACACAAACAGACGCAGGACTTCTCTCCCCCGTCCGTCCGGGTCATGGACCAGAGTATTCAGTTTTCCGTCGGAAAATGTACCGGCGCCCCCTTCTCCGAACTGTACATTGGATTCCGGGCAAAGAGCTCCTGTCCGCCAGAATTCTTCCACGTCTTTCTTCCGTTCCTCCACCGGGGCTCCCCGCTCCAGAAGAATGGGGCGATATCCCATCCTGGCCAGGGCGTAGCCGCAGAAAAGCCCGGCAGGACCTGTGCCCACGATCACCGGACGATGGGAAAGCTTCTCTGTGCCGGTAACCTGATAGGCGTAATCAGGCAGCGGGGCGCGGAACGTGATCTGACCGTTCTTCTGGAAATGCTTTCTAAGGGCTTTCTCCCCCTCCACCTCTGCCTCTGCGGTGTAGACATAGAAAAGCTCCGGCTTGCGGCGGGCGTCCAGGGAACGCTTAAGGATCCGGAAGGCGCGGACCCTCTTCTCAGGGATATGGAGGATCTTGCAGAATTTTTTCTTCACATCTGTCTCTTTGTGGGGAATCTTCAGTTTGATCTGCTGGATCTGTATCATAAGAACAATCTCCTTACATCAAAATCACAAGTCCAGTATAATTCATATTTCCAGAACAGACAAGTTTTCCTGTGGAAGGTTCTTTGAAACACGAGTTATAGGCATACATCTATAATTGTTATATCCGTATAAATATTGGATTATATTTTCTCCCAGGCCTATACTGAAAGCAGAAAAGAAAGGGAGGGTTATCATGGATAAGAGAACAGATTACCGGACAGAAAAAGATTCTATTGGAGAAAAGAAGGTCCCTGAGGACGTTTACTACGGCGTACAGAGCCTGCGGGCGGCAGAGAATTTCCATATCACCGGGCTTAACATGCACCCGGAGATCATCAACAGTCTGGCCTATATCAAGAAGGCGGCTGCCATCACCAACTGTGAGATCGGCATCCTGGACAAGGATCGGGCCACTGCCATTGTCCAGGCCTGCGATGAGATCATCGAAGGGAAATTTCACAAGGATTTTATTGTTGACCCCATCCAGGGCGGCGCCGGCACGTCTCTTAATATGAACGCCAACGAAGTGATCGCCAACCGGGCTATTGAGATCCTGGGCGGGAAGAAGGGAGACTATTCTGTAGTGAATCCCAACGATCATGTGAACTGCGGCCAGTCCACCAACGACGTGATCCCAACCGCCGGGAAGATGACTTCTCTCCGGCTTCTTAGAGTCCTGAAGGAAGAACTGCTGCGGCTTCACAAGGCATTTGCCCAGAAAGCAGAAGAATTCGACCATGTGATCAAGATCGGGCGCACCCAGATGCAGGACGCTGTCCCCATCCGTCTGGGGCAGGAATTCCACGCCTACTCTGTTGCGGTGCTGCGGGATATCAACCGGATGGACAAGGCCATGGACGAGATGCGGTTCCTCAACATGGGCGGCACTGCCATCGGCACCGGGATCAATGCAGACAAGGTATACTTAAACCGGATCGTTCCCAATCTGGTGGAGGTGTCCGGAATGGACTTCGTCCAGGCCTTCGACCTGATCGACGCTACCCAGAACCTGGATCCTTTCGTGGCGGTATCCGGCGCCATCAAGGCCTGCGCCGTGACCCTGTCCAAGATCGCCAACGATCTGCGGCTGATGTCCTCGGGTCCAAGAGCCGGATTCGGCGAGATCAATCTCCCGCCCAAACAGAACGGCTCTTCCATCATGCCAGGGAAAGTCAATCCGGTGATCCCGGAGGTGGTAAACCAGGTGGCATTCAACGTTATCGGCAACGACATCACCATTACCATGGCAGCGGAAGCCGGTCAGCTGGAATTAAATGCCTTCGAGCCTATCATCTTCTACTGTATGTTCCAGTCCATCGATACCCTGGCCTATGCGGTCCGCACCTTTGTGGACAACTGCGTATCCGGCATCACAGCCAATGAAGAGCGCTGTGAGGAACTGGCGGAGAACAGCATCGGTCTGATCACCGCGATCTCCCCTCACGTGGGGTATCAAAAGGCCGCCGATATTGCCAAAAAGGCACTGAAAACCGGTAAATCTGTCCGTTCCCTGATCCTGGAAGAGGATCTGATGAGCAAAGAGGAACTGGACTGTATCCTGAATCCGGTCAACATGACGGAGCCAGGGATCTCCGGGAAAAATTTCCTGGGGAAATCATAACTGTGCTGCGTGCAGCCCTGCCAGATACCCGCTGCTCCAGGCCCACTGCAGGTTATAGCCGCCGCATTCCCCGTCTACATCCAGGATCTCTCCCGCAAGATAAAGACCGTTTACGCACCGGGATTCCATGGTTGTCTCATTGACCTCCGCAAGCGGGATCCCGCCTGCGCACACCTGGGCATTGTCGAACCCGTTTGTGTCAGAGATCTTCAGGAAAACGGACTTGCAGATCCGGGCAAACCGGGGAAATGCCTCCGGTTCCAGTTCGCCCACCGGCAGATCCTTTTTGATCCGGGCAATGGACAGAAGCGCCGGGATCAGTTTCTCAGGGAAGATCCCGATCAGGAAATCTCCTGCTGCCACGGCTTCTCTTCCCTCCGCTCTTTTCTTTAGAAATGAACAGAACTCTTCTTCCTCCATCCAGGGAACCAGATCCACTACTACCTGTGCCGGTTCGCCCTGTGCAAGAGCAAGCGCGATATGGCGGCTGATCTGGAACACCGGGATCCCGGAGATACCATAAGAAGTGATCTGCAGTTCTCCCTGATCGCCGGCCATTTCTCTCCCACCGCAGATAGCCGTCACCTTTCCCTCCACACGCACGCCGGAGGCCTTGGAGAGGGGATGGGGCTTTGCCTTAAGCTGCACCAGGGCCGGGACCACCGGAAGCAGGCTGTGGCCAAGAGAACGGGCAAGCTTATATCCGCTTCCGTCAGAGCCAAGGGCAGCAGCCGCTCTGCCCCCTGTAGCCAGGATCACCCGGTCTGCCAGGAACTGTTTCCCGGAACCGCGGATGACAAAACCATCTTCTGCGTTTTGGATCTCATCCACATGGATCCCGGAGTGTACCTGGATCCTCCGCCGCTTCAGTTCCAGCTCCATAAGGATGCGCACGGCGGCCGCCTGGTCGGATCGCGGATAGACATAGCCATTCCGGGACTTTGTCTGCAGTCCAAGTCCATGGAAAAAGGAAAGGGTTTCCTCCAGACCGAAGGCATTCAGTACGACGGCGGCCTTCTGCAGATCCTGGCTGTGAAAATGGGGGAGACCCATCTTTTCATTGGTAAGATTACATCTGCCATTTCCGGTAGAGAGGATCTTCCGGCCCGGCAGGTCGTTGTGTTCCAGCAGGAAGATCTCACATGGATTCTTTTTTTCTTCTGCCGTTCTGGCAGCGGCGATGGCGGCAGTCATTCCGGCCGCTCCCGCCCCAATGATGGCGATCTTCTTCATATCCCATCCCCTCCTTTTGCCATACAGAACTTAGGATAAGGTGATAAGCCCTTCCCTTGCCAGATATTCCAGGGACATCAGGATGCCAAGCTTGGCGTGGGGCCAGGTAAGCCCTCCCTGGAAATATACGGCATAGGGCGGTTTGATGGGACCGTCCGCGGAAAGTTCAATGGAAGACCCCTGGACGAAAGCCCCTGCCGCCATGATCACGTCACTGTCATAGCCCGGCATGGCCCATGGTTCCGGAGTTACATAGGAATCCACCGGCGCCGCGGCCTGGATCCCTTTGCAGAAGGCGATAACACCTTCCGGGGTGCCAAGCTCCACTGCCTGGATGATATCGTGACGGTCCTCCGAACCATTAGGGATCACCGGGAATCCCAGGCGCTCATAGAGGTTAGCCGCAAAGATGGCTCCTTTTAAGGCGCTGGCCGATACCACCGGCGCCAAGAACAATCCCTGATAGAAAGACTGCATCACCCCAAGGGAGGCTCCTACTTCCCGGCCAAGGCCCGGGGAGGTGAGCCGGTAGGCGCAGGCTTCGATCAGATCCTCTCTTCCGGCGATATAGCCGCCGATGGGCGCAAGCCCGCCGCCGGGGTTCTTGATAAGGGAACCTACCACCAGATCCGCTCCCACATCGCTGGGTTCCCGCTCCTCTACAAATTCTCCGTAGCAGTTGTCCACCATACAGATCACATCCGGCTTGATCTTCTTCACAAAGGCGATCAGTTCCCCGATCTCTTCCACTGAGAAGCTGGGACGGGTCTGATAGCCCTTGGACCGCTGGATCGTCACCAGCTTTGTCTTTTCATTGATCTCCTTTTTGATGGCCTCATAGTCAAAGGTCCCGTCCGGCAGAAGGTCGGTCTGCCGGTAAGTGATCCCATATTCTGCAAGAGACCCGTTGGAAGGCCGGATTCCGATCACTTCCTCCAGGGTGTCGTAAGGTTTCCCTGCCGGGGAATACAGCTCGTCTCCCGGCCGCAGGTTGGCTGCCAGGGCAATGGAAAGGGCGTGGGTGCCGCAGGTGATCTGAGGGCGCACCAGAGCGCTCTCTGTGTGGAAAAGAGAGGCATATACCCCTTCCAGGGTATCTCTTCCCTGATCGCTGTATCCGTAGCCGCTGGCATAGTTAAAACAGGCCTCGCAGACCCGGTTCTCCTGCATGGCATGGATCACCTTCAGCTGATTGTATTCCGCCATCTCATCAATGGCAGCAAACCGGTCTTTTAACTGTTTCTCCGTATCATCGGCAAAAGCCAGGACCTCTTCCCGGATCCCCAGCTGTCTGTATAATTGAGATGTCTGTAACATTTCTTGTCTTCCTTTCTACATGGCCTCCATGATCTTGGTCTTCATCTGGGCGCACTGCGCGTCAAACTGGGGATTCACCGGCGGGATCTCCAGCAGGATGTCCGCCGCCTCCCGGAACTTGCGCATATCGTAGAGAAGGGACGCCCGGTTCAGGTCGAAAAGCGCCCGCTCTCCTTTGGTGCGGATCAGGGGCTCTAAAGCCAGAAGCTCCTGATAGGTAGATTCGGTATTGTGGCTGTAGGAATACAGCTCCAGCAACGTATTCATTTTCTTTAAAAACTGGTTTTTTCGCAAGATATTTCGCAGCATGATACTCCCTCCCATTCATGCAGGATCTTCTCCAAGATCCTCTGCTTATCGTAATCATAGTCCTTCTGGTTGATCCAGATCACGTCCCGCTCCCGCTTGAACCATGTGATCTGGCGCTTGGCAAAATGCCGGGTGTCCCTCTTGATCCGGTAGACCGCTTCCTCCAGCGTGCAGTCTCCCTCCAGGTAGTCCAGGATCTCCTTGTATCCCAGCCCCTGCATGGACACCAGTTCTTTTGTATACCCCTTATCTCTTAATCTGCGGACTTCCTCTTCCAGTCCCGCTTCCATCATCTCATCCACCCGCCGGTCGATCCGTTCATAGAGACGGCTCCTCTCGTCAGTAAGAACGAAGTAGGCGGATTGATAGGCAGACTCCTTCTGCCGCTCCTTCTCATTGTGCCGGGAGATGGGTTCCCCGTTTTCCTGGTAGAATTCCAGGGCCCGGATCACCCTCTTTACATTATTGGGGTGGATCTTTTCAGCGGATTCGGGATCCACCTTGCGGAGACGCTCATGGAGCACTTCTCCCCCCTGCTCTCTGGCAATGGCCTCCAGGTCATGGCGGAAATTCTCCTCCTCCTCGTGCCGGGAGAAATCAATATCATAGAGCAGCGCCTGGATATAGAACCCGGTGCCCCCCACAACAATGGGAATGTGGCCTGCGGCGCAGATCTTTTCGATGGCCTCTTTGGCCATCTCCTGAAACCGCACCACATGGAACTCTTCCGCCGGATCAAGCACATCGATAAGATGGTGGGGGATGCCCTGCATGTCCTCTGGCCGGATCTTGGCAGTGCCAATGTCCATCTGCCGGTATACCTGCATGGAATCCGCAGAAATGATCTCCCCGCCCACTGCACGGGCAAGCATAAGGGACAGTTCCGTTTTTCCTGCCGCGGTGGGGCCGGTAAGGATGATCAGTGGTTTCCTTGTACTCATAATCTATACAATCCTTTTAAATTTCTTTTCCAGTTCCCGTTTGGACATGGCGATGATGGTTGGCCTGCCGTGGGGACAGTGATAGGGATTCTCTAACGTGAGAAGCTCTCCGATAAGGGCGTCCGCCTCCTGGGCGGTAAGACGCATATTCCCTTTTACCGCCGCCTTGCAGGACATGGAGGCGATCTTCTCGTCGATCAGATCCGAGGAATGATTCCGGGTGATCTCATCAGAGAGACTGTCCAGCATCTCCAGCAGCAGTTCCTTTTTGGCGATGTGGAAAAGATTCCCCGGCACTGCCCGCACCGCGTAGGATTCCTGCCCGAATTCCTCGAACTCGAAGCCGATCCTTGTGAAGCGGTCCATATATTTCTTCAGAAGATCACTCTCCTGCATGGTCAGGTTAAGGATAATGGGCGGGCTGATCATCTGAGAGGTAAACTCCCGGGTTTTCATGCTCTGCAGGATTTTCTCGTAAAGCACCCGCTCATGGGCGGCATGCTGGTCGATGATATACATCCGGTCCTCCTGCTGAACGATCCAGTAAGTGTCAAACACCTGGCCAACCAGCTGATAATCCGGCCGGTTCTCTCCTTTCAGAAGATTCCCTTCGAAAAGCTCCATCTGCTGGGGCTCTTTTGCCGCATAAGCCGCCGCTTCCCGGATCCGGTCCATCTGACGCTTCGGCTTGAAGATCTCGCCCTGCTCTTTCACCTCTGCCGCAGAATTCTGCTCATGATAAGAGCGGACCCGCTTTTTCATCTCTTCCATGAAGTAGTCAAGATCCCGCTCTCTGGGCGGCTCTTTTTGTTCCGCCGCGAGCTTTGCGGGAGCCGGGACGGATGTCTCAAAGGAAACGCCCCCTGGAACAGGTTTCTCCTGGGTCTTCGCCGGCTCTTCCAGCTTCACATCCGGGATCAGCTCTTTTTTGTGCAGGGTCTGATCCACCGCAGCGAACACCGCGTTGTAGACCTCCTGCTGGTTGCCAAACCGCAGTTCCATCTTGGCAGGATGGACGTTTACATCCACCGCCGTGCCGTCGATGGCGATGTGGAGCACCACGAAGGGATACTTGTGCTGCATGGAGAAATCCTTGTAAGCGTCCTCGATGGCCTTGTAGACCACCTGGTTTTTGATATATCTTCCGTTGATAAAATAGGTTTCAAAGTTCCGGTTCCCTCTGGAGATCAGAGGCGCTCCCAGATATCCGGTGATGTGGATCCCCTTTTCCTCATGGTCTACCTTCAGAAGGTTGGCCGCAATCTCCCGCCCGTAGACATGGTAGATCACATCCTTCAGGTTTCCGTTGCCGGAGGTGTGGAGCCTGGACTGGCCGTTATTGATAAACTGGAAAGAGATCTCCGGGTGGGACAGAGCCAGCCGGGTCATAAGGTCGCTGACATGGCCTGCCTCTGTCATTGGCGTCTTCAGGAATTTACGCCGGGCCGGGGTGTTGTAGAAAAGCTGGCGCACCAGGAAGGTGGTGCCGTCTCTGGCCCCGGTATCCTCCATGCTCTCTTCCTTTCCTCCCGCGATCCGGTAGACAGTGCCGAATGTCTCCGCCTCTGTCTTGGTGATCAGTTCCACCTGGGACACTGCCGCAATGCTGGAAAGAGCTTCTCCCCGAAACCCCAGGGAAGCGATGTGGGTAAGGTCCTCCGCTGTACGGATCTTGCTGGTGGAATGGCGCAGAAAAGCAGAAGGCACCTGGGATTTCTCAATTCCGCTACCGTTGTCGGCAATACGGATGTAAGAGATCCCGCCTTCTTTGATCTCTGCCGTCACCGCCGTGGCGCCTGCGTCGATGGAATTCTCCACCAGTTCCTTCACAATGGAGGCCGGGCGCTCGATCACCTCGCCGGCGGCGATCTTGTCTATGGTTATCTGATCCAGTACTTGAATCTTGTTCATATGCTACCACCTGTTTTTCAATTTGTTCTGAAGCTGATACAGTGTATTTAAGGCGTCTATAGGTGTCAGGTTCCCCAGATCCAGCTCCTTGATCTCCTGGATGATATCGTCGTCTTTTACCGTGTCGAAAAGAGACATCTGGGCCAGATCCACCTCGTCGTATTTCTTCGTCTTGATCTTCGGCTCATGGCCGTGGACGGCGATATCTTTGATCCGGGTGGTGATGTCCGCGTGGACCAGCTCCTCCACGATCTCTTTCGCCCGGTTGATCACACAGTCCGGAACTCCTGCCAGACGGGCCACCTGGATGCCGTAGCTCTTGTCCGCGCCGCCTTTTACAATCTTACGGAGGAAAATGATATCGTCCCCCTTCTCCTTCACGGCGATGCAGTAGTTGTTTACATTATCGATCTTGCCTTCCAGTTCGGTAAGCTCATGATAATGGGTGGCAAAAAGAGTCTTTGCTCCCAGAAGCCTGCTGTCGCTGATATGCTCGATCACCGCCCAGGCGATGCTCAGTCCGTCAAAGGTGCTGGTGCCCCGTCCGATCTCATCCAGGATCAGAAGGCTTTTGCTGGTGGCGTTCCTTAAGATATTGGCCACCTCTGTCATCTCCACCATGAAGGTACTCTGACCGGAGGCCAGGTCGTCGGATGCGCCCACCCGGGTGAAGATCCGGTCCACCAGGCCGATATTAGCCTTGGAAGCCGGCACGAAGGATCCGATCTGGGCCATCAGGACAATAAGGGCCGTCTGCCGCATATAAGTAGATTTTCCGGCCATGTTTGGACCGGTGATGATGGAGATCCGTTTCTTTTTATCATCCAGATAGGTATCGTTGGCGATAAACATTTCTTCCGGGATCATCTTCTCCACCACCGGATGCCGGCCGTCCTTGATATCGATCACGCCTTTTTCATTGATGGCGGGACGCACGTAATTCCCCCGCTCCGCCACCAGGGCCAGAGAAGCGAACACATCGGTCTTTGCCACTGCCCGGGCGGCGGCCTGGATCCGCAGTACTTCTGCCCCGATCTTGTCCCGCACCTCACAGTAGAGCTGGTACTCCAGAGCATAGAGCTTATCTTCCGCTCCCAGGATGGTATCTTCCAGCTCCTTTAACTCCGGGATGATATAGCGCTCCGCATTGGCAAGAGTCTGCTTACGGGTGTAGTAGTCCGGCACCAGGTTCTTAAAGGAATTGGTCACCTCCAGATAGTAGCCGAACACTTTGTTATAGCGGATACGCAGGTTCTTGATCCCGGTCTTCTCCCGCTCTTCTTCCTCAAGTTTAGCCAGCCATTCCTTGCCGTCGGACTTGGCGTTTCGAAGCCGGTCTACCTCTTCGTTGTAGCCGTCCCGGATAATGCCCCCTTCTTTCATGGCAAGGGGCGGATCTTCCCTGATGGCGGACTGTACCAGAGCGCACAGGTCCTCCAAAGTGTCCAGTTCCTCCCAGATCTCTCTAAGAAGCGGGCTCTTCATCTCTCCCAGCAGATATTTGATGTGGGGGAGCATGGAAAGAGAACTTTCGAATGCCTTCAGGTCTCTTGGGTTGGCCGACTGATAGGTGATCTTACCCACCAGCCGCTCCAGGTCATAGACCGGGGACAGATACTCCCGCAGTTCCTCTCTGGAGATGGCGTTTTCCTTCAATTCTTCCACCGCGTCAAGACGCTTCTCGATCAGCGCCCGGTCAATAAGCGGCTGTTCTATGTATTTGCGCAGGAGCCGGGCTCCCATGGCAGTCCTGGTCTTATCAAGCACCCACAGAAGGGAACCCTTCTTCTGCTTCTCCCGCAGAGTCTCGCACAGTTCCAGATTCCGTCTGGTGGAACTGTCAAGGACCATATATTTCCCTGTGATATAAACAGAGAGTCTGGACATATGGGACAGGGAAGTCTTCTGGGTCTCCTGCAGATAGGTGAGCAGGGCTCCCGACGCGATCACGCCGCAGTCGTAGCCGCCCACGCCAAGGGCATCCATATTGCTCACCTGGAAATGCTCCCGCAGGGCCCGCTGGCAGCCCTCGTCGTCAAAATACCAGGAATCCAGGGAATAGATGGCGATCCCCAGACGGTCTTTCAAGTCGTCAAGATCCATCCCGCTCATATAAAAAGCCTCATTGCAGATCAGCTCTGAGGGCATGAATTTGTAGATCTCATCGAACAGTTTCTCGCCGGAATCCAGCTCCGTCATAAAATAATCCCCAGTGGTCACATCCGCCACGGAGACACCGTACCGGTCGGCAATATAGGCGACGCACAGGATGTAATTGTTCCGGGTCTCGTCCAGGGCCTGGGTGTCCAGATTGGTCCCCGGCGTTACGATGCGGATCACTTCCCGCTTCACCAGCCCCTTGGCCAGCGCCGGATCTTCCATCTGCTCGCAGATGGCCACTTTATAGCCTTTGGAGACCAGCCGGGTCAGATAGCACTCCACCGCATGATAGGGCACGCCGCACATAGGCGCCCGCTCAGGAAGGCCGCAGCTTTTGCCGGTCAGGGTCAGTTCCAGTTCTCTGGAGACGGTCACCGCGTCGTCAAAGAACATCTCATAGAAATCCCCCAGCCGGTAAAAAAGAATACAGTCCTTGTATTCTTCCTTGGTCTTCATATATTGCTGCATCATAGGGGTCAGATCTTCGATCTTCGGAGTCATCTCTGCCACGTCGCTTCTCCTCTTCTGTAAAATTTACATTTCATTATAGCATTTTTCCGGGGAATAGAAAAGAATATAAATCTAAAAAACATGGAGCCAGGGCCTGGGCTCCCCATAGAGCCAGTGGGCAAGATATCCACTGAGGACGATCCCCACAGCGCAAAGCCCTGCGAAGATGATGGTAAAGGGCAGGCATACCTGACCCAGGATCTGGAAGGGCATGTCTGTGTAATCCCACACCTCCAGCCGGAGCCATTTATTCACAATGATCCCGGTGATGAATTCAAGGGCAGTGACGAACACCGCAGCGAAGCACCTGCCGCCACAGCGGGTCCTGCCAGCGGAGCATCCGGGCCTGGACCTGGAAGAAGACAAAACATACGCCGCCCAGCACGAACATGCTCCAGTGGGAGAATCCCCGGAACAACAATTCAAAGCTATAGTACAGGCAGCCGCCCACCGCCCACAGAAACAGATACTCGCTTACTCTTCTCATGGAAAAACGCCCCCACTATGTGTTCTCCTACATAGTCTGAGCGTTTTTTACCAAAAATATAGTTGGGATTTATTTCATTTCTCCCAGATAATAGAATCCCTTGCACTGGTCAAGGGATACGTCCACATACTGGCCAATCAGCTCCTCCCCTCCCGGGAAATGCACCAGAAGGTTGTTACTTAGCCGCCCGGTGACCATCCCCGGGTCATGCTCGCTGACTGCTTCCACCAGTACTTCCTGGGTGGTTCCCTCATGGACTGCACAGGTTTGGGCCGCAATGGACTGTACCTCCTGCAAAAGACGGTTGAACCGGTCCTTGGCAACCTCTTCCGGCACCTGGTCTTCCATCACCGCCGCCGGCGTTCCTGTCCGCTTTGAATAGAGGAAGGTAAAGGCGCTGTCATAGCGTACCTTTCGCACTACATCCAGAGTCTCCTGGAAATCCTCTTCCGTTTCCCCCGGAAAGCCCACGATGATATCCGTGGTAAGGGAAATGTCGGGGATGGCGGCGCGGATCTTATCTGCCAGCTCAAGATACTGCTCCTTGGTATATCGCCGGTTCATCTTCTGTAAGATCCGGCTGCTTCCGGACTGGACCGGGAGATGGAGATGGCGGCAGATCTTGCTGGAAGCGGCCATCACCTGGATCAGCTCGTCTGAAAGGTCCTTGGGATGGGAAGTCATAAACCGGATCCTGCGGATGCCCTCGATCTCTTCGATCATGGTAAGGAGCCGGGCAAAACTAATGGGATGTTCCAGGGTCTTTCCGTAGGAATTCACGTTCTGTCCCAGAAGCATGATCTCTGTCACACCGTCCGCGGCCATCCGGCGGATCTCCCTTAAGATGGCTTCCGGCTGCCGGCTCCGCTCCCGCCCTCTTACATAGGGGACAATACAGTAGCTGCAGAAATTATTGCAGCCGAACATAATATTGATCCCGGACTTGAAGGGGTATTTCCGCTGATTGGGCAGATCTTCCACGATCTTGTCCGTGTCCTTCCAGATGTCGATCACCATGCGCTCCGACGTCAGACGGGTGACCAGAAGCTCCGCGAACTTGTAAATGTTGTGAGTGCCGAAGATAATGTCCACAAAGGAATAACTTTTCTTCAGCTTCTCCACCACCTGGGGCTCCTGCATCATGCAGCCGCACAGGGCGATCATCATATGAGGGTTCTTTTTCTTCCGGGGTTTTTGCTGCCCCAGCCGCCCGTAGAGCCTGGTATTGGCGTTCTCCCGTACGGTACAGGTGTTGTAGATCACAAAATCCGCCCGGTCTTCCGGGGCCTCCTCATAGCCTACAGATTCCAGGATCCCTCTAAGCTTCTCCGAATCTCTGGCGTTCATCTGGCAGCCGAACGTGATCACGTGATAAGAAAGGGGACGCCCAAGCGTCTCCTTTCTCTCCTGCACCAGTTCCCTGGCTTTCTCTATGAAATAATACTGTCTCTCCGGCTCTTTTGCCGGTATGTTCTCAAGCATATGCATGTTGGTTCCTGTCTTTCGATTATTCAAAACGGACCTTCATATAGCCCTTGATGGCCTCGACACATTTCTCAAAGCCAAGTTTTCCGCTGTTCAGGCACAGGTCGTAGTTTCTGGCGTCCTCCCACTGATGCCCGGTATAGTACCGGTAGAAATCTCCCCGGTATTTGTCCGTCTTCTCAATGAACCGCTCCATCTCCGGGCGGGTCATGCTGTTGCGCTCCAGAGAACGCTCCATGCAGAAATCTTTGTCTGCGTGGATAAATACGCTCATCACATTGGGATAATCCTTCAGCACGAAGTCCGCGCACCGTCCCACGATCACGCAGGATTCCTTCTCCGCCAGGTCTTTGATCACTTTGGCCTGGTAGTTGAAAAGGTTCTCGTCTGAGACAAATCCGCTGCTCTCCGGCGGAAGAAGCTCTCCTTCGTAAGGCTTTTTCAGCACCTTGAACCAGCTGGCGATCTTCACCCGCTCGTCCGCCTGGCCGAACAGCCGCTCATTGATCCCGCTTTCCTCAGAAGCCATCTTCAGGATCTCCCGGCTGTAGCAGTTGATCCCAAGATCCCGGGCCAGCATGGCGCCGATGGTCTTTCCGCCGCTTCCGTACTGTCTGGCGATGGTAATTATAATGTTATCCATAAGACGACCCCCTATTCACCTAAATATGCTTTCTTGATGGAATCATTATTCAGAAGATCTGATGCCTTTCCTTCCAGTACGATGTTTCCTGTCTCCAGAACATATCCCCGGTCCGCGATGGACAGCGCCTTCTTGGCGTTCTGCTCTACCAGCAGGACAGTGGTGCCTGCCTTGGACACCTCCTCGATGATCTTGAAGATTTCGCCGACGAACAGCGGCGACAGACCCATGGACGGCTCATCGAGCAGCAGGATGCGCGGCTTGCTCATCAGCGCACGGCCCATTGCGAGCATCTGCTGCTCGCCGCCGGACAGCGTACCGGCTGCCTGATTTTTACGCTCCTCCAGACGCGGAAAACGCTCGTAGACCATTTTCAGCGACTCCGGGATCTCATTCTTCGGGCGGGTATACGCGCCCATACGCAGGTTCTCCGCAACCGTCAGACCCGCGAACACGCGGCGGCCCTCCGGAACGTGGCTCATGCCCAGCTTTACGATGGCATGACCCGGCTTGTGCGTAATGTCCTTGCCCTCAAACGTCACCGTGCCGCCCTTCGACGGCAGCAGACCCGTGACCGTGTGCAGCGTGGTGGTCTTGCCCGCGCCGTTCGCACCGATGAGCGCTACGACCTCGCCCTCGTTTACCTCGA
>OLQU01000459.1_pt1 | contig 34647 bp, 27 predicted proteins | sample 1672271 | NCBI WGS metagenome assembly OLQU01 (sample SAMEA3136666, study PRJEB25190) | human gut metagenome | biome: human gut; feature: human-associated habitat; material: faeces | place: Austria | collected 2013 | reverse complement strand
CCGCCGTGTCAAGAGCCAGTGGATGCTCAAGATCACCGCTTACGCGCAGAAGCTGCTCGACGGCCTCGACGATGTGGATTTCATCGACAAGGTGAAGGTGCAGCAGCGCAACTGGATCGGCCGCAGCGAGGGCGCGGAGGTCGATTTCGCCATCAAGGATACCGACGAGAAGCTCCGCGTGTATACCACGCGCCCGGATACGCTCTTCGGCGCGACCTATATGGTCATCGCGCCGGAGCATGCCGCCGTCGATAAGCTCAAGGCGCGCATCGCCAACTGGGACGATGTCGTGGCCTATCGCGAGGCCGCCGCGCGCAAGAGCGATTTTGAGCGCACCGAGCTGAGCAAGGAGAAGACCGGCGTGGAGCTCAAGGGCATCAAGGCCGTCGATCCGGTTGACGGCCGCGAGATCCCGGTATTCATCTCCGACTATGTGCTGGCGACCTACGGCACGGGCGCGATCATGGCCGTTCCGGCGCACGATACGCGCGACTGGGATTTCGCCAAGAAGTTCGGCCTGCCGATCGTCGAGGTCGTTTCGGGCGGCGAGGACGTGCAGAAGGCGGCCTATACCGACGTGGAGGAGGGCGTGCTCTGCAACAGCGGCTTCCTCAACGGGCTGAGCGTCGCGCAGGCGAAAAAGACCATCATCGACTGGCTGGTGGAACACAAGGTCGGCGAGCGCAAGGTGAATTACAAGCTGCGCGACTGGGTCTTCTCCCGCCAGCGCTACTGGGGCGAGCCGATTCCGCTGGTCAAGTGCGAGAAGTGCGGCTGGGTGCCGGTGCCGGAAGATCAGCTTCCGGTGCTGCTGCCGGAGGTGGACAACTATGAGCCGACCGATTCCGGCGAGAGCCCGCTTTCCAAGATGGAGAGCTGGGTGAACACCACCTGCCCGTGCTGCGGCGCGCCGGCCAAGCGCGAGACGGATACCATGCCCCAGTGGGCGGGTTCCTCGTGGTATTTCCTGCGCTATGCCGACCCGCACTGCGACACGGCGCTCGGACGCTGGGACGAGCTGAAATACTGGATGCCGGTGGATTGGTACAACGGCGGCATGGAGCACACCACGCTGCACCTGCTGTATTCCCGCTTCTGGAACCTGTTCCTCTACGACATCGGCGCGATTCCGAACGCGGAGGCCTATAAAAAGCGCACCAGCCACGGCATGATCCTCGGCGCGAACGGTGAGAAGATGAGCAAATCCCGCGGCAACGTCATCAACCCGGATGACACCATCGCCGAAATCGGCGCGGATGCGTTCCGTATGTACGAGATGTTCATGGGCGCGTTCGATCAGGCGATTCCGTGGTCGACCGAGGGCGCGCGCGGCTGCCGCCGCTTCATCGAGCGCGTCTGGCGCCTGCAGGATATCCTGACGGACGAGGAGGGCGTGCGCCACGAGATGGAGGCCCCGGTCAACGCGATGATTAAGAAGGTCTCCGAGGATTACGAGCGCATGAAGTACAACACCGCCATCGCGGCGATGATGTCCTACGTCAACGAAATCTACACCCGCGGCAGCGTGACGCGCGGCGAACTGCGCGCCCTGCTGCTGTGCCTGAACCCGGTTTCCCCGCACATGACGGAGGAAATGTGGGAGATCTGCGGCTTCGGCGAGCCGATCTATACGCAGAGCTGGCCGACCTACGACGAAAACAAGCTCGTCGCGGACGAGGTGGAAATCGCCGTGCAGATCAAGGGCAAGGTGCGCGGCCGCATCATGGTGCCCGCCTCGCTGGGCAAGGACGACGGCGAGAAGCTGCTGGAGAACGAGACAGTCAAGAAGCTCGTCGGCGACGCGCAGGTGAAGAAGATCATCTTCGTGCCGGGCCGCCTGCTGAATATCGTCTGCTAAACAATCAAAAATAAAACGTCGCCGCCGCATGGGGTCAAAGCCATGCGGCGGCGATTTGCAAATCGAAATCGTCCGGGAAACTCGCATAGTCGCGCAAGCGCTCCTTGCGATTTCCGATTTCCGCCATGCTTTATCCCGCACTGCGGGCGCATGGCTTCAATCCCCCTAATCCCCTAGGCCTAGCGGAGCGTCGTTCTCTTTATTTTGTCAAATAGATTGTTGAATATGAATACATTTGGTATAATAAAAGTCAATGGAATGAAGGAATATAGAAAAAGAACGGCGTTATGGAAACGATGAAGAAAAAGTGAGAAAGACGTTTTTGAAGTAAACAAAGGAGGAAAAAGGAATGGCGGTCAGTTCGAGCCTATATCTGCACGAATCAGATAAGACGGCGTTGCAAACTTTGAAGGCAATTCCGGGATTTTCACAGTTGCTTAAAACATATATGAGTATATGGAATGAACGCTATTGGCATATTATCAACATGTCTAGTAATCTGAGACTGAGTGAAAAACAGATGTCTAAGTATTATAATATGTTGCCGCCAATATGCGAAAAACTTGGAATAGATGTGCCAGAGCTGTATCTTGAGTTGGATGTTCAACCCAATTCTTATACATACGGAGATACAAAACCATTTATCGTTATCACGTCTGGACTTTTGGAGACGCTGCCGGATGAATTGATACCGACTGTATTAGCACATGAATGTGGACATATCGCATGCCACCACGTTCTGTATAGAACAATGGGAGACATGATTCTTAAAGGGATGTGTAAGATAAATGGTCTGGCCTCGTTAGTAACCGTTCCGATTCAGGTTGCTTTCGCTTATTGGATGCGTTGCAGTGAACTTTCGGCTGACAGAGTTGCAGCTATCTGTGATGGAAGCCCAGATAAAATGATTGAAGTATGCATGCGTTTTGCTGGATACGACAAGGATATACTGGCAGATGCCAATACAGATGCGTTTATGGAACAGGCGATTGCATATAAAGAAATGATCGTAGAAAATAAATGGGATAAAACATTAGAGTTTTTATATCTCGCTCAGGTAGATCACCCATTTAACGCTGTCCGTGCATATGAGTGTAAGCAATGGGGAGCAACCGAACAATATAAACACATTCTTGGATATATGGAAAATAGTGAGGGCGCGTGGATGCTGGGCAAGGAATTGCCTATGCTAGAATCCTCTAAATTTTACATGGGAAAAAATTATTTGGAAGCACAGAAAATGCTTCAAGAGGAAGGGTTTACATCCGTTCAGACGGTGAAAACACGGGAAAAAGGATTGATGACGAAGGAAGGGCAAGTTGTCGGCGTTAAAATTGATGAGAAAAATGGATTTAACAAGGATGAATGGTATTCGGAAAATGCTAAAATTACATTGATATATTATGAAACGGAAACGGCGGAAGAAGCGGCACTTGCCCATGCTGGTAAAATACAGACACCAGAGGCATCAAGAAAATACTGCGGAAGAAATTACCATGAAGTCTTAAATGAATTATCCGATGCGGGCTTTACGCAAATTATAACCGAGTCGATGAAAGTGAAAAAAGGATTACTTACTAAAACGGATAGTATAATAAAAATTTCAATCAGCGGTCAGAATCAATTTGAAAAGGGTGCGTGGTTCTCGCCGGACGCAGTTGTACGGATTATATATCAAGAAATAGAGTGATAGCGTCGCCGCCGCGTGGGGTCAAAGCCATGCGGCGGCGATTTGCAAAAGCCATAAAGCTCTGGGTGCAGGGTCGCAACCCTGCTCGTTTCAAAGGGGGTTATGGGGTTCCTAGGGGATTTAAGGGGGAGAAATTCGAAATCTCCCCCTAATCCCCTAGGCCTAGCGGAGCGTCGTTCTCTTTATTTTGTCAAATGTGGCTGTCCTTTTTTGAGAATGACTGGATTTTTTCTTCGACAGACTGTATAATGAAAAACAAATTCTGTACTGGCGGGAATTACCCCAAATCAGCATCGGAGGAACAACGACATGGATTATCGCATTGAGCACGACACGATGGGCGAGGTTCGCGTTCCCGCGAACCGCTGCTGGGGCGCGCAGACCCAGCGCAGCCACGAAAATTTCCCGATTGGCACGGAGAAAATCCCGCAGGAAATCATCCATGCGTTCGCCGTGCTGAAAAAGGCGGCCGCGCTGGCCAACTGCAAGCTCGGCAATCTGGATGCGCGCCGCGCGAACGCGATTGCCGCCGCCTGCGATGAAATTCTGGCGGGCAAACTCGACGACGAATTTCCGCTCGTCGTCTGGCAGACGGGCAGCGGCACGCAGAGCAACATGAACGTCAACGAGGTCGTCGCCGCGCGCGCGAACGCCCTGCTGGGCGAAAAGCTGGTGCACCCCAACGACCACGTGAACAAATCCCAAAGCTCCAACGATACCTTCCCGACGGCGATGCATATTGCGGCGCTGACGGCGGCGGAGGATCATGTCCTGCCGGCGCTTGACGGGCTCGCGGCGACGTTTGAGCGCCTCAGCGCGGAATACGCCGACGTGATCAAAGTCGGCCGCACCCATTTGCAGGATGCGACCCCGCTGACGCTGGGGCAGGAGATCAGCGGCTGGTCGTCCTCCCTCCGCCGGGACGAGCGCATGATTCGCGGCGCGATGGAAGGCGTGCGCGAGCTGGCGCTGGGCGGCACGGCGGTCGGCACGGGGCTGAACGCCCTGCCGGCGTTCGGCGAGACCGTCGCGCAGGAGATTTCCGCGCTGACCGGCAAGCACTTTGTCACCGCGCCCAACAAGTTCCACGCGCTCACCAGCAAGGATGAGCTGGTCTATCTCCACGGCGCGTTCAAGGCGCTCGCGGCGGATCTGATGAAGATCGCCAACGACGTGCGCCTGCTGGCCTCCGGCCCGCGCTGCGGCATCGGCGAGCTGCTCATCCCGGAGAACGAGCCGGGCAGCTCCATCATGCCGGGAAAGGTCAACCCGACCCAGTGCGAGGCGATGACGATGGTGGCCGTGCAGGTGATGGCCAACGACGTGGCCGTGGGCATGGCCGCGTCGCAGGGCAATTTCGAATTGAACGTGTTCATGCCGGTCTGCATCTATAATTTCCTGCAATCCGCGCGGCTGCTGGGCGACGTGATGCGCTCCTTCGAGCTGCGCTGCGCGCGCGGCATCAAGCCCAACCGCGAAAAGATTCAGGCGTATCTGGATGAATCGCTGATGCTCGTTACCGCGCTCAACCCGCATATCGGCTATGAGAACGCGGCGAAGGTGGCTAAAACGGCCTTCGCCGAGGGAATCACCCTGCGGGAAGCCGCCGTCAGGCTCGGTTTCCTGACCGCAGAGGCGTTTGACCGGATCGTTCGGCCGGAAAAAATGGTCGGGCCGATTGAAAAGTAAGTCCCATACGAAAAAAACGGGGGCTGTCAAGCTAACAACACCGATATTTCAGGAATAAAACTAGGTATTTGCGCCCGAAGGTTTCCAAAGGGCGATCGGAAAGCCCTTTGGTGGGGCGATGGGGCAAAGCCCCATATCCAAAATGCTTAGACAGTTGTTTCTTGAAATGTTCGGTTTAAGCTTGACAGCCCCGTTTTGTTGCTTTTTGGCGGTGTATCGTTTACAATAAACGGGATTAAAAGCAGATAAAGCGACGGAGGACAATATGACGGATTGGCAGAGCGCGCTGGAAGCGGTCGCGGCGGAATACACAAGGGGAACGCTCGAAAGGGATGCGCGCGCCATCAGCGAGGCGTATCGCCTCAAGACGGGCGAGGGAAAGCGCTTGCTGACACGCGAGAGCGAGGCGGCAGCCTATGCGCTGTCCCGGATGCCCGCGACGGTGGAGGCCGCGAGGGCGGCGCTGGCCGAGGCGCTGGAGGCGAGCGGCCTTGCGCCCCGGACGATGCTGGATTGCGGCGCGGGGACGGGCGCTGTGACGTTCGCGGCGGATTCGCTGCTGGCGCTGGAGCGGGCGACGTGCCTGGAGCGCGAGGCGGCGATGCGCGCCGTCGGCCAGCGGCTGATGGCTGAGGCCGGGGGCGTGCAGGCGCAGTGGGCGGCCTGCGATTTGACGGCGAGGGAGCCGCTGCCCCGCGCACAGCTCGTCTGCGAGGGGTATATGCTCGGCGAGCTGGAGGCTGCCATGCGCCTGCCGGTGGCGGAAAAGCTCTGGAACGCCTGCGAGCAGATGCTCGTCCTCATCGAGCCGGGCACGCCGCAGGGCTTTGCGAACCTGCGCGCCGTTCGGGCGCATCTGGCCGCGCTGGGCGCATATGTCGCCGCGCCGTGCCCGGCGGGGAGCGAAACCTGCCCGATGACGGGGGAAAACTGGTGCCACTTCGCCGTCCGCGTCCAGCGGACGCGGCTGCACAAAGCGCTCAAGGGCGGCGACGCGCCGTTTGAAGACGAGAAATTCAGCTATCTGGCGCTGACGCGCGAGCCGCCGGTGCATCCGTGCCGCACGCGGCTGCTCCGCCACGCGCAGATCGCGCCGGGGCGCATCCTGCTGCCCGTCTGCGAGGCGGACGGGGAGCGGACGCTGACGGTCACAAAAAAAGACCCGCTTTGGAAGCGGGCCAGAAAGATCCGGTGGGGTGAGCGGATTTAATCCTTGCTGTACAGGCCGAGGCGGCGCAGCGGCTTGCGCAGCACGTTAAAGAAGATCGGCGCGACCACGAAGGCGAACGCGGCGTTGAACAGGCTGCTCGCCGCCTTGGAGAGCATCGTCGCCTGAATCGCGACGGGATCGACGTCCGCCGTGGTGAAGCGCAGCTTGATGTAGGACTTGAGCAGGTACAGCGCGGTGTAGGTCAGCGCGCCGAGGATGCTGCCGACGATCACGCGGGCGTGATCCCTGCCCTCGAGGGTCTCCTTGCCGGCGGCCTTGTAGGCGATCAGGCCGGTGACGAGCGCGATGGCGCCCTTGTTGATGAAGGTGATGACGAACTCCATCCCGTAGCCGCCGATGATGTCAAAAATCGCGTTGCCCACGCCGGCGGCGAAGAAGCCGTAGGCCGGGCCGAGAATCAGGCCGCAGAGCACGCAGACCGCGTTGCCGATGTGGATGCGGGAAGCCGGGGTGGCAATGCTGATGAAGTTGGAGACGCAGGCCAGCGCGGCCATCAGGCCGGCGGTGCAGAGCATGCGCGTTTTCTGTTCGCGGGTCGTCGTGTGAGCCATAACAAAAACCTCTCTTTGCGGGCGATGCGCCCTTGATGGAATAAGGGCATTATAGCACAATCTGGCATGGCGTAAAGAGCCAGATTGCAAGTTTTTGACCATGCCAGTTGGCAGGCCGGGGCGGTTGCGCCGTTTCCTGGATGATGATATAATAAAAAACAGTTTACATAAGGGGGAAAAAGAAAGGATGAAAGAGAACAGGCGCGCGGCTGTCACGTGCGGCCTTATGACGCTGATGCTGTTTGCCGCTTTGGCGGTTTATATGCGCGCGCGGCTGGAATACGCGGGCACATGGGGGCAGACGCTGAGCCTTGCGGCGCTGTTTGCGCTTGTCGCGGGCGGCGCGATGGCGCTTGTCGCGCGGCTGCAAAAGCCCGAGCGCGGCGCGCTGCTGCTGAGCTGCACGGTGATCGCGCTGACGATGCTGGCGCGGGTCAGCATGCTCGACTATCAGACGGCGGATTACAACGCTTTTTTGAGCGGCTGGGTGAAGGTGTTCCGCGAGGGCGGCTTTTATACGCTGGGCGAAAACGTCGGCGATTACAACCTGCTGTACCAGTATGTGATGCTGATGATCGCCAAAACGCCGCTGCACGACCTGTATCTGATTAAGTTCTTCACGGTGGTCTTTGACTATGCCCTCGCGCTGGCGATGATGCAGGCGGCGGGGCATTTCGCCGGAAAAAAGGCCGCGCTGCCGGTGATGCTGATCGTCTGCGCCTTGCCCACGACGCTGATCGACGGCGCGTGCTGGGGGCAGTGCGACACGGTGTACGTGTTTTTAATCGTTATGAGCCTGTACTGGATGAAGACGAAGAAGCCCGTCGGCGCGGCGGTCATGCTTTCGCTGGCGTTCGCGTTCAAGCTGCAAACCATCTTCTTTTTCCCGGTCGTTCTGCTGGCGCTGATTCACGGGGAATACAAGCCGAGGCACGCGCTGGTCTTCGCGGCGACGTATCTGGTGACGATGCTCCCGGCGCTGATCGCCGGACGTTCGTTTGCGGACGCTGTGAGCGTGTACGCCAATCAGTCGATGGGGCAGTATTACGAGCGGCTCTTTTACAACGCGCCGAACCTCTATACGTTCTTCCCGCTGCGCGAATCTGCCAACCGGCAGGAATTTACGTGGCTGCGCTATCTGTCCGGCATCGACGGCGAGGCGACCAACGCGTACATCGATCAGGCGCTCACGCCGACGTACCAGAACGCGGCGCTCTACGCCTGTATTCTGCTGACGCTGCTGGTCGTCGTCTACTGGCTGATACACGCGAAGGAAATCACGCCGGAGATGACGCTGGATTTCGCGCTGTTCTTCGCGATTTTCCTGCCGTTTGTGATGCCGAAAATCCACGACCGCTATTTCTTTCTGGCGGATATGCTCTCTGTGCTCTACGCCGCCCGCTATCGGGACAGGCGGTTCATGCCGCTGCTGGTGGTCAGCGCTTCGCTGATGAGCTACATGCCCTTTATCACCCGCCAGCGCCCGGCAGACATGCGGATTCTGGCGCTGATGATGCTGGCGGCGCTGGTCGTCATCTCGCGGGATGTGCTCCGCAAGATGCGCAAAAACCGCGCGGCGCTGGCGATGAAGGGAGGCGAGGCCGCATGAAGACGAAGCTGAACGCCCTTTCGGCATGGCTGGATCGCCATGCGCTGCCGCTCGGCGCGGCGCTGGCGGCAGCGCTTTCCCTGCTGCTGGCGCTTTACAACGTCGGCGTCGGCCCGCTGGGCAACTTAAACGACATCGGCGGCTGGCGTAACCGCGCGCTGTATATCGCCCTGACGGCGGCGGTGCAGCTTTTCGTGCTGCTGGCGGCGGCGCTGCTGTATCACGAGCGCTTCTGGCGGCTGGCGGTCAGGCAGCTTCTGCTGACCGTCGGGCTTGTGATTCTGCTGATGGGTATCAACCACAAGTCGTATCTGTTCGTCGAGCAGATGCTCCCGTTCATCCGGCGGATGGACGCGGCGGGGCTCTCGGCGATGAACGACATGCGGCTCAACCTCTCCGCCCCGGCGGTGACGGCGCTGTATCTTCTGACGCGCGGGCCGATTTACGACATGTATATGCTCAAGCTCGCGTGCATGGGCGCGTTCCTGCTGATGGCCGTGCTGGCGGCGCATGCGGCGGATCGCCGGGGCTGGGGGCTGCGCGGCGAAGCGCTGCTGCTGCTCTGCCTGATTCTGCCGCAGGGCTTTCTGACGGCGGGCAGCGCCCCGCAGATCGACGCGCTCAGCGCGCTGCTGCTCGTCGCCGCGCTGACGCTGCTGGATGAAAAGCATCCGCTTGGCGGCATGCTGCTCTACGGCGCGGCGTTTGCGCTGTCCGGCGCGGCGCTGTATGCCTTGCCGCTGGTCGCCCTGCTGGGCAGAAGGAGCGGCGCGAAGGGGCGGCATGCCGCGCTGGCGGCACTCGTCGCGCTGGCGGCCTGCCTGCCCGCGGTGCTCTGCGGCGTGCCTGCCGGGCGCGCGGCGGGCAGCCTGTTCACCGCGAATTTCGCCGTGCCGGAGTATGCGGCGGGCGTTCCGAACCTGATGAGCGCGTTCCCGCGCGCGGCCATGGAGGAAATGCCGGAATACGCGCTGATTCGCGTATTCCCGGAGATCGACGCGGTGACAAACGCGCCGGAGGTCTACACGCAGGCGCATTTTGAGATGCTGATGCACGGCCTGACGTTTGCCGCGCTGGCCATGTTCATCGGCCTGTGCGCGTGGCTGAAGCAGGAGAAGACGGCCTCTGCCCTGCGCAGGACGCTGACGCTTGCCCTCGGCGCGATGCTCCTGTGCCCCGGCGCGGGGATGGGCGCGTGGCTGCCGCTGTGCATGCTCTGTCTGGCGGCGATTCTGCGTGAGCCGGAGACGCGCCTGCCCGCCTGTATGGTGCTCTTCGCGACGGCGGGCGGCTGCTGCTACCCGGCGACGGGCGAAACGCTGCTGCGGCCGTTCTATGCATTCGCGCTGTGCGCGGCGGCGCTGTTTATGCTGCTGGGCGTGATTCCCGGCGCGAAAACGAGCGAGGTGAAGGCCGATGACTGATGAAAAACCGATTCGCCTGCGTGTGGTCAGCGTGATGACCGACCCGGACGGCGGGCGGCACGAGAGCAAAACCGTCCACCGCGGCACGCTGCGCGCGGGGGAGGACGGGCTTGAAATCGCCTACGAGCAGGTGGACGAAGGCGTTCGCGCGCGCATCTGCCTGACATGGACGGCGGACGGCGTGCGGATGCGCCGCACGGGCGAGATGACCGGCGCGCTGCACTTTCAGCCGGGGCGGAAGACGGCCGGACTGTACGGAACGGCCTACGGCGACATCCCCGTGGCGGTGTATACCCGCGAGGTGCTGACGGAGGAAGGCGAAAACGGCGGCGAGATGCGGCTGGATTACGATGTGTTTGTCGGCGGCGAGCGCACGTCGGCGACGGTGATGACCCTCGTATGGCGGCTGTGACGGCGCTCCGCGAGCGCGCCAGAGCGGCGGTTTTCGCGGCGGGCGGGCGCGGGTTTGTGCGCTTCCTGCCCGCCGGGGAGGCGGCGCTGCTGGTCAGCGACGCGCCGAGGCGATGCGGCGACGTGCCCGCGCTGCTGGACGGCTGCCGGGCGGCGGAGTTTGATGTGCGCGAAAGGGACGGCCTGCTGCTGCTGACCCCGACGGAGGCGGCGCTGCGCGCGCTGGATGTGCCCGCGCGCATCGACGTGGATTGGGACGCGCCCGACGCGCCGACGGCGGCGTTTGCGGCGTATCTGATGCGCCGCGCGGATCGGCCGCTGACGGAAGACGGCCTGCGTCTGGTTGTGGAAACCCTGCGCCTGCTCTGGCAGGATGAAGCGCACGTGCGCGCGGGTCTGCCCGCGCTGCGCGCCAGAGCGGCGGCCTGCCTGCGCGTGGGCGAGGACAGCGGCTTCTTTCTCTCCGGCGCGCTGCTGGCCGGGTGGATGGACGGCCTTTGCGCAAAGAAAACGGATTGAATCGAGCCGACGCCTGCGTTATAATGATGCTGGGCGTCGGTTTCTGTTATCGGCGCCCATTCGCCGAGCCGCCCGCGCGGCGGGCGCAGACGCGGGAAAACAGCCCGCAAAGGAGGGTGCAGCCATGAAACTGGAATGGATAGGCCATGCGTGTTTTCGCCTGACGGCTGAAAACGGAACGGTGATTGTGACCGACCCCTATGACGACAGCGTGGGGATTCGTGTGCCGAAGTTGACGGCCGATCTGGTGACGGTCAGCCACGAGCATCACGATCACAACAATCTGGATATTGTGGAGGGTCGGCCGAAGGTCGCGCGGGAGGCGAGAGCCGCGCAGGTCGGCGGCGTGACGACGCAGGCCGTCACATCGTATCACGACGACCGGGGCGGCGCGCTGCGCGGGCGGAACAGCATCCGCATCTTCTATATCGACGCGCTCAAGGTGGTGCACATGGGCGATCAGGGCTGTCTGCCCGCCGAGCCGGTCTTGCAGGCGATTTTGAACGCGGATGTGATGATGATTCCCGTCGGCGGGTTTTATACCATCGACGCGAAGGGCGCAAAGGAGATCGTTGATTTGACCCGCCCGAAGTGCGTGATTCCGATGCACTATAAGACGGAGCACTGCGCCTATCCGATTGCGGGCGTTGAGCCGTTCCTTGAAATCATGGGCGCGGAGGGCGCAAAGCCCGCGCGGACGCTTTTGGTCACGCCGGGGGATGTGCCGGAGGGCGTTGTGGTGATGGAAGCGGCGGAGGAATTTTAAGGAAATACATCAAAAACAGGCTTTTCCTGCGATTGCGGGAAAAGCCTGTTTTGCGGTTTTAATACTAATTCTTGTTAAAATGGCTTAATCCGCGCACCATCTTTTTCGCTCTGACTTTGCCTCGTTCCGTTCAACGTACCTCCAGTACGCCTCACTTCACTTGGCTTCGTCAGAACAAAAAATCTGATGCGCTCTGTTAAGCATTTTAACTGCGAATTAGTATAAGAAAGTCAGCAATACATCTCCATCGGATACGTCAAATACTGAACCGGTTCGAGCTGGTCGGCGGTGACATATCCGGCCGGGGCGTTGATGAGGCTGGGCAGGCGGTTGACGACCGTTGCGCAGGTGTGTTCGACCGTGGCGGGCTTGATGACGCGGAAAGCGGTATCCGGCTCGCCGGAAATCACCCAGTCGCACAGGTCGCCGTCCTCGGGGCCGTAAACCTTGCCGATGGTTTCCTCCTCGATGGTGATGCCCTGCATGGTCTTGATCGTGACGACGGCGCTCATGCCGATGCAGCGCCCGGCTTTGATGACCTTGCCGAGGGTGGCGGAGCGGATGTCGTGGTCGATGATGCAGGGAACATGCTTCTGCGCGATGGATTGAATCGTCAGGCCGAGCTTGTTACAGATGGCCTCGCTGGCGTTCCACGCATAGGATGGCTCGAAGGTCTCCGGGTGCGCGATCTGCCGTTCAAATTCCTCCGGCGTGAGGTCGCAGCCGTGCGCCTTGGCCAGCGCAAGGCCGTATTCATCGACGTTGTAGCTGTAAGCGCCCTTGATCTTGGCGATCCGGTGGCAGCCGCCCGCGACGAGGCCGACCAGATTGATCCAGAAAATATCCTGCATGCCGCTGCCGGTGACGGTGCAGCCTGTCTCTTTGGCCAGCGCGTCGAGGCGGTTGACTGCGGCGGCGGAGGTCGTCCACGGATAGATGGCCTCCTCGCAGGTGGTGATGACGTTGATCCCGCGCTTCACGCATTTCTCCACGTGGTCGCAGATGTCGCCGATGAAGCTGAACAGCGTGACGATGGCAACGTCCGCGTCACATTCGTCGAGCACCCTGTCCGCGTCGTTGCGGATGAGAACGCCGGTCTTCACGCCCAGCTCCGCGAAATCGCCCACATCCATGCCGACGACGGCGGGGTTGACGTCGATGGCGCCGACGATCTGCGCGCCGTGCTCATGCAGATAGCGCAGGATGTACTTGGCCATCTTGCCGCAGCCATATTGAACGACCCTGATTTTTTCCATACAAAAATTCCTCCTTCATCGCGTCGGTGAGTCATCGTTAGGATGCGTCCGACGCGGGAGGAGGAAACAGGCATATTTTGGAAACGATCAGCCGATGACGGTGCAGTATTTCTCCGTATCCACGCGAATGTTCGGGTGGGAGGTGATGTAGTCGATCATCGCGTCGGCCACGTCGGTGAGCACCTCGCGGGCGACCTTCTGCCTGGGCAGCATATCGTAGCCGCCCGTGCCGCAGAAGCGATAGCTGTTGACGCAGACGGTGACCGGCTCATCCTCGCCCAGCTCGCGGCCGTCAAGGACGATGGAGGTCACGCGCTGGCCGACGGGGTTGCGCGCGTCGATGGTGTAATGGATGCCGGAGAAGAAATCGTAATTGTAATGCTGCACCTTCGGGCGGAGAAATTCGTCCGCGATGCAGAGGTTTCCGTCTTCGTCGTGGTCAAAATACGCGGCGGAGCGCTCGATATACTGCTTGAGCGCGGGGCGCGTCATCTCCAGCACGACGAGGGTGTTGGTGTAGATGTAGGTGGAAACCACGTCGCGGATGGTGACCTCGGTGGGCAGCCCCTTAAACTCGTTGGGCAGGGCGCTGGAGGCAATCTGCGCGCCGGAGGCTTCGAGCTGGACGGTGTTGATGAAGTTGGCGAGATCACTTCCGTTCAGCGCGGCCTTCAGGTGATCCTCGGAGACGAGCGGCAGGTCGAGATGACCGGCGGGCGTATCCAGCCACGTCTGCACGCGCTTTTCCAGCGGGAGCAGCAGGTCGTAGGCGCGCGCCAGCGGCTTGCCCTCGGCGGGGATGATGCGGCTTTCAAAGCGCTTGCTGCCGTCGTCCTCCACGGTGACGGTGATTCCGCAGCAGTGCGGCGCGCGGTAGGTCGGCTGCACTGCAAAGCTGTTGCAAAAGCGCACGCCGTCCACGCGCATATGCTGGTGGCCGGTCAGCACGAGATCGAAGTCCAGCTCACGACAGAGGCGGCAGGCCTGATTTTCGGCGCTGTCGGTCAGCGGCTCGCCGGTTTCCAAATCGCACTCAAAGCCGCCGTGGTAGATGAGCACGGTGACGTCGCAGAGCGGCTTCACCGCGTCCAGCGCGGCCTTGGCGGCGGGAATCGGCTCCTCGATGACCAGCTTTTCCACCGTCTTGGGGTTCTCCCAGCGGCGGACAAAGTGCGTGCACACGCCGACCAGACCGATGCGCAGGCCGTTTTCCAGCCGGTGCACGGCGTAGGGCGCGATGGGCAGGCGGCCTTCCCGGTCGCGGATGTTGGCGCAGAGGCAGAGCGCGTCGAGGTTGGTCAGGTAATCCATCAGCGCGTCCACGCCGTAGTTGAAATCGTGGTTGCCCAGCGTCACAAACTGATAGCCTGCCAGATTCATCATCGCCGCGATGGGGTGCGTGCCGTAGGTATCCTCGCTCAGGCAGGCGGCCTTTTCCTCCGGCGAAAGGCGCTGATACAGGTTGGTCAGCGGCGAGCCCTGAATGGTGTCGCCGCCGTCGATGATCAGCGTGTTGCCGTCGTGCGGGTATTCGCCGGCCAGCTTCATCAGCCCCATCGGGCGATCTTGCATGTCGGCGTAATTGGTGGGATAGAGATAGCCGTGGGTATCGGAGGTGTAGCGAATGGTGAGTGTTCTAGCCATGCGAATTACTGCCCCCTGGCCAGCTTGCCGCGAATCCGGGTCGAGGCGAACTCGATGATCAGCATGAGCACGATCATCGCGAGGATGAACGAGCCGACCATCGTCCAGCGGCGGGAATTGATGCACTGGATCAGCGCCGCGCCGATGCCGCCCGCGCCGACGATGCCCAGCGTGGTCGCGTCCTTGATATTGATATCAAAGCGATAGATCACGGTGGAGATGATGTTCGGCGTGAGCTGGGGGATGATGCCGTAGCGGATCTTCTGGAAGGCGGTGCAGCCCGCCGCGTCCAGCGATTCCAGAATACTCGTATCCAGATCGGCGATGGCGGTAATATACATCTTGGAAATCATGCCGATGGAGCAGATGCTCTGCGTAATCACGCCGCAGAACGCGCCGGGGCCGGTCACGCGAATCCAGATCAGCGCCCAGACGATGGAGGGCAGCGTACGGATCAGCAGAATCAGCGCGTTAAAGATGAAGGCGACGGGTTTGGGCATGATCTTCGGGCTGGCCAGAAAGCTGATGGGCAGCGCCAGAATGCCGCCGACCACCGTGCCGAGGATGGCGATGCAGACCGTCTCCATCAGCAGATACGGCACGCCGTCGGTCGAGGTGGAGAACAGCAGGTTCATATCCGGCTTGACAAGCCCCCAGAAGATGCCCTTGGCGACCTCCGTGCCCTTGGCCGCGAAGCCCTTGAAGGTCACGCTGGAAGCCGACCAGCTCAGCAGCAGCGCCATGATGAACACGATCAGCGTGTAAAGCCACCATTTGCGCGGGCGGGATTCGTACTTTTCAAGAATGTTGTTTGAATACTGCATGATATCCCTCCCTTAGCTGAGCTTGCTGCGCAGGAACTGGCTCAGGTTTTCGATGAGGAGCACGGCGACGAACAGCGTCAGCAGCACCGTGCCCAGACCGTTGTAATCGCGCCAGCCAATGCGCTCGTCAATCAGGATGCCGAGGCCGCCCGCGCCGACGTAGCCGAGGATGGAGGCGGCGCGCACGTTCATCTCAAAGCTGTACAGGCAGTGGGAGAGATAGGTCGGCAGAACCTGCGGGAACACGGCGCTCCAGAAGGCGCGGAACTTGTCCGCACCGGCGGATTCCAGCGCCTCAAACGGCCCCATGTTGATGGTTTCGATGGATTCGTAGAGCATCTTCGTCACCACGCCGAAGGTGAAGATGACGATGGCGACGGTGCCCGCGAACGTGCCCAGACCGAACACCAGCGCGCAGATGCTCGCGATCACCAGCGTCGGCAGCGTGCGGATGATGTTGAGAATGAAGCGCAGGACGGACAGGGAGACCTTGCTGCGGTTGATGTTCGCGGAGGCCGCGACCGCGTAGGGCAGCGCCAGCAGGCAGCCGATCACGCTGCCCATGACGCTCATCTTGATGGTATCCAGCAGCGGGGTGATGACCTTGCTGAAGAAGGACGGATCCGGCTGGAAGATCTGAGAGAGGATTTTCGTGAGCTGGTTGGCGCGCTTGGCGATGATTGCGAGGTTGAAGCCCGTGACATGGACGGAGATCGCCAGCGCGGCGAACACCAGCAGCGCGATCAGCGGCGTGCGGGAGCGCGGGCGGGTGACGGTGTGGCCGTTTTCAAGCGTGATGAGCTCGGGCTTGAAGATGCGGTCAAACAGCGGTGTTTTGGCGCCGGGCGCGACGGTTTTCTTCATGGCGCGCCCTCCTTAGTTGCCGCCGGCCTGCGGCACGGCGGAGCCGTTGTAAATGCTGTCCAGAATGTCCTGCGTGACCTCGCTGGCCGGGCCGTCGTAGACGATTTCGCCCGCGCGGATGCCGACCACGCGCTGCGCGTAGCCCAGCGCCAGATCGACGTGGTGGATGTTGATGAGGATGGTGATGTTCATTTCCTCGTTGATGCGCTTGAAATCCGCCATGACCTGATGCGCCGTCACCGGGTCGAGCGCGGCAACCGGCTCGTCGGCGAGGATGATGGAGGGATTCTGGTTGAGCGTGCGGGCGAGCGCGACGCGCTGCTGCTGGCCGCCGGAGAGCTGGTCACAGCGGATGTAGGCCTTATCCAGAATACCGACCTTATCCAGCGCGGCGAGGGCGGCGAGCTTCTGCTCCTTGTTGAACAGGCCGAAGAGCACGCGGAAGAAGCCCATATCCGGCACCATGGAGGTCAGAACGTTCTTGAGCGCCGTCGCGCGGGTGACGAGGTTGAAGGACTGGAAGATCATGCCGATCTTGCGGCGGAACTTGCGCAGCGCCTTGCCGGAGAGCTTGGAAACGTCCGTGTCGTCCACGGTCAATTCGCCCTCGGTGATGTCGATCATGCGGTTGATGGTGCGGATCAGCGTGGATTTGCCCGCACCGGAGAGACCGATGATGGCGACGAATTCGCCCTGCTCGAACTTGAGGTTGACGTCCTTGAGACCCTTGACGCCGTTGGGATACGTTTTGGAAACGTGCTTAAACTCGATCAAAAGGGGACACTTCCTTTTTGCAATGATAGGGGTGGGATGGACGTTTGGGACGCTGTCCCAAACCCTGCCGAGGGACAAATCCCTCGGACTCCCTCCTTCGCTTTGCGGCGGTTTGAATCGACGTATATATCCATTTATCGCGATGCGATAGGAGGGAAATCCAAGAACCTCAGGTTCTTGGTGGGGCTTGGGGCAAAGTCCCAATCGTCCCTTTACCTAGAAAAAGGCGGCTTCCACAGGGAAGCCGCCCGTTGTGGGTGCGGAAATTACTGCGCAACCTTGAGCGCGGCGCGCGCGCCGTCGTAATCGGCGTCGGTCGCCACGGCATAGCCGGTGTGGCTGTACACGCTGAAGATTTCCTGGCCTTCCGGCGTGTTGATGACGTTGATCAGCGCCTGCTGCATCGCCGCGATGAACTCCGGATTGTAAACGTCCGCGTTCGCCTTGGTGATGGACACGGTGTCGTTGTAGATGCCCAGCGTCACGCCGATGACGTTCAGCTCATTCCAGATGGAATCGGTGCGGCCCATGCCGGCCTTGCCGGTCGGGTCAGCTTCGCCGGTGGGCAGAACCCAAGCGGCTTCGTAATCATTGCGGCCGTCGGCGTAGCAGACGACGATATCAACCGCCTCGGCGGCAGCCTGAGCGAACGCATCGCCGTAGCCGGCCAGCGTGATGACGTTCGGCAGATCGGTGATCTTCTTGCCGTAGTGATCCTGCAGCCAGAGGGTCGGGTAGATGTAACCGGCGGAAGAGGAATTCTTCAGCACAGCCCAGTTGGCCTTGGAGAGGTCATCCCAAGTGAGCTCCTCGCCCGCGTTGACCTTGGCGGCCAGCTCCTTGCCGTAAGCGGAAGGCGTGGCGTAGATCAGGGAGCGATAGAAGGTGACCTGCGGGCCGTTCTTGAGGGTCTTGTTGGCCTCGCCGTTCCAGGTCTTGGGATCCTCGCTGTCGTTGGAAAGACCCGCGCGGGTGGCGGTCAGGATGACGTCCACATCGTCGCTGAACAGCGCGTAGGTGCCGCCCGGCAGCCAGCCCAGATCGACGGTGCCGGCGGCCATGGCCTCGCCGGTCGCCTCGTAGTTGGTGCCGACGGTGATGTTGATATCCTTCACGTCGTAGCCCTGCTCGAGCAGCGCGGCCTTGAGCAGCTCCGGCAGATTCTTGGTGCCGGTGATGATCACGTCAGCGTCCTTGGAGGGGACGAACTGGAGCTCGAGGGTACGATCAATGGAAACAGTGTCGGCCATAGCGGAAATGGCGAAAACGCACATCAGCACGGCCAGGGCAAGGGTCAGGAGCTTTTTCATAGCTAAATCCTCCTTGATGTTTCGCGCGGTTTTTTGTTGACGCATACAGTATATCACAGGCGCTCAGATGAAGGAAGGGGAAAAACGGCAAAAGTTCGGATTTTTTTTCAAATTCTTAACGGAATGTAAACGGCACGTGAAGCAAATTATGCAAAATGTAAAAATCAGCGCATAAAAACCGCACGTATCGGAAAACCGGCGCCGCCCGGTTGCGAAACGGGAACAAAAAAGCTATAATAAAAATTCGGAAAAAACGAAGCGGGGAATGGACAACGATGAAAAAGGAAAACGACCTTGGCCGGGATGAGATCGGCGCGCTGGTCTGGCGCACGGCGCTGCCGAGCATGCTGGCGCAGTTTGTGAGCGTGCTGTACAGCATTGTGGATAGGATGTACATCGGCCACATCGCGGGTGTGGGCGAAACGGCGCTGGCGGGCGTGGGCGTCTGCGGCCCGGTGGTCACGATGGTCGGCTCGGCGGCGGTGTGGATTTCGTGGGGCGCGTCCCCGCTGATGGGCATCCGCATGGGCGAGGGCAGGCCGGAGGAGGCGAGGCGCATCCTGCGGACGGGGTTTTGCATGCTGCTGGCGTTTTCACTGGCGATGATGGCGCTGGTCATCCCGCTGCGCGAGCCGATGCTGCGCTTCTTCGGCGCGAGCGACGCGACCTATCCCTATGCCGACGCCTATTTCACCGTGTACCTGACGGGCACGGTCTTTGCGCTGCTGGCGGCGGGGCTGAACCAGATGATTATCGCGCAGGGCTTCGCCGCGCAGGCGATGCGGCTGGTGGTGCTCGGCGCGGCGCTGAACATCGCGCTCGACCCGGTGTTCATCTTCGCGCTGAACATGGGGGTTCGCGGGGCGGCGCTGGCGACGGTATTCTCCCAAATGGCGAGCGCGGCGGGCGCGGTGATCTTCCTGCGCGGCAGGCGGGCGGCGATTCGGCTGGAGCGCGGCGGCCTGAGCCTTCCGGCGGCGCGAAAGATTCTGACGCTCGGCTTTACGCCGTTCGCCATCATCGCCATCGACAACGTGATGCTCATCGCCATGAACGCGGTGTTGCAGCGCTACGGCGGCGCGCTGGAGGGCGACCGGCTTGTGACCTGCGCGGTGATCGCCCAGAGCTTCATGCTGGTGATGACGATGCCGCTGGGCGGCATTTCCGGCGGCACGCAGTCCATCCTCTCGTATAATTATGGCGCGCGGCAGTTTGGGCGCGTTCGGGACGCGCAGAAAAAGATTTTCCGGCTGTGCATGGGCTTCACGGCGATCATGTTCGTGCTGGCGCGCGCCGCGGGGCCGCTGTTCGTGCGCCTGTTCACGAAGGACGCGCAGGTGGCCGAAATCTCCGCGTGGGCGATTCGCGTGTGCACGCTGGCGGCGATTCCGCTGGGCGCGCAATATGAAATCGTGGACGGCTTCACGGCGCTGGGGCAGGTCAGGCTCTCGTTCCCGCTGTCCTTCTTCCGCAAGACCGTGTATTTTGCGGCGCTGTTCATCCTGCCCGCGTGCTTCGGCGCGAGGGCGGCGTTTTATGCCGAACCGGTCAGCGACGTTCTTGGCCCGCTGGCCTCGGCGATTGTGTATAAGCTCTGCATCGGCCCCGTGCTCAGCGACGGCCATGCCCGCGTTTGACGAACCACCAAGGAGGAAAAACCATGAATATTCCCGCTTTTTTGACGGAAAGACTCACGGCGCAGTATGGCGAGGAGACGGCGCGGCGCATTGCGGTGGGCTTTGAGGCCGGGCGGAAGACCACGCTGCGCGTCAATCGCCTGAAGGCCGAGCCCGCGCAGATTGCGGCCGCGCTTGCGGACGCGGGCATTTCGACGCGGCGCGTGCCCTGGAGCGAGGATGCGCTGGTGCTCGAAGGCGCGGGCGAGGCCGCGGTGGCCGCCCTGCCGATGTTTGAAAACGGCGAAATCTACATGCAGAGCCTCTCGTCGATGATTCCGCCGCTCGTGCTGGGCGCGCAGGCCGGGGAGAACGTGCTCGATATGGCGGCCGCGCCGGGCGGAAAGACGACGCAGATCGCCGCGCTGACCGGGGGCGGCGCGCTGATTACGGCCTGCGAGCGCAACAAGATGCGCGCCGAACGGCTTGAATACAACGTGAAAAAACAGGGCGCCAGCCGCGTCACCGTGTTGAACATGGACGCGCGCCAGCTCGATGATTTCTTTGCGTTCGACCGGGTGCTGCTCGATGCGCCTTGCAGCGGCAGCGGCACGGTGACAGAGGGCTCGCGCGGGCAGTTTTCAAGGGAGTACCTCGACAGAACGGTGAAGATGCAGAAAACGCTGCTGGATAAGGCGATTCGGCTGCTCAAGCCCGGCCACGAGCTGGTGTATTCCACCTGCTCCGTGCTCAGGGAGGAGAACGAGGAGGTCGTCGCCGCGGCGCTCAAAAAGGGCGGCGTTCAGCTCGTGCCGATTGACACGGCGGCGTTTGACGGCGTTCCGCTTCTGCCGACGGATATGCCCGGCGTGATGTGTGTCTGTCCGGATGAATGGTACGAAGGATTCTTTGTAGCGAAGATGAAAAAGAACGCCAACACAAAGAAGTGAGGCGCTCTGTCGATCGATAACGGGCGCGCGACGCGCGCCTCAGACTGTAGACAAAAAGCTATTCCCCCCCGAAGGGGGAGAATAGCCCTTTCCGCACTTGATGGCGCTCATCCGAACAGGATGGCCAGCGCCTCGGCCAGCGTTTCCACGCCGTAGACCCGCATGCCCTCCGGCGCGCGCAGGTGCTTGGCGTTTTCGCGCGGGATGACGGCGGTTGTGAAGCCCAGCCGCGCGCACTCCGCAAGCCGCCGCTCCGCCTGCGAGACCGCGCGGATTTCGCCCGCCAGACCGACCTCGCCGATCACCGCCCAATCCCCCGGCACGCAGGCGTCGCGCACGCTGGACGCCACCGCCGCGCAGAGCGGCAGATCCGCCGCCGGTTCGGACAGCTCGAGGCCGCCCGCGACATTGATATACACGTCCTGATTGAACAGCGACACGCCCGCGCGCTTTTCCAGCACAGCCAGCAGCAGCGCCAGCCGCCCCGCGTCAAAGCCGTTCGTCGTGCGGCGCGGCGTGCCGTAGGCCGTTTGAAGCGCCAGCGCCTGCACATCCACCAGCATTGGCCGCGAACCCTCGATGGCGCAATGCACACACGAACCGGGCACATTCCGCGCCCGCGTGGAGAGCAGCAGCTCCGACGGATTTTCCACCGGAACCATGCCGCGCTCGTGCATCTCAAACAGCCCCAGCTCGTTGACCGAGCCGAAGCGGTTCTTCACCGCGCGCAGGATGCGGTATTCGTGCTGCCTGTCGCCCTCAAAGTAGAGCACCACGTCCACCATGTGCTCGAGCACGCGCGGGCCCGCAATCGCGCCCTCTTTGGTCACATGGCCGACGAGGAACACCGCGCAGCCCGTCGTCTTGGCCATGCGCATCAGCAGGCTGGCACATTCGCGTACCTGCGAAACGCTGCCGGGCGCGCTGGCCATGTCCGGGCGGTACATCGTCTGGATCGAGTCGATAATCATGTAATCCGGCGCGATTTCCTCCCAGCGGCGCTCGGCCGCATCCATCGCGTTTTCGCTGAGGATGAGCAGATTGTCACTCGTCACGCCCAGCCGCCGCGCGCGCATCTTGATCTGTCGCACGGATTCCTCGCCGGAGATATACAGCACGCGCGCGCCGCCCCGCGCCAGATGCTCCGACGCTTGCAGCAAAAGCGTCGATTTGCCGATGCCGGGGTCGCCGCCCACCAGCATCAGCGACCCTTCCACCACGCCGCCGCCGAGCACGCGATCCAATTCGCCGATGCCCGTCGTCGCGCGGGCGCTCGTCTCCTCGGGGATTTCGGAAAGGCGCATGGCGCTTGCGCCCGTTCCCGGCCGCTGCTTGTTCGCCTTCACGGGGATTGCCGCCTGCTGCGCGGCCTGCGGAGCCTGCTCCTCGAGCGTATTCCACGCATTGCAGCCGGGGCATTTGCCCATCCAGCGCGGCGTTTCATAGCCGCAGGCGCTGCACACAAACACCGTCTTTTCCTTCGCCATGATGTTCCTCCGTCGATTGTTTTCCCGCTCATTGTATCACACTTGGCCGCCCATGCAAAGCGCGGCGAAAACTTTTTTCGTTTCGCGCGCTTTCCTGATTGAATCCCTTCGGGGAATTTTGTATAATGAAATTATATTCTGGATATTTTCGCAATCCCCGGCCTTCCGCCGGCTGAACATACACATTCAATCATACGAAAGAGGGTCGGCCTTCGGGCTGCTCGCAGCGATTTTGATAGATTCGAGGTTTCCGCCATGAACAGAAGACCCTCTCAAAGCCGAACCGGCTTCGACTCCTTTTCCCCGCAGCACACGGCGCATTTCAAAGCCGCCCAGCCCGGCGGCGAGTTTTTCGAGCCCAAGCCGCGCGCGTCGCTGGGCAGGCGGCTGCTGCTGGCGTTGCTGCTGATGACGCTGATCGCGCTGGCCGTCAATCTGGCGGTCAATCAGTTTGTGCGGGTCGCCCGCGTCACCGTGCCGATCCGGCGGATGGATCCCGCGTTCGAGGGCTACACCCTGCTGCAAATTTCCGACCTCAAGGGCGCGACCTACGGCTCGAATCAGGCGCTGATCCGCTTTGCGCTGCAAAACGAGGATTTTGACGCGGTGGTGTTCACCGGCGACATGGTTTCCTCACGGGGGAACGCGCAGCCGCTCTATGCGCTGATCGAGATGCTGCGCGAGCTGAAGCCGGACGCGCCGATCTACATGATACCGGTCGACAAGGACCCTCTGCCCGCCTCCATGAGCTACGCCACCGGCGGCAGCCCGTTCGCCCCGTGGGTGCTCGGCGCCAAGCAGCGCGGCGGGCAGCTTCTCAGCGCGCCCGTGCAGATTGAGCGCGACGGGCACACGCTCTGGCTGACGACCAGCGCGCTGCTCAGTCTGGACATGGACACGATGCAGGCGCAGTTTGAGCGGCAATACCTCGACGCGCTGGCCAACGGCGACGAAAACGCCATCGAGCTGACGACGTACAACCTGCAATGGCTGACCGAAACCCGAAACGCGCGCGCCAAGATGACCGATGCGGACGTGTACATCGCATTGACGCACGTGCCGCCCGCCGACGAGGAGCTGGAAAGCGCGTACCCCGGCAGCCTGCGCGAGCGCGTGCATCTGGTGCTCTGCGGCCATTATCAGGGCGGGCTGATCCGCCTGCCGTTTGCCGGTGCGCTGTTCATCCCCTCTCAAAACCTGCCGCTTTACGGCCTTCTGCCGGGGGCGGACACCTATTTCGGCCTGACCCGAAAGGGGCGAACCTATCTCTACGTCAGCCCCGGTCTGGGCGGCAACGACGGGCTGTACCCCCTGCCGTTCTTCCGCCTGTTCAACCCACCGACGGTTTCGCTGATTTCGCTCACCACGTCGAGCCTGTAAAGGGACTCAAAAAAGCAGGGCTGCCAAGCTCAGAATGAACAGCTTTTCCCGCACACAGCCGTCATCGGTCAGGACGCGCATTTCCCCCACGCAGGTCAGGCCTCCATCCGCCTCCTCATACATATTCCTGCACGAAATCAAATTGTCGCAGGGGACGCTTTGCAGCAATTCCGTTTCCCCGTCGTCGGACAGATAAAACACATTCAGCCCATCGTCGGCATTTTCCGCAAAATAGTATCCGCCCCGCGAGGCGGGACACACGGATAAAACGCTTTGCATATCCGCAAACGTCTTGGAAAAGAGCACATGCCCCTCGAGATCGACATGAACAAAAACCATTGAGGCACATTCGCCGCTCTCCCATTTGTAGCCGTAGATCAAAACCCCTTCGTCCGTCGGCAGCATGCCGTGAATGTTGAAATGCTCCAGTTCCGGCAGCGGAAGATCGCGGAGAAACCGCCCGCTTTGATCCAGAATCCGAAGATATTGTTTTTCCGGCGTTTCATTCGGCTTTCTGCCATATAGAATGGTTTCATTCTGCCGCAATACGCCCTTTTGAAGAACAATTTCATTCTCAGAGTACATTTCCGGGCTGCAATAGCCCCAGGATATACAGCCGCTTGCGTCTACAAAAGCGCTCCATGCCGCCGCATGAGACGCATCTACGGCGCATGCCCCTGTGATGAGCAGGCCGCGCCCACAGGCATACACGTCATGCGGCAGTCCGGGCAATTTCTCCCTTTGAATGGCCTTGCTTGAGACATTGTACTTTACGATATAGCCTGTGTTTTCGACGTATTCCGTTTTGTCAATGGATTCCACGACAATCATGCACAGACCTTCCGGGTTTTCCACCGCGCCAAGGATGAACGGCTCGCCCTCCCAAGAAAGCAGGGTTTCGGATTTTAATTCTCCCGCTCCGGAAACACGCAGAATCCAGCCGTCTCTCGTCCCGTCCGCCGCGCGCGAGGAAAGAGCGGGTGTGCCCGATGTGCTGTCGGTTTGCGCCAACAACACGACGTCCCCTTCGGAAGTGCGATAAACCGAAGAGAGGGATTCATCCCCGTTCCCGCCCCAGATGGCCAGCGTGGATGCGCCGGGGGCTTCGGCAACAGCCTGTTTCTCACACCATGCGCCTGAAAACGGGAACAGGCACAGACAAAACAGCATCATAAAGCGCAGCATTTCATCGCCTCCTCGATGGTATAATACTAATTCTTGTTAAAATGGCTTAATCCGCGCACCATCTTTTTCGCTCTGACTTTGCCTCGTTCCGTTCAACGTACCTCCAGTACGCCTCACTTCACTTGGCTTCGTCAGAACAAAAAATCTGATGCGCTCTGTTAAGCATTTTAACTGCGAATTAGTATAAAGACGAAACACGGCGGTACTTTCTTCCTCCGGCATCGGAGAAAGATGGGTTTTTGCTCAATAAATAAAGGGCGATTCTCCCACCCGAGGGAAAGAGAATCGCCCTTTTGCATATGAAAGAATAATGGAAATCGTCAACGCGCCGTCCATCCCCGCGCGAATCGCTTAAATTTTCAGCGTGCCGCGGGTAATCAGCTTGCCGTTTTCGCGGCTGAACAGCAGGACGTTCTCGCCGGTGAAGGAAACCCTGACCTTCTGGCCGATCTTATAGGTGATGCCGCCGAAGACGACGCCGGTGAACAGGAACTCGCCCACGCGCACCTTGACGGTCGTTTCCATGCCGGTGGGCATCGCGCTGAAGATTTCGCCCTCGAGCGCGCCGTTTTCGCAGATGCTCACGCACTCCGGCCGAACGCCGATCACAAAATCCTCATGCGTCAGCGTCGCCTCGTCCTCAAACTCGTCTTCCTCCACCTTCGCGATGTGGTATTTGAACAGCGAATCGCGGTTCGCCTTTTCCACCGCGTGCGTATCCACGCTGGCCGCGGCGTTCTTCTCCTCGCGGGCAAACCACTCGCGCAGGTTCACCGGTTCGCCCGGCGTATACGCCGCCTTCACGCCGTCGAGCATCGTCAGCTCCACCGTGCCGTCCTGCTTCTGCGCGCCCTGCGCCTCGATGAAGTTGATCGCCGGGTTGCCGACGAAATCCGCGACGAACAGGTTGCTCGGCTTGCCGTAAACCGTCAGCGGCTCGTCGTACTGCTGGAGTACGCCGTTTTCCATCAGGCAGATTCGGGTCGCCAGCGTCATGGCCTCCATCTGGTCGTGCGTAACGTAAACGAACGTCGAGCCGGTCTGCAAATGCAGGCGCTGAAGCTCGGAGCGCATCTCCAGCCGGAGCTTCGCGTCGAGGTTGGAGAGCGGCTCATCCATGAACAGCACCTTCGGGTTCGGCGCGAGCGTGCGGGCGATGGCGACGCGCTGCTGCTGGCCGCCCGAAAGCTCGCTGGGATAGCGATCCATGAACATGCCGATTTTGACGATGCGGGCGACGCGGCGAACGATCAGGTCGATCTCCTCCGCCGTCATCTTGCGCACGGCGCGCACCGGCTGGCCGCCCTTCATCAGGACATAATCCGCGCCGAGGGTGCAGCCGTTCTTTTCGGCCTTCGCCTTGGCGGCGGCGAGCTTCTCCTCCAGCTTTTTGATCTCCTGCGCGGCGGCGGCCTTCGGGTCGCCCGCCTCATGCAGCTTCATGCCCATCAGCGCCTTGGCCGTAAACAGGCTGATTTCATACAGATCAATCAGGCGGAGATACGCCTTATCCATATTCAGCTTTTTCTTTTTGTCAACGCACTCGTTGATCGCACGGACGACGTCCTGCGGCTTTTGCAGAATTTCAATCATGCGCGCCGCCGCGCGGGCGTCGAAGTCGATCTCGTCCATTTCCTCCTTGATGTTGGTCAGGCCGAAGGAGATATTCTGGTAGACGGTCATGTTCGGCCAGAGCGCGTAATTCTGAAACAGGAAACCGACCTTGCGCTTGTTGGCCGATACGTTGATGCCCCGCTGGGAATCGAACACCGGCACACCGTCGATGGTGATGCGGCCGCTGGTCGGCGTTTCCAGACCCGCGATCATGCGCAGCGTGGTCGTTTTGCCGCAGCCGGACGGGCCGAGCAGCGTGACGAACGCATTGTCTTCAATGACCATACTGAGGTTATCCACCGCGTAAAACTGACCCCAGCGCTTGGTGACGTTGGTCAATTCAATCCGAGACATTTACTCTCCTCCAATTCCTTTGTCAAGGCTTGCGCCGGTCAGCTTGTTAATCAGCGCGTTGCAGATCAGAATGAACACAATCAAAATCAGGTTGATGCCGCTGGAAAACGCATACAGACCCATCTCGTCGAAGTAATCCAGCATCGTGGTGATGATCTTCGTCTGCGAGCAGAGCAGCATGAACAGCGTCAGCTCGCGCACGCAGGTGATAAACGGCAGCAGATAGCCGCTCATAATGGAGGATTTCTGAATCGGGATGATGATGTTGAGCATGCGCTTGTGCCACGGGATATCCTGAATGATGGCGGCCTCCTCAATTTCGCCAGAGAGCTGCATCATCGAGCTGAGCGCGCTGCGGCTGGCGAACGGGATATACTTCACCGTGCCGGCGAGCACGAGCAGCAGATAGGTGTTGAAAATGCCCATCGAGGAACCGAACACGAAGAACGCGACGCCGACGGCCAGCGACGGCATCAGATACGGCAGGAACGCCATGTTGTTGACGTAAGCCGCCCACTTGCTCCGGCGGTTTTTGCTGACACAGTAGCCGACCAGCAGGCCGATTGTGCCCGCCAGCAGCGCGCAGCAGACCGCGACGATCAGCGTCCCCTTGAACGCGCCCCAAATCGCCTCGTTGAAGAGAATGCCCTTTTGGCCGTACATGCCGTTTTCGGTGATATTTTCACTCGTCATCCACCATTTGCTCGTCAGGTTGCCCGCAACGCCGTGGCGGATGAAGCTGTAATCGCCGGGGTTCGGCAGGAAGGTCTCGATGGCGAACAGGATGATCGGCAGAATACCGGTGAAGAATGTCGTCACGCAGAAGATCGCCGCGACCACGTTGCGGCCGGCCTTGCCGAGATTGACCAGCGAAATCTGGCCGGATTTGCCGGTGACGGTCGTGTAGCTCTGGCGGCCGGAGGTCGTCCTCTGGTTGACAATGAGAATCAGCACGCCGAAGAGAATCATAATGACCGCCAGGATGCTCGCCTCGCCCGCGCGCTTTTCGCCCATCTGCACGTATTTGGTGCACAGGGTCGTCAGGTTCAGGTAATGCGGCACCGGGTAGGAGCCCATCGCGCTGGAAAAGACCAGCAGCACCGTGCTCAGCACGGCGGGCTTGACCAGCGGCAGCGTCACGCGGGCGAAAATCTTGAGGCGCGGCGTGCCCATGATGGTGGCGGCTTCCTCAAGGTTCGCGTCCATGTTGCGGAAGATGCCGCCGATGAGGATGTACGCGAACGGCGCGTAGTGCAGCGAGAGCACCATGACGCTGGGGAACATGCCCTGGCACCACCACAGCGGCATGCGGATGCCGAAAAGCGCGGTCAGCAGGCCGTCGGACGTGCCGGTGACGAGGTTTGAATCGAACAGATTCTGCCAGATGACGGCCAGCGTCCACTGCGGCATGATGTAGGGAAAGATGAAAATCGAGCTGAGATACTTCTTGCAGCGCATGTTCGTGCGGGTGACGAGATACGCGAACAGCCCGCCGTAGAAGATGGCGCCGAAGCAGGAGAACACCGACAGCAGAACCGAATTGAGCAGCGGCGTCCACAGGTTCGTTTTGGCCAGCTTGCCGGTAAACAGATCCACCCAGTTATAAAGGGTGTAGCCCTCCTTCAGCCCGGTATAATGGCTATCGACCGAGCCGACATGAACGGTTACGGTATCCAGCGCGATGGAGATCATCGGCGCGACGGTTGAGAACGTGAGCAGGATGCCCAGCGCCAGCAGAATGGCATTCTGCGGCTTGGAAAAGGTGGTTTTCAGCTTGTTGAGCCAAACCCGCGCCCTGCTCGCTTTGACAGTTTGCTGCATGATATTCCCCCTGTACCATGCGAGGGGCATGAAACGCTTCATGCCCCTCACATGTCAAGATTCTAAGGACTTTTTGATTCCAAAGCGATTACTTGTTGCCGACGATCATGTCGATCCAGTCGCCGAGGTCGAAGGACACCTGCGCGCAGTACGCCGGGTCTTCCACGACGAGGCGGCCGCCGTCCGCGGACACCCACCACTCGTAGCCGCGATCGTTCTTCGCGTCATAGGTGTTCACGCCATCGACGTAGCCATCCTTGGAGTGATCCTGCATGCAGACCGGGTTGGCGCTGTAGCCGCCCATGTCCTTGCCCCACGCGGCGAAGCCCTCGTTGGTGGTGGTCATGTAAGCGATGAACGCGCAGCTCGTCCACGGCAGCGGGGAGGTCTTGAGCACCTGGAGGTAATGCTTGTAGGCATAGCCGCCGATGCCCTGATAGCCGTCCTGATACGCCGCGACGGCGATGTTGTTGACGGAGGTTTCAGCCGATTCCTCGACGGAACGCAGCTTGGAGTACACCAGCAGGCCGCACTGATCGACGGCGGACTTGGTGACCAGCGTGTTGCAGATCGGGCCATCGTCCGTCTGCTCGTTGTACTGCTCGCAGAACAGCTTGATGTAGGCCAGCGCGTAGGGCGCGTTCTCCGCATCGAGCATCAGCGCTTCGGCTTCCGGCTTCATCTCTTCGACTTCCGCCGCGATGCGATCCTTCGCCGCGCCGTCCGGCATCGCGTCAAACGCGGCCTTCAGGTAGTTGGCGTAGGTCTCTTCGGTCAGCATGTACAGGAAGTTCTTGCCGACCAGCTCGGAGTTGACGCCCATGAACAGCGGCGCAACGCCTTCGGCGACGAAATCCCAGCAGTTGGTGAAGGTCTTGTCGCCCACGGTGTTATACATGAACACCTTGTTGAGCGTTTGCAGCGCCAGCGGCTTGTCATTGCCCTCGACGATCACGCCTTCGCCCTCGGCCCACTCCTTCGGGATGAAGTTGAGCAGGTTGCCGGTGTCGAGCATCTTCGTCTGAATCTGGTTGCCGTCCTGAATGAGCGTCATGGAATAGATGTGGTTGGCGCTCTTGATGTCGGCGTTCAGCGTGGTGAAGATGGAGTTGTTCTTCGGCTGCGACCATTCGATCGTGCCGGTGTAGCTTGGGTCGATCTTCTGGAGCATCTCGATGAAGCTCGCGCCGGCGGTCTTGCCGCGGCTGGAGTTGCCGATGCCGTAGAGCGTCTTGCCGTTGGATTCTTCAATCGCCTTGGCATACAGCTCCTCGTTGGTCATGGTCTGCGCCTGAGCGATCACTTCCTCCACGGTTTCAGCCATCGCGAGGCATGCCGTCATCATCATCGCGAGCGCGAGGACGGCGCATAACAGTTTCTTCATGTGCGTATCTCCCTTTCTGAGTCGGTGAGGTTGCGGCTTGTTCTGTGCCGCTTTGTTACTTTATATGATACGCACAATTCAGCAAAAAAGAAACTGGACAATTCTGCGATTTCACCCGATGATTCTGACAACTTTGCACAGAATCGTCAGATGTTTTCTATTCATCACTCCACCTCCGACGGCGATAAGCCCGTCAGCTTCTTGAATGTCGCGGAGAAATAGGTCACGTCCTTATACCCCACCGCCGCGGCGGCCTCGTAGACCTTCACATGGTCGCGGGCGAGCATCCGCATGGCCGCGTCGATGCGCGTCTTGGTCAGGTAATTGGTGACGGTCATGCCCGTCTGCTTTTTGAACACGTGGGAAAGGTGCCCTTCGCTGACGCGCAGATGCTCGGCGATCACCGCGATGGAAATATCCGCGTCGGCGTAATGCGCCGCGATGTAATCCATCGCCTGACGCACATAGCCGGTGGCTTCCGGCTCCTTCTCCTTCGGCGCGGGCGCGGCGGATACGGGCTGCATCCTGCGGCAGACCCGCGCGACGGCGTGCGTCAGCTCCTGATCGCGGAACGGCTTGAGCAGATAATCGTCCGCGCCGAAGAGCAGCGCGCCGCGCGCATACTCAAAATCGCTGTGCGCGGTCAGCACGATGCAGTGCGCCGCGCATCCCTCCTCGCGCAGCAGGTTCATCATCGTGATGCCGTCCATCTTCGGCATGCGGATGTCGGTGATAATCAATTCCGGCTTGAGCCTTCGCGCCAGCTCGAGCCCTTCCTCCCCGCTCTGCGCCTCGCCGACGACCTCGCACCCCAGCGCCGCCCAATCGACGCCCGCGACAATGCCGCGGCGAACCAGCGGCTCGTCATCCACCATCAATACGCGAATCATGCCTTCTCCCTCCTCATCGGCAGGCGTACCATCACCAGACATCCCTCGCCCGGTCTGGAGCGCACGCTCAGGCCGTATGCGTCGCCGAAATGCAGGCGCAGAATGCTGTCCACGTTGAACATGCCCAAATGCTCGCCCGGCCGGCCGGATACGCCGAAGCCCAGCGGCCCATCCTGCGGCTTTTCCATGCCGCGTCCGTTATCCTGCACGAAGAGGCGCAGATCGCCCGCGCCCGCGTCCGCCTCCGCCCAGATTTTGATATAGCCGTCGTCCATGTCGCGAACGCCGTGAATCACTGCGTTTTCCACAATCGGCTGAAGCACCAGCTTGGGCACCATGCAGCCCATCAGCGCGTCGTCCACCTCGATTTCGCAGGCGAAGCGATCCTCAAAGCGGATGAGCTGAATGTCTATGTATCGCTCCAGCAGCTCAAGCTCCTGCCCGAGCGTCACAAACTCGTCGCCGGAGATGCTCGCGCGCAGAATCTTCGCCAGATCCTCCGCCAGCGTCGCCACCTGCGGCACGCCGTGCGTCACGCCCATCCACTTCATCGAATCCAGCGTGTTATAGAGAAAATGCGGGTTGAGCTGCGACTGCATCATGCGGATGCGCGTATCGTTCAGCTCCTTTTGCCGCTCCACCGAGCGCCGGAGGTTCAATTCACATTCCGCCACCATCTGGTTGAAGCCGACCGCCAGCTGCCCCAGCTCGCCCTCGCCGCGCGGCACGACGCGCGCGCTGAGCTCGCCAAGCTGCACACGCTTCATCGCCGCCGTCATCTCCCGAACCGGGCGCGTCACCTGCCTGCTGAGCACCAGCGCGCCCCACAGGCACAGCAGCAGACTGACCGCGCCGAGCGTCACGCCGACGAGCACCATCAGGTGCGTCATCTCCCGGTTGAACACGCGCGGCTGGCTGAGCAGCAGCGTAAACCCGCTGATCGGCTCGGTCTGTGTCGTATAGGTCAGCACCGCGTCGCCGTCGCTGAGCGCCTCGCCCGCCAGCATCCGCTCGCGCAGCTCGTGCAGGCGACTTTCCGACCCGGTCGTTCGGGAATAGCCGCAGCCACCCATGTAGCATCCGGGGGCGAGGTAGGGGGTCACGCCGTAGGCCGGGTTCAGCCCCCGGCTGAGCAGCTCGCTGAGGCTGTCCCCGCTGATCTCCGCCAGCAGATAGCCCCCGGCCGCGCGGCGAACGGCGGCCACGCGCCCCGCCTCGCCGAAAAAGACGGCGTTTTCCCCGTCGGCCATGCGCAGAACGCCCCAATCCGTATCGAAGGCCGCGTCTTCCTCCTGCCCGCGCAGGGCGCACAGACACACGCCGTCCGCGCCGACGATCATAAGCTGGGTCATCTCCGGCACCTTCGCCGCCTGTCCGACCAGCGCCGCATAGACCGCTCGCGGGTGCGCCGCGTCGCCCGCTTCGAGCGCCAAACGCACCCATTCATCCCCCGCCAGCGCATCAAGCGCCCGCTCCATGCCGGAAAACGTCTCCGTAAGCTGCCAGGTCATTCCGGCGAGCTGCGCCCGCGCCGTTTCCTCCTGCCGCCTCGCGCTGGTGGAAACCATCATCGGGAGCAGCAGCGCAAAGCACAGGATGATCGGCACGAGCGCCACGCAGATCACCGTCAGAAAAATGCGCGTCTGAAAGCGCATGCTTCGTCCTTCCCTCACGGCGCATCCTCCTCCATAAGCGCCTGCCAGCGCTTAAGAATCTCCCGCTGATGCGCCGCCGCCCAGTCGATGTCGTAATCACAGAGCTCAAACGCGGGCGCGCTGTCTCCCGTTCCCAGCGCCGTCAGCACGCTCTCACGGGCATACACCGTCTCCACGCGCCGCTGCACATCCTCACTCAGGATGAACGAAAGGAACGCCTGCGCGTTTTCCCCATGCGCGCAGCCCGCGACAATCGCCGCCCCGTCTGGCACGGCGCTCGTCCCCTCCTTCGGCCAAACCACCGCGATGTGTTCGCCCGCCAGCATGCGCTTCTTCGCCGTCTCATACAGCGTCACGCCCACGCGCATTTCGCCCGCCGCCACGGCGGAAACCACCTCGCCCGAACCGGAGAGCTCGTGGCCGCGCACGTTGTCGGCAAACCGGCCAAGCGCGTCCTCGTCGCCGAGCGCCTGAATCAGCGTCGCCAGCACGGTGAAGCTCGACCCGGAAACGCCGGGGTTCGCGAACGCGATCCGGCCGCGCAGGCGGTTTTCCAGCAAATCCGCAAAACCGGCGGGCGGGCTGCTCACCAGCCGCGGATTGTAGATAATCACCAGCGGCAGGCGCGAAAACGCCACAAAGCGATGGGCTTCAAACCGGCAGCTCTCCAGCATCGCCGCCCGCGGCGCATCGCACGGCGCGAAATAATCCTCATACGCCAGCAGGGATTCCACGCCGCCGCCGAACATCACATCCGCCACGGGCGCTTCCGCCTCCGCCGCGATGCGCTCCAGCAGCTCGGTCGTTCCGCCGGAAACCACCTGCACCCAAACGCCCGTCCGCCGCTCAAATTCCTCGACAATCGGCTGATAGACCTCCTCCTTGTGGGCGGTATAGACCACCAGCCGCATCGCGTCATCCGGCGCGTCGGCCCGCGCGAGGGCAGGCAGAAGGCAGAGCAGCAGCGCGCACAGCCATTTCCGTTTCATTCGTTTTTCCCCCTTCTCAGGGTATTTGTTTATACTAATTCGCAGTTAAAATGCTTAACAGAGCGCATCAGATTTTTTGTTCTGACGAAGCCAAGTGAAGTGAGGCGTACTGGAGGTACGTTGAACGGAACGAGGCAAAGTCAGAGCGAAAAAGATGGTGCGCGGATTAAGCCATTTTAACAAGAATTAGTATTAATTATAACATATCGAAAACATGCAAGGCAAGCATACAAAAACAGATCGACAGGCCTGCCGATCCGTTTCTTTTTCTTTTAGGAAATTGCGCAAAATCGCCCGCGCAGGCAAGCGTTTGATGCTTACAGACTTCGGTGGAGGCGAAAGCGGTATCACTCTGCGTTTTACTTCTGCATATCCAGAATATGGCTCTCATCCAGCGGCACACCGTCGCCCTTTGCCGGCGCGTAGGCCACGTCTTTCGGGGATTTCGGCGTAATTTCCGCCTTTGCCGTCACATCCTCACAGGTAATTTTCCACAGTTCGATAAACTTCATCGCCGTTGTGTGCACTTGCGACGTGTCGCGCAGATTGTGCGCAAGCAGCCGCTCGTGGGCGTGAATAAACTCCGCCGAATCCGGTTCGAGTTTCTCCGCCACGCCGCGCGCCGTTACCGAGCGATAATCGTGCAGATGCCCCTTGACGCTCGCGCCCGCATAGGAAACAAAACTCGACGCATTGACGCAGACATGCGGGTTTCGGTGCAGCAGTTCGAGCTTGTAGCCTTCGTGCGCGCAATGGAAATAGAAGGTGAGCTTGTCCTCCCAATGATAGCCGAAATTCAGCGGCACAATATACGGGAAAGGCTCGTCATGCATCGCGACGTGAATCGTATCCATAGCGTCAAGCATGGCGCAGATTGTCGCCTTGTCCGTCACCTGTCTTTT
>OLQU01000450.1_pt1 | contig 35275 bp, 26 predicted proteins | sample 1672271 | NCBI WGS metagenome assembly OLQU01 (sample SAMEA3136666, study PRJEB25190) | human gut metagenome | biome: human gut; feature: human-associated habitat; material: faeces | place: Austria | collected 2013 | reverse complement strand
CCACAAGGGACGCTGTCCCTTGACCCTGCAAGGGGCATTGCCCCTTGACCCGTTTGGGGCAGCCCGGCTTGAGCGCGTTCCCCCCAATTAGCTTTTTCCGAAAGTTTTTATCCTTAGCCCAATGTTACCGTGACCTGATGCGTCTTGCCATCCGCAAATACCGGCAGAACATTGCCCTCAATCGCCTGTCCATCCACCGTCACCTGCTTCACGCCGCGGCACACATGCGACGGATTCTCAATCGCGATCGCATACGTCGCCCCGCGGAAACGGCGGCTCACCTGATAGCCGTCCCAAGTGTGCGGAATGCACGGGTCAACCTTCAAACCTTCCCAGTCTGGCTTGATGCCCAGAATGTAGTTGCTGATGACGTAGAAGTTCCATGCCGCCGTGCCGGTCAGCCAGCTGTTCTTCGCCTGACCGAAGTTTGGTGCGTCCTTGCCGGCAATCATCTGGCTGTACACATACGGCTCCATCTTGTGCAGGTCGCTGATTTCCTCGCGGTAGGCGGGGGCAATGCGGCTGTACAGGTCGAAGGCGCGGTCGCCGTGGCCGACAACGGTTTCCGCGGCGATAATCCACGGGTTGTTGTGGCAGAAGATGCCCGCGTTTTCCTTGTATCCCGGCGGATAAGAGGAAACTTCGCCCAGCTCGAGGTGGTACTCCTTGTAGGCGGGCTGGAGCAGCACGATGCCGTGCTTGGTTTCCAGATACTTGTGGACGGATTCGAGCGCCTTTTCCGCCTTGCCGTCCTTCACGCCGACACCGCCCATGACGCAGTAGCCTTGGCTTTCGATGTAAATCTTGCCGTCCTCGCATTCCTTCGAGCCGATTTTGTGGCCGAAAGCGTCGTACGCGCGGACGAACCATTCGCCATCCCAGCCGTCGCGCAGGATGGCTTCGTTCATCGCGTCGATTTCCTTCTGGCAGGCATCCGCCTTGTCGTCAAGCCCGCGGCGGCGCAGAATCGCGACCAGATCCGGCCCAATGGCGACGAACATGCCCGCAATCAGCACGGATTCCGCCACGCGCTCATCCGGCGCGTTCGGGTTGGAGAACGTCTGGAAGGATTCGCTCGGTTCGTCGGAGAAGCAGTTCAGGTTCAGGCAGTCGTTCCAGTCGGCGCGGCCAATCAGCGGCAGACCGTGCGGACCCTTGTTGTTGACGACGTGATAGAAGCTCGCTTCGAGGTGCTCCAGAAGCGTGCCGCAGTCGTCAGGGTTGCAGTCGTAGGGCGTTGCGGCGTCGAGAATGCCAAAGTCGCCCGTCTCCTTGATGTACGCCGCCGTACCGGCAATCAGCCACAGCGGGTCGTCATTGAAGCCGCCGCCGATGTCGTTGTTGCCCTTCTTGGTCAGGGGCTGATACTGGTGATAGCAGCCGCCGTCGCGGAACTGCGTCGCGGCGATGTCGAGGATGCGTTCACGGGCGCGTTCGGGGATTTGGTGCACGAAGCCGAGCAAGTCCTGCGAAGAATCGCGGAAGCCCATGCCGCGCCCGATGCCGCTCTCGAACATGGAGGTCGAACGGCTCATGTTGAACGTGACCATGCACTGATAGGGATTCCAGATATTGACCATGCGGCCCAGCTTCTCGTCGGGGGTGGTCAGCACATAGGCGGACAGCAGGTTGTCCCAATGCTTCTTCAGCGCGTTAAACGCATCGGCAATCTGCTCGTCGGTCGTCAGCTTCTCCAGCAGCGCCTTCGCGGGCGCTTTGTTGATGACGCCGGGCGCGACGAACTTCTCCGCCTGCGGCACTTCGACGTAGCCCAGCACGAAATTGAAGCGGCGCTCTTCGCCGGGGGCAAGGGACACCTTCACCTGATGTGCCGCCATCGGCTGCCAGCCGGACGCGATGGAGTTGCCCATCTTGCCGGTGAAAACCGCCTGCGGGTTTTCAAAGCCGTTGTACAGACCGAGGAACGTCTCCATGTCGGTGTCGAAGCCGTCCACGGGGGTGTTCACGGCGTAGAACGCATAGTGATTGCGGCGCTCGCGGTATTCAGTCTTGTGGTAGATGACGCTGCCTTCCACCTCAACCTCGCCGGTGGAGAAGTTGCGCTGGAAGTTCGTCATGTCGTCCTGCGCGTTCCAGAGGCAGAACTCGACGAACGACGTCAGGATGATATCCTTGGGCGCGTCGGAATCATTGCGCAGCGTCACCTGATGCACCTCGGCGTTCACGCCCATCGGCACAAAAGAGAGCTGGCTGGCGGTCAGACCGTTCTTCTGACCGGTAATGATGGTGTAGCCCATGCCGTGGCGGCAGGAATAGCTGTCCAGCTCCGTTTTGACGGGCTTCCAGCCGGGATTCCAGACCGTGTCGCCATCCTTGATGTAGAAGTAGCGGCCGCCGTTGTCCACAGGCATGTTATTGTAGCGGTAGCGGGTGACGCGGCGCAGTCGGGCATCGCGGTAGAAGCAATAGCCGCCGGCGGTATTGCTGATGATGCCGAAGAACTGTTCACAGCCGAGATAGTTAATCCACGGGTAGGGCGTCCGCGGCGTGTCGATGACGTACTCGCGGGCTTTGTCGTCAAAGTGACCGTATTTCATGCACCTAATCCTCCAGAGCAGCGGACGTAGCCGCAGTGATTGTTGCAATCTTATTGTATCACAGCTTTTGCGTTTACGCAAACGTTTTCGTGAATCTTTCGCAAATTTTTTTGTGGGAAATGGCGCTGAAGTGATGCAAAGAGGACAAAACAAACGGTTGCGCGGAGGCAAATCAGCGGTTGACAAAGCGATAGAAAGCGTGCTACAATTCCCAGAAGGAGAAAGCGAAAAGGAAGGAACACACATGGATCGTATTTATCTGGATAATGCGGCGACGACCGCCGTTTCGCAGCCCGTGATGGAGGCAATGCTTCCTTATTATATGCAGGTGTACGGCAACCCGTCCTCCATTCATTCTACGGGGCGCGACGCGAAAAAAGCGGTCGAGCGCGCACGGCGGCAGGTCGCGGCGGCATTGGGGTGCAGCGCGCAGGAAATCTATTTCACCGCGGGCGGGTCGGAGAGCGACAACTGGGCGCTCAAGGGCGCGGCGTTTGCGCATCAGGAGAAGGGGAAGCATATCATCACCACGCAGATTGAGCATCACGCCATCCTGCATACCTGCCAGTGGCTGGAAGCGCAGGGTTGGCAGGTGACGTATCTCCCGGTGGATGCGGACGGCTTCGTGACTGCCCAGCAGGTGGAGAACGCCCTGCGCCCGGATACCGTGCTGGTCAGCGTGATGGCGGCGAACAACGAAATCGGCACGCTCGAACCCATCGCGGAGATTGGCACACTCTGCCACGAACGCGGCGTACTCTTCCACACGGACGCGGTGCAGGCGGTTGGCGCGATTCCGCTGGATGTCGAGGCGCTCCACGCGGACATGCTCTCCCTCTCGGCACACAAGTTCCACGGGCCGAAGGGCATCGGCGCGCTGTACATCCGCAAGGGCGTGAAAATCGACCCGCTGATTCATGGCGGCGCGCAGGAACGCGGGCATCGCGCAGGCACGGAGAATCTGCCGGGCATCGTCGGCTTGGGCAAGGCGATTGAACTGGCGGAAGAGGGCTTGGCGGAGAACGCGGCGCGGATGACTTTCCTGCGCAATCGGCTCATCAGCGGCTTGACGGCGGCGATTCCCAACATGCGCATCAACGGCACGATGGACAAGCGCCTGCCGAACAACGTGAACGTGTCTTTTGCGGGCATCGAGGGCGAAGCGGTGCTGCTCCGGCTGGATTTGGAGGGCATCGCGGCGTCGAGCGGGTCGGCATGTACGGCGGGCAGCCTTGACCCCAGCCATGTGCTGACGGCGATTGGCTTGACGCGCGACGAAGCGAAAGGTTCGCTGCGGCTGACCCTCGGCACGGACACCACGCAGGCGGATATTGACGAGGTGGTAAAGAAGCTGCCAGGGATTGTGGAGAGTTTGAGGGAGATGACAAGTTGGTGCGGGAGAGGGTAAGGGAAGGAAAAACCGCATGATAATACTATTTCTAAATTCACCTGCGCCATCTTCTCGCGCCTTTTCCATTCTGGTGTCCGGTCGTTCCACTTAGCGTAGCGCTGCTATGCTGCGTTTCACGCTCGTTAGCCAGAATGAAGAATTCGCTTCGCATCTTGGCGCATTCTTATTTGGAAATAGTATAAGGCAGCAAAAAAGCGCGGAAGGCTGATGTGGCTTTCCGCGCTTTTCTCGACAAAAATACGCTATTCCGGCAGGTATGAGGCAGATTCGCGTCCGCAGACGCGACGAGAATGCTTTTTCAAAGGAAAATTCTCCCTTACACAACCCTCACCATTTCCTCCTCGCCGTCCTCATCCACATTCCCCGTGTGCTGGAATCCCTGCGATTCGTACAGCCGCATCGCCGGAATATTCGCCTGATGGCACGTCAGCACAACGCGCCCGGAATCCCCGAACGGCTTCGTCGCGATATAGTCCAGCACCGCCTTCATCGCCGCTGTGCCGTAGCCTTTGCCCTGCTCGGCGGCATCAATCATCAGGTGCCAAATGTCGTATTCCAGTACGTCTGGGTCGTAAATCACCATGACGTATCCCACCATCCGCGCATCAGCGTAAATGCCGAACGGCTGGCACTGATTGCGGTAGACATACGCCTGCGCAAGGCTGCGAATCGGGTGGGAGACGTACTGCGTCTGGTCGTCGCGGAGCTGCAAATGGAATGCATCCAGGAAGTTGCTTTCGTCAATGGGCTTAAGCGTAATGGTCATCGGGTCAATCCTTTCCTAATTAAATCGTCATTAAATCGTCTTTGGAGTGGCATCTGCCCATCTAACGGAGCGCGCGGGCATTTTCATCCCGAAAATCGGATTTTTGGGGAAAAGAAAAATCTGCGTGTTCGTCTTCCCGGCAATGCCTTTTTGTGCTATGATAAAAAGGCAAACAGAAAGGGGAACAAGCATGAAGATTCTGGTTCGATATCACGACGGCGCAGTGCCGCTGACCATCCTGCCACAGGGGGACTGGATTGACCTGTGCGCGGCGGAAACCGTGACGATGCACGCGGGGGAGTTCCGCATTATTTCGCTGGGCGTGTCGATGCAGCTGCCGGAGGGGTACGAGGCGCACATTGTGCCGCGCAGCTCGACCTTCCGCAAGTGGGGAATTCTGCAGGCGAACAGCATGGGGGTCATCGACGAAAGCTACTGCGGCGATGACGACGTGTGGGGCTTTCCAGCGCTGGCCATGCGCGACACGACAATCGCGCGCGGCGACCGCATCTGCCAGTTCCGCGTGATGAGAAAGATGGACAAGCCGGAACTGGTGACGGTGGAACGCCTTGACAATGCGTCCCGCGGCGGCTTCGGCAGCACGGGTACACGATGAAGAGGAAGAAGAGCCGGACGACGCGGCGCAAGGCGACACGCCGGACGATTTTCCAACTGCTGCTGACACTCCTGATGGCGGCGCTGCTGTTCGTCCGCAGCGACGCGCCGAACGGGGATGATTTCCTCGCGCCGATTCCGACGCAGCGGCCAACGGCGACCGCCGCACCCGTTTCATCCGCTGATTTAACGGTGTATTTCCTCGATGTCGGTCAGGCGGACGGCGCGATTCTCGTCAGCGACGGCCACGCCATGATGATTGACGGCGGCAAAGCCTCCGCCAGCCAATTCGTCTACGCCTACCTGACCAAGACGCTGGGGATTGAGCACCTTGACGCCATCATTGCGACGCATCCGCATGAAGATCACATTGGCGGTCTGCCCGGCGCGCTGAATGCCTGTACGGTCGGCGCGGTGTATTCGCCCGTGACGCAGTGGGATACGAAGGTATTCAGCTCACTGGTGAAGTACACCGAAAGACAGGGGATTTCGCTGACTGTGCCGAGCATCGGCGACAGCTTTTATCTTGGCAGCGCGCAGGTGACGTTCCTCTCCGACGGGCAGGGCTTCACGGACACAAACGACATGTCGCTGGTCGTGCGCGTGGACTGCGGCAGCACGTCGTTCCTCTTCACGGGCGACGCGGAGTGGAACGCGGAACACGCGCTTTTGGCAAATGGCGAACCGCTGCAGGCGACGGTGCTGAAAGTCGGCCATCACGGCAGTGAAACCTCGACGTGCTATGCCTTCCTGCGTGAAATCATGCCGCAGTACGCTGTCATCAGCGTCGGCAAGGGCAACACCTATGGTCATCCGGCGGAAAGCACCCTGAGCCGCCTTCGCGACGCGGATGTTGTCGTTTTCCGCACCGACGAGCAGGGGACAATCATCTGCCGCTCCGACGGGCGGAATGTGACGTTTGAGACGGAAAAGTGACGACCGAAGGGGTCAAAGGGTGAACGGAAAGCCCAACTTTTTGCCTCCGCAGAGGCGAAAGCCCCTGCAACAAAAGCATTGCATAAGGAAGGAGAAACGCGAATGATAAACATCCGCCGCATGTGGCAGCCGCTGACTTCCACTCCCTTCCTCGCAACGGCGGCGCACCATGAAATCCTGCCCTGCGAATCCCTGCAAGGGTGGATTCGCTGCTTCTGGGGCGGCATTGCCGGCGCTGGCGCATCCCCGACGCGCATCATCCCCGATGTCTGCGCTGACCTCATCTACCACATCGACGAAACGGCGGGACGCATCATCCAAGCGAGTTTCTGCGGCGTCAGCGACGTGTGCGGCACCGCGCATTTGCCGATGATTCCGGGGCATACGGTGAGCACATTCGCCATCCGCTTCCATGCCTTCGGCGCGTATGCGTTTGCGGATGATGCCCTTCGCGGCACGCTGAACGGCTTTGAATCGCCGGAAATCCGATTCGGTCGACTTGACCGGGCGCTGCGGGCGCGATTGCCGGAATTGCGCGGATTATCGGCGCGCACGGCGTATGCGCAGAGCGTCCTGCTGGCGTTTCAGTGCCGGGAAAATCCGCTGGTGGAGACGGCGGCGGATGTGCTGCTGTGCCACCGCGGGACGGCGACGGTCAGCGCGTGGGCGCACGAATTGTTCATCAGCAGCCGTCAGCTGGAGCGCCTTTTGGGCGAGTACTGGGGGATGACACCGAAGAAGGGGAGCGCGCTGGTGCGGTATCAAGCGCTCTATCAGGAGATTTGCCGCGGGACGCTGAATAACGTGCAGGACGCGGTGGCGCGCTACGGATTTGCGGATCAGGCGCACCTGTGCCGCGAGTTTCGCCGCTATCACGGGGAAAACGTGTCGCATTTCTTCAAGACATCGTGCGAAAATGGGCGTACAATGGAGGAAAACGGCGTTTATCCGCCGGAGGAGGTATCAACATGAGCGAAAGCATCAGCGTCTGCGGAACGGATTGCGGCGCATGTTCATTCTTTGGGGGACTGTGCCGGGGCTGCAACGAATGTCAGGGGCGTGTGTTCCATGCGCCGGCGGGCTGCGCGTGCCCGATTTACGCTTGTGTGCGGGAGAAAAAAGGCTTGCGGAACTGCGCGCAGTGTCCAGACCTGCCGTGCAGCCTTTGGCAAAGCACCCGCGACCCGTCTGTTCACGGACGAGCAGTTTGCCGCGAATATCGCCGGGCGCGTCGATAATCTGCGGAAGCGCATGACGAATCGCGAGCTGGCGGATTTCGTCTCTGCCCAGCTGGCGCCGCTGCCGGAAGTCCGCCGAATCCCCATGATGGGCGGGTTCATCTTCTACTACCGCGAGCGGATTTTCGGCGGCGTATACGGCACGGGCTTCATGGTCAAGAATGTCCCCGCTGCGTGGCGCTTCATGCCGGGTACTTCCGCCGAGCCGCCCTACGATGGCGCGAAGCCTATGCTGCACGTCCCGATTCTCGCCGATTCCGCAAAGCTCCGCGCCATGGTGCAGGCGATGTGGGAAGAGTTGCCGGAACGTCCGCCGAGAAAGCGGAAACGCTGACGGCTTTTGGGAAGCACAGCGGCAAATCAGCAAAAAGGTGCGTCAAAAGGGGAAAAAACCTCCGAAAACCCTTGGCTTAATAGTGACAAGTAACTATGCCCTATTTGCGGCAAGTGGTTTCTGATCACGGATGCAAGGCAGACCAAATACTGCGGAGGACTTGCTCCGGGGGATAAGCGTGGGTGCACTTGCAGACAGATCGGCAATCTCAAAGGCAGAGAGCAACGAGAGCTTGCGGACGATCATTCGATTAGGGCGATCTACAATCGCCGCATGAATACGATCACGCAGTATCTCCGCCGTGGCACGCTGGACGAGCAGACCGCCGCCGTAATGAAACGGTTGGCGAAAGATAAACTGGAACGTGCTATTTTGGACGTTGCCTATGCCAATGGCAGTTATGAAAAGGAAATGGAACAGGCAACTTTATTGAAAGAAACAAAGAAGAAACGTTGAATTTGACGAGGTGATGTTATGAAACTAATAAGAGCAAATGTAAATGATTGTGAAAAAATATGGAAAATGCAAACAGAAGCTTTTTCCGATTTGTTAGAAAGATATCAAGACTATGAAACAAGTCCTGGAAATGAGGCAAAAGAAAGAATAGAAGCTAAATTATCACAAGAATTTACATATTTCTATTATATTTTTGACGGAGATAATTTAGTTGGTGCGATTAGAGTTGTAGATAAAAAAGATGGAAGTAGAAAAAGAGTAGCACCTGTTTTTATTATGAAAGAATTTAGAAATAAAGGGTTGGCACAAAAAGCATTTGAAGAAGTCGAAAAAATTCATGGACATGATAATTGGAAACTTGACACCATTCTTCAAGAAGAAGGAAATTGTTATTTATATGAGAAGTTGGGATATAAAAGGACAGGATTGGTTGAAAATATAAATGATAAAATGAATATTGTTTATTACGAAAAGAATTAAACAACTTTCAGTTTCCAAATGAAGGGAGGTGCGCCGAATGTCCGAAGAACGCTTCTGGAATACCGATGAATATGCCAGTACAGCTAAGTAAATTAGTTCCTTATCACAGTTAATCCTTGAAAAATGCGCATTTTGCGCTTGACAAAGCGGCACGTTTATTGTACAATAGTGGATGGCATCAATAGCTCCGCTTGCCCCGGAAACTATTGAAACACCCGCGGAGGACATGCGACCATCATGCCGTGCCGCACACACATAGAGAACCATCACTTAGGGAGGAAAAACCTTTGAAGACGTTCATGCCGAAAGCGGCTGACATTACCCGTCAGTGGTATGTTGTCGATGCCGAGGGTCAGGTGTTTGGCCGTGTGGCCAGCCAGGTCGCGAACATCCTTCGCGGCAAGAATAAGCCGATTTACACCCCCAATGTGGATACCGGCGATTATGTCATTATCATCAATGCGGATAAGATCGTCATGACCGGCAAGAAGCTGGATCAGAAGATTTATTATCATCACACCGGCTATGTCGGCGGCCTGAAGGAAACCAAGTACCGCAAGCTGCTGGCTGAGAAGCCTGAATTTGCAATCCGCCGTGCTGTCGTGGGTATGCTGCCCAAGGGACCGCTGGGTCGCCAGATGGCCAAGAAGCTCAAGGTCTACGCTGGCCCGAATCATGACCATGCGGCGCAAAAGCCCGTGAAGTTTGACCTCGTGTAAGGCGGAAAGGAGAAAAACAAATGGCTAAGGTTGATTACAGCGCTGTTGGCCGCCGCAAGAAGGCTGTTGCCCGCGTCCGCCTGGTCGCCGGTGATGGCAAAGTGACCATCAACAAGCGTGATATTGATAACTACTTCGGTCTGGAGACCCTCAAGATGACCGTTCGTCAGCCTCTGACGCTGACTGGCACGACCTCTTTCGACGTGCTGGTGAATGTCTGCGGCGGCGGTGTGTCCGGTCAGGCCGGCGCAATTCGTCACGGCATCTCTCGTGCCCTGTGCAAGGCTGATCCGGAACTGCGTGCTGCCCTGAAGAAGGCTGGCTTCCTCACCCGCGATCCTCGTATGAAGGAACGTAAGAAGTACGGCCTGAAGGCTGCTCGTCGCGCGCCCCAGTTCAGCAAGCGCTGAGTTCCCTTCTGTACCAAGCATTTTGCGCCCTATGGCTGTTATGGCAGTCATGGGGCGTTTTTGTATGCAGTCATGTGCTGGGAAGAGTCTGGCACTCGTTCGGTTGATTTTTTGACATTGCCGATGTTTTTGCGGACGTACACTTTTGCATTTCAAGCGACGAGAGCATTCTCCATAAAATTCGACATTTCACCTTGCCGAATGTCTGTAAGTGTGGTAAAATACACACGACGTAACGAATTATGCCATTTTAGGCGATGCTATCAGCAAGGGGGACGCACCATGATTATCAAGTGTAAAATGTGCGGCGGGGACATTGACTTCATTCCGGGGGCGACGTACGGGACGTGCGAGTACTGCGGCAGCACGTCGACGATTCCGCAGGCGGAGGACGAGAACAAGCTGAACCGCTACAACCGCGCGAATCATTTCCGGCGGCAGTGCGAGTTCGACAAGGCGGTTGCGGCGTACGAGAAAATTCTGGAGCAGGACGACACGGATGCCGAGGCGCACTGGGGCGCGGTCATCAGCCGATTCGGCATTGAGTACGTTGAAGATCCGGCAACGCATCAGCGAATCCCAACGTGCCATCGCGTGCAGGTGGCGTCGATTCTGACGGACGAGGATTATCTCGCGGCGGTGGAGAACGCGCCGGATGAGGAGAGCCGCCGCATCTATCAGGAGGAAGCGGCGCGGATTGCAGAAATCCAGAAGGGAATTCTGGCAATTTCTGCCAACGAGAAGCCGTATGACGTGTTCATTTGCTACAAGGAGACGGACGAGAACGGTCAGCGGACGCGCGACAGCCAATGGGCGCAGGATGTCTATTATGGGCTGACCGAGCAGGGCTTGAAGGTGTTCTTCAGCCGCATCACGCTGGAGGACAAGCTTGGGCAGCAGTACGAGCCGTACATCTTCGCGGCGCTAAACAGCGCGAAGGTGATGGTCGTTATCGGCAGCCGTCCGGAGTACTTTAACGCCGTGTGGGTGAAAAACGAGTGGAGCCGCTATCTGTCGCTGATGAAGCGCGACCACAAGCGGCTGCTGATTCCGTGCTATCGGGATATGGATCCGTACGACCTGCCGGAAGAACTGTCGATGCTGCAAAGCCAGGACATGAGCAAAATCGGCTTCATGCAGGACTTGCTGCGCGGGGTGCAGAAGGTGATGCAGCAGCCGAAGAGCGCGCCGCAGGTGGTGCGCGTGGAGACTGCGACGGTGGAAACCAATGCGCCGGGCGTGACGAGCCTGCTCAAGCGTGCCGCGCTGTTCCTGGAGGACGGCGACACCGCGAGTGCGCGCGAATACTACGACCGCGTGCTGGACATTGACCCAGAATGCGCCGAGGCCTACATGGGCAAGGTGTGCGCCGAAACGGGCTGCCGCAAGGAAAGCGACCTCGGCGCGCTGAATTACTGCGTGGACATGCGCGGCGACTGGCAGAAGGCGGTTCGCTTTGCGTCGGCGGGGCAGAAGCAGAAATACGAGGGCTATATGGCGAGCGTGCGGGCGCGGGTGGAGGAGCACTGCCACGAATTGGCGATTGACTGCGCCTGTGCGGTAGCAGTCGGGCGCGGCAGCCGTGCGAAGATGGACGATGCGCTGAAGTCCTACCGGGCGAATTGCCTGACGGAAGGCAGAGAATCCACCGATTACAGCGCGGAGGAGAATGCGTCGTGGCACTTGGCGGGTTACCAGAGCATCCGGAACACGCTGGCGCAGATGGCAGCGGACAGTGACCCGCGCGACGTGACCGAAGGCATGCTGAAAGTCGCGGCGGCGATGTTTGGGCAAATCAGGGGAGAAGAAGTGCGCGCCCAGCAGTGCCTTGTGCTGGCGGAACAGGCGCGGCAGAAGGTGATTTACGAAAAAGCAAGCGCGAGGAGAGCGGCAATCGGAATGCCCAACTTGACGGATGCGGCGGATTTGGAAGCGCTCGCCAAACAGTTTGGGCAGATTCCGGGCTACAAGGACGCGAAGCAGCAGGCGGACCAGTGCTTGCAGGACGCGGAGAACGCCCGCGAAACCGTCTACAATGATGCTGTGGAGGCGATGCAGGAAGCTGAAAAAGGAAACTTCAGCTTCAAGTGGGAAAAGGCAATTAGGATGCTGGCACGCGAGGGGCTGAACGGCTACCGCGACGTGGAGGAGCTGCGGAAGCAAGCCGAGCAGCGGTATGAGGAATGCAGGAACGCGGAGGAGAAGGAAAGACAGGCAAAAGAACGCAGGAAGGAAACGCTGACGATTGCGGCGCTTGTGCTGGTGATGATTGCGTGCGCTATTGCTTGGTGCATTCCGAATGTGATTATCCCCAATAACAAGTATCAGCAGGCAGTGGCGTTGCGTGAAGAAGGACAGTATGACGATGCGATTGCTGCGTTTAAGGCACTGGGAAATTATAGCGACGCGGCGACGCAGATAACCGAAACGAAGTACCAACAGGCGAACAATCTAAACGCTGCGGCACGATACGATGAAGCGTATGCCATTTATGTGACGCTTACAGGTTACAAAGACGTTGACAAACTGCTGGCGGAAGATGATAATATGATGGCAACAGCAACAGCAATAGCAGCAGCAGCACGCGACGCGAAGTTTGCTGTCGGCAATTACGTCACTTTCGGGACGTATCCGCAGACAAAAGCAGGAAACGATGCAACACCGATTGAGTGGCTTGTGCTGGCGCGGGATGGCAACAAGGCTTTGCTGATTAGCCGCTACGCATTGGATGCACAGCCGTATAACAAAGACTATACCAGCGTTACATGGGAAACCTGTACCCTGCGGAAGTGGCTGAACGGCACGTTCTACAATAAGGCGTTCAGCAGTGCCGAACAGGCGGCAATTCTGACAACGAACGTGGATAACAGCAAGAACCAGTGTTACAGCGGATGGAGTACGAGTGGCGGCAATAACACGCAGGACAAGGTGTTCCTGCTGAGTTATGCGGAAGCCAACAAGTATTTTGGCGTGACGTATGATAACAGCAGCAACACGAAGTCGCGCGTAGCACCGACGGCGTATGCGATTGCGCAGGGAGCATGGACAAGTTCTTCCAATAAGACTGCGGACAGCACTGATGCTGGGTGGTGGTGGCTGCGGTCGCCCGGCCACTATCAGGACTGTGCCGCGCTCGTGTACTCCGACGGTTCTCTCTTCAGCTTCTTCAGTGTCAACAATGCCTCCGGTTCTGTCCGCCCCGCTTTGTGGGTGAACATTGAAGCGGGAATCTTCTAATCTTCAATTCCAACGGGTATGTGTTTGGGCGGGGGAACAGGGGGCAAAGGAAAAAGCCAATGTTCCCCCGCAACGCACAATACAACATGAGAACAGCCAATTGAAAGGGAGGATATACATGATATTTCCGATTTCTGCATATTCGCTGAAGCCAACACCACAATGCTTGTTATTGGGCAATGGTATCAATCTCTTGTTTAATAAATCATCGTGGGAAGATCTCATCAAGGCTGAGTTGGAAGCGTCTAAATCTATTTACGGATACAGCAATATTAAAAATATGCCTGCCACAATGCAAATTGTAGTTGCAACGAATGATCATGTCGATGAGCGACTGAAGGCGCTTGCGTCTGAACTTCTTAAGGCAAAGAACAATGAGGAAAAGAATGCTTTTTTGAGAAAATTCTTTGATTTACCTATGGATGATATTCTCACTGCAAATTATAGCTTTGAATTAGAAATTGCAGACGGCATGAGACAGTCCAAAGGAGCATATAGCCATTCACTGAAGAAAACGAAAGAGCTGGGTTCGAGTGAAGAAAAGTTTCGCACATATCAGTATCATCAGTTAAAAAACGGGAAAAGAATTTGGCATATACACGGTGATGCTGCAAAGCCAAGTACAATGATGATGGGGCATTATTATTATGCAAAGCAGCTGCGTGAAATTCAAGATTGTGCAGCGCTCACTGTTAGAAGAGTTAAATCCATGAAAGAAGATAGCACTTTTCAAGCAAACAACTGGATTGACATATTTCTGACAAGTGATGTGTATATCTTGGGCTTTGGCATGTATTTGTGCGAATCCGATTTGTGGTATCTGGCTTGCTGCAAGAAGCGGAATTTTCCCGATACGAAAATCTATTTTTATGAGTTTAAATCAAACGACACGCAAAAAATCTACATGATGAAAGCCTACAACATTCAGTGTATAACGGGCACGGATTTAAAAGAAGACAATCAAAAGATGTTCTATAATGCCGCAATGCAAGATATTCGGGATAAAATGGAAAAATCAAAAACCAGCTATTCTGAAGAAAAAGAGGAAGGCTGCACGTCTGCCAATGAAGTAATCGCGCTATCCACATAAGCTGAAATATCATCCGAAAGCAAAGGCTTCGGCGCGCCCCTGCCCATCAGAGATTCCGCGCCGGAGCTTTTTTCGTTGCAATCATCAGCCGCCTTATTTTTGTCACATCCGTGCATAAAAGTCGCCAACCCCCCTGTACCCCCTTGCAAAGCGTGCACCTATGCAGTATAATCAAAGTGGAATGATTTCCTTTCACATGCGTAATTTCCAGCATGAGGAATGAGATAGAGGAGGAACTGCCGTTATGAGTAAATTCGTTATCGCCTGCCCCGTCTGCCACCAGTATGTGCAGGCCAGCACGGGTCTGTTCGCAAGCCGCCGCGTCCGCTGCGCGTGCGGCAATATCATTGATGTCAAAACCGAAAGGTTAGCCAGCCGCAAGTGCCCGTCCTGCGGCAATCAGGTCGTTTTCGACCAAGCCGACGGGGTGGATGCCCGCTGCCCGGTGTGCCAATCGGCGCTGATGGTGGGGGAAGCCGTGTTGTTCCGCTGCCATCGGTGCGGCTGCCAGCTGAACGCGGACAGCACGGTGGACGAGGTGGACTGCCCCGTCTGCGGTGCGGTGAACGACGTACAGGCGGAGGTGAAGAAGGCGCAGGTGCGTGCGGAGGGCATTCCGGCGGTCATCCGCTATGAGGGCGACAATCAGACGATTGTCTGGAAGCACCCGCTGACGGATTTCACCACGGGAACGCAGCTGATTGTGCACGAAAGTCAGGAAGCTGTGTTCTTCCGCAACGGCGAAGCGCTGGATTCCTTTCCGGCGGGACGCTACACGCTGGAAACCGCCACGCTCCCCAAGATGAACAGCATCTACCAGCTGCCGACGCAGGGCACGCCCTTCCGCGCGGAGGTCTACTTCGTCAACCTGACGACGCAGCTGGGCATCAAGTGGGGCACGCCGAGCAAAGTCGGCATGTTTGACCCGGTGACGGGCATCCATGTGGAACTGGGGGCGTCGGGCGCGTTTAACCTGCGGGTCAGCGACGCGCGGCGGCTGCTCATCCGCGTCGTCGGCACGGCAGCGGGGCTGAAGCAGGAGGAAGTCTTTAACCAGAACGGGCTGGGGTACTTCCGCACGCTCATCATGACGCAGGTGAAGGCAAATCTGGCGAAAATCATCAAGAGCAACCACATTTCCGTCCTGGAGCTGGATGAGCATCTCGACACCATCAGCCGCGGTCTGCGCGACGCCATCAACGCGGAACTGGCATCGTACGGGCTGGAAGTGCCGGAATTTTACGTCAGCAACATCGTCACGCCGGACGATGACCCGAATTTCCGCCGCATGAAGCAGCAGCACGCGGATTTGTACCTGAAAACGCGCGACGAGGAAATCCGCAAAGCCGAGGCGGAAGCCGCGTTCGAGCGCAAGGCGGTGGAGGCGCAGACGGAAGCCCGCCTGAAAACCATCACCGCGCAGGGTGATGCCGACGCAGCGCGAATCGCGGGTCAGGCGCAGGCGGACATCTACCGGATGCAGGCGGAAGCCGAGGCGCAGGAGATGCGCATGAAGGGCTACACCTACCAGCATGAGACGAGCCGTCAGGTGGGTCTGGAAGCCATGCGCAACGGCGGCGCAGCGGGCGGCATCAGCGGCATGGCGAGCGACGCGATGCAGTTGGGCGTTGGGCTGGGCGCGGTCGGCAGCGTCATTGGCATGACGAAGGACGCGATTCAGCCGGTGATGCAGAGCGCCTTGACCCCGGAAGCTCCCGCCGTCGAGGGCTGGACGTGCACCTGCGGCAAGGCGGGCATCACGAGCAAATTCTGCCCGGAATGCGGCGCGAAGAAGCCCGAAGCGTGGGACTGCGCGTGCGGGCAGACGGGCATCACGAGCAAATTCTGCCCGAATTGCGGCGCGAAAAAGCCCGAAACGTGGAACTGCGCCTGCGGACAGGCGAACATCAGCAGCAAATTCTGCCCGAACTGCGGCAAGAAGCGGGAGGACTAAGCAATGAAACTGAGCAAGCACGCATGGACAATCTGGGGGATTCTTCTGGTGGTGGCACTTGTGCTGATGGTGCTGATTCCGTTCAGCCGGCCAGCATCGTGGTGGATTGCGGCTATCTGCACCGTGCTGATGTTCCTGCTGGCAGCGTGGACGTTCTATGCCGCGTTCCGCAAGGATGGCTTGGAAAGCAAGATCCTGGGCTGGCCGATTTTCAAGGTGGGCGCGGTGGCGCTGGCGGTACAGGCCGTTCTCGGCTTTGCGCTGATGGGGCTGGCGGCGCTCTGTCCCGCGTGGGTGACGGTGCTGGCGGAGGTGCTGATTTTCGCTGTGACGGGCATCTGCCTGACGGTGAAGGATGCCGCGCGCGTGGTGGTATCGCAGAGCGAAGCGCACATGGCGGACAGCACCGCCGCGTGGAAGGTCATCCGGCAGAAGGCGAACGCGCTGGCCGCATCGGGGGATGCGGACATGAAGCGCCTTGCGGAGGAAATTCGCTTCGCCGACCCGATGCCCACGAGCATCGACGGGGAGATTGCGGCGCAGGTGGATGCGCTGGCGGCGGGGGCGAATCCCGATGCCATCAAGCGCTTGACGGCGGCGCTGGCGCAGCGCAAAGTGATTGCAAAGCAGGAGAAAGCGGGAAAGTAAATCATGATAATCAAGTGCAAAATGTGCGGCGGGGACCTTGCCTTTGAGCCGGGCAGCACCGTCTGCGAATGCGAATATTGCGGCAGCAAGCAGACCATCCCCAGCGTGGACAGTGAGAAGAAAACCAACCTGTTCAACCGCGCGAATCGCCTGCGCATGAACAGCGAGTTCGACAAGGCATCCGGCGTGTATGAGCAGATTGTGGCGGAGTTCCCCGAAGAGGCGGAGGCGTACTGGGGGCTGTGCCTGTGCGCGTACGGCATCGAGTATGTGGACGACCCCGCCACCGGCAGCAAGATTCCCACCTGCCACCGCACCCTGCCGACCTCCATCATGGAGGACAGCAACTTCGAGCAGGCGTGCGACTACGCCGACCCCGTCGCGCGGAAGGTCTACCGCGAGGAAGCGAAAACCATCGACCGCATCCAGAAGGATATTCTGTCGATTGTGCAGAACGAAACGCCCTACGATGTGTTCATCTGCTACAAGGAGACCGCCGAGGACGGCAGCCGCACCGAGGACAGCGTGCTGGCGCAGGATGTTTACGAGGCGCTGACCGCCAAGGGCTTGAAGGTGTTTTTCAGCCGGATTACGCTGGAGGACAAGTTGGGCACGCAGTACGAGCCGTACATCTACGCGGCGCTGTCCTCTGCGAAGGTGATGCTGGCGTTCGGGACGACGTACGAATACTATGATGCGGTTTGGGTGAAGAACGAGTGGAGCCGCTTCCTCGGCATGATGAAGGCGGACAAGCGGAAGGTGCTGATTCCGTGCTTCAAGGGGCTGGATGCGTATGACATGCCCAAGGAATTTCGAGGCTTGCAGGCGCAGGACATGGCGAAGCTGGGCTGGATGCAGGATCTTGTGCGCGGCGTGGAGAAGCTGTGCGGGAAGGGCGAAACGGCGACCACGGTGGTGCAGAAAACCGTTGTGCAGGAAGTGCAGGAGAGCGGCAAAGCGGACAATCTGATGAAGCGCGTGTACCTGTATCTGGAAGATTGGGACTTTGAGAAAGCCAGCGAGTATATTGACAAAGTGCTGGATGTGGATGCGGAATATGCCCCGGCGTATGTGGCGCAGATTTTGGTGGCGCGTGAGCTGACAGAAGAAGCGGATTTGACGACACTGCGCGCGTCGATTGACGATGACCCGACATGGAAGAAAGCGTTGCGATTTGCGAATGAGGAACAGAGGCAGCGGTATTTGGGGTATGCGAAGCAGATTAACAAGAATGAAGCGTATGCCAAGGAACAGGCACGGCTGGCTGAGGAGAAACGGAAGGAACAGGCACGACTGGTGGAGGAAAAACGGAAGGAACAGGAAAAACTTGCAGCAATAGAAGAACAATATGAACAAGCACTTGCAGAAATAAGCAAGGAAGATTATTTTTGGGCGATGGCGATATTAAGCCAATTGAATGGCTATAAGGATGCACAAAGATTAATGCAGCAGTGTCTCGACAAATACAAGGAGTGCCTCGACAAATACAAGGAAAAACTTCGCCAAAAGGAACAGGAACAAAAAGAAAACGCAAAACAGGCTGAAGAGATTCAAATACAAATTAGCCGTCTTAACGCGGAAATCGAGCAACTTCATGGGCTATTTAGCATCAAAAAGAAGCAAAAATTGCAAGAAGAAGTCAAAAAATTGCTTGATGAACAAAAGCAAGTGGCACAGCGGCAATACGATATAGAACAGAATTTGAGTGCAGTAAGAGCGAAGCTGAAAGGCATACAACCGGATGAGGAATCCCAATGTTCAGATGAAGTAATCATGCGAAAGGTGAAAAAACAATGGGAGGTTACGCAGGGCGGAAAGTACATTGTTTTCGGACAATATCCGCAAACAAAGGACGGAAAGGATAACACACCAATTGAATGGATGATTTTGGATCATAATGGGCAAAGAGCACTTGTTGTCAGCAAGTATGGGCTGGATGCACAGCCGTACAACATAACAGGAAATGCCGCGACATGGGAAACCTGCACCCTGCGGACATGGCTGAACGGCACGTTCTACAACAAGGCGTTCAGCAGTGCCGAACAGGCGGCAATTCTGACAACGAACGTGGACAACAGCAAGAGCCAGTGCTATAGCGGATGGAATACGAGCGGCGGCAATAACACGCAGGACAAAGTGTTCCTGCTGAGTTATGCGGAAGCCAACAAGTATTTTGGTGTAACGCATGACACAAGCAGCAACACGAAGTCGCGTGTAGCACCGACGGCGTATGCAATTGCACAGGGAGCATATATAGATTCAGACGATAAGGCTGATGATGACAATGATATAGGGTGGTGGCTGCGGTCGCCCGGCACCTATCAGGAATGTGCCGCGCACGTGAACGCCGACGGTTTTCACTTCAACTACAATGTCGCTAATGCCTCCGGTTCTGTCCGCCCCGCTTTGTGGGTGAATCTTGAATCTACAATCTTCTAATCTTCAATCTTCCTAATATCACAAATCTCATCCAATCAGGAGCGCATCCCCCGCCATTCTCCGTCCCCTCAATTGTATACAACCAACTAAGCCCGCCGACCGCCTGTACAAATCACAGGCAGCCGACGGGCTTGCTTTCTTGCTTTATACTATTTCCGGATTCACCTGCGCCATCTGCTTGTGCCTTTTCATCCGGAAATAGTATTATTTCGCTTGATACACCATTTCCGCCTGCTTCTGCGCAATCAGGCACAGTTCCGCCGCCTTGAAGGCGTGCGCCTGCGTCATCGCGTTTTCCGTGCGGTTCAGGCTGTCCAGAATCAAATCACCGAAGAACGGGTAACCCGTCAAGCCGGTTGCGTTGATGTACTGCTCGCCTTGATCGTTGACAAGGAACACATGGTTGCCGCCGTCGCGCTCCGTACCGACATCCACATACTTGCGGATTTCAATGTACCCCTTCGTGCCGATGATGATGGTGCGCCCGTCGCCCCACGTCCGCAGGCCGTCCGGCGTGAACCAGTCCACGCGGAAGTAGAACGTCGTGCCGTTTGCACCGTTGATGGCGCAGTCGCCGAAGTCATCCAACTCCGGATACTGCGGATGCGCGTAGTTGGCAATGCGGCTGCGGGAGACTGTGCCGTCCTCCTCGCCCGCATAGAACAGGTACTGCTCGATTTGGTGGCTGCCGATATCGCAGAGGATGCCGCCGTACTTCTCCTTTTCAAAGAACCACTGCGGCCGCCCTGCCGCGCCCAGCCGATGCGGCCCGAAGCCCTCCACATGGATGACCTTGCCGATAGCGCCCTGCTCAATCAGGTTGCCCGCCAGCACCGCGCCTTCCACATGCAGCCGTTCGCCGTAATAGACCATGTACTTCTTGCCCGTCTGCGCCACCATCTTCTTGGCGCTGTCCAGCTGCTCCAAGGTGGTGAAGGGCGCTTTGTCGGTGAAGTAGTCCTTGCCCGCCTGCATGGCGCGCAGCCCCAGCGCACAGCGCTCGTTTGTAATCGCCGCGCCGCAGACCATGTTCGTTTCTTTGTCGTTAAGCAGTTCTTCCTCGCTCCGGGCGACTTTCACCTGCGGGTACGCCTTCACGAACGCCTCCACCTTCTTCGGGTCGGGGTCGTAGACGTACTTCAGCGTGCCGCCCGCCTCCAGCAGACCGTTTGTCATGCCGTAGATGTGCCCGTGGTCAAGATGTGCGGCGGAAAAGATAAATTCCCCCGGCTTCACGACGGGCTGCGCCTTGCCTTTGGGCGCATAGTTCATGCCGTCAGATACTTTCATCGTGATGACCTCCCATTATTTCTGCTGATAATCGCTGCCGAGCGTAATCGTGCCGTCAAGCGACGCGGCAGACGTGGTTTTCTCGTAGAAATGCGGCACGGCGCGCATCATGCCTTCCACCGTGTAGAACGGATCGTCCTTTTGCAGCGGCAGCGTGACTGTCTGCTTCGTCGCGCCTGATTTATAGATGGCTGTAATCAGCTCAATCGTCCGGCGGCCATCCTCGCCGCCAATTGCGGGCAGGGTGTCCTTTTCCAGCGCGGAGAGGACGTTTTCCAATTCGCCCGCGTGCCCCTCGTAGGGAAGCTGCGGCTGCGCATCCACAAAATCGCGGATTTTCTGCTCCAATTCGGTATTTTCAATCGGGAAGCCGTTCGGTTTGGAGATGGACGCGTACACGCTGAACGGCGCGGCGACTTTCGCCTTCTCGCATTGGAAGACCAGCTCCTGCTCTTCGCCGTGATGCACGACGGAGGCTGTCAGCTGCGCCAGCGCGCCCGGATATTGTAGCACGGACAGCGACAAATCCTCCACCTCGGCGTTGTCGTGCGCGACGTTCGCCATCACGCTCGTCACGGTCTGCGGAAGTCCCATCATCCAGCACAGCATGTCAATATGGTGGACGGCGTGGTTCAGCGTGCAGCCGCCGCCCTCCTTCTCCCATGTGCCGCGCCACCACAGGTCGTAGTAGCAGTGACCGCGCCACCATGCCGATGTGACGGATGCGCACAGCACTTTGCCCGCAAGTCCGCTGTCCAGCAGTTTCTTCAGGTTGCTGATGGGTTGGCGGAAGCGGTTCTGGGCGATAATCGCGAGTTTCTTGCCGCTTTCATCGCGGGCGCGGAGCATTTCGTCGCACTCTTCCAGCGATGCCGCCATCGGCTTTTCGCAGACGACGTTCTTGCCCGAACGCAGGCTGTTGATGGAAATGCTGGCGTGGACGTACGGCGGCGTGCAGACGTCCACCAAGTCAATATCCTTGCGTGAAAGGATTTTCTGGTGGTCGTCGTAGACCTCCGCTTCGGTCAGGTGATAATCCTCCTTCATTTTCTGCGCCTTTTCCGGCACAATATCCACCAGCGCCACAATCTTGCAGCGCTCCGGGAAGCGCAGGTAGGCTTCCACATGGGCGTGGGAAATGTTGCCCGTACCCACGATGGCAATCCGAATCATGGCATTCGCTCCTTCTTCAATACTCAACGCTGCGTGATGCGTTATCTGCATGATAGCACATTGACATCAGGATTTCTATGCGAATCCTGTTTTCGATTCGGCGGATTTGGCAGATTGTCGTCCTAATCAGACAAAACAGCAATTAGTGTCCGCCGCTGCGCTGCTTGCGGTAGGCGTTCGGAGCCATGCCCGTCATCCGCCGGAAGCTGCGCAGAAAGCCGGAATAATCGCCGAATCCGCTGCGGTCGGCTACTTCACTCAGGCTCATGTCCGTCAGCAGATTCTCCTTCGCCAGCTGCACGCGGCGGTAGAGAATGTATTCGTAGACGCTGCGCCCGGCGTAGCTTGTAAATTCGTGCGAAAGGTACGATACGCTGATGGCGAAGCGGCGCGCAATGTCTTCCAATTTTAGCGGTTCGGTGAAGTGGTCGTTGATGTATTGCAGCACATCGAAAATCACATCGTTGACAACGCTTGGCTGAATAGGAGCGGTTGTTCCCTGCACGGCTTGGCAGACCATGACCATGAAGTCGATGATGCGCCCGTAATTGCGGAACTGCACCATCTCGTCCGGCATGTCCTGCTGCGCGGAGATGTCTATCAGCAGCTGTTTGCACGCCAGCGCATCCACCTGCGGCAGTTCATAGTAGAATTTTCCGGACTGCAGGCGGCTGTCGAAGTAACGCTGGAGGTCAATCTGCCCGAAGCCAAGCTTTCGCAGCGTTTCCGGGCGCAGATACAGGAAGCCGCGCTCGTAGTTCTGCAGCGAACTGCCGCCCACCAGCCCGTGCATCCGAAACGGCGGCATGATAATCAGCTGATTGTTTTGCAGCGGAAACACGCTGCCGTCTACATAGTAGACCTTGCCACCCTGATAGTGGATGTAAAATTCGTAGAAATCGTGGCAATGCAGCCCGCTGATGGTGTGGTGCTCCGTTACGGTATAGCACGCTTCGTACTCCGCGTCTTCGCGTCCCATCGCGTTGTAGCCGTTGATGGTCTCCGTAAATCTCATCGTTTCAGCTCCTTTCTGGGTTCAGGTGCTTTGATTATACAGCAGGATTCACATATTTTCAAGCAGGATTTACATTGATTGTGCAACTTGCGTCGGCTATAATCAAATTAACGATACGGAAACGGAGCGTGACGTTCCCGTAACAGGCTGCCTCGTACAGCGTCTCCCGTGGTTTCCCGTTGGCAGCGCCGGTCAGATGTTGGCTGATGCTGCTGGGAAAAACAGCGGGTTCTTTGCATGGATTCTATTTTGCATCCCGCAAAAGAGAGTTGTTTTTGTATACCTTTACGGAAACCATAATTCGTTAGAAATGGAGGTTTTTGCTTATGACAAATCCCGCGAAAGCCGCTGCCCCGGTGCGTCCGCGCCGCAAGCGCAAGAAACACTGGCTTCAGCGCGACTGGCGGCTGTACCTGATGCTGCTGATTCCAATTGTCTGGTACATTCTGTTCTGCTACAAGCCGATGGCAGGGCTTCAAATTGCTTTCCAGAAGTATAACATGTTCAATCCCGCCAAGAGCAAGTGGATTGGGCTGGACAACTTCAAGTTCGTTTTCGGCATGAGCGACTTTGGCATCGCGCTGAAGAACACACTGATTCTCAACGGGCTGGACTTGCTCTTTGGCTTCCCCGTTCCGATTATTCTCGCCATCCTGCTCAACGAAATGCGCACGCCCAAGCTCAAGAAGTTCTCGCAGACGATGCTGTACCTGCCGCATTTCCTCTCGTGGGTCATCATCGGCGGCATGGTGCTGCAGATTTTTGCGCCGACGTCGGGCGTCATCAACTCCACGCTTCTGCGCTGGGGCTGGATTTCCGAGAACATTCCTTTCCTGACGGATGGCCCGACGTGGACGTTCACCTATGTGCTGGTCGGCGTGTGGCAGTCGATGGGCTGGGGCACGATTCTCTACCTTGCGGCGATTACCGGCCTGGACATGAACCTCTTTGAAGCGGCGCGCATTGACGGCGCGAACAAGCTCCAGCAGATTTGGCATGTCACCTTGCCCGGCATCCGTTCCACCATCGTCGTTCTGCTGATTATGAACATCGGGCGTATGATGTCCATCGGCTTTGACCGCCCGTTTATCATCGGCAATACCAAGGTCAAGGACTACTGCGACGTCATTTCCACCTTCGTTTACCGCGCCGGCATTACCAACAGCCAGTTCGCCCGCGCAACCGCCATTGGTCTGTTCCAGTCCATCGTGGGCTTGGTGCTGATTACGGGCGCAAACACCGTTTCCCGCCTGTTCGACGAACAGAGTATTTGGTAAGAGGGGAGGATTTGTCATGACTGCGATTTCCACACAGGCGCATATTTGCCCTGAGAAGAAGAAGAAACTCGGTGCAGGGCAGATTATCCTCATCATCGTGATGATGCTCTTCGTGCTGATCTGCACGCTGCCGTTCATCAACGTCATTGCCATGTCAATGTCCTCCAAGTCTGCGATTCTGCGCGGCGCAGTGTCGTTCTGGCCGGTGGAATTCAACGTCGATGCCTACAAGCTCATCGTCAGCGACAATTCGATGTGGCACAGCCTGCTCTACACCATCGAACTGACGGTAATCTACACCGTGCTGGCGATGGTAATGACGATTCTGGTGGCGTTTCCGCTGTCCATGCGTCGCCTCAAGGGGCAGCGCGTCATCATGTTCTTCATCGTCTTTACCATGTACTTCTCCGGCGGCACGATTCCGATTTACCTGAACGTGAAGGAATTCGGAATGCTTGACAGCATGTGGTCGCTGATTATTCCGGGGTTGATTTCCACGTTCAACGTCATCATCCTGAAGAATTTCTTTTCTTCCCTGCCGTATGAGCTGGTGGAGGCGGCGTCGATTGACGGTGCGACGGATTTCCAAGTCCTCACCCGCATCTTCCTGCCGCTGAGCTTCTCCTCGCTGGCGACGCTTTCCCTGTTTTACGCAGTCGGCAAATGGAACAGCTTCAACGATGCGCTGTACTACATCACCTCGCGTGAACTGCAGCCCTTGCAGCTCAAGCTGTACAACCTCATCAAGGGCAGCCAGTCGGTGGAAGTCGCCGTCGCGGAGGGCAGCTCGAATGACCTGAGCACCAACGTGTCAGAATCCATTCAGTCCGCAACCATCATTTTCGCGACGCTCCCCATCCTGATTGTGTACCCGTTTGTGCAGCGCTACTTCGTGGCGGGTGTTACGATGGGCGCAGTCAAGGGCTAATACTAAGGCACCACCGCACAATTCAGCGGCGCGTCTGGCGATGCCTTTTCCGCCATCTGCAGCATGCAAATTTCTCGATTTACCTCCAGTAAACCTTCGAAATTTGCATTTGCATCTGACGAAAAATCCATTCGCCAGCCGACCACCTCATTTGTGCGGTGTTACCCTAATTCTCATCTAAACCATGACATTCGCACAGCATCTTTTTCGCCCCGGCTTTGCTTCGTTCCGCTCGCGCGTACCTCCAGTACGCCTCGCTTCACTCAGCTTTGCCGGAACGAAAAATCTGCTATGCTCGATGCCATGTTTTAGAATCGAATTAGTATCATCATCCCACATTCCCATTGGAACGGGCGGCAAAAGCCGTTCAAAATAGAAAGGAGTACCCCTATGAAAAAGTTTCTGGCTCTGGTTTGCACGCTGTGCCTGCTGCTGACGGCGCTTCCGCTGGCAGCAATGGCAGCGGACGATGATTGGGTAACGCTCAACGTCGAAATGTACGACCGCTCCATCGCAGGCTTCAACGTCGAGGACTGCTGGCAGCTGCACTACATTCAGGAGAACTTCGGCAACCCGAACCACATCAAGGTTAACTGGATTCCCGTTTCCCGCTGGGAGGAAGGCACGATTCTTTCCACCCGTCTGGCGGGCGGAACGGCTCCGGACATCTGCATGACCTACGGCACGGATTTGGTGCAGCAGTACATCGACATGGGCGGCATCCTGCCGCTGGATGACCTGCTGGCCGAATACGGTCAGGAACTGAAGGCATTCCTCGGCGACGAGGTGCTGCAGTACGGTCAGTATGACGTGGGCGACGGCAAAGAGCAGTATTACCTGCCCGCGCGCCGCATCATCGTCGCGACGCAGAGCATGTTCATCCGCAAGGACTGGCTGGAAAAGCTGGGCATGGAAGTTCCCACGAACGTGGAAGAGCTGTATGCCTACCTGAAGGCGGCGAAGGAGCAGAAGCTGGGCGGCGAAAAAACCGTGCCGTATTCCTCCGACCTGTACGCGGCTGACCCCTTCTACGGCTGGATTTACCAGATGGATGCCTTCCTTGATTACAGCAAGATTACCGAGGAAGACTGGGTGGCGAACCACAAGTTCCACTACATGCTGCCCGGCGCGAAGGAAGCGCTGCGCTGGATGAACAAGTTCTTCAATGAGGGTCTGGTTTCCGATTACTTCGGCATTGAAAACTCCAAGCAGACCGACAGCGACCGCGTGAACGGCTATGACGGCTTCTGGGTCGGCAACTGGGACGTCGCGTGGCGCATGGAAAAGTCCTACGCGCAGGATTTGGCGAAGAACGTTCCCGGCGCGAGCTGGATTGCCTGCGACCCCTTCAAGCCCGAAAGCGGCACGACCCCGCATGAATCCTACACCGCCGCTGGTCAGGCGATTTTCATCCCCGCTTCTGTGGATGAAAAGGTTGCGGTCGCCGCGATTAAGTACCTGAACTGGATGTGCAAGCCGGAATCGCTGTATGCGCTGCAGAACGGCGAAATGGGCTACAACTACACCACCGTCAACGAGAACAACATCCCGACCGACCTGAAGAACATCAACGACACCGACGACGCGCACAAGATGCACGCGACCGACGGCGCACCGATTTGCAACGGCTTCTTCTATGGCTCTGACGAGCTGAACTACGCTGCGACCGCTATGGGCTTCCCCGGCTACGAGGATGTTGTGGCGGACAGCCTTGTGATTGCCAACGACGGCGCTTACGAACCCGTCAGCTTCACCCGCACCATCCAGTCCCGCATTGACTATGGCACGACCATCATCTCCAAGGAAGCGGAACTGCTGGTTCAGGTTGTGACCTGCAAGCCGGAAGATTTCGACGCAACGTGGGATAAGTACACCAACGAAATCCTTTCCGCCGGCGGTCAGCAGATTATCGACGAGCAGCGTCAGGCATACAAGGATGGCGCATACCGCGGCTTCTATCCGATGGCGCAGAAGTAATAAGCGCACGCAAACTTCACAAAAAGGGGGCTGCGTCTTGGACGCAGTCCTTTTTTTCGGAATAACCCTCCTGATATTTCTGTTTTTCCCTGATTGAAATTGACAAAGAGTCTGCTTGGCTCTATGATGGGAGTGTTTCGGTATGCTTCGACTTGGAATCATCGGTGCGGGCGGCATTGCCAGCCTGCATACCCACAACATCCTGAGCGGCAAATGCCCGGAAGTGCAGCTGACCGCCATGGCAGACCGCAAGGAAAGCCGCCGAGAGTGGATTCGCGCAACCGTGCCGGACGCTGCGGTTTTCTGCGAGGGCAGCGATTTGATTGCGTCCGATGCCTGCGACGCAGTGCTGATTGCAACGCCGCACTATCAGCATCCGACGCTGGCGATTGAGGCGTTCCGCCATGGAAAGCATGTCCTGTGCGAAAAGCCGGTGGGCGTGTACACCTTGCAGGTGCGGGACATGATCGCGGAGGCGGATAAGCATCCCGAACTGACCTTTGGCATGATGTTCAACCAGCGCACGAACTGCGTCTACCGCAAGGCGAAGGCGCTGATTGACAGCGGCGCACTGGGTGAAATCAAGCGCATGATCTGGGTTGTGACGGACTGGTATCGCACGCAAAGCTACTACGATGCCGGGGCGTGGCGCGCAACGTGGGATGGCGAGGGCGGCGGTGTGCTGCTCAATCAATGCCCGCATCAGCTGGATTTGCTGCAATGGCTCTGTGGGCTGCCCGTGCGGGTGCGTGCCGCCTGCCATGAGGGGAAATGGCACGACATCGAGGTGGAGGACGACGTGACCGCTTATCTGGAATTTGCAAACGGCGCAACGGGCACGTTCATTGCATCCACGGGGGACGCGCTGGGCGAAAATCGGCTGGAAATCATCGGAACGCGCGCGCGGATTCGCATCGAGAACGACCAATTGACGCTGGATACGCTCAGCGTGGATGAGCGCGACTGGTGCCCCGTGTGCAAAGAGCCGTTCGGCGTACCGGAGATTCAGCACGAAATCGTGCAGACAGACGGCGAAAATCCGCAGCACGCGGGCGTGTTGAACGCCTTCGCAGCGCACATCCTGCACGGTACGCCGCTTGTTGCCGACGGGCGCGAGGGTATCCGCGGGCTGATGCTGTCCAACGCCATGCACCTTTCTTCGTGGACGAATCAGACCGTTTCGCTGCCTATTGACGAAGAACTGTTCTTGAAGCTGCTGAATGAAAAACGCAGGACATCCCGCCACAAGGACGAAGTGGATGCTGCCATCGACGTTTCCGGCAGCTTTGGAAGCACGAGAAAGTAACCTATTCCAAGGAGGAAATCAGCGTGGAGAAGATTCGCCTCGGTATTATCGGCATTGGCAACATGGGCTCGGAGCACTGCCGGCTCATCCTGTCCGGGCAAACGCCGGAAATTGCGCTGACCTGCGTTGCTGATCCGCGCCAAGACCGCCGTGACTGGGCGCAGCAGACGCTCCCCGCCGGAACGGGCATCTATGCCGACGGCATGTCGCTCATCCGCGCCCATGCGTGCGACGCCGTGCTGATTGCCACGCCGCACGAGCTGCATCCGCCGCTTGCGGAGGCGGCGCTTCGGGCAGGACTGCATGTCCTGAGCGAGAAGCCCGCGGGTGTTTACACGGCGCAGCTGCACCCGGTTATCGCCGCTGCACAGGAGACGGGCAGGACGTATGCGCTCATGTTCAACCAGCGCACGAACTGCGTCTACCGCCGCCTGAAAGCGCTGCTGGATTCCGGCGAGTTAGGCGCGCTGAAGCGTGTGACGTGGGTGGTGACGGACTGGTATCGTTCACAGGCGTATTACGATTCCGGGGCTTGGCGCGCAACGTGGACGGGCGAGGGCGGCGGCGTGCTGCTCAACCAATGCCCGCATCAGCTGGATTTGCTGCAATGGCTCTGCGGACTGCCGACAACGGTGCGCGCGTTCTGCCACGAGGGCAAATGGCACGACATTGAGGTGGAGGACGACGTGACCGCCTATCTGGAATTTCCGGGCGGCGCGACGGGCGTTTTTATCGCCTCTACCGGGGAGCTGCCCGGCACGAATCGGCTGGAAATCGCCTGTGACCGCGGCAAAGTCGTCTGCGAAAACGGTCAGCTGACCTTGTGGCGCTTGCCGCAGAGCGAATCCGCCTATTACCGCCGCAGCGCATCCGCATACCCCCACGCTGAGGTGCAGGTGGAGATTTTGCCGCTGGACGGGGAGAATCCGCAGCACGTCGGTGTGCTGAACGCTTTTGCGGCGCATATCCTGCACGGCGCGCCGCTGGTGGCGGACGGGGCAGAGGGTATCCGCGCACTGATGCTCTCCAACGCCATGCACCTTTCCTCGTGGACAGGCAAGCCCGTGTCCCTGCCGATTGACGAGGGCGAATTTGTGCGGCTTCTGGCGGAAAAACGCCTGCATTCAAGGAAAAAGCAGGTGAAAGAGGTCACGTTCGCGACGGATCACAGCGGGACGGGAAGAGCGGAAGGATGATAGAGGATAGGCAGCACCGCACAACTCGGCAGCGCGTTGGGCGCGAATTTTCTCCGGGCAGGCACATACGCCTGCCCGTTTTTTGCGTCGTTCTTTTTTCGGAATGGCTGTTGAATTGCTTGAAAAAATGGAAATAAAGGTGTATAATGAAAGCAGAATGATGTTCTCCGGTGAACGGCGCGCTGCTTGAAAGAGAAGGTCTGACACCGGGCGATAAAAAAGGAGGAATTATCATGGCTGTGAATTTGAAGAAGGGTCAGAAGGTTGATTTGACGAAGGGCAATCCCGGCTTGAGCAAAATCATGGTCGGCTTGGGCTGGGACGTGAACCGCTACGACGGCGGACATGACTTTGACTTGGATGCCTCTGCATTTCTGCTGGGCGCAAATGGCAAGGTTGCGAACGATTCGAACTTCGTGTTTTACAGCAACCCGGCTGATCCGTCCGGCGCGGTGCGGTACGGCGGCGACAACAGAACCGGCGCTGGGGAGGGCGACGACGAGACGATTTTCGTTGACCTCGCCACGGTTCCGGCGAACGTGGAGAAGATTGACTTCACCGTGACCATCTACGACGCCGCCGAGCGCCGCCAGAACTTCGGGCAGGTCAGCAATGCGTACGTCCGCGTTGTGGATGAATCCACAGGTATGGAGCTGATTCGCTACGATTTGGAGGAGGATTTCTCCATTGAAACGGCGATTGTTGTTGCGGAAATCTACCGCCACAACGGTGAATGGAAGTTCAATGCCATCGGCAGCGGTTTCCAGGGCGGACTCGAAGCCCTCTGCATCAACTTCGGCGTGAATGTATAACGGTGCGGAAATAACCTGACAGAGGAAGAGACGTACCCCGTTTCCTCCTCTTTTTTTCAAAATACAGCGCGTCTGCGGAGGAAAATAGGAGCATGAAGAACAGCAAACGCCTTCGGATTAGTTACAACGCCCCTGCTATCTTGTCCTTTGTCCTGATTTGCTTTGCGGTGCAGCTGCTGAATGTCCTGACAAAAGGGGCAAGCAATCGGGCTGTGTTCAGCGTCTATCGTTCCTCGTTTCTTGATCCGCTGGCGTATCTGCGCTGCGTCTGCCACGTCTTTGGCCACGCAAACTGGAATCACCTGATGGGCAACATGATGTATATCCTGATTCTGGGGCCGATGCTGGAGGAAAAGTACGGCACGTCCAACATGGTGTTCATCATGCTGGTGACGGCGCTGGCGACGGGGCTTGCAAACCTGATTTTCTTCCCGAACATTCGCCTGCTGGGGGCGAGCGGCATCGTGTTCGCGATGATTCTCCTCTCATCCATTACCATCACGGAAGAGCATACGATTCCGCTTTCGTTCATTCTTGTTGCCGCGATTTACATCGGGCAGCAGGTGTATCAAGGGCTTTTCACGGCGGATAACATCTCGCAGATGGCGCATATCGTGGGCGGCATGATCGGCTCGGTGCTGGGATTTGTGATGAACAAGTATAAAATGAGCCGTTATGAACGAGGCAGCCATGGCTAACAGAATCAACGCAAGCAATCTTTCTGATTTGCTCCTGCCCATGCGCCAAAGAGGAAATGCGCCGGGGGTATACTTTGTGCGCCTGTGCCAATGGAGCCCGGAGATTAAGGACTTCCTCTGGCGCTACCACGAAGCGGCGCGCGCAAAGGGCGTTATCATTGAGGGGCAAATCGGCAATCCGGATGAGCGGCAGCTGAGTTACCTGACGGAAATGCTGGGCAGCGCGTTTGAACCGAATCCGGCGTTCATTACCCAAGCGCTGCAAAAGTGGATGCCGCGCATGAGTCAGGCAAATCGCGTTTCGTTTGCCGAAGCAATGTGCGACCAGATGGATGAATTGAAGCGGAAGGGAAAAACGGACAGCATCATCCGGAATATCTACATGAAGGTGATGTGCTGGCTGTACTACAAATTCGAGCGCCTGATGCCCTTCCTGGGCGACGACAATCCGCCCCGCATTCTCTATGAATGCAATGCGGTTACGGCGCATGAGCTGATTCTCCTGCGCATTTTGTCGATGATGGGGACGGACATACTGCTGCTGGAGCCGCAGGGCGACGCAGCGTACTTGAAGCAGGATGCAGCCTCGACATGGTCGCAGCTGCTGAGCGTGCAGGGGATGCCCTTCGCGAAGGATTTCACACTCAAGCAGTTCCGCAAGGAAATGGCAGCGGCAGCGGCGGGAAACATGCGCCCGCCGTCGCAGCCTGCGCCGCGCCCGGTGACATCCGCGCAGCCGATGCGCCAGCCTTCCCCCGCTGTGCCGCGTCCGGCGATAGCGCCGAACCAGCCGATGCGGACACCGCCGCCCGCTGTGCCGCAGCGGCGTGACCCTGAAACATACTTCCCGAAGCCGTCGCGGATGGCGTGCACGAATGCGTGGATGAAGGAAGCATCCTATGAGGAAATCCTGACCCCCATTGCGGACCGCGGCGACGACTTCCGCCTGTTCTACCATGCGTTCATCCGCTTAAAAGGCGTGCCGGATAAGCAGACGTACATCAGCGACCTGTTCCAGTTCTACCAGAAGTTCCGCAGCACGGGGCGCAGAATCGCCATTGTCGACGACGGATTATCCCTGCCCGGCCCGGAGGAAGCGGCGCAAATCCGCCGTCACCCGTACCGCTCGCAGGAGGAGCTGATAATCGACATTGCCGGGAATCTGCCCGCGTGTGCGAATGTGGAGCTGCAGCGGCTGATGCAGCAGGCGTTCGTCCGGACGATGATGGCGGCGGCAAAAGCCGAACCGAACCTGAATCGCCTCCTGATTTCCGCCGTGTATCTGCTTTGTTGGATTCGGCAGTATCAGGCGGCGCTGTTTCAGGGCTACAAGGGCAGCGAAATTCCGTGCTTTGTGCTGATGGGCGGGTGCAGAAATCAGCATGACGCGCTGTTTGTGCAGTACCTTGCCCAGCTCCCCGTGGATATCCTGATTCTCGCGTGCGATTTGAGCCGCCCGTGCACTGTGCAGAGCGACCAGCTGCTGGAATTGACGGGCAAGGACTCCATGCCCGTGCCGAAATTCCCGCGTGACGGCGGCAGCGTGCAGATGCGCACAATGGCCTCGAACGCTGAGCAGGACTTAACGTCGATTCTCTACACCGATTCGGGTATTTACCGCAATCGGCAGTTCTCGCGGGCGGACGCGATTACGCTGCAAACCACCTACGACGAGGTGTTCATCCTCTGGAGTCAAGAACTCAAATACCGCGCGAATTTCAGCACGGTGAATCAAGTGGTCAACATGCCCGTGGTGTATGCAAAGGTTTCCGGCGTGGAGGATGGCAAGGTGGAGGCATACTGGCAGAAAATCAAACTTCTGCTGGGAGATGACACGATGCTGATTCCCTCGCTGCCCTATGTTGTAACCGGCGCAGCCAACCAGTTTCAGCCGCTGGCGGTGAAAACGCTGCGAAACGGCAGGCTGAAGCGCGAGGAAATCAAGGCAGACCGCCAATATCCGTTCGCTCTGCTGCGCGAAGAACTGCAGGAGCATATGTTTGACAAGGTTCAGCTGATGCTGGATGAGCGGATGATCAAAGGCACGTTCACCAACGGCACGGAATACACGGTGCTGGCGACGGTGCTGAACATGAACCGCGATATCGTCCGGCGGCTGCAAAGTTTCGATTTTACGAAGAAGAATCCCAAGATGGTCGTGCTGTGTACGGGCGAACAGCCGTGTTCGCTGGAGGATGCAATCCTGATGACATTCCTGAATCTGGTGGGCTTTGACATTGCGCTCTTTGTCCCGACCGGGTATCAGACGATTGAGCGCTACCTCAATGGGAATTATCCGGTGGAGCACCAAATCGGCGAATACGTCTACGATTTGCAAGTGCCGGATTTTAACGCACTGACCCCAGTCAAACGTTCGTGGCTTGAAAACATACTGAAAAGAGGTAACTGACAATGGCAATGAATTTCAACCGTCCCGCAGGCGCACCGACCACGGCCGTCGCCGCCAAGCCGGAAACGGCGCTGATGGAAGTGCAGCCCTATGACATCATTGCGGATCAGCAGGCGACGCAGAAGCAGCTTGCGCATTCGCCTGAAATCGAGTCGCTGACCGCCGGCATCGACGTCAACGACTTGAACACGATTGTTACCTTCGGCAGCCACTCGGCGGAAGAAATCTCCAAGGCATCGGATGTTGTCCTGCGCAGCATGAACATGAGCCAGCTGGATGAATCCAGCAAGATGCTCAATTCGCTGGCGAAAATCATGGATCAGTTTGATATCAACGAGATTCGTGACAACCCGTCGCTGTTTGGCAAGCTGTTCGGCAACCTGCGCAAGCAGCTGGACAAGATTCTGGCGAAGTACAACACGATGGGCAACGAGGTGGACAAAATCTACGTCCAGCTGAAGCAGTATGAAGGGGAAATCAAGCAGTCGAATCAAAAGCTGGAGACGATGTTCCAAGCCAACGTGGGCTACTTCCATGAGCTGGAGAAGTACATTGTCGCGGGCGATCAGGGCTGTCAGGAAATTCAGAACTACATGACCCAGCTTCAGCAGCAGATGGAAGCAACGGGCGACCAGTCCATCACGTTTGAACTGCAGTCGCTTCAGCAGGCGCTGGCGATGCTGGAGCAGCGCACGCAGGACCTGCGCACGGCGGAGAGCGTCGCTTTGCAGTCCATCCCCATGATTAAGACGATTCAGTTCAGCAACATGAACCTTGTCCGCAAGATTAACTCGGCGTTTATCGTCACGCTGCCTGTCTTTAAGCAGGCGCTTGCGCAGGCGATTATGCTCAAGCGGCAGAAGATTCAGGCGGATGCTATTTCCGCACTGGATGAACGGACGAACGAAATGCTGCTGAAGAACGCCCGCAACACGGTGGAGCAGGCGAAAATCACCACGCGCCTTGCCTCTGGCAGTTCTATCAAGGCGGATACGCTGGAAACCACTTGGCGCACCATTATGACGGGGCTGGACGAAACGAAGAAGATTCAGGAGAGCGCCCGCGCGCAGCGTGCGCAGGATCAGGCGAAACTGGAAGCCATCAAGAAGGACTTCATGTCCCGCTATAACATGCCCAACAGGTAAGGGATAAAGGCACTACCGCACAATTCGTTGGCAGCGCTGGCGATGCCTTTTCTGCCATCTGCTTCTTGCAGAAATCTCGATTTACCTCCAGTAAACCTTCGATTTCTGCAATCGCATCTGACAAAAAATGCATTCGCCATCGCACCAACTCATTTGTGCGGTATTGCCTAAAGCAAATGAGAAAACTATTTGCGCTTATCCTGATTCTGGGTGTGCTGGCGTGTGCGCTGGGCTTCTATGCCGCTGATACGTTTGAAACCAGCGACTACTACCGCGTGCTGAACCCCATTTTCCGCACTGCCGTGGGTCAAGACATTGACCCTGACACGGTGAAGGACGCGATGGCGATTCATGTGGATGGCAACCTGCCCGGTGTCGGTGAATTTAACTTCTCGCTGAATGCCCTGATTGATGGCGGCGTTGATTTGCCGGGATTAGGGCATGTCTCGCTGTCCGATTTGCTGGGGAAGGAGCTGAACTTCGGCCAGCGCCTGCAGGCAAAAGCGGTGATTGCCGGATACGGCTGGAGCCACGAACTCAAGCTGTACGGCGGCATTGCGGCAGGCGTGATGGCGTTCCTGCTGATTGGAACGCACCGCCCGAAGCGCTGAAGGTAATCCGGCTATATATTAAAACCCCATACAGGGTGCGCAAATGCCCTGTATGGGGTTTCAATTGTCATGAAATGATTTGGAATCTTGAGGGAAAGAGCAGCTTGGGGGCGCGTCTGCGGACGCGCAAAGTTACTGGCAGGGAC
>OLQU01000448.1_pt1 | contig 35400 bp, 25 predicted proteins | sample 1672271 | NCBI WGS metagenome assembly OLQU01 (sample SAMEA3136666, study PRJEB25190) | human gut metagenome | biome: human gut; feature: human-associated habitat; material: faeces | place: Austria | collected 2013 | reverse complement strand
ATGCGGAAATATATCCACGGTCAAACTGCATACCTTCTACAAGGTCAAGCTCTGTGTGCATGGTCTTGGACTCTTCTACAGTAATAACACCGTCGTTGGAAACTTTCTCCATTGCATTTGCAACAAGCTCTCCGACTTCTTTATCTCCGGCGGAAATAGATGCAACGTTTGCGATCTGTTTCTTTCCGCTTACTTTCTGGCTCATGTTCTTAATTGCTTCTACAGCAGCATCTGTAGCTTTCTTCATACCGCGTCTCATAACGATCGGGTTAGCACCTGCTGCCAGATTCTTCATTCCTTCATGAACCATTGCCTGGGCAAGTACAGTAGCAGTTGTAGTACCATCACCAGCTACATCGTTTGTCTTGGATGCAACTTCCTTGATCAGCTGAGCTCCCATGTTCTCGAAAGCATCCTCAAGCTCGATCTCTTTTGCGATTGTAACACCATCGTTTGTGATAAGCGGAGCACCGAACTGTTTATCAAGTACTACGTTTCTTCCTTTCGGTCCAAGTGTTACTCTTACGGTATCAGCAAGTTTATTTACACCAGCCTCTAATGCTGTTCTGGCTTCTGCGCCATATTTAATCTCTTTTGCCATAATGAATCATCCTCCTGATTTCAAGTTATTTATAAGGTTATGTCTTATTTCACAATTGCAAGAATATCGCTCTGTTTTACGATGATATACTCTTCACCGTCAAGCTTAACCTCTGTTCCTGAATATTTGGAATAGATAACCTTGTCGCCTACAGTAACTTCCATTTTCACTTCTTTGCCGTCAACAACTCCGCCAGGTCCTACTGCGATTACTTCTGCCTGCTGTGGTTTCTCCTGTGCCTGTCCTGGAAGAACGATACCGGATTTTGTTGTCTCTTCTGCTTCTAACTGTTTTAATACAACTCTGTCGCCTAATGGAACTAATTTCATGATCTATGTCCTCCTTTAGAATTGCTTTTCTTTTCCTTGCTAGCACTCATTATTGCCGAGTGCTAATCACTGTCCATTATATTATTGAATTATCGTTATTTGTGCAACTCTTTTCATAGTTGCATTTTTAAGTATATTCTGTTTTATTCTCTTTTATACTCTTTTTTTCTCTTGTTTTCTCACTTTAAAAATTTTCTGATTTTTTTGTTTCGCCGCTTTTGAAGCCTGACCGTTAAAACTTTTTGGTGTAATAGTGAATTCCAATGAAATTTCCTGTTACACACAAAAAAAGAACTGCCCTCCAGAGCGTGTTTGAAAAATCATTCCCGCAATCTGCATTTCATAATTTGCAGAAAGCCTTTTTCAAACACGTTCGAAAGAAAACAGTTCTTCTGTACACTTGTTTATTATTTATTGAATTCACTCAGGCCTTTTTATTTCTCTGGGCCTTAATCTCTTCTAATTCATCAAAGATCACTTCATTGAGAACCTTGATATAGGTTCCCTTCATACCGGATGACCGGGACTCAATAACGCCCGCGCTCTCGAACTTGCGGAGTGCATTTACGATTACTGATCTGGTAATACCTACTCTGTCTGCAATCTTGCTGGCAACAAGAATTCCCTCATCTCCGTCAAGCTCATCAAAAATATGGATGATAGCTTCCAGTTCAGAGAAAGAAAGTGTGTTAAAAGCAGATTTCACAACCTGTTTCTTTCGGTCTTCCTCAGCATTCTCTTCATGTACAGCCCGCATCATCTCAAGACCTACAACTGTAGTGCCGTATTCACTGACAATAATATCCTCAATATCATATGGACGATCCTTGCGGTACATAAACACCGTTCCAAGACGTTCTCCTGCAATATCAATAGGATTGATGATTCCCTGATAGCTGCTGGAAACATGCTCAAAGCCAAGTGTCTGGAGATTCACGTTCTCTTTGGTGGATAATACTCCTAAAAAGCGCTCATTCAGCAGAGGGTCAACATGACCGCCCACCTCATCAGCTATCAGTTCCCGGATTTCCTCAACTCCCGGGCAAAAACTTACACCAAGCACCTTGCCTTTCTTGCTGAGAACCAGGATATTAGAACTTAAAGTATCCATCAGAACCTGGCAGATATCATTAAAAACCACCTTGCTGGAACTGCTGTTATGGAGAAGTTTATTGATTTTTCTTGTTTTATCAAGTAACTGAACGCTCATTTTGTCCTCCCTTCGCTTTTGTTACATGAGAGCCTGTTAAAAAAATCATTCCCGCAATCTGTACGCTCCACTTTGCAGAAAGCCTTTTCAGACATGCTCTGGCTTTAACTGTTATTCTAATACTACACGTTTTTCAAACTATTTACAAGCTATTTTTTACTATTTTTCAATTTTGTTTAGCTTTTCTGAAAATATCACGTTTTTGAAACTATTCATCAAACAATGGAAGTAATAGAGCTTTTATTTAAAAAATCCCCTGCAAAACATAATACAGCTGCCTTGCAGGGGATTTTCCCCGGAAATTCCTTAATTTGTTACTGCTCGCACCCTTCACAGCAACCTTAATTTTCTTTTTCATCCTTCGGCCTGGCTTCTACATAGCCACAGGTCTCCTGGCTGCACACCAGTTTATTTCCTTTTTCCACCATGTAGCTTCCGCACACCGGACATTTCTTATCCGACGGCTTCTGCCATGACATAAAGTCACATTCCGGATTATCTTCACAGCCGTAATACTTACGGCCTTTCTTCGTCTTCTTAAGCACCACTTCCTTACCACACTTCGGGCAGGCTACACCAATCTTTTCATAATAAGGCTTGGTATTGCGGCATTCCGGAAATCCCGGGCATGCAAGGAAACGTCCGTGAGGACCATATTTAATCACCATATGACGACCACAGTTATCACAGATCACATCGGTCTCTTCATCATGGATGTCTACTTTCTCCAGCTCTTCCTGGGCAGCATCCACATCATGTTTCAAATCCGGATAGAAGTTCCGGACTACTGTCTTCCACTGTACAGTACCATTCTCCACACAGTCCAGAAGTCCCTCCATGGTAGCCGTGAAATTCACGTCCACAATGCTTGGGAACGCCTGCTTCATAATACTGTTTACCACCTCGCCCAGCTCTGTCACATAAAGGTTACGCTGCTCCTTGGAAACATAGCGGCGGCTGATAATGGTGGTGATGGTCGGCGCATAAGTACTCGGACGGCCGATTCCAAGCTCCTCCATGGTCTTTACCAGGGAAGCCTCTGTATAATGTGCCGGCGGCTGGGTAAAATGCTGTTCCGGCTTTAACTCTTTCAGTTTCAGCTTCATGCCTTTACTCAGGCTTTGGCTTAACACATTTCCCTTCTTCATATCCTCTTCCTGCATATATACCGAAAGGAAGCCGTCAAATGCCACCTTGGAAGCGGACACAGTGAACGTATAGTCTCCACCAGCCACTTTTACAGAGGTAGTCTCATACTTTGCAGGAGCCATACGGCTGGCCGCAAAACGCTTCCAGATCAGCTGATACAAACGGAACTGATCTCGTGTAAGGGATTCTTTTATCTGTACAGGTGTACGGCTGATATCAGTTGGGCGGATAGCCTCATGAGCATCCTGGATCTTCTGTCCCTTCTTCACTGTCTTGGCTGTTTCTGACACATATTCTTCTCCATACTGGCTGCTGATGTAGCTTCTTGCTGCCGCATCTGCCTCGTCAGAAATACGTACAGAATCAGTACGAAGGTATGTGATCACACCTACAGTACCGTTGCCCTTGATATCAACCCCCTCATAAAGCTGCTGTGCCAGACGCATAGTCTTCTGGGTAGAAAAATTCAGTGTTTTGGATGCCTCCTGCTGCAGGGTACTGGTAGTAAAAGGAAGCGGAGCATTCTTGATTCTCTCGCCTTTTTTCACCTCAGAGATCTCAAATTCTTCGTTCTCAAGAACCTTAAGAATCTCATCCATCTCAGCTTTATTGTGGATATCCATCTTCTTGTCTGTTCCGTAGAATTTAGCCTCCAGAGGCTTTTTCTCGCCATCCACAAGGAATTCACCATTCAGGCTCCAGTATTCTTCCGGGATAAAAGAATTAATCTCCTCCTCCCTGTCACAGATGATGCGAAGTGCAACAGACTGCACACGGCCAGCACTTAAGCCTCTCTTTACTTTCGCCCAGAGAAGCGGACTGATGGTATAACCTACCATACGGTCCAGCATTCTTCTCGCCTGCTGTGCATCTACAAGATTCATATTCAGACCTCGTGCATGCTTCAGGGAATCCTTTACAGCAGTCTTTGTGATCTCGTTGAAAGTGATTCGGTGCATTTTATCCGGATCTTCTTTCAGAGCCTGCATCAAGTGCCAGGAAATTGCTTCTCCTTCACGGTCAGGGTCAGTGGCAAGATAAATCTTATCAGCTTTTTTGGCTGCCTTGCGAAGTTTGGCAAGCAATTCCCCCTTACCACGGATGGTTATATATTTCGGCTCGAAATCATTCTCCACATCTATTCCAAACTGACTCTTGGGAAAATCACGGACATGTCCATTAGATGCCTCTACCTCATAATTTGCCCCAAGAAATTTCTTTATTGTCTTTACTTTTGCAGGTGACTCAACTATCACCAGATATTTAGCCATACTACCTCTCCTACTTTGTATTCAGTCTACATACACTACAAATTATCCCCCTGATATTCTGTAGTATTGTCTGCCTGTCTCTCCCACAAGCCCCATTAGCTGAAGTTCTGTCAGAAGAGCACAGACTTTTGATGCTGAAAAACCGGTTTTCCGTATTAAATTATCCAGATTTTCAGGTCGTAAATCGAGACCACTATACACCAAATCCAAATCCGGCGCAAGCCCCAACTTCTTTTTTTCCACATTTTGAGGTCTGTTTTTTGCCTCGATTCCCCATTCCATAAGCATGATTTCCGGGCTGTAAGCGATTCCTGCACCATCGAAGATCAGTTTGTTGCAGCCTCTGCTCAGTTCCTCTGTCACAGCTCCCGGAAGGGCATAAACACTGTGTCCATGTTCCAGGGCAAAGTTTGCAGTGATCAGGGAACCGCTCTGTTCCTTGGCTTCTACCACAAGAACAGCATCGGAAAGTCCGCTGATGATCCGGTTTCTTGCCGGAAAAGCCCAGTTCACAGGCGGAGAGCCCGGGGGAAGCTCGCTGATGATCCCACCGCCTTTTTCCAGAATCCGCTGATAAAGCCATCTGTTGGAATTGGGATAACACACGTCCACTCCGCTTCCCAGCACTGCAAAAGTAGGAGTGTCCGTATCCAGTGCACCTTTATGCCCCTCTGCATCAATCCCTCTTGCCATTCCACTGATGATCTGCACACCGTAGCTTGCCATGGTTCTTGCATATTTAAATGCCTGACATCTGCCATAAGGACTGCACATGCGAGCACCTACCACTGCTGCAGCAGGCTTCTTCGGATCTGGCAGGTTTCCGATGTAGTACAGTTTTTTGGGCATTCCGGAAAGTTTTCTCAAACGATCTGGAAAATTGGAATCCTCTATAGTTAAACATTTGATTTTCTGCATTGCTTCCATACTAAAATACCTCCCTGCGTGCGGTTTTATGAATAAATTCATTCAGCTTCTGTACTTCTTATCAAATGCTTTGTAAGTAAGGGCTTCTGCAACATGTCTTGTGTGTATCAGTTCCTCCCCTTCCATATCCGCAATGGTGCGTGAAACCTTCAGAATCCGGTGATAGGATCTTGCACTAAGTTCCATAAGCTCAAAAGCATTTTTTGCCACCTGAAGAGCATTTTCTGTCAGCACACAGTATTTCCGGATCTGCTTCCCGGACAGTTCACCGTTAAAACAGATTTTCTCATTCTGGTAGCGTTTCTGCTGTATTCTTCTGGCTTTTTCCACTCTTTTCCGGATAAGGGCAGAACTTTCTCCTGACTCTTCTCCTGAGATCTGGGAAAAATTAACAGGCGGCACATCTGCACATAGATCGATCCGCTCCAGAAGGGGCTGGCTCAGCTTATGAAGATAATGACTCACCTCGCCAGGTGTGCACCTGCATTTATTCATATCCGGATAATAGCCGCAGGGACAGGGGTTCATGGCTGCTACCAGAATAAATCCCGCCGGAAACACGTACGTTCCACTTGCCCTTGACAGCTGGATCTGCTTGTCCTCCAGGGGCTGTCGCAGCACTTCCAGGCTGCCTCTTGCAAATTCCGGCATTTCATCCAGAAACAGAACGCCTCTGTGAGCCAGGGTCACTTCACCGGGACCCGGGATCCTTCCGCCTCCAGCCAGAGCTGCAGACGAACTGGTATGATGCGGACTTCGAAAGGGTCTTGCCTTAATTAATGGTCTCTTTGAACTTAAAAGTCCGGCAATGCTGTAGATTTTTGTAAGCTCCAGACTTTCTTCAAAAGTAAGAGAGGGCATGATCGTAGGTATTCTTTTGGCAAGCATGGTCTTCCCAGTGCCCGGAGGGCCGATAAACAGGATGTTGTGAAATCCGCTGACTGCAATCTCAGCAGCTCTTCTGGCACTCTCCTGACCACAGATTTCCCCGAAATCCACCAGACTCTCTTCTACCTGGTTCTCTTCTGAATTTACCTCTGAAAACTGATTTTCTTTTCCAAATGCATCCGGATCTGAGACAAGCTTCAAAACTTCTTTTATATTTTGAACTCCGACCACTTTCATATCCTTCACCAGAGCTCCTTCTGCCAGGTTTTCAAACGGAATGATACAGTACCGGCATCCCAGTTCCCTTGCCCGGATCACTCTTGGCAGCACTCCGGATACACTTCTTACCTCCCCATTCAGACTGAGTTCGCCAACCACCATTACATTCCGAAGAAGCTGTGGTTCTATAAATCCCGATGCTGCCAGCACCGCTGCTGCCACAGGCAGGTCAAAACCGGCCCCCTCTTTTCGCAGATCAGCAGGTGCCAGATTCACAGTCACCTTCTTAGGCGGCAGACTGATCCCATTATTTTTTAACGCTGTGCGCACTCTGTCCTGTGCTTCTTTCACCTGGGTGCTGGGAAATCCAACCATGGTAAAACAAGGCAGACCGCTGCTTACATCAGCTTCCACCTGAACCGGGCAGACTTCCATTCCTGAAATCGCCGCTGATAAAACACTTGCAAACAATCTTATCCCTTTCTGCAGATACAGTCCTTCCCCATATTCGAACCTGCTCTGCCATTTCAATGTGTCTCTGGAATAAAAAAGAATAAAAGTAAAAAAGATATGATTAAAAGATATACAAAATTCATTATAGCCCATTTTGCTCTGAATTGCAATAGTGCATTTCGTTCTGATTTATACTTTCTGAAAGGATTCGGGGACAGACGGTTTTCGTTGTTCGTTACATTTGGTCCCTGCAGACTCTACAGAAGAAAAAGAGGTGAACCTATGAAATTTCAGAGAATTCAAGACCTTCGGACAGACTCTGATCTGTCCCAGAAGCAGATCAGTGATATCCTTCACATCAGCCAGCGTTCCTACTCCCACTACGAAACTGGCTCCAGGAACATTCCAATCGAAATGCTGATCCGCCTTGCAAATTATTATGAAACCAGCATTGACTATCTGGTTGGCCGTACTGATAATAAAAAAATGCCGTAATTGCAAAGGTACTGAACAGGTACAAAATGAGGGGGATGCGATTTCCCCCTCATTTTGTATACCATAAATAAAGTTATTACCATTCACTCGTAACATTCCGTAAAGTATTTTTCATATATCCGTTACTTTCCTTCACTTCGAAGCTTTCCTTCCGTATCTGCAATTTTCTGAATATTTGCGACTTCATATTCATTAAATACAGAAGTATCTGCATCAAAGGTCTCCGGCTCCACAGTTCCCTTATACCAGGATTTACTGTTAAAATAATCCGCAATTCTCTGTGTCACAAATTTCCTGCCATGTCGGGCATAAATCTCATTTTTCGCCAGTTCCAGCTGGTCAGATGAATAGCCTGACAAATCCTCATCTGTAAGGTATCGGCTGTTGCTGTCCGGGAATATATAATCCCTGGAAGAGAGATCCGTTTTATCTGTATTATCAGCCGGAGTCACTGAAGGTGCCTGTGTCACAGAAGCGGCTTTCTCCCTTGTAAGGACCCCATCTACCTTTGGTGTCACCCCGGCACCCTCTGCAGGGGAAGCTGTATTAAGGCGCAGATAAAGTTTGCCCTGATCAAAGGTCATATTTCCACGCACCTGATTTCCCCAGGAATCTGTAAAGGAAAGCTTTGCTGCATTTCCAGCCACTTTTGCAGTGTCCGAAGCTTCCGAAACCTTAGTGCCGGCATTGTCACCAGCCTGAGAAAAAGTAAAAGTAACAGACTTCAGGGTAAGGTCGTCTATAGACAGTGTCACCAGTCCATCCTTGCTGTACCAGGTTCCCATATAATCACTAGCCATGAACGCCGGTGCCCTGGTAATCACTGGAGTCGGTGTCACTGTGGCTGTAGGCTCCGGTGTGGGCGTAGCTGTAGCCGCTGGAGTCGGTGTCACTGTGGGCACCCTTTCCAGAGCCTCAATGGCAGCCTTCTTCTGCTGCTCCTTCTGAATCTTTTTCTTATGTTCGGCAAACAGAAGCCCCGCTGCTCCAATCATGATAAATATGGCAATCAAGGCAAACAGCGTTGCTTTTAGTACATCTTTGTTGTGCTTTTTCACAGGCAGTCACCTCCTGTTTATTCCTGTCCGTTCCAGCAATAAGTGCAAAGCTTGCACGGTTCAATATCAATTGACTTCTTCAGATCATCCAGACGATGATATTTCAGGGATGTAAAATTCAGTTCCTTGCGGATTTCTTCCAGCATTTCTTTGTAGTTTGTAGAATCCGGATTTGCATAATCCTGCAAAATCCTGTCTGATACATTGTCCCCTTCACGTTTCGCAATGATCCTTCTTGTGATCAGATCCATCTCTGACTTAGAGCGTGAGAAATTCAGGTACTTACATCCATATAAAAGCGGCGGGCAGGCAGGTCTGATATGAACCTCCTTAGCACCATTGTTATAGAGGAATTCTGTTGTCTCACGAAGCTGGGTACCTCTTACGATAGAGTCGTCGATCATAAGGAGGCTTTTATCTTTGATCAGTTTATGTACTGGGATCAGCTTCATTCTGGCGATAAGATTTCGCTGGCTCTGCTGGGTCGGCATAAAAGATCTTGGCCATGTGGGCGTATATTTAATAAACGGACGGGCAAACGGCACACCAGAGCGGTTAGCATAGCCGATGGCATGTGCAATACCGGAATCCGGTACTCCTGCAACCAGATCCGGATTCACTTCTCCGGCATCTCTTCCTGCCAGAATATCGCCGCATTTGTAACGCATTTCCTCTACATTTACCCCCTCATAAGTGGAGGTTGGATATCCATAATATACCCAGAGGAAAGAACAGATTCGCATCTTGTCTCCTGGCTTCTGCAGAACCTGGGCTCCCTCCGGGGTAATAAAATCAATCTCTCCAGGTCCCAGCTCTTTCAGGTCTTCATAGCCAAGATTAATGTAGGCATGACTTTCAAAAGAAGCACAGCATGCATCTTCCTTCTTGCCGATTACAAGAGGAGTTCTTCCATAACGGTCGCGTGCTGCGTAAATGCCCTCCCCTGTCATAAGAAGAAGGGTCATAGAGCCCTCGATCATCTCCTGTGCATAGCGGATTCCCTCAACAATACTATCCTTCTGATTGATCAGCGCTGCAGTCACCTCTGTAGGATTCACACTGCCACCGCTCATCTCCAGAAAATGGGTATGCCCGTCTTTGAAGCATTTCTCTACCAAAGCTTCTATATTATTGATCTTGCCTACTGTTGTAATTGCAAAATTTCCCAGATGGGAACGCACCAGAAGAGGCTGCGGTTCATTGTCAGAAATACAGCCTATTCCAAGATTGCCTTCCATCTCTGCCACATCTTTGTCAAATTTGGTACGGAACGGTGAGTTCTCAATATTATGGATCACGCGGTTAAATCCACTGCTCCTGCTATAAACGGTCATTCCGCCCCTTCTTGTACCCAGATGGGAGTGATAATCAATTCCAAAAAAAAGATCCATTACACAATCAGACTTTGACGCAACACCAAAAATTCCACCCATTTTTCCTTAGTCTCCTTATTTTTTCTCCTTTATAACGCCTTTTCTGTAGGCATCCAAAAGCTGTTTCAGCTCCTGAATTCGTTCTTTCAGTGCCTTACCGTTATCCGTATCTCCCACAAGGGCACGCCTTGGATTATAGCGGACAGCCACACGGTTGGACACAATGTCCCTCTCTGTTTCCACTGCATCTTCCGCCGAAGTAAAAGGCTCATGGGCAGTCAGGCTCAGACCATAGGAACTGTAAACAAGAGTATATCCGGCAATACCGGTCACATTCCGGTATGCCTCACAAAAACCACCGTCAATTACGATCACCTTGCCATCACATTTCACCGGATTCTCTCCCTCCAGCTGATGAACAGGCACGTGACCATTGATAATATGCCCCTCATCCGGATCCAGCCCGAATTCTTCCAGCATACGATTTACTACCTCTTCTTTTTCCCAGAGGTGATAGTAGGCATTCTTTTTCTCTTTGTGTGTCTCTTTATCTGCGATAAAATAGCGCTCGAAGGTGGTCATTTTATCTTTTCCATAAAGGGGAGAATTAGGCCCGGCCCAGATATACCACAGAATATCCTGGCTTGCTTTCTTCTCCTTCTCATCTACGGTAAAAAAAGCTTTTCTTACGTAGGCTTCCAGTTTATCATAAAGTGCCTTGCCTTTACAAGTCTCACCGTAAATCTCAACTTCTTTCAGAGTTCCATCCTCGTTCAGCGGAATACTTCCATGGAAAAGAAGGTTCCCGTTATAGGTCTTATAAAGGCCGCCTTTATCCAGAAGCAGCTGCATGTGGTTCTGAAGCTTCTCGCAGTTTCGAAATGCTGAGCTCAGGCGCTCCACTACTTCTTTTTCCCCATCTGTCAGCTCATAGGGATGTTCCCAGTCAATGGTTGGAAAATGGGTGTCCAGAAGATTATGCACACTTCCATCCGGTAGCTGCACAGTGCCCTTCTCCGGATCAATCCCCTCCAGAACGCATCGATTCTCCATATGAAAATCCGGATGTTCTTTCGCCAGTACCCCTTCCAGCTTAAACTGGATAATGGAAATGGCTTTGTGCATTTTCCTGCTCAGCTCTTTCTCAAGAGCATTGTAATTGGAAGGATTGCCATGTACTTCAAATACCTGGCAGGGATCATCCCCGTAAACCTCCATGGCAAAAGCAGCAAGAGGCATCATATTGATTCCATAACCATCCTCCAGAATATCCAGATTGCCGTAACGGATACTGTTACGGATCACTGTGGCCATACAGGCAGCCTGTCCTACAGCGGCGCCCATCCATACCACATCATGGTTTCCCCACTGAATATCCAGAGAATGATAATCCATCAGTCTGTCCATAATAAAATGAGGACCGGGACCTCTGTCATATATATCGCCAAGCACATGAAGGTGGTCTACAACCAGTCTCTGGATCAGTTCAGCAAGAGCGATAATGAAGTTCTCTGCCCTGCCGATATCTATAATGGTATCCACAATGGAATCGTAATAAGCCTCTTTATCCAGAACTTCTGCTTTCTCCGTGATCAGCTCTTCGATCACATATGCATAATCCGAAGGCAATGCCTTACGAACCTTGGATCTGGTATATTTGGAGGCAGTTGTCTTGCACACCTCAATGAGACGGTACAGGGTGATCTTGTACCAGTTCTGCATATCAGACTCTTTTTTCTTCACATAGGCAATTTTTTCTTTCGGGTAATACACAAGAGTTGCCAGGGAACGCTTATCACTGTTGCTTAAGGTATGTCCAAATACATCATCTATCTTCTTTCGCACAGCTCCCGAACCGTTTCGAAGCACATGGGAAAAAGCTTCGTACTCTCCGTGGATATCGGAAAGAAAATGCTCGGTGCCTTTTGGAAGATTGAGAATGGACTGAAGGTTGATGATCTCTGTAGAAGCCTTCCCGATGGTGGGGTAGAGCTCCGCCAGACGTTGTAGGTAGCGCAGTTCTTCTGTTTTCATGGAACCTCCTAAATTCATATTACTCTTATTTAACCAGCGTTAGAAATCAAACAATGAAATCTGATTGGATTGTGGAATATCTCCAAATAATCCAAGTTTATCCATCAGATCAATTACGGTCTTGCTGACCTTGGTCCTGTCACGGAAATCATCCTTGGAAAGAAATCTTCCCTGTACAGCAGCATCCACTACAGCATCTGCCGCCTTATCTCCAAGACCTTCTATAGAATCAATGGACGGCATCAGTTTTCCTTCTATGATCTGGAAACGATGTGCCTTCGCCCGGTAAATATCAATGGGCATAAAATCATAACCTCTTGCATACATTTCCTGGACAATACGCATATCTTTCAGGGTATCCTGCTCTTTTTTGGATGCAGCGTCCCCTTTCTTGCGTATCTCTGCCATATAAAACTCCAGCTTTTCTTTTCCCATACACATCAGTTCATAGGAAAAAGCTGTGGCACGGATACTGAAATATGCACCGTAATAAGCCAGCGGCTGGAATACCTTGAACCAGGCGATTCTGTATGCCATCATAACGTAAGCTGCCGCATGGGCTTTCGGGAACATGTATTTGATTTTTTTGCAGGACCAGATGTACCAGTCCGGAACGCCGTGTTCTTTCATAGTGGTGATCCACTCATCCCGGAGACCTTTTCCTTTACGGACGCTCTCCATAATAGTAAAGGCAAGACCACTTTCCACACCCTGACCGATCAGGTAGATCATAATATCATCTCGGGTACAGATTGCCGTGGAAATAGTAGCTTTTCCCTCTTCGATCAGTGTCTGCGCATTTCCCAGCCATACATCCGTACCGTGGGAAAGTCCGGCAATACGGACCAGATCAGAAAAATATTTCGGCTTGGTATCCACAAGCATCTGCATGGCGAAATCAGTACCAAATTCTGGAATTCCCAGACAGCCAAGCTTGCAGCCGCCGATATCCTTCGGATCAATTCCAAGAGCTTCTGTACTGGCAAAAAGTGACATAACCGCCTTGTCATCAAGAGGAACCTCTCTTGCATTCAGGTCTGTCATATCCTCAAGGGTACGGATCATGGTGGGATCATCGTGTCCCAGAATATCCAGCTTCAGCAGGTTTCCATCAATGGAATGGTAGTCAAAATGGGTGGTGATAAATCCACTGCTGGAATCGTTCGCCGGGTACTGGACCGGGGTAAATTTCTCTATTTCCTCTCCCATTGGGAGTACAATAATTCCGCCAGGATGCTGTCCGGTGCTTCGCCGGATACCGGTACACCCCTGTACAATACGGTTGATCTCGCAGGAACGCTTGTGCTGTCCCCGCTCTTCAAAATAGTTCTTTACATATCCGAATGCGGTTTTATCCGCAAGGGTACCGATGGTTCCCGCCTTGAAGGTCTGACCTTTTCCGAATATAACCTCTGTATAATGATGGGCATTGGACTGATACTCTCCTGAGAAGTTCAGGTCAATATCAGGCTCCTTATCTCCTTTGAATCCAAGGAAGGTCTCAAAGGGAATGTCAAAGCCCTGTTTGGTCATCCTGGTGCCGCACTTTGGACAGATCCTGTCTGGCATATCGCATCCCGCCATACCGGAAAAAGCCTTGATCTCCGGAGAATCAAAGTCACTGTACTTACACTCCGGATTGGGGCACAGATAATGGGGTGGCAGAGGATTTACCTCTGTAATACCAGACATGGTAGCCGCTAAAGAAGAACCTACAGACCCTCGGGAGCCCACCAGATAACCATCTGCATTGGACTTCCACACCAGCTTCTGGGCAATAATATACATCACCGCATATCCATTGGAAATAATGGAATTCAGCTCTTTGTCCAGACGGTCTTCTACGATCTTGGGAAGCACTTCACCATACATTTCATGGGCTTTCTGGAAACACATATCCTTTAAGTCCTGGTCAGAATTCTCAATAACCGGCGGATATTTATCCGGATGGATCGGTGACATTTTCTCTATCATATCCGCAATCTTCACTGTATTTGTAATTACCACTTCCTCTGCCTTCTCGCTTCCCAGATAGGAAAACTCCTCCAGCATTTCCTCAGTAGTGCGAAGATAAAGAGGTGCCTGATTGTCGGCATCCTTGAAGCCGCTTCCAGCCATGATAATACGACGGTAGATTTCATCCTGGGGATCCATAAAGTGAACGTCACAGGTAGCAACAACCGGCTTGTTAAACTGTTCACCAAGCTTTACAATTTTTTTGTTGATCTCAATCAGATCCTCTTTCGAATGAATCGTATCATTCTTTTCATCCTCCACCATGAACATATTGTTCCCAAGGGGCTGGATTTCCAGATAATCATAAAAGCTTACCAGCCTTGCGATTTCCTGCTCCGGTGCATTGCGCAAAAGAGCCTGGTAAAGCTCACCAGCCTCGCAGGCACTTCCAATAAGAAGTCCCTCCCGATGTGCCTCAAACACGCTCTTTGGCACACGGGGTCTGTGGTTAAAGTACTTGATATGGGACTGGCTTACCAGCTTGTACAGATTGATACGGCCGGTCTCATTCCGCATGAAAATAACGGCATGGTAAGTGGGCAGCTTCTTAATGGTGTCCGAGGAAACCTTTCCCTGCTCATTCAGCTTGTCTACATCCGTAATATCTCTTTCCCTGCACATTCCCACGAATTTCTCGAAAATACGTGCCGTACACTCTGCGTCATCAACTGCACGATGGTGATGATCTAGGGAAACGCCAACTGCCTTGGCAACGGTATCCAGCTTAAAACGGTTCAGCGCAGGCAGCAGGAATCGTGCCATACCTACCGTATCCACATAGGTGAAATCATTTGGGATGCCCATGCGGTTACAATTCTCTATAATAAAACTCATATCGAAATCTGCGTTGTGGGCTACCATTGTAGCTCCTTCACAAAATTTCAGGAATTCCGGTAAAATTTCTTCAATTGGACGGGCATTCATAACCATGCTGTCATTAATACTGGTCAGCTGCTCAATTCGAAATGGAATTGGAACCTGAGGATTAACAAATGTGGAAAAACGATCTGTGATCTTTCCATTTTCCACCAATACAGCACCAATTTCAATGATCTTACAGGTAAGGGGGGAAAATCCTGTGGTCTCAATGTCGAAAACCACGAATCTTCCGTCCAGGGACTGTTTTTTCGGGTTGGTGACCATACCCTTTAAGTCGTCTACCAGATAGGCCTCCATACCGTAAAGCACCTTAAAATCAGAATCCTTTGGCACGCAGCCTCCCCACGCATCAAAGCAATGGTTTGCCTCCGGGAAAGCCTGCACCACACCATGATCTGTGATGGCAATGGCAGGATGCCCCCACTCGTAGGCACGTTTTACCAGCGCTTTTGCCTCGGTTACACCATCCATATCGCTCATTTTCGTATGACAGTGAAGTTCCACACGCTTCTGAGGGCTGGTGTCCACTCTGGAGCTGCGGAAATCGGAGATTTTCTTAATTCCGGAGATGGAGCCTATGGTAAGCTCACCATCGAAACGGTCAATAGAAGTAACGCCTTTGATTTTCAGGAAGGCACCTTTTTTCACATGCTCTTTGATCTCCGGCACCTGCTCATTGCGCAGGAACATTTTTACTGTGATGGAATCTGTGAAGTCCGTAACTGGGAAAATCAGTATGGTCTTCTCATTTCGAATCTCTCTCGTTTCCACATCCATAACCTGACAGCGGATGATAACCTCTCCCATTTCCTGCACAATATTTTCCAATGGAATAGGCTCGTCCTCGAAATCTCTTCCATAAATAACGTCCGGATTTGGATCCTTGCGGAAGCCACCACGGAAATCGCCCCATTTGCCTTTCTTTTCGAATGGCTTTTTCTCGAAAGGCTTCTTTTCACTGGCTGCCTCTGCTTTCTTCTCCGACCTGGCAGCGGATGTCTTGCCGGCTGCGGCCTCTTTTCCTGTTTTTTCCTCAGCTGCAGGAGCTGGTGCTGCGCTCTCTTCTTCTGTGGAAAGTCTGGCATGCTTCAGCACATTAGCTACTTCCTGACGGATCTGGATAGCTGCATTTTTGCGGTACCTGCTCTCCTCCGTCTGCACATAATCCAGAGAAACTTTCAGGTCCATTCCGCAACGCTCGCAGAATACTTTGTGAAGATATTCAATAAGTATCTCACTTTTCTGTCTGGAAATCACAGAATCCGGAAGTGCCATATTCAGGCAGTCATCTTCTGGAAATGTGATCTGTGCCTGCTTGAACAGATTGTATTCCAGCATGTTGTAATTGCGAAGCTCCAGTTCCATGCTGGAGCGGTAGGTATCCAGGAAATTCTTTGGCGTGTACTGTCTGGACAGATGGAACTTCTCGATTACCTTCACACTCACTTCAAGACCAGGAAAGCACTGTCTCTGAATCTGCTCTTCCAGGCTGAAAATATGCTTTTTATGGATCCAGCGGTCGCTTTTCAGGTAAACCCGGACACAGGTTTTGGCAGAGTTGCAGGCAACCTTGGTGACGATCACCTCTTCCAGAAGTTCACTTAATTCCTGTTTTAATTTTAAGTTTGGAAATACGTCAAAAAATTCTTTTTCCATTTATAGAATATACACCTTCTGTCATTTCTGTGTCTTATTGCTATCCCAGTTCATCAATTCTTCTCTCAAGGTATCCAGCAGCTGGTCTTCCGGCACTTTCTTCACAATCTCACCGCCTTTGATCAGAAGACCTACACCTACGCCGCCTGCAATTCCGATATCGGCTTCTTTCGCCTCTCCCGGGCCGTTTACCACACAGCCCATAACAGCTACTTTAATGTCAAGAGGGATATCCTGCACCATAGTTTCTACTTTATTTGCAAGACCGATCAGATCGATCTGGGTGCGCCCGCAGGTTGGACAGGATACTACTTCCACGCCGCCTTTGCGAAGTCCAAGGGTTTTTAGGATACGTCTGGCAGATTTTATCTCTTCCAGAGGGGCACCAGTCAGGGAGACGCGGATCGTGTCACCGATTCCCTGGTATAAAATAATACCAAGCCCTATGGCAGATTTGATATTTCCAGAATAAAGGGTTCCTGCCTCTGTAATTCCCACATGGAGAGGATAACTGGTCTGTTCCGCAATCAGTTCGTGAGCCCTGGCGCACATCATAACATCAGAAGATTTGATGCTGATCACCAGATTGTCGTAGCCAAGCTCTTCAATAATGTGCACCTTGTCAAGGGCGCTTTCTACCAGACCTTCTGCGGTAACACCGTGATATTTCTCCACCAGTTCTTTCTCAAGAGAACCGCTGTTTACCCCAACACGGATGGGAATATTCCGCTCCTTCGCCACATCTACAACTGCCTTGATACGCTCTGTGCTTCCAATATTTCCGGGATTGATACGGATCTTGTCGGCACCGTTCTCCATGGCCGCAATCGCAAGACGATAATCAAAATGAATATCTGCTACCAGCGGAATGTGAATTTGTTTTTTGATCTCTTTCAGAGCCTTTGCCGCTTCCATGGTCGGCACTGCACAGCGGATAATGTCGCAGCCAGCAGCCTCCAGGGCAAGGATCTGCTCTACGGTTGCCTGCACATCCTCTGTTTTTGTATTGGTCATAGACTGGATCAGGATGGGATTTCCGCCTCCAATCTTCTTATTTCCTATCTGAATTACTTTGGTATGGTCTCTGTACATACGAAATTCCTCCATATATTATGAACATGGTATTTTTTGCGGTTCACTTTTACACCGCAGGCGCTTATCAAATGTTTCTATACTAAAGGGCACAAAAGGGATGTCTCTGACACCCCTGCTGTACAGTTATTTTCACAGCATTCTGCAAGTATTTTCAAACAGGCTCCAGAGCCTGTTTTCTTTGCAATTTAATGCTGGATTTCCAACAATTTATTCTTCAAGTCTTCTTCCATCTTGCGCATTTCCAGTTCTGCCTGGGCTCTCTTGGCGCGGCCCTCTTTCTGAATATTCATGACATCATCCAAAGTAGCGATCAGCTCCTGATTGGTCTGCTTCAGAGTCTCAATATCCACGATTCCGCGCTCAGATTCCCTGGCAGTCTCTGTGGATGCAAGGTGAAGTGCCTCCGCATTTTTCTTCAAAAGTTCATTTGTCAGGTCTGTTACCTGGCGCTGGGCCTGGGCTGCTTCTGTGGAATGGGCGATTCCAAGTGCCAGCACCATCTGGCTCTTCCAAAGTGGAATGGTATTTACAATGGTTGTCTGGATTTTTTCTACCATAAGGGTGTCATTGTTCTGCACCAGACGAATCTGCGGTGCTGTCTGCAGGGAAATGGTTCTGGTCAGTTCCAGATCATGCAGCTTCTTCTCGAAACGATTGCACTTACTGTCCAGATCCTTGGCTTCCTGCGCATCCTCCGGAAGTCCGCTGACTGCTGCTTTTGCCTCCAGATCTTTTAATTTTCCCTCCCGTACTTCCTGCAGCTTCTGTTTTCCTGCAAGGATGTACATGGTCAGTTCTTTATAATAGTTCAGGTTCTGAGCATACATTTTTTCCAGAACTGCGGAATCCTTCATGAGACGCATCTGGTGATCCTGAAGGGAGGTAGTGATCTTCTGCACATTTACCTCAGCCTTGGCGTAGCGGTTCTTCATATTTTCAATCTTGCTGCCCTGTTTCTTGAAAAAGCCAAGAAAGCCTTTCTCCTCCTCAGCAGCATCAAAATCGCGAAGCTCGCCTACCACCTGGGTGATCAGCTCTCCAACCTCACCCAGATCCTGTGTCCGTACATTTTCAAGAGCTGCATCGGAAAAATCAGCCATTTTCTTCTGGGTTCCGGCGCCGTACTGGAGGATCTGGTTTGTATTCTCAATGTCAATCTTCTTGGCAAAGCTGTCTACCATCTGCTGTTCTTCCGGGGAGAGAACGGTCTGTTCCATTTCCTTTTTCACAGCTTCGGCTTCCGGCTCTGCTGCAATCTCTGCCTTTGGCTCTCCCAAATCCGGTTCTAATGTAAGTGTAGGTGCGTTATCTTCAAAACCTGTAAATTCGTTTCCCATAGCATCCTCCTTGTGTATAGGTCTGCCCATATTTATCAGCAGACTTCAGTTTGGCATTTTCGTTATTTTTATAACACGCTCTAACCCCGCTGCAAATCTTATCTTTTCATATACTTAACATTCCGCACACTGCTAGAGCCTGTTTTTTTCAGCCTCTTTTCTCATACGGGTAAGCTCATCCTCAGTCAGCCCTTCCTGTGCCAAAACTGTGTTCAGAACAGAAATATCACTGGATACATCCATAGCCGTATCTTCAAATATGGAGTCCAGAAGCTTCTCAAAAGCCACATTCAGCGTATCAATAGTCTCTTCGATTTCTTTCTTGGAAGAAGTAATATTCTCTCCCTGAACCGGCTGGCTGTCCATTTCTTCATATGCATTCAAAAGCTTCACAGTCATAGGAAGATAATAATCCATAAGGCGGTTCAAATCCGGAATAATCTCCGGATGAGCCTTGGCGCGTTCGAAAATCTTCGCTATGATCAGCTCCATACGGGAGATTTTTCTGGAAATCTCTTCTCCTGGAATGGCATCATTGCTGCGGTGGATTTTATCAAGAAAGTCATTTCCCTTATCCAGAACCTGCCGGACTTCCGGGGAAAGTCTGATTCTTTCCGCAGCATCCCGTTCTGCTTCCACACACGCCCGGGCATCTGCCTGTTCATGCTGGTTAAATTTCTGCCTTTCTTTTTCCTCTGCCTGCTGACGAAGCGCTGCCTCCTGGCGTGCACGCTCTTCATCCTGCTGATGATTTCTTTCTTCCAGCCGCTTCTGAGTGCTTACATATTGGTCGTAAGTCTCATTACTTGTGATCAGACAAGTTTCCTGTTTATCAACATGTCCCTGAAGGAACCAGCCTTTGCTTATCATACGTTTGATATCTTTTTTTACAAATTTCACCGGCTTGCCGACTGCCTGTGCCAGCTGCTGGAAATTGCAGTAGGTGTGAGTGCCAAGAGCCTTGATATACTTGTTTCGGCGGCTTAAACTGGTAAGACTGCTGCAGCCCTGTCCAAGAAGAATACCTCCGCCGACCGTAAATGCCGCCAGCACTGCCGAAATTCCAAGCATTACACTGCTGCTAAAGCCAGCTCCAATTCCCCCAACTACCATTGTAGCAATTCCAAATGTTCCAGTAAGAATCCCACCAAACACTGTCTTCAGAATTCCCCCGACCTTGATTCCATTCGTCGGTAAATACAATGCCAGATCCGAATTCTGGTGATTGGTATCCTGCCTGCCTGTACCATTTCTCTGGAAATTTCCATTACGCGAATCATTCCCTTTCGCACCGGCATATCCTTGATAACCAGTTCCATGATCCTCCCCGGTACTCCGGTTTTTCTTTCCATCCTTCTGAAAATCCCAGGACCGATTCTCTCTGTAATCATAAGAACTGCCGCTGCGGTAATTGGTATATTTCCCACTGCCCACAGTATTATTAAGCGCATCCCGAAGGGCATCACTCCCATTATCAATAGCCTTATTCAGCGCCTGATTAATACTCTGGCTCAGTTTCTGGTAATTTTTTTCATTTACTGCACTGTCAATGATGCTCTGGATCTTATCTCCAAGTTCATCAAATTCGTTATATCCCATCTTTTCCTCCGGATATTTTATTTCACAACGCTTGTTTTATCATTATACAAAAATCCCCCTCAAAAAACAAGACACCATAAAATATAAACACATTATACTTTTTGTAACCTTTTTCACAGGAAAATCACTTAAAAAATCTGCTTTTCCCATTGAATTTCACACGTAAAAGTTTTACAATAGTAAAAACATTGGGGATTCACAATAAGAATCTCCCCCCAAAAACCACGCTAGGAGGAAATTGTTATGGAAAAAAAGAACATTGACTGGGGCAACCTGGGCTTTGGTTATGTAAAAACAGACTACCGTTATGTATCCAATTATAAAGACGGCAAGTGGGATGAGGGAGGCCTTACCACAGATGATATGGTTACCATCAGTGAGTGTGCAGGTGTCCTTCAGTATGCACAGACTGTTTTTGAGGGTATGAAAGCATATACTACAGAAGACGGACATATCGTTACTTTCCGTCCTGACCTGAACGGTGAGCGTATGGAGCATTCCGCCGCAAGACTGGAAATGCCTGTATTCCCGAAAGACCGTTTTGTTGACGCAGTTGTTCAGACAATTAAAGCAAATGCAGCATATGTTCCGCCATATGGTTCTGGTGCTACTTTATATGTACGTCCGTACATGTTCGGAAGCGACGCTGTTATCGGTGTAAAACCTGCCAGCGAGTATCAGTTCCGTGTATTCACCACACCTGTCGGACCATACTTCAAAGGCGGCGCTAAGCCGATCACAATCCGTGTCAGCGACTTTGACCGTGCTGCACCAAATGGTACCGGTCATATCAAAGCTGGTCTTAACTACGCAATGAGCCTTCATGCGATCGTTGACGCTCATAAGAACGGATTCGATGAGAACATGTATCTTGATTCCAAAACTCGTACCAAGGTTGAGGAGACAGGCGGAGCAAACTTCTTATTCGTAACAAAAGACGGCAAGGTTGTTACTCCGAAGTCTGACAGTATCCTTCCATCCATCACACGTCGTTCTCTGATCTACGTTGCGAAAGAGTACCTTGGACTTGAGGCTGAGGAAAGAGAAGTATACTTCGACGAAGTGAAGGATTTCGCAGAGTGCGGTCTTTGCGGTACTGCTGCTGTTATCTCTCCTGTTGGAAAGATCGTGGACCACGGCAAAGAGATTTGCTTCCCAAGCGGCATGAACGAGATGGGACCGATCACCAAGAAGCTGTATGAAACCCTTACCGGAATCCAGATGGGACGCATCCAGGCTCCAGAGGGATGGCTGAAGGTTATTGAGTAATTTCTTAAGCTTCCCATTTTTCGTATTTTTTCAAACACACTCTACACAGCATATAACAAAAATCAGTTCTGTCGTGATGGCAGAACTGATTTTTTTAAAAACACATTATATTTTCCCGCTTATTTATTTCTCTCATATCTCACAAACTTATATTCCAGATCAAAATATGTCTGCTCTTCACTCTCTGCTGCCACATGCCACTGTGGATCTTCATCCAGATTCGGAAAATAACTGTCTGCAATATAAGCAAAATCAATCTTGGTCACCTGAGCAGCATCGCAATAAGGAAGAAGCTGCTTATAGATAGTGTCGCCGCCGATGCAGTATACATCTTCTGCCGGATACTTTTTCAATTCTTCCATAAGCTCTTCAATAGAATGAACGATTATGGCATCTTTCACCTTGTAATTCTCATTTCTGGTAAGAACGATGTTTATGCGGTTTTTAAGAGGAAGCCCTCCTGGGAAACTCTCCAGGGTCTTTCTTCCCATAACACAAACCTTGCCAGTGGTCTCCTGACGAAACATTTTCATATCCGCCGGAATGCTTACAAGAAGCTTATTGTCTTTTCCAATTCCCCAGTTTTTGTCAGCAGCTACTATTATTTTCATTTCTTATAATCTCCTTTATACGAACTCCTAGAGCATGTCTAAAAATCATTCCCGCAATCTGCACGCCCCACTTTGCGGGAGATTTTGCCCGAATTCGGTTGCCGTAGCCCGCTACAGCAGCCTCACCATATCTGAAACGCATGCGGCATTGGAACCCTTTCTCATTTACTCCATGTTTAAATGGCAATCGGAATATTTTTAATCTGAGGCCAGGTCTGATAATTCTCCACGATCAGATCATCCGTGGTAAAATCATAGAAATTCTTCACATCCGGATTCAGTTTCACAGTCGGTGCCGGATAAGGTGTTCTGGAAATCAGCTCCTTGATAACCGGAACATGTCTGTCATAAATATGACAATCCGCGATCACATGTACCAGCTCACCGGCTTCCATGTCACAGCATTGTGCGATCATCATAAGAAGAAGGGAGTACTGGCATACATTCCAGTTATTTGCAGCCAGGATATCCTGGGAGCGCTGGTTCAAAATGGCATTTAAAGTCAGCTTGTCCTTTCCAGGCTCCTTTGTTACATTGAAGGTCATAGAGTAAGCACATGGGTAAAGATTCATCTCATGAAGATCTTCATGCACATAAATATTGGTCATAATACGACGGCTGTATGGATTATTCTTCAGATCATAAAGAACACGGTCTACCTGATCCATCATGCCTTCTTTGTACTGATGCTTCACACCCAGCTGATAACCATACGCTTTTCCAATGGAGCCATTCTCGTCAGCCCAGCTATCCCAGATATGGCTGTGAAGGTCATGAATGTTGTTTGATTTCTTCTGCCAGATCCAGAGGATCTCATCCATAGCGCTCTTTAATGCGGTCTTGCGAAGGGTCAGCGCTGGAAATTCCTTTCTCAGATCATAACGGTTCACAACACCAAAACGTTTGATCGTATAAGCAGAAGTGCCATCCTCCCACACTGGCCGGACCTTCTCCCCTTCTGTACTGGTTCCGTTCTCAATTACGTCTTTACACATATCTATAAAAATATGATCAGCTAAACTCATACCTGTCTTTTTCCTCCTGGTCTCCATTGTGCGTTCTTTATAGCAACACGATACCTGGCTGCCAGAGTCTCTCCCCACCAAGTATCTCGCTGCTTTTCATACTTCAACAATTTTAGCATAGATTCCTGTAAATAACAAGTTCTTTGCCCTCCTGTCTCCCTTCTGCTTGCTCTGGTTTTATTGTTTTTTCAAAGCCTTGTCAAATCACCTTTTTCTTTACAATCTTATTTTCCCATGTTATAGTAAACCCCATGAAGAAAATTTTAATCCATTTACTGAAACCTCTTTCTTTTCTTCCTGCAATTCTGATGATGTATCTGATTTATTCATTTTCAGCCCAGACAGGGGAGGTGTCCGGAGCCCTAAGCTATGAAGTCAGCTACCAGATTGTGGAAACCAAGAATGAAGTTCTCAACGAAAACAAAACTTATGACGAGCTCGCCTATTCTGCCAGCTCCATCGAATTTTATGTGCGAAAAGCCGCTCACATGACAGAGTACTGTCTGCTTGCCATTGCCATTTCTTTCCCACTTTATGTTTACGGAGTAAGAGGTATCTGGCTGATCCTGCTGGCAGGCGCCATCTGCGTAGGCTTCGCAGGATTAGACGAGTACCACCAGTCTTTCGTGGCAGACCGCGGGCCTTCTGTACGAGATGTGAGCATCGACAGTATCGGGGTTACAGCGGGAATCCTGCTGGTGCAGGCATTCTGCTGGTCCACCCTACATAATCCAAGCGGGAAACGCAGGCGCAGGAAACGGCGCTAGAGCATGTATTTCAACAAAAAAACAGACTTCTGATTGATTATCACTCATTCAGAAGTCTGTTTATTTTTTTATATTTAGTATTGTATTCGTAATTTCGTGCTGTTATAATCATAAAACGCAAAAGTAACCGCCCGGTCTGCAAACTAGTACATCGTTCTCGAAATAACTACACCACTCATTTTTCATACATATATTAACACTATCTAATATATCAATTTCTTTTCAAAAAACATTACTCTCTATTCTTCATCCTCTGTCGCATCCCCTAACTGGCTAACCAGATTAGCGCGGTCAGCAATAGACATTTTCTTATTCAAGGATGAAGTACTTTCCATTTTAGATTCAACTGTCCTTGAAGTTTCTGTCTCAGAAGCCTGCGCTTCACTTTCTGCATTCGACTCCTTCTGAATCTTGCCAGCCTTTATGCTGCCGCGGATTCCATTGATCACGAAAGCCACGCCAAGCACAATAAAAATCACTCCCGCAACCATAAAGCCAGGACTGCTGCCCTCAGCACCATTTATTACATTCTGGCAAAGTGAAACACCAAGATAAGCCACATAAACCCCTGCCAGAATCATAACCAGGCAGGTTCTCATAGGCATAGCAGACTTCCCATTTCTGGCTTTCTGCTTCTCATTTACATCAGTCTCTTCCAGATTCTTATTTTCCATATTCATCCCCCTTATGAAATAGCAAACTGACTCTCATACAGATTCGCATAGAAGCCCTTCTTCGCCAGCAATTCCTCATGTCTGCCCTGCTCGATAATATTTCCGTCCTTCATGACCAGGATCAGATCTGCCTCCTGAATAGTGGAAAGACGATGTGCTACAATAAAGCTGGTTCTTCCTTCCATCAACTCTGCAAAAGCCTTCTGCACCTTCACCTCAGTACGGGTATCAATGGAAGAAGTGGCCTCATCCAGGATCAACATAGCCGGGTGCATCAGCATAACCCTTGCAATGCAAAGAAGCTGCTTCTGTCCCTGGGAAATATTTCCGCCTCCCTCTGAAATCACGGTATCATAGCCGTTTGGCATACGCTTGATAAAACTGTGGGCATGTGCATGCTTAGCTGCCTCCATAACCTCTTCCAAAGTCGCATCCGGCTTTCCATAGGCAATGTTCTCGCGGATGGTTCCTGCCTTCAGCCAGGTCTCCTGAAGCACCATACCAAAGTTTCGTCTCAGGCTGTCTCTTGTCAGCTCTCTTACCGGATAACCGCTTACCTTAATCTGTCCCTTATCTACATCATAGAATCTCATAAGAAGGTTGATCATTGTGGTCTTACCGCATCCGGTAGGTCCGACGATGGCGATCCTCTGTCCAGGTTTTACGTCAATGGAAATATCAGTAAGAAGCGGAACTTCTTTTCTGTAAGAAAAGGAAACACTCTCCACGCTTACACGGCCGTCTGCTTTCTCCAGCTCCCAAGCATCTGGCGCATCTGGCTCCTGTGCCGGTGTATCAATAAAGTCAAAGAGACGTTTTGCACATGCCAGCGCATTCTCCAGCTCTGTGATAACGCCGGAAATCTCATTAAACGGCTTGGTATACTGATTTGCATAGTTCAGGAAGCTGGTCAGCTGTCCCACAGTCATACCGCCCTTAATTACTGTAAATGCACCAAAAATTCCAACTGCTGTGTAAACAAGACCATTTACAAAGCGTGTGGACGGGTTTGTAATAGAGGAAAAGAAAATCGCTTTGATTCCGCAGACGCGAAGCTCTTCATTTACTTTTCCAAACCTTTCATTAGCTCTCTCCTCATAGGAAAAAGCCTGCACGATCTTCTGATTTCCAACAAGCTCTTCCACAATAGAAGTCATCTCCGCTCTCTTCTCGGACTGCTCCTGGAACATGCGGAAGGTTCTGCCTGCAATAAAGCTTGCCACAAACAGGGAAATCGGAGTAAGCAAAATGACGATCACTGCAATCTTCACACTGATGGAAAGCATAAATCCAATGGTTCCAAAGATGGTCAGCACACCGGTAAACAGCTGGGTAAAGCCCATAAGGAGACCATCTGAAAACTGACTGACATCAGAAACAATACGGCTTAAAATATCTCCTGGCTGATTGGCATCTATATAAGATACCGGCACCTCCTGAAGATGGGCAAACGCCTGGCTTCGCACATCCTGCACCACGCTGTAGGTAACCTGATTGGTAAGAAGGTTCATCACCCACTGGGAAACTGCATTTCCCACAACGATCACAGCCAGAGTTCCAAGTACCTTTAAAAGTCCGGCTACATTTACATTTCCCGGACCTACGATATTATCTACACCATTACCAATCAGAATGGGTGTATACAGGGTAAATCCAACGGTGACAAGCGCTGTCAGAAGCATAATGATAATTTTTGCTTTGTAAGGGCTGATAAATTTCAGTACCCTCTTCATAGTCTCTTTATTCCTTCCCATCAGCGGTTCACCTCCTGTTCGGAAAGCTGTGACAGGCAGATTTCTCTGTAGACCTCACAGGATTCCATAAGCTCTTTGTGTGTTCCCACACCAGCCAGCTCACCATCATCCAGGACCAGAATCTTGTCTGCCTGCTTGATGGAGGTTGCTCTCTGGGAAACGATAAACACAGTCATTCCCTTTGTCTGCTCATGAATGGCATGACGAAGAGCCGCATCTGTGGCAAAGTCAAGGGCAGAAGCACTGTCATCCATGATCAAGATCTCCGGATCTCCCACCAGTGCTCTTGCTATGGTAAGACGCTGGCGCTGTCCGCCGGAAAGATTGGCGCCGCCCTGACTTACCATGGTATTTAAGCCCTCCGGCTTACTTTTTACAAAATCACTTGCCTGCGCAATGGAAAGAGCCCGCTGGATTTCCTCTTCTGAAGCGTCCTCTTTCCCCCATTTCATATTGTCACGGATGGTTCCTTTAAACAGAACTGCCTGTTGTGGTACCATCCCCACCTTTTTACGAAGCTGTGAAAATGGATATTCTTTTACATTATTTCCATCAATTACCACATTACCAGAAGTTACGTCATAGAAACGTGGAATCAGATTGACCAGAGTGGATTTACCACATCCGGTACCACCGATGATACCGATGGTCTCACCTGGTTTTGCCGTAAAGGAAATATGGGAAAGCGCCGGCTCCTTGCTGCCTGCATAGGTAAAGCTCACATCTTCAAAAACAACTCTTGCAGCGCCTGCATTCTCTTTCTGAACACTGCTGCCCTGATCCGTGAGAGACGGCTGTGTATCCAGCACCTCATTCAGACGCACACCGGAAGCCATAGCCTTTGTCACTGCCACGATCAGGTTTGCAAGAGCGATCAGTGCGATCAGGATCTGGTTCATATAGTTTACAAGGGCAACCACTTCCCCCTGTGTAAGAATACCCACAGACACTTCCCTGCTTCCATACCAGAGGATTCCGATAATGGAAAAGTTCATAATAACCGTAGTAGCAGGATTCAGAAGTGCGGAAATTTTTCCCGCTCTTACCTGCACCTTGGTGTAATCGTCGTTTACTTCTGAAAATTCTTTATATTCTTCCTGCTGTCTTCCAAAAGCCCTTACCACTCTGGCACCCACATGATTCTCTCTGGTGATCAGGGAAATTCTGTCCAGGAAGGACTGAGCCTTTTTGTAAATTGGCACTGTTGTGCGCATAATTCCGTAAATTACAATGGAGATCACCGGAACCGCAATCAGGAAGATCAGGCCAATCTTCACATCAATGGTAAAGGACATGATCACTGCACCCACAACAATAAAAGGAGAACGAAGGAACAGACGAAGTACCATGTTCACACCAGTCTGTGCCTGATTCACGTCATTGGTGATCCTTGTCACAAGGGTAGGAGTTCCAAGCATATCCAGTTCTCTGTAGGAAAGCCTGCTGATATGGAAAAAAAGCTCCTTGCGAAGGGCAGTGCTGAATCCCATGGCTGCCTTTGCAGAAAAATACTGTGCAGTCAGAGAACATGCAAGGCCGATCACTCCAAGCAGTACCATGATCACACACTGGTGCCAGATATAGACATTGTCCTGATTCTTAATGCCGATATCCATGATTCTGGCAACAACCAGAGGCACGATCAGCTCAAAGGTGGCCTCCAGCATTTTGAACAAAGGAGCCAGAAAGCTTTCTTTCTCGTAGCCCTTCAAAAATCTAAGCAATCTCTTCATCTTACTTCTTATTCTCCTGGATTCGTCCATATAATCTGGTCATGGCGTTAATTCTATGAATAATCTCATCCGTAAGCTGACCTCTTGTAAGACGCCATTTCCAGTTGTCTCCCAAAGTAGACGGCGTATTCATTCTCGCTTCATTTCCAAGACAGAGATAATCCTGCAAAGGTACTACGCACACTTCTGCTACTGAGGACTGTGCCGCCCGGATAAGCCCCCATACACATTCATCTGTGTCTTTATCCTCACAGGCTGTGTACTGGTTCACATAGTCTCTGTTTGACTGGGTAAGGTTCCCAAGCCAGCCCTTCGTAGTCTCATTGTCGTGGGTTCCAGTGTATACAATGCAGTTTTTATCATATCGGAAAGGAAGATATACGCTCTCGCCGCTTTCATCAAAGGCAAACTGAAGCACCTTCATACCCGGATATCCGGATTCTGCCAGAAGCTCCCTGACACTGTCTGTAAGGAATCCCAGATCCTCTGCGATCACATCCAGATCCTTAATTTTCTCCTCCAGAACCTCGAACAATTCTATTCCAGGACCTTTTTCCCACTTTCCGTTCTCAGCGGTCTTATCTCCATAGGGAACTGACCAGTACTCGTCAAAACCGCGGAAATGATCGATCCGGACCTTGTCGTACAGCTTCATACAGTGAGTCATACGAAGAATCCACCAGTTATAGCCTGTTTTTCTGTGATATTCCCAATTATAAAGCGGATTTCCCCACAGCTGACCGGTTGCAGAAAAAGCGTCTGGAGGACATCCTGCCACTGCTGCCGGTGTAGCCTCCTCATCAAACTGGAACAGATCCGGGTTCGCCCATGCATCTGCGCCATCAAAAGCCACATAAATAGGAAGATCACCGATGATCTTAATACCTCTGTCATTTGCATATTTCTTCAGCCGGTTCCACTGGCGGTAGAACCAGAACTGCTGAAAGGCATAGAAGCTGATATCTTCCTTCAGCTCCTCTCTTGCCTTAGCAAGTGCCTCCGGCTTACGTGTCTTTAAGTCCTCCGGCCACTGATTCCAGGAAATTTCCTCCAGGCTGTCCTTTATTGCCATATAAAGACAATAATCTGCAAGCCAGAAGCCCTGCTCTTTCTCAAAGGCTTCCATCTCCTCACGGATCAGCTGAAGCTCCTTTTCTTTCCCATCCATCTGGTAAAAACGTCTGTAAGCCTTCCGAAGAAGGGAAAATCTGGAAAGATAAACCTTCTCATAGTCCACATAGCTTTTGCTGCCGCCCCAGTCACATTCTGCACATTCTGCTGCTGTGAGAAGGTCTCTCTGGATCAATTCCTCCAAATCAATGAAATAAGGATTTCCTGCAAATGTGGAAAAAGACTGGTAAGGGGAATCCCCGTATCCGGTAGGTCCAAGTGGCAGAATCTGCCAGTATTTCTGACCCGCTTCTGCAAGCTGATCTACAAAAGCGTAAGCTTCTTTAGAAAAACATCCGATTCCATAGTTGGAAGGGATACTGGATATAGGCAATAAAATACCGCTGGCTCTCATCATATGTTCCTCCTGTCTGGTTCAATAACCATTATCTGCTTATTATACCGCTATCATGCATAATCGGTCAACAGAATAAAACAGCTTCGCAAATTTTATCCTGCTTTCGTTGCTGCTCAAAAAACAGGCACCCGGAAAAATTCCGAATGCCTGTCATTTTCTTCTGCATCACATTTAAGTAATACCAAAAGACTTATATTCTTTTGACTTGATTATTTCTTACTTGTATAACCGAAGAAGAAGTATCCAAGTGGTGTGTAGTACATGCCGTCAATGTCTGGATTGAGCATATATGGCTGTGTATAGAAGTAGATCGGAGCAAGTACGCTGTCCTGTCCAATGAGGATATCCTCAGCTTCGTGGAATGCTTTCATACGCTCTTCCGGATCAGAAGTAGCTTTTGCTGCATCGATAGCTGCATCATAGTCTGGGTTAGAGTACTGAGCGTCGTTGTTACCGCCGTCTGTGTACCACATATCCAGGAATGAGCAAGGATCGTTGTAGTCTGCGATCCAGCCGTTACGAGCGATCTGGTAGTTACCATCTTTTCTGTTCTGAAGGAATACGTTCCAATCCTGGTTGTTCAGGTTAACAGTTACACCAAGCTCTGTCTGCCACATGTTCTGAAGAGCCTCACCGATCTTCTTGTGGTTATCAGCTGTGTTGTACAGATACTCTACAGTCGGGAAGCCTTCGCCGTTCGGATAACCAGCGTCTGCAAGAAGCTGACGAGCCTCTTCGCAGTTAGCCTCATAATCCTCATCGGAAATGCTGTAGTAAGAACCGCCTACTGTACGGAAGTCATCACTACCAGCACCAGCTGCATCATTTACACCGTTCGGTACATATCCGTCAGCCGGAACCTCACCAGCCTGAGAAACGTTCTCTACGATGTAGTTACGGTCGATTACAAGTGAGAATGCTTTACGGATGTTAGGGTCAGAGAAAACTTCGTCCTCTGTGTTGAAGCATACATAGTAGGTTCCAAGATAGTCACCAATCTCAAGCTCGCCAGAAGCAAGGTAGGTCGGGATCTCGTCTACAGGAAGGTTCTCGATGAAATCAAGCTCTCCGTTGTTGTAACCTTTGAGCATTGCGTTGTTGTCATCAAGAAGTGTAAACTTGATGGTATCCGGTCCAAGGTTCTCATAGTCATAGTAGTTCTCATTCTTCTCCATGGAAATGTAAGCGTTGTGAGACCACTCTGTCATTTTGTATGGTCCATTGCCAATGTATGTGCTTGGATCAAATGTCCAGTTGTCACTGCTCTCTACCATATCCTGACGAACCGGGAAGGTTGCCGGGAATGCCATGATTTCTTCGAAATACGGGCAGTCATAGGTAAGATCGATCTGAAGAGTCTGATCATCAACTGCTGTAATTCCAAGAGTGCTTGGATCCGCACTTCCGTCAGCAACTGCGTCATATCCTTTTACCATGTCGATCATGTAGCAGTAATCTGCTGCTGTCTCAGGATTTGCAAGACGCTGCCATGCATAAACGAAGTCACCAGCTGTTACAGCCTGTCCATCAGACCATTTGATTCCGTCACGAAGTTTAACAGTGTAAGTAACTGTGCCATCTTCGTTCTCGGTCTTTTCCCAGGACTCAGCCTGTCCAGGAGCTGTGACAGCATTTCCTTCACCGTCATTTACCCATTTAACCAGGCCTTCGAACATATGGTTGCACATGATAGCTCCATCAACTGCAGAGTTCAGTGCAGGGTCAATTGTCTGTGGTTCAGATGCGATACAAAGGTTCAGGTTGAATCCTTCGTCAGATGCTGTATCCTCGGCGAATACAGGAGTTGCTGCCATGCTTAATACCATAGCTGCAGTCAGTGCCATAGACATAAATTTTCTTCTCATTACATTTCCTCCTTTATGCTTTTTTGCGCCGCATGAGAGATGAGAATCGACGCTTGTATTCATCAGCTCTTCCGTGAGGAAGAACGAAATACCTAAACTCCCTTTATTTGTCCAGTAAATGGCAGGCTGCCCAGTGACCCGGCTCATGCTCTCTGAACACAGGAGCTACCTGGCTACACTTTTCAGTGGCATATGGACATCTGGTGTGGAAACGGCATCCGCTTGGCGGATTCATAGGACTTGGCACGTCTCCTTCCAGAATAATACGCTTTCTTGTCCGGCTCAGCTTTGGATCCGGAACCGGAACTGCGGAAAGCAGGGTCTGTGTATATGGATGGATCGGATGTCTGTTCAGCTCATAGCTCTCTCCCAACTCAACAAGAGAGCCAAGATACATAACACCGATTCTATTGGAAATATGACGGACAACGGAAAGATCATGGGCAATGAACAGATAAGTCAGGCCCATCTGCTCCTGCATGTCCTCCAGCATGTTTACCACCTGTGACTGGATAGAAACATCCAATGCGGAAATCGGCTCGTCACAGACGATGAACTCCGGTTTTACTGCAAGGGCGCGGGCAATACCAACACGCTGCTGCTGACCGCCGGAAAACTCATGTGGATAACGGTTTGCATGCTCTGTATTTAATCCAACCTGTGCCAGCAGCTCTTTGATCATGTCAGCGCGGTCTTTCTTACTCGCTGCAAGCTTGTGGATATCAATGGCCTCTCCAATGATCTCACCAACTGTCATTCGAGGATCCAGGGAAGCGGACGGATCCTGGAAAATGATCTGCATTTTTCTTCTGTAGGGAAGCATTTTGGCAGCTTTGGCTTTTCCAAGAGGTTTGCCGTCTTTATCCAGAGGATTGTCGTAAATGGTTTCGCCATCATAAATAATCTTTCCTCCGGTTGGCTCATAAAGGCGAAGAATCGTTCTTCCCAGTGTGGTCTTTCCACATCCGGACTCTCCTACAAGACCGAGTGTTTCACCTTTTTTGATATAAAGGGAAACATCCTGTACAGCCTGTACCCCCGGACCTTTTATGCCGTTTACCGGAAAATACTTTCGTAAATTCTCAATTTCAAGAAGCTTCTTTTCTTCTGCCATTTATTTCTCCTCCTTGTTCATAAGCTCCTGAACCCGAAGCCAGCAGGCGGAACGATGTTTCTCGCCCACTTCCACGTAAGGAGGCATTTTCTTCAGACAGATCTTCATGCAATGCTCACAACGTGGAGCAAACGGACATCCTTCCGGCGGATTCAGCATATCAACCGGGGTTCCCTCGATTGGGATCAGTCTTTCATAGCTCTCGGCATCAACACGGGGCATGGAACGAAGAAGACCCTTTGTATATGGATGTGCAGGCTCGTAGAAAATGTCATCTACAGGTCCCTGCTCCACAATTTTACCTGCATACATAACGGATACCTTGTCACAGATATCTGCCACAACACCAAGGTTGTGTGTGATGAAAATGATTCCCATTCCGGTCTTTTTCTGAAGATCCTTCATCAAGTCAAGGATCTGTGCCTGAATGGTAACATCAAGGGCTGTGGTCGGCTCATCTGCGATCAGAAGCTGCGGATGGCAGATCAGTCCCATAGCGATCATGACACGCTGTCGCATACCGCCGGAAAACTCGTGTGGATACTGCTTCATACGCTTCTCCACATTATTGATTCCAACCAGTTCCATCATTTCCATGGCACGTTTCTGGGCTTCTTCTTTGCTGATTTTCTTATCATGGGCACGAAGAGCTTCCACAAGCTGATTTCCGATGGTGTAAACCGGATTCAGACAGGTCATGGGATTCTGGAAGATCATAGCTACTTTGTTTCCGCGGAACGCAGTCATCTCTTCCTTGGAAAAAGAAAGGACATCTTTTCCCTCGAAGGTAATGGAGCCTCCGATAACTTTACCTGGGGACTGAAGAAGCCCCATAATAGAATATGCCTCCTGGCTCTTTCCAGAACCAGATTCTCCAACAACTCCCATAACTTCGCCATAATCAAGGTCATAGGAGATACCGCCAACGGCTTTTACCTCGCCGGCCGGGGTAAAGAAGGAGACTTTCAGGTCTTTTACTTCCAGCAATTTATTTTTCTGTTCAGACATTGTTCTCCTCCTCTCTTATTTCTTCAGCTTCGGATCAAGAGCATCGCGAAGTCCATCGCCAAACAGGTTGAATGCAAGGATCATAATGCTCAGGATCACGGAAGGTACGATCAGTCTGTAAGTATAAGTGTACATACCGCTAAGTGCGTCTGTTGCCATGGATCCAAGGCTTGGAAGAGGTGCTGAAACACCAACTCCAAGGTAGGATAAGAAGGATTCCAGGAAAATTGCAGACGGTATCTGCAGGCAGGTAGTAACAACGATCTGTCCGATACAGTTTGGAAGCAGATGACGGCGGATGATCCTGCCGCCAGATGCACCAAGTGCTCTTGCTGCGGTTACATATTCCTGCTGTTTCAGCTGAAGTACCTGGCCACGGATAATACGGCTCATGGTAACCCAGTATAACAGACCAAATGCAATAAACATGGAGATCAGGTTCGGTCCAAGTACATTGACAAAGGATTTCAGAGGACTGGTTCCTGATGAATTCACATAGTCGGTAAGGATTGGTTTCAGTGCAGTTGCGATCAGAAGGACAACCAGCATCTCCGGAACTGCATAAATAAGTTCAACAATACGCTGCATCACTGCGTCCACCTTGCCGCCGCAGTAACCGGAAATAGCACCATAAAGAGCGCCGATCACCAGTACCAGGATAGCTGCGAATACGCCGACAGACATGGAAACACGGGCACCATACATAACACGGACCAGAATATCACGGCCATACATGTCAGTACCAAACACATGTGGGAATACTTTTTCCCCATTTGCCTTGCGCTCAAGCTCTGCCTGGGAATAACCGAAAATATGTTTCTTGATTCCAAGCTCCTTGCGGACGGAATCCTCATCTACACTCTGCTCCTCAGAAGAGTCTTCTGAAGGTTTTGCAGCAACTTTTGCTTTTGCACGGATAACTGCTTCATCTTTCTTTGTAAATTTCTCGCCCTTTTTCTCAGCTTCTGCTTTCGCCTGGGCGATCATTTCATCTACATCCACTACATCGGACTGGGTTCTGGAAGCGATCTCGTCGTTCACACGCTGGGTGTCCTCCAGTGTGTAGTGATAGGGATAAAGGTTCTCAGCACCTTTGTTAAACTCGTCATAGCCATATGGAATCAGAAGCGGGCCCACAAAGGCAAACAAAAACAGGAATACGATCACACCAAGTGCAACCATAGCCACCACATTTTTCTTTAATCTTCTCCAGGCATCTTTCCAGTAGGAAACACTCTGGCGGTCCTGAATAAAATCATCCTTCTCCTGTCTGGACGCAGATGCAAAATCATCCGGACTTAAATCCTGAAGGAGGTTCTCAATATCCGGCTGAAGACTCACCGGACATTTCTTAATCTTCTTATCTTCTGCCACGATTATTCTCCTCCTTTCGCAAGGCTGATTCTCGGGTCAGCAACCTTATAAAGGAGGTCTACAACCAGGTTCATCAGAATAATAAATGC
>OLQU01000444.1_pt1 | contig 35651 bp, 22 predicted proteins | sample 1672271 | NCBI WGS metagenome assembly OLQU01 (sample SAMEA3136666, study PRJEB25190) | human gut metagenome | biome: human gut; feature: human-associated habitat; material: faeces | place: Austria | collected 2013 | reverse complement strand
GCGGTTATTTCTTTAATATCCATACAATAAGCAAAATCAATACAAGTTGTATTGTTGTTTCACTCATAATATTTCCTTTCCGAAACAGAGCCGCCACCGCTCTCTATATATCAAGGCTTTTCAGCCTGCTTTTATTCTACACTATACCTCACGCAATGTCAAATTACGTTTATTTTACTTAAAAAAATACAAAATGGCGGTTTTAAACCGCCATTTTGATTACTTCAATTTTTCATTAATACGCATAAACACTGCCGCTGTCTGTGCTCTTGTGGAATTCGCCTGCGGAGCGAAAGTACCGTCGGTATTACCCGACATTATTTCTTGCTCTGACAGCCAATCAACCGCATTCCTTGCATAATCTGAAACACTGTCACTGTCAACATAATTTGCCGTTTCATTTACCGTTATATCACAATTTTTGTATTCCGCATAACGATAAACAATCGCCGCCATTTGTTCACGGGTTATACTCATATCAGGTGCAAACTCTGTATCACTCACACCGCTGACAATTTTATTTTCTTCCGCCCATGCCACTGCATTTGCGTAATAACTGTCACTTGCCACATCAACAAAGCTTGAATTTTCCGCATACGGTTCACCCTCTGTTCTGTACAGAACAGTTACAAACATAGCCCTTGTAACGTCACCGTCAGGTGCAAATTCCGCATCGCTCACACCATACATCAAACCGTTTTCATAAGCGTACTTAACTGAATTATAGAACCAATCGTTGTTACTTACGTCAACAAACGGATTATTCCAATCAGTCGGTTCAGGCTTATCTGACGGATTAGGCACAGCATCAATCTTTTTGAACTTTGCAGTGATTTCAGCTTTTGCATTCACCTTTTCAAACGTATATTCGCTCACCTTACCGACGCTTTCGCCGTTTACGATTACGTCCTCAATTTCGTAACCCTCATCAGCCGTTATCGTAAATGTCTTGCTTTCATTTTTATTTACGGTTACGGTGTCCGGACTGATTTTACCGTTTTCGGACTGAACAACTGTAATTTTATATGTTACATTGCCGGAGTTTCCTCCTCCGCCACCGCCCGAACTTGGTTTAATCATAAGCGGACCGCTTGCGATAATGTGAGTGTTTTCAACCGTTGTACCCTTCAAATTAACCGTAACGGTATATGTCACAGACGTATCAAATGTGCCGTACAACGTATATGTCTTATTATCACTGCTTGCCTTAACCTCTGTAAGTTCCACATTCTTATCATCGTTCAGTACAACAAAATTATCTGCCGTCATTCCCTCAATCGCTGTATCAAGATTAATCGTGATATGCGTCTTTCTTGCCGTACCTGCCGACGCATTCACTTTAATCTTTTCACTTGGAATATCAGTGCTGCCCTTGCCGCCCAAAACGGTATAAACATTCTGATTATCAACAGTCGCACTTACTACGCCGTTTATTTTTTCATCAGTTGTAATGTAGCCGTTTTCATCAACATTCGCCGCACCTTCTATTGCCGAAACGTTCCATTCAATTCTGTTTGCCGCCGCACTGTCGTCATTGATTTCAATAATTCTGTTATCGGTTTTCACCTTTAGCGAAAGCTGACCGCTTGTGCCGGCTTTAATTGTACTGTCACTGCACTCTTTTCCGTCAATGTACATTTGAAGTACACTGTCGTCATTGCCGAGTGCTTTGTTTGTAAGCTGTAATGTTACAGGTACTGTTTCGTTGCCGATTTCGTCTGCCGCATACACAACTATATTTTGATATGCCATAGAATTATCAAGTGTAACAGTCTTTTCAAAACTGCCGTCATCTCCGACAGTCACTTCCTGTATTTCTTGATTTTCCGCACCGATATACACTTTCGCACCACTGTCGCTGATACCCTTAACCGTAACAGTGTCCTCGAAAAATCCGCCGTTATTCGGACTGCTTATTTGCAATCTTGGAGGAAGTGTATCGACAGTAAACATATACTCCGACAATGTACCGTCTTTTGAATCGTTTTCGCCCTTGAAGGTTATTATATGCGTACCGTCCTCTAATCCGTCAAGATTTATACTCTGCGACATAGTTTTTTCCGAAACAGTACCGCTCATTTCACCGCTGTCCAACGACCATTCGCCGGAAACATTCATATCCGATACAAGGTCTATAACTGCATTACTGCTTTTAACCGTATCTGTACCGTCAATACTTACCGCATTTTGTGCTTTAAGTGTTACATCAGCCTTTTTAGGCTCAACCATCGTCACAGGTGACGACAGTGTTTCAGCGGAAACAATCTGACTGCCTGAAGATGTATTTTTATAACCCTTTAATCCTACTACATACTGCTTACCGCTTACAAGTCCGACTTGTTCGGTCTGTGTTTTTATATCCTTTTTCTCATCTTCCGTAAGGTCGTTTTCATTCACGATATTTCCGTTCTTATCCACCGTAACCGTCTTTGTATACTGACCGCCGACCGTAATCACATCACTTCCGCTTACAGTCATATTGTCAAATACAGTCGGTACGTTTTTACCGTCTTGAACTTCATATATACTTACCTTATAGCCGTCATAATTATCTTGATTTATACCTGTCAAATCAATACTGTAATCACCACCCAATGCCACATTAAATGTCGGTGCGGACGGCTGTGACGGATTTGTATAATTAAGCTTTTTATCGGTTGTCACAACAGGGTTAGCACTTTCGTCTGTCGTTGTCGCAACAACTTTTACCGTATATTCACCGCTCGGCATATTTTCAGGCATTGTTATATTTGCACTCTTACTCTTTATGTCATTAACATTTTCTGTTTTGTACAACGGATAAACTTCGTTATTGCTGTCCTCTGCATAAATTGTAAGACTGTTGAATTTATCCAAATCTTCGCCCGACCACGTTACCGTATTATTGTTCAATACCGCATTGTCGATTGTCGGCAACTTTGAAAGTGCGTATATAGTTACGCTTGACGCAATACCTGTTTTTAATTGCAATGCTTTATTAAAGTAATTTTCATCTGTAACCGTTATTGTAACGGTTGCTTTCTTTGTATCCTCATTCCAATTCAACATTGCGTTTGCATTTGCGTTGGCTGTATCGTCTGCCGTTTTTGAACTGTCTGACCATACTATCGGATAATTTTCCATTTCAATATTCTTTGCATATGTTTCCGCAATAAGCTGACTCGGTGCGTCATACGAAATTGTAAGTATTCCGTTTTCGTTGTTATACTTGCCGAAATTAACCGAATGTACCGTTTTACCCGCAAGCGATGATACCGTCGCACCGTTTGAGCCGAACAATGATATATCATCTGTTGACGCCAATGTACGAATACTGTTATTGAGTTTCATATACAAGGTACGGTCTGTTTTTTCATCATAATAAACAGGAATACCCTCCGCACTCAACTCAATAGTCGGTTCCGGTGCGTCATATTTACCGAAAGCGAAATCTACATCGCCGCCCCAATAATATGTTACACCTGCGTCAATTTTCAAAACGTGTAAAGCACCCCATATTTTTTCTGCATTGACACCCAAATCTGCAGAGCCTATTTCTATACCGCCGAAAATCGGTATTTTTTTAGGAATACTTACCATTGCTGTGGCATAGCCTTCCCAGAAATACTTATCCTTAACCTTATCTTTTTCCACAATTAAATGTCCGTCACCCGAAATAACGTCGAATATACCGATAGACACTCCCGCTGCAAATCTAAGTTCGGGATACCATGCACATTCAATTCCCGCATAGTCTATAAGTGTAATTCCCGCAACATTTACGTCCGACAGTGCAATACTCAAATCTCTCGGACTGATACTTACATCACCTCTTGCGGAAAGAACATCAAACAAAGCGAATTGTCCGCTTAGCAGAAGCGTTATTGGCGGTACGGAAGAGGACGGATAAATCGTTTCAAACAGATTATCTATACCGCCGCCTGCACCTTTAATCCAAAATACGCCCATTCCGTCAACATTTATGCCCGGTGTAAATCCGCCTGCATAGAAATATAATTTATCCGGAATAGGTATTCCGTTGTTACTTCTAAGACGAATTTCCGCCTCCATTTCAAATGCCATCATATCGGCACTGCCTTGAACGCCGATAGTGTATTCGTTGTTCATAACCTTTAAATCAAGAGTACCCTCAACGCTCGGAAGTCCGTCCGCATATGACGGAACTTCTACTTCGACAGACGTATTAAATCCGATAAATCCGCCGCCGAAAAGTATATCATGGATATACAAATTCAAACTTCCGCCCTCTGCGTCTTCCCATTCCTCTTGGTCCTCGGCATATCTGTCCTGTACATCTCTAAGCTGTGACGGAGTGTAATTACTGCTCGCCATTTTCAGTTGTGCAACCTCCATTGCGGAAGTTTTTCTGTTGCTCCAATCAAAATTTGACGGAACAAGAAAATCAGGTGAAAGTTGTGCACCGAATGCGATTACTCTTTGTTTCGGTGTTTTTGAAGTGACTTCACCGTCAACTGTCGCCATCTGTCCGAACTGACAGTATCTGAATTCCATCACCATTCCCGCAATGGTTTGTGCGGTGCTTGCCGCACCCGGCCACATAAGCATAATACCGTTTGTATTTGCAACGCTGTTTTCAACGTCACCTGTCTGTTCGCCCTCGTTTGTGTACTGCAAAAGTGTTGATTCGGAGCCGTTTTCAAATGACGAAATCGCACATACACCGCTCCAAACCTTTGTTCTTGCACCTGTCGTATAAACTTCGCCGTCTATATCGATATTAATAGTTTGGTCGTCCTGACCGACGTTTTCGACAGACACGGTTACAGTACCTTTTTCAATATCAAGACAATTACTGATATTTATTGTGCTTTTCGCCTTATGGTCTACCGTTTCAAGAGAAACAGCCTCTGCCTCTGCAATTTTACCGTTTTCATATTTTAACGTAAAGTCACCGCGAAGTTCAAGCAAAGAGATATTTTGAGCATTTGGAACTTCGTCACTGTATTCCTTTTCGTCTTTATACGCCCTTAGGGCATACTTGTTATCGCCGTCTTTTTCAATCGTGACAACTCCGTAAGAACCGCCTTGATATGCAATATCATCACTGACATTAAATTTCAGTGCGTCAGACGTAATATCTTTTTTAGTCGGATCTTTCATATCAAATACAATCTGATATGTACCGACCGACATAAGCTCGTCAAGTATCAAATCCGCCGTATTGTTTTCGGTATCCAAAATGAAGTTTTCCGCACTTACGGTCAACGGCTGACTGCCGTTTAAAGGCTTAACCTTTATATCGTATTCACTCTTATTTTTAAGTAAATTGAAATTCTGACCTGCAAGGTAAATATGTCTTGTTCCTCTGTTATAAACAATCTCGGGTGCGGTGCTTATAAACGAAACCCTGTCGCCTGTTGCACCCGGACAAAGAAGATATATACTTCTCTGACCGATTAAGTTTTCGGAAAGTAATTTACCGTCCGTTCCGCTCACGTCATAACAACGCACTTCGATTTTTCTGTAATCGGTAGCCGTAAGCGGTTCGGCATTAAAGTTAAACACAACCTGTCGTTCTTCATCTGCGTTAAAATCTATAATATCAACACTGAAAGGGTTTGAATATGAAGCTGTAACGTCAAGATTACCCGACAAGTCATACGGTGTTATTCCCTCCTGCGGATATACCGCAACGGCAATTTGTTTCATTTCGTTCTGCGACACGTTTTTAATTTGCGTTGACACGCTGAAATCACCGTTTTTACCGTCCGCCGTTTGCGGTTTGTATTCGTCTTTTGTATCGGTAAGCTGCATTGCTCCGAGTTCAGATGAAAAATTTATCGCAACCTTATCATCGTTATTTACGGTTACGTTTGAATATATACCGTAATTTGTCGCAACGGTATTGCCCTCACCGTTTGCCGCCACACTGCCCATATCGAAATACAGAGCATACGCACTGTCGGCAGTCAAATATTTTTCGTTATACGGATTTGTAAATGTCAACGAGTTATCAGGCTCAAAATCAAATACACTTGACGCAAGGTTGTTCCAATGTCCGAACGCTATTTGATACGGTGCGACAATTTTATTGTTAATCGACGCATTCACCGTATAAGCCGTTACGGACGGTGCTTTCGGATTGTCGTATCCGAATAATGCGTTGTTGTATGCTTCTCCGTCAGAGTTATCAATAACCGTTTCGGATTGTATCTGCTCATATGTACTGTCCTTTTTCGTCAGTTCATACACCGCATAATCCTGATAACCGAGTGCGGTATCAAGCATAACTCTTGCCTGAACACTGTCCGCACTTCTTCCGTCCGTACTCTTTACACCGTATGAAATTGACGCCATACCGTGCAGAGCCGATTTTGTATTTGCAAGCGTGACGGTCTGCGTAAAAGTCAAACCGTCAACGCTCCACGTTGCGACAATGTTGTCACTGTTTTTCACCAAAGTGACGTCACTGCTATCCTTACCCAAGAAACCGTATTTTCTTCCGAAAATATAGTCCTTTACCTCATCACCTCTTTTTACACGAAAAGAGGTATATGATGTATCATAATTTTCATCGGGAAACAAAAGATATTTATTATCATCTGCTTTGTTCAGCTTATCTCCCTCAACGGTATCTATCAGAAAACCGCCGTTTTTCGCCGAAACAACGACTTTCAAATAACCGTCGTTCAATTCTTCGTAATCCGCCTTATTCAGATTTTCGGCAAACGCGCCGATAGGCATTATACCGAAAATCATAGCTGTTACGGTTAAGGCTGATATAATCTTTTTTAATCTTTGCAGCATAGTAAACCTCCTTTTTTCATTATTGAACGTAAATTACAAATCTGTAATTGTCACGTCCCTGTGTTTGTACATTAAATGTATAATACCCCGCCTTTTTCGGAACGAATGTAATCGGCTCTGTATTATCCTTATTCTTCGCCAATTCAGTCGCACCGATTTTCATTTGACCGACTGTCTTTATACCGTTTTTATATTTAACACTGTACGGCTCGCCATTGCTTTCAACGACAATGTTCTGTGCCTCGTTTTTGCTTAGCACAATCATATCTCTGTAAATATACTCACCGTTTACGCTGACTCTAAGCTGAGTATCCTCATAGAAATAGATATATCCGTATCTTTCACTGCTGTTTCCTGCCTCGTCGGTTGCGGTATAAGTCACCCTTACCGTTCCCGTTGTCTGCGGTTTTGTGTAAGTAACATCAAGCTTGATTTTGTCCTTTTCGGTTTCGTTGTCGCTTACCGTCATATTCGCTTTAAGCTGTGACAAAATATCTTCTGAATTTAAGTCGATTTCCACCGTTTCTTTTTTCAATTTGATAGTCGGTGCTTTTTTATCCGGCATTGCTATCTGCTTAAAGTGATAATACTTTGTATTTGAATATTCGTCCTTTGCCTTTATTGTAGGATACAAGCCTGCCAAATCCTCCGATACGGTTAACTTCGTCCACGCACCGGCCGTAAGATTTTGACCTGTTGTGTCACCGTTCCATGTTACCGTACAGTTTCTGTTTGCACTCACATATACAGTGTCACCGACCTTTAAACGACCGAGTTTATCCGGTGACTCCTTACTGTCTGTACCGTCACTTGCAAGACTGAATGTAAGCGACAAATCTTTATCAATGATGCTATCAACCTTAACAACCTTTTCCGTCAGATTGCCTGCAGCGTCCGCAAAGTGATATACATATTCGCCGTTTGCGTTTATCACTCTTGTAAATTCAGTTCCCTGTTTTCCGTTTTCTCTGAAAATAACTTCTTTGTCAGCTTTTAAAGTCACTGTCACTTTACGGTGATTTTCGGACGGCTGAATTGTTTCGGTAATAATCGGTGCGTTTTTGTCGATGTTCTTAACCTCATTCAAAGTAATTTCACACACTTGACCGTTTACGGCTGTGCAAACAAGCGTCATAGTCGGTGCATTTTCCGAATATGAAATTGTAACTTGATTATCAAGTTTATATATTTCAGGAAGATAACCGCTTTGATTTTTCCATTCCGCTTTCGTGATGAGCTTATCAAATCTAAGCTGTGCCGTAACGGATTTATTCGTCTTACTGCTCTTTGCGTTTTCAGACCAAACTTCACTGATTTTATTTGCAGGTGAATTGTCTATTTCCGTAACGGCTGCTTTTAATTCACCGCTTTCGTTCTCACCTTTATATGTGTATGTGTAGTTTATAACAATATTTTCGTTGCCTGTTACTTCTATATAATACAAGCCGTTGTATTCTCCGTCACTTGTTTCCTGTTTTGCGTTGTCATTAGTCATAACAAGGTTTGTAAAGTCACTGTCCTCAGGCGGTATTAGGTATACCTTTACGGTCTGCATATCGCCCGACACGACTTTCTGTAAATGCGGCTGAGGCGCTTCGCCCAAGTTATCCGCAACAATCGGAATTTCGGTGACATTATTACAGCTGTCGACCGCAAACAATGTAAATTCCGCGTTCTTTGTTATATCAACGGTTCTGCCGTTTACACTCACTCCGTCAATCGTATCGCTTGTTGAATCAAATGTCGGTGTTTCGGCATTAAGTCCCGCTTTTGCAATAAGCTTTACACCGTTTATATCAGACACGATTACATTAAATCTGTAATGTGACGACCAACCCATTTTCTTCATAAATGATATACTGTCGCTAACTGTTTCATAGCCTCCGCCGCTTAAATCAGGAAGTGACGGATTTAAGTAATGCTTGTTATCATCATACAGATTAAGCACAAGTTTTTTACTTTGTGCCACGCCGCCCCTTACGGTATAACCAACCATTTCAACACTCGGCGGCATTGTATCGACATATTCTTCGGGCGGCTGATAATCTTTAAGTGTTACATCAAGCGTAACTGTATAATCTTCACCCAAAGTATCATTTTGATTTTTGTAATTCCTGAATGTAAATTCCGTTTCACTGTTAGGATAGAATGTATGACTCGGTGTTTCGCCCGTTGCGGTGTCAACAAGTGTTGAGCCGTTTTCATCAACAAGCTTTGCGGTTACTTCGCCGTATATACAGCCGTCAACCACATCATCTTCGTCATAATCCCATACAACTTTCGGCTTTATCGGTTTTATCTCATTATTGGTTATATTTAATATTTTACTCTTTTCAGCTCCGTTGTCCGTCCACTTCATTGTAACCTTTGTAGGTTGTGTTGCGGTTACGGTTACGTTATTTGTTCCGTTGTTTTCGATTTTTGCAAATGTGTTTCCGTCATTTTCCGTAACAGTTACGGGAGAAGTATATTCGATATTCGCCGTAATATCGCCCTTTGTCTTATACAAAGTTGACATTGTAACCTTTGGACCGTCTGCAAGAAGTGTAACAGTTACAGGTATTGTCCATGTATTGCCGAACATATCCTCGCCCTCAACTTCGTATGTACCGTTTGAGTATATCGGCAGATAGTGAGCAGAAGCATAAACCGTATCGCCCTTTAATTTTAAATATCCGTTAAAGTATACCTTAACACCTCTGTCATTGCAGATATAACTGTAATCCGCTAATGAATCGTCATCATAAACGTCAACAAATCGCGGTTCTTCATATTTAAAGTTCGTTACCAAGCTTCCGTAATTTTCATCGTCTTTGGTATATGTTCTCGTTGCTGTGTCACCATGCACACCTACAAAGTTAAACGTAATACTGTCAAAGAAAGGCTCGCCTGCCTTTTCCACACTCCATGGTCTTGTAAAGTCTATACTCAAATTAGTGGACGTGCTGTCCTCACGATAATAACCGCCCTCAAAACCCAATTCATTCGGATATTGATAGTTTTTCATAGGCATATTGTACGTTTCGCCGTCTTTCACAACTGTAAAAGAGCTTTTGTCCATGTCAAGATTTTTGGCATAAAAATTATAAATATAATCACCCTGGTTGTATGTGTTAAGATTTGCTTGAGTTACTGTCAATGCATCATTTTCAAAGGTATATTTCGTTTTTTCCTTGAACTGCGGAATATATGAAACAGAATTACCGGATTCGTCTATCGCAATAAATGCAAAGTTGAGCCTATCTCTGCCGTTTTCGTCTTGTCTACAGTTCTGATAATTAAAGGCACTATCACCCTTCAATGTAACAACCTCGTCAAGTCCGATTTCATCGGCAGTCCAACTGCTGTAATCCTCTCTGTGAACATAATATACCGTTACATTACCGTTTTCGGAGAAAGCATTTTTTACGGTTGCATCAGCAGAGATAACGTGCATTGTTCCGTTGTCGTCCGTATAATTCTGCGATTCGTTCATATCAAAATCCATTGCAATCTGCGGTATACTTTCAACCATATTTACCGTGAACTCGTATATCGGCGATACATTGCCGTTTTCCAATTTAACTTGATAACAGAAAGTGTTACTTCCCTTTTCAAATTGCAAACCGCCCGTTGCCGTTACTCCGTCAAGAGTTTCTTTTGCAGGGTTTTGCATTAAATTTATCTCGTATTCTCTTGTTAGGTCAGTAGTCTTTTCAAACGGTAAATCTTCTCCGCCATTGCACGCTTTATTCCACAAACGAAATCCTTCTGCCTTACCGATTGTTTCACCGCACAATTCTTTTGAAACATCATTGCTCTTAAGCGTCATTTTGACGATATGTGCCATATTCTGTTCTAAAGAATATCCCTCATCTTCATTACGGTCAATCTCCTTAAATTCAGCATTACCGATATTGATTGTTTTAAATGCCGTATCGCTTTCTTTTACGATTGACGGTATCGGATTAGGAATAGGGTAATATTCGTGTTCGGGAATAATTTCATATCTGTTTACACCGACATCTGCGGACGTTTTGATATTGTCAAGGAGTACCGCCGTATCGCACTTAAATTCGGCAGGGCTGTCACTGCCTGTCTGATACAAATAAACCGCAATTCTGTATGTATCCGTTCCAAGCAAGTTACCGTTTTTATCTCTAAGCGGCATTGCAAGAGTTTGGCTTGCATTTCTGCTTAACTTTGCGTTGTATACCTCGTTGTTTTCCGAATTTGTTATTGTCACATACGATTTATCAAAGTCCAAATTATCCGTAACCCAATCGGCAACTTTTGTATTTGACAATTCAAAATTAATTCTGACATCAGTCATATCGCCGTTTCTTCTTATGTGCTTGTCATCACCCACTCCTGTGGCTTTAATAACATCTCCGTTACTGTCCTTTATTGAAGTAAATTCAAGATTATATACATTATCAAGTACAGGTGCGGTCATAACATTAAAGTCGCCCTCCGCTTGATATGTCACTTCTTCTTCGGAATTTGACGGCTTTATACTTGCACCGCTTACAGGTGTCAAATCTGCAAATGCACTTTCAAATTTTACGTTTACTGTGCCGTAAAAGTTTTTAAGTTCATTCACTCCGTCCGCCGTAAGAGCGGTTACTCCGTCAAAACCGGTTTTATCCTCGTTGTATGTAACCGCATACCAGGTTCCGTCAAAATCAAATATGTTTTTACTGTCGGCACTGTCATATACGCTTGCGTAAGTCTTGTCACCCATTGTAAGTGTTACACGTGTGGTGGCATTAGCTTTATTGTCGGGATTGTCAGGTGCCGAAATTTGCACATCAGGCTTTGTATGTATCTGTGACAAATCGCTTACAACCGTATATTTTGCCTTTGCCTTTGTCAAGTCGGCATACACCTCATAACGTGAAACATTCGACTTGTTACCTTTAAAGTCTGTCGCATACACAAGCAATTCTTTTTCATATTTTTGTGCCGCGTCAAATTTAGTTTCAAAGTCAAAAACTCCGTCATTAAGCAAGCCCTCCGACCAATCACTGTCGGTCGGTTCAACACCTTTGTCTACAAGCTGATATTTAACATTCAAGCCGTCCGTGTTAAAATCGGTTACACGTACCTTTGCCAATATCTTTGCGGTATCGTTTTCATACTCGGTATTCATCGACATAAGCGCAATACTCGGTGCTACACGGTCAATATTTATATCCGTATCAACAGACTGTTCACCCACATTTCCTGCCCAGTCCTCTGTTCTGAAATAAAGTTTTGTGTTTTTGATTTCGGAATTATCGGTTTTAATATGTAAGTAATAATCTTTTACAGGCAAATCGAATTTATTCCACGCAAGGTTATTTTCATTGTTAAGTACCGATTCTTTATACTCACTCGGTGTATCGGCGGAAGTCGTCACAGCATACTTAAACGGAATTTGCTTATCTTGGTCATAGCACCACGCAAAACTTGCCGTCAATCCGTCAAAATCAGATACCGTGCCTTTTCCGTCACTGAAATTCAGCGGTATGCAAAATTCACCGCTGTTTACATCACCGGTTATTTCACCGACATTTACAGTCGGTGCGATATTGTCAAAATAAATCTGCTGTTTCGGATTTTTCGATATTTTCTGCGTTGCCAACTCATTATTATACAAATCGACTACGTTTGCCGTGTTTATTTTTTCAATTCTTATAGGCTCGCTATTATCACAAGTCATATCGGCTGTTATCGTAATCGGTTTAAACGTAATCTTCGTTGCCGTCCGCTTGTTTACGCCGTCATACATATCTTCAAATTTTTCGGTTTCAAGCACTGCTTTACTTCCGTTTTGCGATATATTAAGTTCTGCAGTCATTGAACTTTTTTCGCTCGTTTTAATTTTTTCCGTTGTCATTGCAGAAAAAGTTAATGTATCGCCGACACCTGCAAACACACTGCTCTTGTCAATATCTTCAGGCCAATCGCTCGGCTGTGAATATGACGTTGAATCTGCCGCTATCATATTTCCCGCAATTTCAACGCTGTCAATTTCAGGTGCTTTTTTATCGACTAAAAGTGAGTAACTCGTCAAATCCTTTGTATGAATGTCAAGGCTGTTGCCGGCATAGTCCGTAATTGGAGATGTGGCGGTAAAGTATTCCGGAATTAATCCCGGTGCGTTGTCTATAACCTTAAATCGCGGTTCTTCGTTTCTCGCCAAATATTTGTCGGCATAAGCTATACCGTACATTTGACCGGTGTACTCTTTTTTGTCATACTCTATGCTCTTAATCTTCGTAATTTGATATTCCTTAACATTTTTAGGTGCGTGTACATAGAAAAATATTTCATTTCCGTTTATACCGCCGGAAGTCGCAGTAAGTTCCATATTTTGAACGCCGCTTTCAACGTTTGTCGCATAAAGCGTCAACGTAATCTTTCCGTTTTCAATACTTCTCAGCTTTTCACCCATATCAAGATACAGTACAGTGCCGTTCATTTTTGCCGATTTAACAGTTGGCTTTGTTATATCGGCAAAGAACACATATGGTTTTTTTACTTTTGCATCAAATACACCTTGCATTTTAAACTTATTGTTTAACGTATCACCGCTTTGAAGTTTAAACCAACCGCTGTCCTTTTTTCCCTCACCTCGAATCATAGTATTCTTAAAGGACATTTTTGCGTGATTACCTATCAAATTAGCGCCGAACCTCATCATAAGCTGACCTGTCGCTTCCAATTCGGGAAATACGGAATTGTTTGCAACGCTGTCTTTCAGCTTAAAACTCGTTGACCAAAATCCGTTATCGTGTCCTCTGAATGTCGAAACGTAAGCCATACCCATAGTTTCAACCGCCTCATTGATTGAACCCCAGTATTGATAATACGCATTATCCACATCACATCTCTTGAACAACATTCCCGCCGTCAATGTCAAATCGGTTGCCCACCAATCCGACATATCGCGTGTGTACTTATTCATAAGTTTTTTGTTGTTGTACGTTTGCTCATTCAATATAGGTACTTTTACTTGATTTGCGACACTCATAACATCGCTGTCAGCCTTTGCAATTTGTGCGGGCATAAGTGCCGCAACAAATACAATACACAGTAATGTGCTTATAAATTTTTTCATCTTCTTTCCCTCCATATAGTTTTTTAATTCATTTCAAGTTCTATCATTTCGGTTGTTATACTGTTGTTATATATATCGGTAAGCTCATAACAAATATTCGTGTCATACTCGCCGACATATTCATAACCTACAGTAATATCGCCGTTTACAACGATTTTATCACCATATGAATACACTCCGTCATATTCACCGTTATATGTATAGTAATCGCATAAAAATTCCAACGTATCGCCGTTTTTAAGTTGCTTAAAGCCTTTTTGCGGAACTGATATATTTTCTTCTTCGCTGTACGGTCTGTAACCTGCCAAATAACCGTCGGGGTGCTTTTCGTCCCAATAAATCATTATTTCAATCTGCTCGTTGCCGTTAAGCACCGCAGGGACATAGCCGTATGTGTATCCGTCCTTTACGTTCTCCGGCGTTTCGTATTCAAAGTAAAACGGAACAACCTGACCGTTTAATGCAACCCAATAATAATCGAAATCAACCATTAAATCACCGTCATCGTCAAATTCATACACATTGTCCGAACCCAAGTCAACGTAACCATCGCCGTCATCAACATACACCCATACATTAATTCCGTTTATTTTATCCCATTCCTCGTCCGAAAGCGACAATGCGAAATAATCGCCCTTGTCCTTTACTTCCAACTCATCTGATACATTGTAGGTATCGTAATTTGTATTGTCATACCAAGAATAATCACTGTAATCATTCTCACTCGAATAATTCATCTGTCCTGTACCCATAATGCTCAAAAATTTATCGAAAAAGCTGTTGTAGCCGTTATAACCGAACTTATCTGTTTCTGTTTTTATTTCCGCGTAATAGTCGGGATAGTCATACGGGAAATACATTGCAAGTCCGTTTGAATTGTAAGACGAACTGCCGGAATATTTAACCGCACTTCTAAGCACCTTGCCCAATTCCGTATCACTCTTGCCGCATTCTTCAAGATATGATTTTATATCAATCTGTTCATACTCACCGTCACCGAATGATTTTGCATTGTATCTTGCCTGTGATATTACGGAATATCTGCTGTCCAAAACTCCTTCTTCCTGCTGCATTGTTTCGCATAGCTTTGAATATGTATAAGGAATTTCTCTCAAATCTACGATTGAAAGCGTATTTGAATCAAAAAAACTCGAATCAGGACCGTTTATATAGTCCTCCACAATCTTCTTACCTATTTCGACAGTCGGCATTGACGTATTGTCAGACAAATTTTTAAGCCATTCACTGTAATACCAACCCGTTCCCGGCTCATATTCCTCCGACGCAACAAGATAATCCGCATACGGTTCAAGCATATATGCCGTTTCAATCGTACCCATAAGGCACGCGTCAAAGCCTACAATATCAAACTTAATTCCGCTGTCTGACAGAGCATTTCCTATCTGTGACAGCGACAGCATATCATCAGGATACATTTCGTCATATCCGAAACCAAGTGCCGTACCGCCACCGTGATTCCAATGCACAAGTTCATATCTGTCGGCAGGATAATTTGAGGCAGACCATTTTATAAAATCAGTCAGCGTATTAGGGGACGTCATTTGTGCTTCACCCAAGTTCTCCACGTTCTGCAATTCACCGTTTTTAATTATATGACGTTCCGTTTTTCCGTCACTTATGCTTGCATTTTCCCACGCGGCCGCTCCGCCTGTCTGTAATGTAATATTAATATTATCCGCATTTGCCGCCGTCATTTCGGCAATATCTTCACTCGCCGCTCCGCCGTCACTTTCAAGGTCAGAACCTACCATATACACCATAAGTGTAACTTTATCCTCTCCGTTGCCCTTTATGTGAGTATAATAATCACGCATATTCGGAATATCGTAATTAACCGTTTCATACTCCTCCGACGGCATAATCAAAACCATACAAAACAACACAAATATCATGCCTATAAATATTAATAATGCAATTCCTATTTTAAATAAACACCCTTTTTTCTTTGCCATAATCTCTCTCTTTCAAAAAACATCCCCAATCACTCCAAAAGCGACAGCTAATGCTGCCGCTTTTCAATTTTTGCAGTACAGATAAAATGTACTTATATTTTATCTGGAGTCCAATAAAATATCGGATTTTTTAGGGGACTGTTTTAAATTTCTAAATCAATTATTCTGCGTCAACACCTGCAACGGCAGCCAAGATAAAATCTGTCGATTCCAAGTTCCCCCAAAAAGATAGAGAGAATTAATGCCACTACCTTTGATTTCATTCCATTTCCTCCTTTTAACATACTTCTTAATTAATATACATCAATTAAGAAATTTATTCCTCTTTTTTATATTTTTTAAGCCAAGCCCCTTTTTTCCAAAAGAACTTTAAGCTTTTCCCCTACTTCTCTGGTTGCTCTGTTTAGGTCAATATTTTCTTCATTGACTATATCATACATTCCGTTTGTAAAAGCGTCACCGATTATCTCTTTCGCCAAACCGCCTGCACCGCTGTATATTTTTGAAATTGTAATCGTTTTTGAAGTTATGGCAATTTGGATTTTATATTTATCCACAGCAGGAAATTGAATACATCTCATTAATCCCGAACCCGTAATCTCAGGTTTACCGACAGAATATGTTTCGTCTTTCATAATCTCATAAAGTTCATCATATGTAATCTTATCATTTAGCTTAACTTTATCATACCCCTTAAAGACATCTTTTGCTCCGGACTTAAATGAATCAAAAAATCCCATCTCATATCTCCTTATATTCTGCTGTATCTCATTGCTTTCTGATGAAATTATAATATATCGAAAATCAAAATTCAATAGATTTTGCATCAAACGCATTCTGCAAGTTTTAAAAGCAATTTTCCGCACCGAAACTCAAGTTTATTAACTGAAACTCAATTTTATATGTTGAATTATTATTTTTACAATGATATAATATAATCAGAGTATATCGGCAAAATGTTGACAGCTCTTAAATCCATAAGGCGGTGAACACGATGAATATTGCAGTTGTTGATGACTTAGCCGTCGGCAGAGAAACGCTTGTAAATTACCTTAACGAATATTTCTCCGAAAGAAATATGAATGTTACAATATCCGACTTTTCCGATGCCGAAAGTTTTGTCACGCAATTTGAAAATAACAAATATAATATGATTTTCTTTGACATATATATGCCGGGTATGAGCGGAATTGAAGCTGCAAGCACTGTACGCAAAACAGACAGTTCGGTTGAAATCATCTTCCTTTCTACAAGCAATAACTTCGCTTGTGAAAGTTACAGTGTAAATGCTTTTTGTTATCTTGTAAAACCGATAACAAAAGATGCAGTTGAGTCGCTTATGCAGAGATATTTTGAAAAATACGAAGAACCTTCAAAATCATTATCGGTTCTGTACAAAACAAAACCCGAAATAAAACTTAAAATAGCATATGATTCGATAATGTACATAGATGTTACAAACAGAAAAGTCCGGCTTCATTTGAAGGACAAAACGATTGAAATTCAAAACACATTTTCACAGTGTGCGTCAATTTTGACAGAAGACAGCCGTTTTTCAAACTGCTGTAAAGGATTTATCGTAAATTTTGATTACGTCAACACTGTTTCGGGCAATGATTTTTTAATGCAAAACGGAGATTATGTTCCGATTAAAAAACGTGAAAATCAACAGGTAAAGAAACAGTATTTAACTTATGAATTAAAAGATATTATAAGAGAATAAAGGTCACTATGATTACTATGGAAAATAAGCAACGCGTTAAGACTATTGCGGTAATTTTTATTATCGCAATAGTTCTTATCTCTTTGATTACAGAATTTTTATATATTTTCAATAACAAATATACATACAACAAGCTCCAGCCCGAAAAAGGCGTATTGACGCTTTCGCAAGAGGAAATTGACAGCAATTCGTTTCACTTTCTTATAAAGGATTGGGAATTTTACGAAGACGCACTTCTCACTCCGACATATTTTAAAAATCAAACTTCACTTCCGAATATGAAATATATTTCAATCGGCGATACTGAGTCAGCGTACACAAGCCAAACAAAAAACAATATCTTTATCGGAACATACAGAATGAAAATAAACTTCCCCGAAAAAGAGGGATTTTACGCACTGGAAATGCCTCAGGTTTACTCGGCATATGAACTGTACATCAACGACAAACTGTATTTAAAGGTCGGCGATATACATAATTATAAAGCACAAATACAAAACCGTGGCGCATTTTTCAGTGCCTCCGGCGAAACGTATATAACAATCGCCGTCAAGGACGCGTCAGGCATTAAAGCGGGAATTACATCACCGCCGACACTCGGTGTTCCATATGCTATCAATATCGCCCGAATACTTAAAGTTCTCATAAGCAACTTTTTTATGACGATGATATTCTTCGGTGCGATATTCTCACTGTTTCTTGCATTAAGCAGTAAAAGCAATTATTCGTATATGTTCTTCTTTATGTGTCTTACATATGCCGCTTACCTCAATCACCCACTGCTCAATTTGTGTTTCACTATGGACGGTAATTTTTCGTACATATTTGAGCATTTTTGTGCGTACTTTGTGTATTTGATGGTTATAATGCTCCAAAACAGGCTCTGCAATTTGAACAAAACCGTGAGCAGTATTTCCGAAATATGCGGTTCAGTGTTTTGTGCAATCTCACTTGTATACGGAGTATTTACGCCTTATTTAAGCGCACCGTTATGCACTTTCTTTTCAAACCTATGCAATGTGTTTGAGTGGTTAGCCGCAATTTATCTTGTCGCAATAGGCACTTATGCGGTCTTTAATGATATAAAATACGGCAGAATTTTTCTGTTCGGCAATATCTGCTTTGCCGTATCGTTATTCTTTAACATTATTCAACCGCTTTATGACTCGATTTATACCGACCAGTCGGTTGAAATAGGTATACTTGCGATTTTGGGCTGTCTGTACTTTGTTTACTGGGCAAGTATTGCAGATAAATACAGACGTAATATGGCTCTTGCTGACGAAAGACGACTTATGGAACGTCAGATAAATCTTTACAAGGAAAACTATGTCCACATAACCGAACAAATCGAAGAAACACGTAAGCTCCGCCACGATATGCGTCAGCATTTCAGAGTAATAAACGACTTTGCAAACAATCGTCAATTTGATAAAATCGCCGAATACCTCGAAGAATATTCAAGCGAAACAAATGACACAGTACCGCTGTTCTTCTGTGAAAATCTTACGCTTAACGCTCTGCTCCACTTCTATGTTTCTTCATCGGCTAAAAATTCAATAGACTTTAAAACTTCGGTATCAGTTCCTAACGGACTGCCTATGAGTGATATTGATTTAAGTATTTTGGTCGGCAATCTTGTTGAAAATGCTATGGAGGCTTGTTCAAAAGCACCGCTTAAAAACAGAAAAATTGTACTGAATTGTACCGCTGATGAAAACAAATTGATTTTAGATTTAAAAAATACGTTTGACGGCACCGTTAAGAAAATCGGTTCAAAATTCCTGTCGTTTAAAAAGGGTATGCACGGCTTGGGACTTGAATCGGTTAATGCCGTTGTTGACAAGTATCACGGCGTTATGAACGTTTCAAATTCAAACGATATGTTCACCGTCTCGCTTGTTATATTCTTCTAAACAAAAAGCCCGCAAATGAAACGTCAACAGCTCCAAAAATCAAATCAACAAAAAATCCGACGCAATTAATACGTCGGATTTTTTAATTTCTATTCTCGCCACATCATTATCCGTTATACCCTCGCCGATATTCGGCACAAATGCCGAATACGCCATATCCACGACAAACAGGACTACAAGTACGACACATATAATCTTCTTAATTTTCATAGGAATTTTGCAAAACAGATGGTCAAGTGACGGTGCTACAAGGTACACCGCCGCACAACCGCCGAGTGCAAACACAGCCAATCCCTCAAGGCAAATTCTGCCTTGAAAATTCATAAAATATCCGCTGTAATCCCACCAACGCATACCCTGAACTTTTTCAAGTATAAGCGATGTAAAATACTCTATTACACCGCACAGCACCATTGACAAAAGGAATGTCAGCCACGGTTTGTTTCTGAATTTTTTTAACACAATCAGTACAACCGTACCGCCTACGCCGTAAATCGGCAGCCACGGTCCGTGTGAAGTACCTCTGTTGATAAATTCACCTCTTGTAAACAGGAACAATAACACTTCCCACAGCCAACCTATCATTGCAAATGTGAAAAATATCAGTATCAATGACGATAATCCGTAATCACGTTCATAATCTTCCTGTATCCACTTCTTGCCCTTAGGCACTGTTATGAAGTATTCATTAATAGGATATATTCCGCTTGTCACTTCACTTTCAAGCAATTTATCGCACAGCTTGTCCGCATTTCCAATATCTCTTTCCTTTGCTTTTTCACGCAACGTCATATAAAGTTCAACTGTCGTCATACGTTTATACGGTTCAAGGAAAAATACACCAAAAATCTGAAGTGTAAGTATATTCAATATATCCCAACCGATAAATGACAAATCAATCAAAAATGCTCTCCACTTATACCCTTTCATCATATCTTCAGAAAGTTTTATAGCCTCTTTTGCACTCAATTCGGGATTTTCCGCAATAATCATCGGTACAAGTTTATATGAATAAATCTTAATAAATCCGCCGACTATCGTTAAGCACCATAAAAGTGAATACACACTTCTTACAAACATCACCCATGCAATATGCAGTGCCTTTTTTATAGACCACGGAAACAATATTCGCGAAATTCTCGTGCCTGTGTAGACTCGAATTTCAAGCAAATACCGATACAGTCCGATAAGCAAAACCTTCGTAAAAAGAATGGCTATAAGCAAATAAATCAACGAGCCGATTGCAATAGTAACACCGGCACTCACTCGGTCGTTAAACACAATTTGATTTATCGAATTTAAAACACCGTAAACAAAGTTACCTGCACCCTCGGTATTCTTCGCAAACACCGACAGTACACCTCTTGTCCAATGCTGTGCTCTTTCACTTTCCTCACCGCTCTTGCCTAAAAAGTTATCGACAACTTCCGTATTCGACATATCGGAATTGTGATTTTCCGCAAAAAGCACCGTTCCGTTAAGCTGGTCGAAATAAGTGTCTTTTATTGTCCTCACTTCTTTTAGCGGGTTAATAAAGCTGCCCATAACAACGGCCGCGATAAAGCACGTTATAACAATGCCGACATAATTCCGCTTAAAAGTTCCCCTTGCCTTTTTCTTTAAATCCCTTATCTTCCACATATTTATATACCCCGTTTTTCGTCTTATATATTTCTTGCAGTATCCGCCACGCATTTTATGTGTGACAAATCAATATCATTTGACAACGTACAATCCGCCCCCAGTATTGTATCTTTTTTCCGACCGTATTTATAAGTTTTATTGTTTCCGATTTGATTTCATCAAGCGTACCGCTGTATAAAACGCCGTTTTTTCTGTTGTCAAAGCCACCAAGCACGCAATTTGTGTTAAAGAAATCTCTACCCACATTTAAGTCCATATCTTCCACATAAACCGCCCAATTTACTGCCGCTGCTTTATAATTTTTCCATACTTCAACTCTGTTTTTGTCACCGCTCCAACCGCAGCAATGAAGTATATTATATTTACTGATACTGTTGGCATAATCAAGCACCTTTAAATCATACGGCTCTACAAATTTATGATATTCCTCCGAAGTAAATCTAAAAGTTTCCGCGTTTTGCACGCAGTAATAAATACCGTCACAGCCTGCCTCCTGTATAAGGGCTTTCACAAGAGTTATTGCATCTTCAGCAATCACTTCACACGCATATTCAACCGCTAACTAATCTTATATATAATTATATCTCACAAAATATTACCTGTCAAACTTAAATAAATAAAAACAAATTCCAACCGCATCCGCGATAAACCAACCGATCGGAATCGACCACCAAATACCGACTACACCGATAACACGCGACAAAACATACGCAAGCACTACTCTTATTCCCAAAGAAATAACCGTAAGCACAACCGACATACTCGGTTTATTTATAGCTCTGTAATATCCGTAAAGCATAAACAAAATACCTATGCCGATATAGCAAGCACCCTCTATACGCAAATACTGTACGCCGATGTTTATAATCTCCGTGCTTTCGGCATTTACAAATATCATCATAAGCGGTTTTGCGAAAATAAACACAATCGCACTGATAAAAATACAGAACAGTACAACACTTTTGAGTGCTTTTTTAATTCCGTCTTTTATTCTGTCATACTTGCCCGCACCGAAATTTTGTGCGATAAAAGTCGAAAACGCATTTCCGAAATCCTGTACAGGCATATATGCAATGGTGTCGATTTTCACAGAAACGGCAAACGCCGCCATAATTTTTGTACCGAAACTGTTTACAATCCCCTGTACCATAAGTATGCCGAAATTCATTACAGACTGTTGCAGACACGTCATTCCCGACAGTATTGCTATGTCGTATGCCGTACGTTTTACAAACTTTGTATCTTCATATTTTAATCGAAGTTCGGGATAACGAATGTACACATATATCATAAGTCCGATACCCGAAATATACTGCGATATTACAGTTGCAATCGCCGCACCGCGTATGCCTTGCTTTAATACCAAAACAAAGTACAAATCAAGACCGATATTAAGTATCACAGATACGCACAAAAACACAAGCGGAATTACAGAATTGCCTATTCCTCGCAGAAGATTAGAAAAATAGTTGTATAGGAATGTCGCGAAAATGCCTAAAAATATCCACTTCAAATATTCGCTCATTATACCTTGAATGTCATACGGCACTTGAAGTATTTTCATAATCCGGCCGCAAAGGTAAAATGACGCAAATGTCAGTATGAGTGAAAATATTCCTATCATAACAAACGAAATAAATATTCCGTTTTTCAGTCGTTTTATATTTTTTTCGCCGAATGTTATTGAAAAAAATGCACTGCTTCCAAGACACAATCCCAAAATCACCGATGTTAAAAATGTCATCAGCGAATATGACGAACCGACCGCCGCCAAGGCATTGTCACCTATGTATTTTCCTACTACCCATGTATCGACTAAGTTGTAAAACTGCTGCATTACGTTACCGAGCATAAGCGGTATCGCAAATGCCCAAAGTTTTTTATTTATGTTTCCTACCGTCAAATCTTGTTTTGATTTCACAATTCAAAACTCCTTCTAAAATTGTAAAAGGCTGTACACAAATACAGCCTTTACACATTATGCGTTTTTGTCATATAAAAATTCAATTTTCTTGCCTTGTTTGCGTTGTTCCACGCAGTCGTCAACAGCCGTTCACCCGATGAACCTCACGCACCGATAGCGTCCGATAAACCTTGCATAACGTTATTTAAAGTTTTATTTCCTCCTGTATTTCTCCTTAATATTTTATAAACAGCCAATAATACTATTATAAGTAATGTTAAATATTTTGTCAAGAAAAATAAGATTGTTGGTGATGGTTTAATCTCATAAATTACACCGATTTTTCATATATATGCTATACAGAAAGGTCGGTGGGAGAATGAAAGATTATATCGAAAAACGGGCTGTCGAATTGGCACAGTATATTGTAGAAAATAACGCCACAGTCCGCAAAACTGCCAAAATTTTTAATATCAGTAAATCTACCGTGCACAAAGATGTACATGAACGACTTTATAAAATAAACCCTGCACTGTACAAAGAAGCACAGGCGGTTTTGGAGCAGAACAAGGCAGAACGTCACATTCGTGGGGGTATGGCAACAAAGGAAAAATATTTGCTCGAAAAATTGAAATAAGAAAAAACGGTGTTCACGACGAACACCGTTTTAAATTATACAAACATCGAAACAAGAAATACGGCTGATATTATTATAAATACAATATGCAGCCAAAATATTAAATTAACCGCATTGTAGTTACCGTTTTCCATACATTGCTTTATTATTTTTATAAGCACAAGCGCCGCACCGAATATGATTGCCGGCAGAAAGAAAAATCCTAATAATCCGCCGCCGACAGATGTGTGTGACAGTATGAATTTTAATACTACAATATAATACGCACAACCGCTTAAAAGTGCAAATATGAGCATTCCCGCTGTGCTTTGCAATAATTGAATAATCTTGTTCTTCATAATATAATCCTTTGTTAATGTTTGTGTTTAAAACCCGCAAATTTCAATTCGGGTTAGTTGGTATAGATGTACAATTTTCCACTGCCGACGTATGTTTATACTTCAAGTTTAAAATATTGTGCAGATATGCCCCAAATCACTTGAATTAGTCTTCTGAAGGCATATCCCAGTTGTGATATACATCCTGTACATCATCATTGTCTTCAAGCATATCAAGAAGCTTGGTCATTGCATTGATTTGACCTTCTTCTGTAAGTTCAGTCATTGTTTGAGGAACCATACTGACTTCGGCAGAAGAAATAGTATACTTTTCCGCAAGTGCGTCACGAACAGCACCCATATCAGACGGAGCAGTCACAATTTCCGCAACGCCGTCCTCTACTTCAATATCATCTGCACCGGCTTCAAGAGCGTCCATAGTGATTTCATCTTCGTCCATATCTTCATTTTCGATAATGATAATACCCTTTTGGTCAAACATAAAGCTTACGCAACCTGTCTGTCCCATATTACCGCCGTTCTTATCGAATGCGTGACGTACGTCTGCGGCAGTTCTGTTTCTGTTATCTGTAAGTGCGTTTACGATTACCGCAACACCTGCAGGTCCATAACCTTCGTATGTGATACTTTCGTAGTTATCACCGTCTGTATCGCCTGCCGCCTTTTTAATTGTTCTGTTTATATTATCGTTAGGCATATTATTTGAACGAGCCTTTGCGATAGCGTCTTTAAGACTTGAGTTATTATCCGGATCCGGACCGCCTGCCTTTACGGCAACTATAATCTCACGAGCGATTTTTGTAAATATCTTAGCTCTTTGGGCATCGTTTGCGCCCTTTTTACGCTTAATTGTACTCCATTTTGAATGTCCTGACATAATTAAAACTCCTTTTAAATTTGTTCATACTAGTTTATTTTATCACATTCTATGCGGTTTTTCAAGTTTTTTCTATAAATATTTTCTTTTTATTGACGTTTATACTGCACAGATGATATAATAAATTATAACCATTAAGGAGGCCGGAAATATGTGGGCATATGAAAGTGTATTTTATCAAATTTATCCGTTAGGATTTTGCGGTGCACCGTTTGAGAATGACGGTGTTTTAAAGCACAGAATTTTAAAAGTAAACGATTGGATTGAGCATATAAAAAATCTCGGAGCGAATGCAATATATTTTTCACCTGTATTTGAATCGGACACACACGGTTACAATACTCGTAATTACAAAAAAATCGACTGTCGTCTTGGCACAAATGACGACTTTAAAGAAGTATGCGAAAATCTACACAAAAACAACATCAAAGTTGTTCTTGACGGCGTATTCAACCACGTCGGACGAGGATTTTGGGCATTTCAGGACGTTCTCCAAAACAGGGAGAACTCACGTTACCGCGATTGGTTCTTTATTGATTTCAACGGTAATTCAAATTACAATGACGGTCTTTGGTACGAAGGCTGGGAGGGTAATTTCGACCTTGTAAAAATCAATCTTCGCAATGAAGAAGTTATAAATCACATCTTTGAATGTATCAAACTATGGATTGACGAATTTGACATTGACGGTTTACGTCTTGACGTTGCATACTGTCTTGACAAGGATTTTCTAAAGAGATTGAGAAGTTACACTGACAGTTTAAAAAATGATTTTCTTCTGCTCGGCGAACTCCTTCACGGTGACTACAATCAATTTGTCAATGACGATATGCTCCACAGTTGCACTAATTATGAATGTTACAAGGGTGTTTATTCAAGTTTTAACAGTATGAATATGTTTGAAATTGTACACTCATTGTTACGTCAATTCGGACCTGAACAGTGGACACTGTACCGTGGCAAGCACCTATTGAGTTTTGTTGACAACCACGATGTTTCAAGAATTGCAAGCATACTTACAAACGAAAAGCATATACCGCTTACTTACGGTATGATTTTCGGTATGCCGGGTATTCCTTGCGTATACTACGGCAGCGAATGGGGTGCAAAAGCACATAAAAATGAGGGTGACCCTGCACTTCGTGTATGCTTTGATGAGCCTTTGGACAACGAACTTTCAGAATTTATATCAAAACTTGCAACAGCACACAAAAACAGTAAAGCATTGTGCTACGGTGATTTCCGTTCGGTTGTTTTACAAAACAAGCACTGCATATTTGAAAGAAAATGCGATGATGAACGTGTTCTTGTCGCTATCAATGCAGACGAAAATCCTGTTACAGTGCATTTTGACGCCGGTTGCGGTACGGCTGTTGACTTAATCAGCGGTAATATGCACGACTTCGGCGGCGGCAGTGAATTACCGCCTTACAGTGTACAATATTGGAAAATGGAAAGATAATAAAAACATATATAATACTTGACAATATCGTTATTTTATGATAATCTATTAATTGATAATGGAGTAGTTGAACCCCTCGGCAGGTTTTATCCTGGCAGGGAACTCCGTTATTTTTTTGTTTAAACAACATATAAAAAGCACTAAAACGTAATGTTTTAGTGCTTTTTTGTTATTCAACCAAATATACATCTTTGTATACAACACCGAGTGCCACTGCCATTGAATGAGTCGGCACAGCCATATCAATATGATACTCACCTATACCGCTGCCTGTATCTTCGGCGTGTCTGTAACCATAGCCGTCAACATACACCCAACTTAATTTAGGAATAATTTTAGGGTTCACCGCAATGGTCTGACCGGGAATAAGCTCACCCGCCCAAGCGGTATACGCTCCCCAACCGCCGTTACAGATTGAACAAGGGCAATAATGCGTAATCTTAAACTTACCCAAATATGTACCGAGTTGCTGATCATTGTCAACAGGCACATCCTCAATATCTATACTCGGATTTGAGTTGTCGGCAAGATTATCTGCGCTGTATTTACCGTTTCCGTGGTTCGGAATTATTGCAAGTCCCTCGGGAATACCTATTTCTTCGGGGATATTAACTTCCGCACAAAGCTCATCTTGATACCATTCAACGTCAAGTCCGAACATTTCCATAGAATCACGTATCGGTATCATAAGCGTACCGTCCTCTATAAAAACAGCCTGCGAAACCATTTCATAATCCTTACCAAACGGCACATTATCGCCGTCAGAATCGGTAAAGTTATACCTAATAACAGCGTTGCTGTCATTAAGTCTTAAAGCTGCCGTTATACTTGTCGGCGTCATATCCAACCCCAAACCGTCAATTTTATTAATCGCCTCTGACGCAAAACGTTCTATCGGTCTGTCCGAATTTGCGTCTGCTTTAAGCGTCAAAAGTGCGGTCTGAGTCGGCTGGTCCCATTCAACCTCCATACCGGCAGCCTCCGCCATTGCCCTTGCAGGCGTCAATGTTCGGTTATCGATTTGTATAGGTTTCGTATCCGTAAAATTTATGTAACTGACGTCATTCGACACAATCCCATTCATTCTTACACTTATATCATCGTCAGCAAACACTGCGTTAATATTTCCTACCACCAATACCGCTGATAAAACTGCCAAGACAACTTTCTTTAATTTTTTCATTTTTAATTTCCTCCTACTCTCTTTCTACGATTTTTTAATCGTATAGGATTTGTTGAGTTACATTAATTGTTGAGCCTGTCTGCAAAACCATAGAGGTTTTGCAGACAATCTGATTAATCATTATAATTTTCGTATACAACTATATCCGTTGCAGTTCCGTCAACCACTCTTACAAGTGCGTAATTATAGCTGTAATCGTTTGTGAAATCTATTGTATTGTCCTTATCGAAAGTGCTTTTCGGAATTGTTGAAGTTATATCGCCAACTGACGCAATTTCAACTTCATTTTTATTCGATACATCGCAAGTATAAACTATTGTATCTTTCTTTGTATCAACTTCGATAACATTGTCTGTACTGCCGCTCTTGTTTATCAAAGTAAGTGAATTTGAACCCACCTTACCGATAAGTCCGAATGCGTACTGATATCTGTCGCTTGACGCTTTTTCACCGTACTTCATAAGCTTCCATTGATTTGCAACACTTGAACCGTTTTCAGTAATTAACTTTTCAAAGTCAGTGCCGAAATCCTGACTGCCCGTAATTATATCTTCGTCCTGCGGTCTGTAAATAAAGTACATATGATTTATTCTTGTTCCGGCAACGTTTGATGTAAGGCTGATAACGTCACCCTCCTCAAGATTTCCTGCGTCTTTGCCTTTCATAAACGAATAAGTCTCCGAAGAAGTTTCAAATGTAACATCATTTTCAATCAATGTCTTTATTTTCTTGCCCTGTGCAAGCAAAGTAACGGCATACATATCTTCACCGTCTTTTGTAGTTGTTTCAACTTCCTTAACAACCGCCGGTGCATAAATTGCGTCTGTTACTTTTTCGTAAATTGACGGTGTGTCCGCTGACGGCTTAGTTGTCGGTACTGTTGTTGCAGACGGCTTTTCTGTTGCAGACGGTGTGGCTGTCGGCTTAACATCATCACTTACACTGACTTCTTTTATCTCTTTTGAATTTACAAAGTAAACCTTTGTTTTCATACCCTTATACTCTTTAGGTATATCGGCACTGAAATTGCCGTTCTCAGACTTATACATATTGCTGTAGCAAAGCTTGCCGTTTTCGTCATAGCACGAAACAACGGCAATATTTTCGTCTGTCTGTTCAAATAACAATACATTATCCGTATAATTTGCATTAATGTTTTCGGCAAAAGCAACTGTTGACATCATTGCCGAAACTGCAAGTGTAATAGCTATAATTTTCTTTTTCATTATAAACTTCCTCTCTGAATTTATTTTGCGATATAAGACGTTACAAACTGTTTTGCACATCTTGCACTGCGGCCTCCGTAGTTCATCTGCCATACCACCGCCTCTTTTTCAATATCCGCATTCATTTGGATATTGTGCTTTTTAAGCATTTCGGAAACGATATTAAGATATTCTTTTTGGTTAGGTGCAGAGAATACAAGACTGATACCGAAACGTTCCGAAAGTGAAAGTGTTTCCTGCATTTGGTCGTTTACGTGGATTTCTCCGCCCTCTCTGTCTGACCAATTCTCTCTTATTAAATGTCTTCTGTTTGACGTTGCATATATAAGCACGTTTGTAGGATTAGCCTGAAGTTGTCCCTCCATTGCAACCTTTAACGCTCTGTACTCTGTTTCGTGTGATTCAAAAGTAAGGTCGTCAAGGAATATTATGTACTTATTCGGGCTTTCAGCCAACACCTTTGAAAGTGACGGTATATCCTTTATACAATGCTTAGGCATTTCGATAATACGAAGTCCGTCATCACAGAACATATTTAAAAGTGCCTTTACAGATGATGATTTACCCGTGCCTCTGTCACCGAACAACAATACGTTATTCGCCGCTTTACCGCTGACAAACGCCTTTGTATTATCAATCAACACTTGTTTTTGATACTCAATACCAACAAGCGAATCAAAAGTAATATCATCGGTATTCGATACTCCGATAAGTTCGCCGTCATATCTAAACGCATTATACTTAGCCAAAATTCCGCTGCCGAACTTTCTGTAATGCTCGATAAGCAAATCAAGAAGCTCCTGTGCCGACTTTGACTCTGTTATTGCTCTGATTGACGCCACATATCCGTTACTGAATCCGATAGGATTGCCTGACGGTGCGTACTTAATTTGAGTTGAAAACAGCTTTTTATAAATCTGCTCAATATCAAACTTCGCAAGTCTGTAAAGGTCGTCTCCGATAAATTTACCCGCCTGTGCAAGACGTGATAAAATATTGTCGTCATTCGCAAGACGTGTTGCAACGTATTCTTTTATTGCACTGCTTGTAACGCCCTCTGTTTCGGAAAATTCGATAATGTTTCTTAAAACGATAACATTATCCTTTTCCAATATCCCCTTTATACATAGGTCATCTTCTATTTTATTAAATATGCATAATTCCAACTATGTTCACCTTCCAAATATCTATATCTCGTTTGATTATAGCACATTATCAAAAGAATTGCAACAGCCGAAGTTACCTCAAATTTGTTGGAAAAAATCTCTTTTTTATATTGCCAAACATAGATAAGTTGTTTATAATAATAGTTAAGAGTTTTATTCTTTAAATAAAAAAAACAGAGGGAGAAAATTATGGAGCAGATTAAAAACGCAATTCAAAACGGCAAAACGGTACTTGGTATTGAGCTTGGCTCAACTCGTATAAAGGCAGTTTTGATTGACGAAAATAACAATCCTATTGCGTCCGGCAGTTACGAATGGGAAAACCGTTTGGAAAACGGTATTTGGACATACAGTCTTGAGGACGTTTGGACAGGTATTCAGACAAGCTACAAAAATATGGCTGACGACGTTAAAAACCAATACGGCGAAGAACTTACAAAAATCGGTGCAATAGGCTTCAGTGCTATGATGCACGGCTATATGGCATTTGACGAAAACAAGGAGCTTTTAGTTCCGTTCCGTACTTGGAGAAACAGCATAACAGGCAAAGCCGCCGCAGAACTTACAAGTCTTTTTGACTTCAATATTCCTGAAAGATGGAGCATTGCTCATCTTTATCAAGCGATTTTAAACGGAGAAGAACATATTTCAAAAATCAACTATCTTACAACACTTGCCGGATATGTTCATTGGAAACTTACTGGTGAATTTGTACTCGGTATCGGCGAGGCGTCGGGTATGTTCCCTATCGACAGTGCATCAAAAGACTATAATAAGGGTATGATTGAGAAATTTGATAAGTTGATTTCAAATAAAAATCTTCCTTATACAATTTCAGACTTACTTCCAAAGGTGCTTGTTGCAGGAGAAAATGCCGGTACGCTTTCAGAAGAAGGTGCAAAACTTCTTGACACAACAGGCAAACTCAGTGCAGGTATTCCGCTATGCCCTCCGGAAGGCGACGCCGGTACGGGTATGACCGCAACAAACAGCATTACAAAACGTACAGGAAACGTTTCAGCCGGTACGTCCGTATTTGCTATGGTTGTACTTGAAAAACCGCTTTCAAAGGCTTATCCCGAAATTGATATAGTTACAACACCTGTCGGTGACGACGTTGCAATGGTACACGTAAACAACTGTACATCTGACCTTAATGCATGGGTAAATATATTCAGAGAATATTCAGCCGAACTCGGTATTGAAATAAGTACGGAAAAGCTATATGGCACACTTTACAGAAAAGCTCTTGAAGGTGACGCAGACTGCGGAGGACTTCTTTCATACGGATATTTCTCGGGCGAAAATATTACAGGTCTTGAAGAAGGCCGTCAGCTTTTCGTTCGTACACCGGACAGCAAGTTTAACCTTGCAAATATGATGAGAACTCACCTTTATTCCGCACTCGGAACATTAAAGCTCGGTATGGATATTCTTCTTGATAAGGAAAATGTCAAGCTTGACAGAATGTTCGGTCACGGCGGATTGTTTAAAACAAAGGACGTTGGTCAGAAGTTTATGGCTGCCGCTATAAACACACCTGTTTCACTTATGGAAACAGCCGGTGAGGGCGGTGCGTGGGGTATCGCATTGCTTGCGTCATATATGCTTGCAAAATCAGAAAACGAAACACTTACCGATTTCCTTAACAACAAAGTATTCTCACAAAGTGAATCATACACACTTGAGCCGACAGACGAGGACGTTAAAGGATTTAACGAATTTGCTGTACGTTACAAGAACGGTTTGCCTATCGAAAAAGCGGCAGTTGAATATTTAAAATATTAGAGCCTGTCGACAAAATGTCGACAGCTCCAAAAATCACATCTTGCGATGTAATTTTTGAGTGTTTTTAGAGAAAAAATCATAAAGTTCCTCCAAAGTCGAAACTTTAGATTTTAAGCCATTTCTGCCGCACATGTCGTCAGAAATGATTTTTAATGAGGTTGCACCTCATACTTCCAAGAATAAAGTAGACAAAACCATTACAGGTTTTGTCTACAATATACTAATAAAAGGAGATATATAATATGTTAGAAGAATTAAAGCAAAGAGTTTACGAAGCTAATATGCAGCTTCCAAAGCATGGACTTGTTACATTCACTTGGGGTAACGTAAGTGAAATTGACAGAGAAACAGGCTATTTTGCAATCAAGCCGTCGGGCGTTGATTACGATAAGCTAAAGCCTGAAGATATGGTTATTATGGACCTTGACGGTAACAAAATCGAAGGTAAATATAACCCATCATCAGACACAGCAACTCATATCGAGCTTTACAAAGCATTCCCTAATATCGGCGGTATCGTACATACACACTCACCTTGGGCAACAAGCTGGGCACAATCGGGACGCGGTATTCCTTGCTACGGTACAACTCACGCTGACTATATGTACGGCGAAATTCCATGCGTAAGAAATCTTACAAAGGAAGAAATCGACGAGGCATACGAAAAAAATACAGGCGTACTTATCGTTGACTTCTTCAAAGACAAAGATTACGTTGCAATGCCTGCCGTACTATGTAAAAATCACGGTCCTTTCACTTGGGGCAAAGACGGTATGGAGGCTGTTCACAATGCAGTCGTACTTGAAGAAGTTGCAAAAATGGCGGCGCGTACTGAAATGATTAATCCGAAAGTTCAGGAGGCACCTCAAGAATTAAAGGATAAGCACTATTACAGAAAACACGGCGCAAACGCATATTACGGTCAAAACAATTAATTTTTTAAGGGGGTTTTATTATGATTATAAGTAACATCTATAAAAGAGCTTTTAACGTATTGTCAAAAATGCCGTTTAAGCTATGGGGGCTTTCACTTTTGAGTTCACTTTTAGCTATACTCGTTCTTGTATTCGGCGTATTACCGATAGTTATTGTGCCTGTTATAGCGGTTCTTTCCGCAGGTATGGCGGCAGTTTATCTTGACGGTTTCAACGGTAAGGAAGTTTATTCCGACCAGCTTTTCAAAGGTTTTAAAGATTTTTGGAGAACTGCCGGCGGTATGTGTTGGAAAAAGCTATGGATTTTCATTTGGTTCTTAGTTCCGATTGCAGGTCCGTTTATCGCTGTTTCAAAGTATTATGCGTATTCATTCACACCGTATATACTTAATGAAGAAAAATCGGTAAACGCAACTGCGGCACTAAGAAAATCAATGCAGGATACAAACGGTTACAAACTTCAAATGTTCTGTGCCGAATTTATTCCTAACTTGCTGATTTATGCTGTTATGGCTATACTTGCATTGCTTTCAAAAATTCCGTTTGTCGGTATATTGTTTGCGGTTATCACTGTCATAGTTCAGCTTGTATATACATTGTTTGCACCGTTGTTCTTCGGTCTTGTACACGCAGGTTTCTATGAATATGCAAAGACTCCGATAAAGTCAACAACATATTCGGCACCACAGGCACCTCAAACACCACAGGCACAATCAGCACCTGTTCAAACACCGGTTCAACCACAAACAACCGAACAAGCCGCTCCGACAGAAAATGACGCACCTAAGCCGATTACTTGTCCCGTTTGCGACTCTGTAAACGCACCGAACACTCATTTCTGCTATAAGTGCGGTTCAAAATTAGATTAAAAATAATACGACAATTTATTTCAAATACGGCAGAGGTCGAGAAATTAGTTCGGATTTTGCGAAAATGAACTCGTTGGCGTACATCGGTACGTTAGAGTTTATTTTTGCGAAAAGTGCATAAGCAAAATTTAGGCTTGTACATAATAAGCCTGCACGTTCCGGACAATTTATCGTCCTCTGAAAATGAGCTGTTTTTCAACAGCTCATTTTCAGTTATATGCACATTCATGCATGGCACATAAAGCAATTTTGGCATTTTCATCGTACACTTCATCAAGCATACTCATCGGCAAAGGGTTTTGTCCCGTACCTATTTCAACCGTAAATCCCTCTTTTCCGAACTCCTTTATAAACCAATCCTTACAACCGCCGTATGATGCCGTACCTGTCGGAATACACACCGCATATCCGCTTTCCTCCGCCATTTTCTTTGCAATCTCAACCGAATTTTCGCCTGTCATACCGTCAAAGTCATAATATATCTCACGGCCTTGACTGTGAAATGCCAAAAGCATATCAAATTGCTCTTTTCTCACAAATTCCGTAATTGCCCTTGTTTCGGGCTCGGACTCCGCATATTCACCGCCGTATTTTGACGGTGACGGTTTATCGACAACCATCTGCCACTTTGCGTCAAAATTATGGTTTATATCAACTCCCCTCGAATTTGCCTGCCAAACATGATTAAAACTGTGTATTCCCACCATACTGATTAAGTGCCTGTGATATTCGTTAGTAATATCAAGACCGTTAAGCGCAATATCCACGCCGTCAGGGTTGACCATAGGCACAACGTAAACCGTAATATCCGAATACAGCCTTTTTATGTCATACCCGAAATATTCCGTTTCCGTCATCAGCTTTACGGTGTAATTTGACACAAATTTTATCAAAAAAGCCGCCGTAAGATATTCAAGTCCGTGATACGCACCGCTTAAAAGCAGTTTTTTCTTTCCCTTTCCGATTTTCAAACACGGAATATCCTTCTGCATAACGCTCTTTCCTATCGAAAATCTTTCTATAATGTTATAATTGTCCGTCAGCATTTCTATGTCTTTCAACATTCTCGCATAGTCATAACACAATTTTTCTCGCCTCCCAATATTTATTTATGTATATTAAATTATGTACATTCGGACAACTTTATGATGATTTTATTGACATTAACAATGAAATGTTATAAAATATCTAAAGTCGTTTATAAACGAAGGAATGGAGTTTTAGAATGAAAAGAATTGTGTCAATACAAGATATTTCGTGTTTCGGTAAATGTTCGCTTACCGTTGCACTTCCTATAATTTCCGCAATGGGTATAGAAGCTTGTCCCGTACCTACGGCAGTACTTTCAACGCATACAGGCGGATTTACAGGCTATACATATCGCGATTTAACGAACGATATTCCGTCTATCGCAGACCATTGGAAAAGCCTTGATTTAAAATTTGACGCAGTTGCAACAGGTTATTTAGGCTCATTTGAGCAGATAAAAATAGTTTCGGACTTTTTCGATAAATTCAAGACCGATGACAACCTTATAATCGTTGACCCCGTAATGGGTGATAAGGGGCATTTTTATGCCGGGTTCACCGAAGATTTTGCTTTGGAAATGAAAAAACTTTGTTCAAAAGCCGACGTAATCGTACCTAACCTTACCGAAGCGGCACAGCTGCTTGACGAGGACTATATCGACGGCGGATATAACGAAGAATATATAAAAAATCTGCTTATACGTCTTTCAAATCTCGGTTCAAAAATTGTCGTTCTTACAGGTGTAAGTTTTGACGATAATTCACAGGGCGTTATGTCCTACAACAGAGAAACAGGCGAATTTTCCTCGTACTTTAACGAAAATATTCCCGGTTACTTCCACAGTACAGGCGATATTTTTTCAAGCACATTGTGCGGTGCATTGGTTAAAGGTTTTGATATGGGTAAGGCAGTTAAAATAGCCGTTGACTTCACTGTTGACTGTATCAAACATACCATAGGCAGTGAAAAAGAGCATTGGTACGCGGTTAAATTCGAGGAATGTATCCCCGATTTAATTGAAATGATAAAATAAAGCAATATAAGAGGGACACTAAAATTTGAACCGACCCCCAATAGTTAGACCAAAAATCTAACTATTGGGAGGTCGGTTTTTTCATGGCAAAATATAG
>OLQU01000443.1_pt1 | contig 35811 bp, 30 predicted proteins | sample 1672271 | NCBI WGS metagenome assembly OLQU01 (sample SAMEA3136666, study PRJEB25190) | human gut metagenome | biome: human gut; feature: human-associated habitat; material: faeces | place: Austria | collected 2013 | reverse complement strand
ACCTACATGCGTACCGACAGCCTCCGCATCTCGGACGAAGCCGTGGCGGCGGCCAAGGAGTATATTGCCGGGGCCTATGGCGAACAGTATATCTGCCCCTACAAGCGGACGTGGAAGACCAAGAGCGCCACGGCTGCGCAGGACGCCCATGAGGCCATCCGCCCCTCGGTGCCCTCCCTGACGCCGGACGAGGTGGACAAGAGCATCAGCGGCGACACCGCCAAGCTCTACCGGATGATCTGGAGCCGCTTCATGGCCAGCCAGATGGCCGACTGCCAGCAGGATACCGTCTCCGTGACCGTTTACGCGGGCGGCTACCGCTTCAAGGCCAGCGGCTACACCGTGACCTTCGACGGCTTCACCGCCCTGTACGAGGAAGCCACCGACGAAAAGGAAAAGAAGGAGACCAGTCTGCCTCCGCTGGAACAGGGGCAGGTGCTCAAGCTGCGGGAGCTGAAGAGCGAGCAGAAATTCACCCAGCCCCCCGCCCGCTACACCGAAGCCACCCTCATCAAGGCGCTGGAAGAGAACGGCATCGGCCGCCCCTCCACCTATGCGCCCATCATCACCACCATCATCGACCGCGGCTATGTGGAGCGGGATCAGAAAAAGCTCAAGCCCACCCTGCTGGGCCGGGCCGTGGACGGCCTGATGCTGGAGCAGTTCCCGCACATCGTGGATGTGGACTTCTCCGCCGAGATGGAAAAGAACCTCGATAAGGTCGAGAGCGGCAAGGCCGACTGGCACAAGACCGTGGACGACTTCTATCAGGGCTTCGCCGCCAGCTTGGAACAGGCCGAAAAGAACATGGAGGGCAAGAAGGTCAAGGTGCCGGACGAGCCGTCCAGCGAGGTCTGCGACCTGTGCGGCCGCCCCATGGTCATCAAGGTGGGCAAGTACGGCAAGTTCTTGGCGTGCAGCGGCTTCCCGGAGTGCCGGGGCACCAAGCGTCTCGTCAAGGACACCGGCGGCATCTGCCCCAAGTGCGGCAAGGGCCGTATGCTGGAGCGCAAGAGCGCCAAGGGCCGCATCTACTACGGCTGCGAGCGCTACCCCGACTGCGATTTCATGACGTGGGACACTCCCGTGCCGATCAAGTGCGAGAAGTGCGGCTCTACCCTGTTCCGCAAGGGCTCGAAGCTCTACTGCGCAAAAGAGGGCTGCGGGTTCGAAATGCCGGTACCGAAGAAGGATTAAACCTCTCAGTCAATGCTTCGCATTGCCAGCTCCCCTAATAGGGGAGCCCTTGGCAGAGTGGGAAAGTTTCTGCTGACTGCTGGACGTGCGAGATGAGATAAGGGATTCACAAGATGCAAAATTATAAAGTTACCGTATTGGGTGCTGGCCTTGCGGGCTGCGAGGCGGCGCTGTGGCTGGCGGGCAAGGGCGTGGAGGTCACGCTCTACGAGCAGAAGCCCACCCATTTTTCCCCGGCCCATAAGAGCGAGGGCTTTGCGGAGCTGATCTGCTCCAACAGCCTGAAAGCCGAACGGCTGGATTCCGCGTCCGGTCTGCTCAAAGAGGAGATGCGCCGGATGGGCAGCCAGCTCCTGCCCGCCGCCGAGGAGGCCCGTGTGGCCGCCGGCGGTGCGCTGGCCGTGGACCGTGACGCCTTCAGCGCCGCCGTCACCCGCCGGGTGGAGCAGTGCCCGAACATCACCGTCAAACGGGAGCGGGTGGAGCAGATCGACGAAAGCGCCCCCATCCTTGTGGCCACCGGCCCGCTGACCGACGGTGCGCTGGCCGACGAGATCGGCCGCCTAACCGGCGACGAGCGGCTGCATTTCTACGATGCCGTCGCCCCCATCGTTACCGCCGAAAGCCTCGACTACAACAAGGTGTTTGCCGCCTCCCGCTACGACCGGGGCGAAGCCGATTACCTGAACTGCCCCTTCAATAAGGCAGAGTACGAGGCCTTCCACGCCGCGCTGGCCGCTGCCGAGCGTGCCCCCCTCCACGAGTTCGACGCCGGGGCCGAGCAGGGAGCCCAGCCCGACCCGGACGCCCACGGCAAAAAAGCCGATACCGTCACCGTCTACGAGGGCTGTATGCCCATCGAGATCATGGCAGCCCGCGGAGCCGATACCATGCGCTTCGGCCCGCTGCGCCCGGTGGGGTTGGTGGACCCCAACACCGGCCACCGCCCGTGGGCAAACGTCCAGCTCCGCGCCGAGAACAAGGAGCGGACGCTCTACAACATCGTCGGCTTCCAGACGAACCTTAAGTGGGGCGAGCAGAAGCGGGTCTTCAGCATGATCCCCGGCCTTGAAAACGCCGAGTTCGTGCGCTACGGCGTCATGCACCGCAACACCTTCTTGGATGCGCCCCGCGTGCTGAACGCCGGGCTTTTCCTGAACGAACACCCCAACGTCTTCTTTGCGGGCCAGATCACCGGCTTTGAGGGCTACATGGAGAGCGCCGCGTGCGGTCTGCTGGCCGCGCGGAGCATCTACGCTCGCCTGACCGGCAGGCAGCTGCCCCCGCCCCCGGTGGATACCATGTGCGGGGCGCTGATCCAGTATCTGACCACCGAGAACAAGCATTTTCAGCCCATGGGCGCGAATATGGGCATCTTGCCCCCGCTGCCGGTCGAGAACCGCCCGCGAGACAAGCGTCTGCGGTACATGGCCGTGGCCGAACGGGCCGTGGCCAGCTTCCAGCAGTGGCTGGACAGCACTTCCCTGTAAAAGGAAAACGGCCTTGCCCTCTCCGTCAGCGCGTACGCGCTGCCACTGTTCCCAGAGTGGGAGATCAAAAAGCTCCCCCTTTGGGGGAGCTGGACGCGAAGCGGCCTGAGAGGGCGAGCCATCTGAAAGGAGAGACTCTGCTTATGAAGATCATCGTTGACATGATGGGCGGCGACAACGCCCCTCTGGCTGTGCTGGAAGGCGCAGCCGCAGCCGTGAAGGAGTACGGCGTTTCGCTCATCGGCGTGGGCAATGAGGAGCTGGTGCGCAAGACCGCCGCCGAGCACAACATCCCGCTGGAGGGCATCGAGCTGGTGAACTGCACCGAGACCATCGACATGTGCGACGAGCCCGCTAGGGCCATCCGCAGCAAGAAGGATTCCTCCATCGTCGTGGGCCTGAACATGCTGAAAGAGGGCAAGGGAGACGCTTTTGTTTCCGCCGGCAGCACCGGTGCCCTCCATGTGGGTGCCAGCCTCATCGTGCGCACCCTGCGGGGCGTCAAGCGCCCGGCGCTGGCCACCATGGTGCCCGCAAAGAAACAGGCCTATCTGCTGCTGGACTGCGGCGCCAACGTGGAGTGCCGCCCCGAAATGCTGGCGGCATTCGCCGTCATGGGAAGCTGCTATGTGAATAAGGTCGAGGGCCGCACTTCGCCCAGCGTCGCGCTGGCGAACAACGGCGCGGAGGAGTCGAAGGGCACCCCGGTGCTGAAGGAGGCCCACCAGCTGCTCAAGACCACCCCCGGCATCCGCTTTGTGGGCAACATCGAGCCTCGCGATGTGCCCAACGGCGAGGTGGATGTGGTGGTCTGCGACGGCTTCACGGGCAACGTGATCCTCAAGCTGACCGAGGGAGTGGCCAAGATGCTGCTGGGGATGCTGAAGGAGATGTTCCTCAAGAACCTCGGCGGCAAGGTGGCCTATCTGCTGCTCAAGAGCGGCGTGTCCGACCTCAAGCACCAGATGGACAGCGAGGAATACGGCGGCGCGCCCTTCCTCGGCGCAAAGCAACCGGTCATCAAGGCCCACGGCTCGTCCAAGGCCAAGGGCATCAAGAACGCCATCCGGCAGGCAAAGATCTGTGTGGAGAACGACCTGTGCGGCACCATGCAGGCTGCATTGGACGAGCTGAACGCGCCGACAGAATAAGAACGGTTTTGAGTCCTGAAATTGCGATGCGCATTCCAACCAAAACACCGCATCAGAGCAATCACATAAGGGAGATAAAATATCTATGAGTCATCCACTCGAAACGATCATTGGTTATCAATTCAAGAACCCGAAGCTGCTGGAAACGGCCCTGACCCACACCAGCTACGCCAACGAGAGCCGCACCCCGGTGCAGCACAACGAGCGGCTGGAGTTTCTGGGCGACAGCGTGCTGCAGATCGTGTCGGCAGACTATCTGTTCCACGCCTACGCCGACCGGCCGGAGGGCGATCTGACCCGCATCCGGTCCAGCCTCGTCAGCGAGGGGGCGCTGTTCCAGTTTGCGCAGGAGATCAACCTCGGCGAGTACCTGCGCCTTGGCCGCGGCGAGGAGCGCTGCGGCGGCCGCACCCGCCCCAGCGTCGTTTCCGATGCGTTTGAAGCCGTCATCGCGGCGCTGTATCTGGACGGCGGCATGGAGATCGCAAAGAATTTCATCCTGCCCTTCATCACCGAGGGCAAGCACGCCGAGGCCGACTACAAGACCCGGCTGCAGGAGATCGTCCAGCAGAACCCGGAGGAAAAGCTCAGCTATGTGGTCGAGCAGGAGTCCGGCCCGGACCACGACAAGCATTTCGTGGTGGCCGTGCGGTTCAACTCGGACAAAGTCGCCCGCGGCGAGGGCCGCAGCAAAAAGATGGCGGAGCAGCACGCTGCCCGCGAGGCGCTCAAACTGCTGGGCGTTTTGAAGGAAAAGTAAGCGGATGGTATTCAAGGAACTGGAAATTCAGGGGTTCAAGAGCTTCCCGGACAAAGTTAAGATCACCTTTGACGAGGGCGTGACCGGCGTGGTCGGGCCCAACGGTTCCGGCAAGTCGAACCTGTCGGACGCGGTGCGGTGGGTGCTGGGCGAGACCAGCGCCCGCCAATTGCGTGCTGCCGGGAAGATGGAAGACGTCATCTTCGGCGGCACCCGCCGCCGGGGAGCCATGGGCTTTGCACAGGTGCGCCTGACACTGGACAACAGCGCCCACACCCTTGATCTGGACGCCGACGAGGCCGTGATCGGCCGCAAATACTACCGCTCCGGCGAGAGCGAGTACAGCATCAACGGCCAAGTCTGCCGCCTGAAGGATGTTTACGAACTGCTGCTGGATACCGGCATCGGCCGCGACGGCTATTCCGTCATCGGGCAGGGCCGCATTGCGGAGATCGTGGCGGCCAAGAGCACCGAGCGCCGGGAGATTTTTGAGGAAGCCTGCGGCATCGCCAAGTACCGCTACCGCAAAAACGAGGCCGAACGGCGCTTGGCCGCTGCGGCGGAGAATCTGGAGCGGCTGCGGGACATCCTCGGCGAGCTGGAAGCCCGCGTCGGCCCGCTGGAAAAGGAGAGCGCCAAGGCCCAGAAGTTCCTTGCTTTGCGGGACGAGCGCAAGACGCTGGAAGTTACCCTCTGGACCGACGGCGTCCACCGGGCCAAGGAAGCCGTCCGCCGTCAAGTGCGGGATTATGAGACGGCTGAGGCCGATTACGAGCGGTTCGACCGGGCCGCAAAAGCCGCCGAGAGGGAGGCTGAGGAGATCCGGATGCAGGCACAGCAGCTGACCATTGCGGTCGAACGCCTGAATGGGGATATCCGCAGCATCACCGAGCAGATCAGCGGCAGCGAGAGCCGGATCGCCGTGCTGGAAAACGACATTGCCCGCAACGAGGAAAGCGCCGCCGGGCTGCGGGCGGAGATCGCCGCCGGGCAGCAGGACAGCACCGAGGCCGAAGCAGCCTTGGAGCGCCACCGCGCCGTGGCTGCCTCCATGGAAGCCGCCGGGCAGAAGCTGGCCGAAGAGCTGGCCGCGCTGAACGCGGCGCTGGATCAATTGACCCACGACAGCGACCGCAGCGGGGCCCGGCGGGACAGGCTGCGCACCGAGGTCACGGCCCTGAGCGCCCGGCATACCGAGGCACAGGTGGCAAAAGCCGCTGCCGAAGCCGCCGCCGAGACGGCGAAGAGTCGCCTTCCCGCGCTGGAAGAAGCCGCCGAGGCGCTGGCCGCCCAGCGGGACGACGCCAAGCAGGACTTAGAGGACACCGTGAAATACCGCGGGATGCTGGCCGAGAACGAAAAGCAGCTGGCGAATATCCGGGCGGGGTTGGAGCTGAAGCAGAAGAACCGCCGCGCTGCGCTGGACGAGGCCGACGAAGCCGAGCAGAAGCTCGGCCGGGAGCTGGATGCGGCCCGGCAGCGGCTTTCCGTTCTGCGGGAGCTGGAAAAGAATATGGACGGCTACCAGAACTCCGTCAAGACCGTGATGCGGGCCGCTTCGGCCCGGCGGCTGCGGGGGATCATCGGGCCGGTGTCCTCCATTCTGGAAGTGGAGCCGGGCCGGGAAGTGGCCATCGAGACGGCGCTGGGCGGCGCGTTGCAGAACATCGTGGTCGAAAGCGAAGCCGCCGCCAAGGCGGGCATCGCCCTACTCCGCAGTGAGAACGCGGGCCGGGCCACCTTCCTGCCGCTGGATACGGTCCAGCCCGGTGTATTCCGGGGGCGGCTGACCGGTTCGGCAAAGCTGGCGTCCAGCCTTGTCAAGGCCGATGCCCGCTATGGGAACATCGTCTCGAACCTGCTGGGCCGGATCGTCGTGGTGGACGACATCAACGAGGCCTCCCGCGCGGCGCGGGACCTCGGCTACCACAACAAGGTCGTCACGCTGGATGGTCAGGTCATCAACGCGGGCGGCAGCTTCACGGGCGGCAGCGTCCAGCGCTCGGCGGGGCTGTTCACCCGCAAGCAGGAGCTGGAAGAGCTGCGGCGGAAGGCCGCGCGGCTCCAGAAGGACTGCCTTGCGGCGCAGGAAAAGACCGACCAGTGCAAGGCACAACTGGACGCCGTTTCCGCTGAGCTGACCGCCGCAAGCAGTGAGCAGATCACCGCAGCCAACGACCGCGTCCGCGCCGAAGCGGAGCAGAAGCGGCTGGAAGCGGCGGTGGAACAGGCCGAGACTGCCCTCACTGCGCGGGAAGCGGAGATCGAGACGCTGAACGCCCAGCTCGCCGACAGCCGCACCAAGGCGGCAGATGCCGCCGCACAGGAAGCAGAGCTGGAAGCGCAGATCGCCGCAAAGTCCGAGGAACTGAACCGGCTGGCCGAGGGGGACGATGCCTTCCTCGCCCGCCAGCGGGAGCTATCGGATCAGTTGAGCGCCAAGCGGTTGGAGCAATTGACCCGCCAGAAGGACGCGGAGCTGGCCGAGGCGCAGATCGCCGCGCTGGAACAGCGCACGAAAGATGCTGCCGCCCGCCGCGCTTCGCTGGAAGAGAGCCTTTCCGCCCTCGCCGCCCGCAGCGAAAGCTGCCGCGCCGAGATCGAGGCCATCCGCAAGGCGAAGTGCGAGAGCACCGGGAAGATCGCGGAGAAGGAAGCCGCCATCCGCAAGGCCACCGAGGAGCGGCTGCTCCACCAGAAAAACGAGACCGAGGCGCTGGCCAAGGCCCGCACGGCGGCGGATGACCGCGAGGAGATGGGCCGGGAGATGGCCCGCCTTGCCGAGCGGAAAGCCGCAGCCGAAAGCGAGTACGATACCACCGCCGCAAAGCTCTGGGATGAATACCGGCTCACCGTTTCACAGGCGGAAGAAGTCTGTGTGGAGTTCGACAGCCTCCCTGCGCTGCGGGCGCAGGTGGCCGAGGTACGGAACAAGATCCGCGCCCTCGGCAATGTGAACGTCAGCGCCATCGAGGAGTACGCCGAGGTCAAGGCCCGGTACGATGCGCTCCGGGTGCAGGTGGAAGACGTGGAGGGCAGCAAGAACGAGCTGGGCCGGATGATCGCGAACCTCTCCGCCCAGATGCGGGAGATCTTTACCGACAGCTTCCGCGCCATCAACGAGAACTTCGGCCGCATCTTCGCCGAGTTGTTCGGCGGCGGCGAGGCCAGCCTTATGCTGGAGGACGAGACCGACGTGCTGGGCTGCGGCATCGGCATCCGGGTCGCGCCGCCGGGCAAGGTCATCAAGAATCTGGAAGCCCTTTCGGGCGGCGAACAGGCGCTGGTGGCCATCAGCATCTACTTCGCCATCCTCGCCGTCAACCCGGCGCCCTTCTGCATCCTCGACGAGATCGAAGCCGCGCTGGACGATGCCAATGTCAGCCGGTTCGCGCAGTATCTGCGCCGGGTGAGCGATAAGACCCAGTTCATCGTTATCACCCACCGCCGCGGCACCATGGAGGCCGCCAATGTCCTCTACGGCGTGACCATGCAGGAGGACGGCGTGTCGAAACTTTTGAAGCTCGACCTTGAACAGGTTGACGCGACGCTGGTTTCGTAGGTATAATGGAGGAAACCTCTCCGTCATCGCCGTAAGGCGTTGACGGAGAGGGCAAGGATGCGAACAAGTAGAAAGAAAGGCCATACACGACATGGGACTTTTTGGATTTGGTAAAAAAGAAAAAGACAAGATGAAGGACGGCCTCGAAAAGACCCGCACGGGCTTTTGGGGCAACATCCTCAATACGCTGACCGGCAGCAAGATCGACGACGACCTCTACGATGAACTGGAAGAGCAGCTCATTCTGGCGGACGTGGGCGGCGAAGTGGCCATCAAACTGGTGGACAAGCTGCGGGACCGCGTGAAGGAGAAGGGCCTGAAGACCGGCGAAGAAGCGGCCGACCAGCTGCGGGAGCTGATCGCCGACGAGATGCGCCCCGAAGCCGAGATGGAGCTGGACGGCCACCCCGCCGTCATCCTCGTCATCGGCGTCAACGGCGTGGGCAAGACCACCAGCATCGCGAAGCTGGCCGATTACTACACCCGGCAGGGCCGCCGCGTCATGCTGGCAGCGGGCGATACCTTCCGCGCCGCCGCCAGCGAGCAGCTGGAGATCTGGGCCGACCGGGCAGGTGTGCCGCTGGTCAAGGCCGGAGAGGGCGCAGACCCTGCCGCTGTCATCTTCGACACGGTCAAGTCTGCCACGGCTCGCGGCTACGATATGGTCATCGCCGACACGGCGGGCCGCCTCCACAACAAGGCGAACCTGATGGGCGAGCTGGCCAAGATCAGCCGCAGCGTCAAAAAGGCGTCCCCGGAGGCGAGTTTGGAGACGCTGCTGGTGCTGGACGCCATCACGGGCCAGAACGCCATCAGTCAGGCCAAGGAGTTCTGCAAGGCCGCCAATGCTACCGGTATCATCCTGACCAAGCTCGACGGCACCGCCAAGGGCGGCTGCGTCGTGGCGGTCAAGCAGCGGCTGGGGCTGCCGGTGCGGTTCATCGGCGTGGGTGAGGGCATCGACGACCTGATCCCCTTCACCCCGGAGGGCTTTGTGGAAGAGCTGATCCCCCGCACGGGATGGAAGCACTAAGGAGAACATTATGAAAATCTGCGCAGCCACCGGCAACGCCGGAAAGCTCCGCGAGCTGCGGCGTATCCTTGAGGCACAGGGCCACGAGGTCGTCAGCCAGAAGGAGCTTGGCATCACCATCGAGCCGGAGGAGACCGGCACCACCTTTGAAGAAAATGCCCTCATCAAGGCCGAGACCATCTGCAAGGCCAGCGGGCTGCCCACCATCGCCGACGATTCCGGCCTGTGCGTGGACGCGCTGGACGGTGCCCCCGGCGTCTACAGTGCCCGCTACTGCGGCCACCACGGCGACGACGAGGCCAACAACGACAAACTCTTGGAGAAGATGAAGGACGTCCCGGCGGGGCAGCGCGGCGCGAAGTTCGTGGCGGCGGTCTGCTTCATCCTGCCGGAAGGCCGGCATCTGACCTGTGTGGGCGAGTGCCCCGGCCGCGTCGCCTTTGAGCGGCTGGCGGGAGACTACGGCTTTGGCTATGACCCGCTGTTTATCCCCGACGAATGCGGCGTGGGCAAGACGGGCAAGCGCCCCAACACCGAGGGCCGCAGCTACGCCCAGCTGACCCCCGACGAAAAGGACGCCATCAGCCACCGCGGGAACGCGCTGGCCGAGATGGAGAAGAAGTTACCGGATTTTTTGAAATAAAAGGAGAAACAACAATGCTGACGAGCAAACAGCGCGCGATCCTGCGCGGCAAGGCAAACACCATGGACCCCGTTTTTCAGGTGGGCAAGGGGGAGATCGACGAGACCATGATCCAAGGCGTGAAGGACTGCCTCGACGCCCGCGAACTCATCAAGGTCAAGGTGCTGGACAACAGCATGTACAACGCCCGCGAGGCCTCGGTGCTGCTGGCAGAGGCCACCGGTGCCGACTGCGTGCAGGTCATCGGCTCCAAGTTCGTGCTCTACCTCCAGAAGAAAAAGGACAGCGCCTACGCTGACCTGCTGAAGTGAGGATCCTTCTGTACGGCGGCAGCTTCGACCCGCCCCACAACGGCCACATGAACAATCTGCGGGCTGCTGCGGCGCGGGTGAAGCCGGACAAAGTCGTGGTCATGCCCGCCGGGGTCTCGCCCTTCAAGCGGGGCACCTGCGCTTCCGGTGCGCTCCGCATCGAGATGTGCCGCTGCTTTTCCGCGCTGGCGGAAGAACAGGCCGTCCCGGCGCTGGAAGTCAGCGGCTGGGAGGTGGAACAGGCCGAACGCGGCCAGCGGAACTACACCGTTCTCACGCTGGAAATGCTGGCGGCGGAGTATCCGGGCGCGGCGCTGTATCTGGCCATCGGCAGCGATATGCTGCTGACCTTTGACGGCTGGCACCGCTGGCAGGATATTTTGAAGCTGGCTCATCTGGTCGTTACCAGCCGGAACATCGGGGACGACCCGGTGCTGCACGAAAAGGCAAAGCGGCTGGACGCCGCCGGGGCGCGCATCCTGTTCGCGCCCGTGGAAGCGCTGCCCATGGCCAGCAGCGACCTTCGCGCCCGCCTTGCCGCCGGGGACCGATGCGAAAACGAACTCCCGCCCCTTGTCCGCCGTGTCATCCAGCGCGAGGGGCTGTACCGGGAAAACAAAGGAGACAACAACCATGAACCAGAAACAGGCAAAGGAGCTTGTGCGCAGCCGCTTGAGTGACAAGCGCTACGAGCACACCCTGAACGTGAGAAAAATGGCCGTCAAGCTGGCCAAGCGCCACGGCGCCGACGAGGACAGGGCCGCGCTGGCTGCCCTGCTGCACGACGCTGCAAAAGAGATCTCCAAGGACGAGATGCGGGCCATCATGAAGGCTCACCCGGAGTACGCCGAGGGCGGGGAAGAGCGCCCCACCCCGGTGTGGCACGGCATCTGCGCCGCCATCCTCGCCCGCACCGAGTGGGGGGTGGAGGATGAAGCCGTCCTCTCCGCCATCGCGTGCCACACGGCGGGCAAGCCGGGCATGAGCAAGCTGGACAAGATCCTCTATCTGGCCGATATGTCCAGCGCCGAGCGGGACTGGCCGGGCGTGAACAAGCTGCGCAAGCTGGAGCGGAAGGACCTCGACGCTGCCATGCTGATGGCCCTGAAGCAGACGAACGATTTCGTGCTGTCTCAGGGGAAGCCGCTGGACCCCATGTCAAAGGCAGCCTACGACGACATTCAGGCGCAGGTGGAGGCCCGCGCCGCAAAGCCTTAAAATTCGTCCTGCCCACCGGAAACGAAAACCGATTGCAGATTGTGGGGAAGGATGCTATACTAAAGGGTATCATGGATGTAAACCGACCCCGAATGAAAAAGCTGGAGGAAATCTAGGAATGAGTCAAGCCCCGCGCCGCATCAACACCCAACGCTCCCTGAACCGGCCTACCGAACAGCGGCCGACCGAGGCCCCGCTGAAGGGGCAGCCGGATTTCTTCCAAGAAGAACCGTCTGTGCCTCATGTGGAGCAGCGCACCCGCCCGGCGGCTCCGGCCGGCCACGGCGGGAGCGGCGGCAATGGAACCCCGCCCCGCGGCGGTGCCCACGCGGCCCCCAGTGAGCCGCCCCGCCGCCGCAGCAAGGCCAAAAAGAAAAAGAAGACCCCGATGTGGCTCCCGCTGGCCGTGACACTGGCGGTGGTGGCCGTGATCTCAGGCGTGGTGATCTACGCGGCCAGCATGGTGAACAAGGTGGAGGAGAACATCAAACCGGAGGAAAATGCTGCCTCGCTGGTGGAAGAGATCCAGACCCTTGAGGAATACAAGGGCGATGTGGTGAACATCCTCGTCTGCGGCATCGACTACGAAGAGGGCCGCGCCTACTCCTCGGACGGCACCAACGACGGCATGACAGATATGATCCTCTACTGCCAGTTCGACATCAAGGGCGGCGCACTGCGGATGCTGCAGATCCCCCGCAACAGCCTTGTGGCCACCAAGGGCCGGAAGGTGAATCTCTCCAACGGCAAGACCTACGCGGTCTCGAACTACCAGATCAACTCGGTGGCCCTGTCCAACGACGGCAACATCGCCGCACTGGCGGAGGTCATCTACGACCAGTACAAGCTGCCCATCGACTACTATGTGACCATCGACATGCAGGCGCTGGTGGAAATGGTGGATAACTTCGGCGGCATCGAGGTCTATATCCCCCACGACATGTCCTTTGCGGGCAGCGCGCTGAAGCAGGGCTACCGCAACTTGAACGGCTCTGCGGCGGAGTTCTTCGTCCGCTGCCGCCACGGCGAGGGCTATTCCAACTCCGACATCGACCGCCTGAACATGCAGCGCTACTTCTACGCGGGCCTGTTCAAGCGGGTGCGCAGCATGGGCATCACCGATGTGCTGAGCCAGTTGGATCTGGTCTTCAGCAACTATATCCACACCGACATGGACCTGACCACCATCGCCAAGATGCTGGTCTCCTTCACCCGCATCGACAGCGCCAACATCATGCTGGCGCAGACGCCGGTGTTCATGGGCGTGCCCAATGTCGGCAAGACCGACAGCTTTGACGGCTACTCCTGCGTGGTGCCGGACGCCGGTTCCATCGCAGAGCTGCTCAACACGTATTTCCGCAATTATACCGGCCCCGTCAGCGCCGAGGAACTGAACCTTGTGACGAACGATTGGCCCCACGGCACGGCATCCACCAGCGCCAACGTCCAGTTCGTCGGCCAGCTCGATAAGGAGTCGGACGACGCCATCCTCAGCGGTGACACCGACGTTGCAGGGGCCACCACCACCGACGGACAGGCCGCCGGCCAGTAACCCAACAAAGATAGGAGAATTTCAGATGGAGAACAACATCGACAGCAAGGCGCTTGCCATTGAGATCGCGAAGATCCTTGATAAGAAAAAAGCACAGGACGTCCGGGTGCTCAAGGTCGAGAGCCTGACCGTCCTGACCGATTACTTCGTCATCGCGTCCGGCACCTCCACCACGCAGGTGGGTTCGCTGGCCGACGAGGTGGAGTTCGAGCTTTCCCAGAAGGGCATCGAGCCTTTGAGCACCGAGGGCTTCGACTCGAAGAACTGGGTCCTGCTGGACTACTCGAACGTCATCGTGCATGTGTTCGTGCCCAACACCCGCACCTACTACGATCTGGAGCACCTGTGGGCCGACGGCGAGCCCATCGACATCTCGGAGTATCTGACGCCGGATAATAGTCTGTAAGGTTAGAGGTGCTGTGCGTCCGCCCTTGCGGGGGCGGCGCGCGGCGTTTGACATAAGAAAAGTCTGGAGCTGAAAACAATGAAGTATGATTACAAGGCCGTTGAGGCCAAGTGGCAGAAGGTGTGGGAGGACGAGAAGACCTTCCATGCCGAGATCGACCACAAAAAGCCCAAGTTCTATGCCCTCGTGGAGTTCCCGTATCCTTCGGGCGCGGGTCTGCACGTGGGCCACCCCCGCAGCTATACCGCGCTGGACGTGGTGAGCCGCAAGCGCCGTCAGAACGGCTACAACGTGCTCTACCCCATGGGCTGGGATGCCTTCGGCCTGCCCACCGAGAACTTCGCCATGAAGAACCACATCCACCCGGCCATCGTCACCAAGAAGAACGTGGATCACTTCCGTGAGCAGCTCAAGGCTCTGGGCTTCTCCTTCGACTGGGACCGCGAGATCAACACCACCGACCCCGAATACTACAAGTGGACCCAGTGGATCTTCCTGCAGCTGTACAAGCACGGTCTGGCCTACAAGAAGGAAATGAATGTCAACTGGTGCACCGGCTGCAAGTGCGTGCTGGCCAACGAGGAAGTCGTCAACGGCGTGTGCGAGCGCTGCGGCAGCGAGGTCGTCCACCGGGTGAAGAGCCAGTGGATGCTGAAGATCACCGCCTATGCCGACAAGCTCATCGACGGCTTGGACGGTCTGGATTACATCGAGCGCGTCGCCACCCAGCAGAAGAACTGGATCGGCCGCAGCCACGGTGCGGAAGTCAACTTCGGCACCACCGCCGGTGACACCCTGACCGTGTACACCACCCGCTGCGATACCCTGTTCGGCGCTACCTACATGGTCGTCTCCCCGGAGCACGCCATGGTCAAGGAGTGGCTGGAAAAGGGCATCATCAAGAATGCGGATGCCGTTAAGGCCTATCAGGCTGAGGCTGCCCGCAAGAGCGACTTCGAGCGCAGCGAGCTGAACAAGGAAAAGACCGGCGTCAAGCTGGAAGGCGTCATGGGCATCAACCCGGTCAACGACAAGGAGATCCCCATCTTCATCTCCGACTACGTTCTGGCAACCTACGGCACCGGTGCCATCATGGCCGTGCCCGCCCACGACACCCGCGACTGGGAGTTCGCCAAGAAGTTCGATCTGCCCATCATCGAGGTCGTCAAGGGCACTACGCCTTCGAACCTCGACGAGGCTGCCTTCACCGACGTTGCCACCGGCACGCTGGTCAACTCCGGCTTCCTCGACGGACTGTCCGTCACCGACGCCAAGAAAAAGATGATCGAGTGGCTGGAAGGAAACGGCAAGGGCAAGGATAAGGTCAACTACAAGCTGCGCGACTGGGTGTTCAGCCGCCAGCGTTACTGGGGCGAGCCCATCCCCATGGTCAAGTGCGAGAAGTGCGGCTGGCAGCCCCTGCCGGAGAGCAGTCTGCCCCTGACCCTGCCCGACATCACCGACTTTGAGCCGGGCCCCGACGGCGAGTCTCCGCTGGCCCGCCACAAGGACTGGGTCAAGACCACCTGCCCCTGCTGCGGCGGCCCCGCTACCCGCGAGACCGACACCATGCCCCAGTGGGCCGGTTCCTCTTGGTACTTCCTGCGCTATATGGACCCCCACTGCAAGGACGCCATCGCTTCCAAGGAGGCGCTGGAATACTGGTCTCCGGTGGATTGGTACAACGGCGGCATGGAGCACACCACTCTGCACCTGCTGTACAGCCGGTTCTGGCACAAGTTCCTGTACGACATCGGCGTGGTTCCTTCTCCGGAACCCTACCAGAAGCGCACTGCCCATGGCATGATCCTCGGCCTGAACCCCCACAGCTTCGTCAACCTGCCCGCAGAGGAGCAGGACAAGCTGCTGAAGGAGTACGGCAGCCAGAAGGCCGCCGAAAAGGCTCTGGAAGAAAAGTACGGTGAGATGGCCCGCCACCCCATCGTCAAGATGTCCAAGTCTCTGGGCAATGTCATCAACCCGGACGAGGTGGTGGACCAGTACGGTGCCGACACCATGCGTCTGTACGAGATGTTCATGGGCGACTTTGAACAGGCCGCTCCGTGGCAGACTTCCGCCATTGCGGGCTGCAACCGCTTCCTTGACCGTGTGTGGACCCTGAGCGACAAGCTGGTGGACGGCGAAGGCTACCGCCCGCAGGTGGAGACTCTGATGCACCAGACCATCAAGAAGGTCAGTGCAGACATCGAGGGTCTGAAGATGAACACTGCCATCGCCCAGCTGATGACGCTGGTCAACACCCTGTACGACAACGGCGGCGCTACGAAGGCCGAGTACGAGACCGTCATTCAGCTGCTGAACCCGTTTGCTCCCCACATGACCGAGGAGCTGTGGGAGAAGCTGGGCCACAGCCACGACGAGCAGCTGGCCTACTATCCTTGGCCCCAGTACGAGGAAGCCAAGTGCGTCGAGGCCACCGTCGAGATCGCAGTGCAGGTCAACGGCAAGGTGAAGGCACGCCTGAAGGTCGCTGCCGACATCACCAGCGAGGATGCCATTGCCGCCGCCAAGGCTGAGCCCGCTGTGGCCGAGGTGCTGGCCGGCAAGACCATCGTGAAAGAGATCTACGTCAAGGGCCGTCTGGTAAACCTCGCGGCCAAGGGTTAATTACTTTTTCCATCAAATCCCCCACCGGGGGATTTGATGGATGGAATCGATCCGTAACAAAGGGCGAGAGAATTCTTTCGAAAAAACTTTCAAAAAAAGGTTGACGAACGCATGAAAATGCGCTATACTGTCTACTGTTAGTTACCATGTAACAACGAAATTCCTGCCTCACGGTCCAAGGGAGGGAATAAGATGTCGGAAATTCGTGTTAAAGAGGGCGAGTCGCTGGAAAGCGCACTGCGTCGCTTCAAGCGGAGCACTGCTCGCAGCGGTGTGCTCGCAGAGGTCCGTAAGCGCGAGGCTTACGAGAAGCCGTCTGTTAAGCGCAAGAAGAAGTCCGAAGCAGCCCGCAAGCGTAAGTTCAAGTAATTAACTGCTTGAAATCGCTGGTTGTTTAGATTTCAAACGTGTTGCTAACGCTGATGTAGGAGAGCCTGAGAGTTTCAGGCTCTCCTATTTTCATTTTGAGATTTCCTTCGTACAACCTCTCCGTCAATGCTTCGCATTGCCACCTCCCCTAGTAGGGGAGGCCTTGGCAGTCTTCGCAAAGTTTCCGGTTTCGCCAGAGGCTCCCCTACTAGGGGAGCTGTCGAGCCGTAGGCGAGACTGAGAGGTTGTATGAAGGAGCCGTTCATCTGGAAACGAGGAAACATCTATGCTGATTACCCCTGAATACGTCTTCCAAGACGTCACCCATATCACGCCGGAGTGGCTGGCGGCAAAGGGCATCCGGGCGCTGGTGCTGGACATCGACAACACTCTGACGGCAGACCGCAGTCAGGAGCTGCCGGAGGAGGTGGCACAGTGGCTGGCTGAGATGCGAAACGCGGGCATCGGGCTGACCATTGTTTCCAACGGTGCCGAAAAGCGGGTGCGCCCCTTCGCCGAAAAGCTGGGGCTGGCGTACCTCTACCGCTCGGCGAAGCCGCTGCCCTTTGCGCTGATGGTGGCCCGCCGCCGGATGGGAGTCCGCCGCCGGGAGATGGCCATGGTGGGCGACCAGCTCTACGCCGACCGGATGGCCGCGGCGCTCTACGGCATCCCCGGCCTGATGGTCATCCCGCGGGGGCCGGACCTCGGCGCACAGGTCATCCTGAAGCGCAAGTGGGAAAAGCGCCACTGGCAGGAATATTACGACCGGGGAGGAAAGACCCTGTGAGAGAGTGGAAGATCCGGTTCGGCACGGCGGGCACCAGCGACAGTTTCGCTGCGCAGGGCGGGAAAACCAGCCTTGACATCCCGGAGTACACGGCCAAGATGGGGCTGAACGCCTTCGAGTACCAGTGCGGCCACGGCGTCCGGCTGGGGCTGGACAAGGCGGCCAAGATGGCGGCACTGGCCGCCCCGAAGGACATCTTGTTCAGCGTCCATGCCCCCTATTATATTTCCATGTCCAGCCTCGAAGAGGACAAGCGGCTGAACAGTGTGAATTACCTGCTGCAAAGCGCTGCCGTCTGCCGGGCGCTGGGCGGGCAGCGGGTGATCTTCCACTCCGGGAGCTGCGGCAAGCAGAGCCGGGAAGCCGCCCTCGAAAAGGCACTGGACACCCTCCGCCGGGCCCAGACCGCGCTGGACGAGGCGGGCTTTTCGGACATCACCCTCTGCCCTGAGACCATGGGCAAGATCGGCCAATTGGGCACGCTGGACGAGGTGCTGGAGCTCTGCAAGGTGGATGAACGCATCACGCCCTGCATCGATTTCGGCCACCTGAACGCCCGCACGCTGGGCGGCATCGCATCCAAGGCCGACTATGCCGCCATCCTTGACAAGGTCGAAGCTGCCCTCGGCGGTGCACGGGCCAAGAGGTTCCACGTCCACTTTTCCCGCATCGAGTATTCGGCGGGCGGCGAAAAACGCCATTGGACCTTCGCCGAGACCCAGTTCGGCCCGGAACCCCAGCCCCTGATGGAGCTGCTGGCCGAACGGGGCTTGGAGCCTGTCATCATCTGCGAGAGCGCCGGGACACAGGCGGAGGATGCCGGTACGATGCAACGGCTCTATGGGGAGGTGGCATCGCACAAGCGATGACGGAAAGGTTTTTTCGTCTTTATAAACTTTTTTACTCAAACCCCTTGCCAAATCATGTGGGATTGAGTAAAATAAATAGAGATATGCGTTAAGCATCAATGAGATTTTACTAATGGAGGAATTCCTATGATTTCTGCAGGCGAGTTTCGCAACGGCGTGACCTTTGAGCAGGACGGCCAAGTTCTTCAGGTCGTTGAGTTCCAGCACGTCAAGCCCGGCAAGGGCGCTGCCTTTGTCCGTACCAAGACCAAGAACGTCATCACCGGCTCTGTGGTTGAGACCAGCTACAACCCGACCGCAAAGTTCCCTCAGGCTTTCATCGAGCGCAAGGACGTCACCTACAGCTATGAGGACGGCGATCTGTATCACTTCATGGACAACGAGACCTACGATGATATCCCGGTCAACGCTTCCGATGTCCCCGATAACTTCAAGTTCTGCAAGGAGAACGAGCCGTGCAAGCTGCTGAGCTACAAGGGCAAGGTCTTCAGCGTTGAGATCCCCAACTTCATCGAGCTGGAAGTCACCCAGACCGAGCCGGGCGTCAAGGGCAACACTGCTACCAACACCCTGAAGCCCGCTACCGTCGAGACCGGTGCTGAGATCCGCGTCCCCCTGTTCATCAACGAGGGCGACCACATCCGCATCGATACCCGCACCGGCGAGTATATGGAGCGCGTCTAATTTTACCGACAAAACCGGGCAGCGGGCAACCGTGTGCCCGGTTTTTTGCTAACGGAAAACGGCGCAAGCCGTGGACCGGAGGAGTAATTGAAGGAGGTCATTCTTATGAGAGAAAAGGCTGCATACCTGAAGGGCTTGGTGGAGGGCCTCGGCATTGACGAGACCACCAAGGAAGGCAAAGTCATCAAGGCCATGAGCGAGCTGCTGTGCGAAATGGCACAGGCCATCGACGGCATTGACGAGGACGTGACCCAAGCTTACGACCAGATCAACGACCTGAGCGAGGAGCTGGAAGACCTCGAGGCCGATCTCTACGAGGACGACGAAGAGGCTGACGAAGACGAAGCCGATGACGCAGAGGCAGACGAGGACGACAACGCCGATGTTGCCAGCGAGCCTTACTATGAGGTCGCCTGCCCGGCCTGCGGCGAGACCGTCTACGTCAGCGAGGACGATCTGGACGCGGGGGAGGCCATCTGCCCCAGCTGCAAGGTCGCATTTGAAGTGGCGCTGGCCGACGATGAGGAAGCCGAAGAGGACGCCGAAGAGGACGACGAAGAGGACGACGGCCCCGTGCAGTACGAGGTGACCTGCCCCGCCTGTGGCGCAACGGCCGTGTTCGAGGAAGGCGACCTGCTGGACGGTGAGCCCACCTGCCCCAACTGCGGCAAACCCCTCGATTTTGAAGTGACCGAGGAGTAATCGCGCATACAAAAAGGCCCTGTCTCCCGTGGGAGGCAGGGCCTTTTTCGTCACCGCGTAAGATCAGCGGTTCTCGTTTGCTTTCTGGAGCCAGATGCTGCCGATATCCAGTGCGTTGTACAGGCCGTTCTTGGTGGTCTGGCGGAACACGCGGGCTTCGGGTGCAAGGCTGTCGTTGGTGGAGAACACCTGCAGGTGGACCTTATCGGCCACCTCGACCCCGCCTACGGACTTGGTGCTCAGGATCTGCATACGCAGCACATAAGGGTCGGTCATACGGCCGTAATACAGCTCGTTGTCCTTGCGGACGAGGGGCTTGCCTTTATAAGTCAGTTTGGGTGTAAATGGCATCGTGAAAGCCTCCCTATCGTTTAGATTCACTTTAGTATATCACACATCCGGGGGTGGTGCAAGCCAAAGGGGGAGCTTTCGAGTGGACTTTTTTGGTGCGGGAGATTTTTCCTTGACAAACGGTGTTGGGTTGTGTTATCATTCGCTCATAAGAGGTTTTTGCCGCTGACGGAACGTTGTGGAGCACCACAGTGCGGCAAAAAGCTGGTTTTGTCAATGCCGACCGTCTGGGCAGCCTTGCGCAACTGCTGCGCAAAGCTGCCTTTTTTGTTTGAAGGAGGTTGTTTCCCATGAAGTCTGATATCGAGATCGCACAGGAAGCGAAAATGAAGCCCATTGCCGAGATCGCCGCATCCCTCGGCATCGCCGACGAGGACGTGATCCCCTATGGCCGCTACAAGGCCAAGATCAACCACCGCCTGATCCACAAGGCGTCCAAGCAGGGCAAGATGATCCTTGTGACGGCTATCAGCCCCACCCCGGCGGGCGAGGGCAAGACCACCACCAGCGTGGGTCTGGCCGACGCCATGAATGCTCTGGGCAAAAAGACCATGCTCTGCCTCCGCGAACCCTCCCTCGGCCCCGTGTTCGGCGTCAAGGGCGGCGCAGCCGGCGGCGGCTACGCGCAGGTGGTGCCCATGGAAGACATCAACCTCCACTTCACCGGCGACCTCCACGCCATCGGCGCGGCCAACAACCTGCTGGCAGCCATGATCGACAACAGCATCCAGCAGGGCAACCCCCTGAACATCGACCCCCGCCGCATCACGTGGAAGCGCTGCATGGACATGAACGACCGCCAGCTCCGCTTCATCGTGGACGGCCTCGGCGGCAAGGTCAACGGCACCCCCCGCGAGGACGGCTTTGATATCACCGTTGCCAGCGAGGTCATGGCCATCTTCTGCCTCGCCACCAGCATCTCCGATTTGAAAGAGCGGCTGGCGAAGATCGTCTGTGCCTACACCTACGACGGCAAGCCCGTCACGGCGGGCGAGATCGGCGCCGCCGGTGCTATGACCGCCCTGCTGAAGGACGCCCTCGACCCGAACCTTGTGCAGACGCTGGAGAACAACCCCGCCATCATCCACGGCGGCCCCTTCGCCAACATCGCCCACGGCTGCAACAGCGTCATGGCCACCAAGCTCAGCCTCTCGCTGGCCGATTACGTCATCACCGAGGCGGGCTTCGGTGCCGACCTCGGCGCGGAAAAATTCCTCGACATCAAGTGCCGCTATGCGGGCATCGCGCCCAGCGCCTGTGTGCTGGTTGCCACCGTCCGCGCCCTCAAGAGCCACGGCGGCGTGGCCAAGGCCGACCTGAACCAGCCCAACCTCGAAGCCGTCAAGGCCGGTGCGGCCAACCTCGTCCGCCACATCGACAACCTGAAAAACGGCTTCGGTCTGCCGGTGGTGGTGGCCATCAACGCTTTCCCCACCGACACCCCCGAAGAACAGGCCTACGTCGAGCAGGTCTGCGCCGAGCAGGGTGTGCCCTGCGTGCTGAGCGAAGTCTTCGCCAAGGGCGGCGAGGGCGGCAAGGCACTGGCTGAAAAGGTGCTGGAGATCATGGAAGACCGCCCCATCCAGTACACTTACCCGCTGGACATGCCCCTGAAGGACAAGGTCAAGGCCATTGCCAAGAAGATCTACCGCGCCGACGATGTGAACTTCAGCGCCGCCGCCAGCAAGACGCTGGCCGAGCTGACCGAGCTGGGCTATGGCGACCTGCCCGTCTGCATCGCCAAGACCCAGTACAGCTTCAGCGATAATGCAAAGCTGCTGGCCGCGCCCACCGGCTTTACCATGGAGGTGCGCGAGGTCCGCCTCGCCGCCGGTGCCGGTTTTATCGTGGTCATCTGCGGCAATATCATGACCATGCCCGGTCTGCCCAAAAAGCCCGCTGCCGTCAACATCGACGTCGATGCCGATGGCAAGATCACCGGCCTGTTCTGAGCGTTTCCGGTAACAAAAAAATCCTCCCGATCAGACGACCGGGAGGATTTTTTGCTGTAAGTTTACGCCGCCGCGGCGGTGGTCGTGGTGACGGTATGGGTGCAGAGGTAATCGACCCAGACGGTGTAGCCTTCGGGCTTGACGTGGTAGCCGTCCTTCTGGGCGTACTCGGCTTTCAGGTCGCCGTTTTCGTCGGCGAGGACTTCCCACAGATTGAGGAAGGCGCAGTTCTTTTCCAGCGCGATGGCGGCCAGCTCGTTGTTGATCTCGCACAGCCGCTCCTTGTACAGGCCGGGGTGGGTGGCGCGGACGTCGGGCCGGACGGGCGTGATGGACTGAACGTAGATCTGGGTGTTGGGCAGCGTCTGGGTGACCATATCCAGCATGAGGCGGTAATAGGTGAGGAAGTTGGAATAATCGTCGTCCCGGTTGAGGACGTTGGTACCCAGCAGGATGTAGAGCACCTTCGGCTGCTGGGCGGCCAGCGCCTCCATGGGCACCTCCTTGGTGCCGTCCCGGCGGGTGCAGGTGGTGCTGTTGACCACGGCGCTGGGGCCGATGCCCTTATAGGCGCAGTAGGAGGCCTCTGGCAGACCGGTGCTGTACATCTCCATGCCCTGCGTCAGGCTGTCGCCAAGGAAACAGGCTTGGGAAAAATAGCTGCGGTCCACGGCGGGGCTCTCGTCCAGCGCGGCGAGGCGGAAATCCATGGCGGTCGTGCCATTTTCTGTGGTCTGGACGCTCAGCCGCCGGGCGGGCGTGTAGCTGATGGTGTTCCACTCGCTGCCCTGCAATTCCTGCTGGAAGATGGTCGGCCCCTGCACCACGGCGGGGGACTGCTCCCGGTGGAGCCGCTTCCACAGCACCCCCACGGCGCTGAGCAGCACCAGCAGGAACAACAGCCCTGCCACGGCAAACATCCTGCGCCAACGCTTGCGGAGAATGCGGCGGCGGTATTCCTGATAATCGGCCATAAGACACCCTGCTTTCTGGAACGTTTTTCTTCATTATACAGCAGGACACGCCCCGGTGCAAGCGGCGGCGCAAACACTTTGCGTTATGGGGCTGTTTGTGCTATACTTATTCTGGTTTACTATGAAAAAACGTCGGGTGCGGGTAAAAAGCCGCCTCCGGCTGGAACGGAAAAAGGCAGGAATCAAATTTTATGCTGCAAAATTCGGAATTGCATTATCTGGACAACGCCGCCACCACCATGGTGGCCCCGGAGGTGGCGGATGCCATCTACAAGGCCATGGGGGAGCACTGGGCGAACCCGTCTTCCCTCTACGCCCCCGGTGCCCGCAGCGAAGAGGCGCTGAACGCGGCCCGCGCCGTGGTGGCCCGGAGCCTCGGCTGCAAGTCGCGGGAACTGTACTTCACCTCCTGCGGCAGCGAGGGCAACAACATGGCCCTGCTGGGCGCGGCCCTGACCCGGAAGTTCGGCAGGGGCATCGTGGTGTCCGGTTTCGAACACCCCAGCGTCCAGAAACCGCTGGAGCGGTTGGCGGCCATGGGATATGACGTCACGGTGGTGGCCCCGAACCCGGACGGCACGCTGGACATCAACAAAATGCTGGATGCGGTGGACAAGAACACCATCCTTGTGGCGTGCATGATGGTCAACAACGAGATCGGCACCCGGAACGACGTGGAGCGGCTGGCCGCCGAGGTGAAACGCAAAAACAACCGCACCATCGTCCATGTGGACGCGGTACAGGCGTGGATGCGGGTGCCCATCAAGTTGGCGAACATCGACACGCTGGCGGTCAGCGGCCACAAGATCCATGCGCCCAAGGGCGTGGGCGCTCTCTATCTGAGCGACAGTCTGGCACAGGCGTTCCAGCCGCCCTACCTCGGCGGCGAACAGGAGCGCGAGAAGCGCCCCGGCACCGAGAATCTGCCCTATGCGGTGGGTCTGGCAGCGGCGGTGAGCCGCCTTTCCAAGAACATGAAGAGCCGGGATGCCGCCGTCCGCGCCCTGAACGCCCGGCTGCGGGAGGGGCTGAAAGCTTTCCCCGATGTGGTCATCAACAGCCCGGACAGCGCGGTGCCGGAGGTGCTGAACTTCAGCGAAAACTGCATCAAGAGCGAAACGATGCTGGCCTATCTGGCCGAGCAGCAGATCTATGTTTCCTCCGCCAGCGCCTGTGGGCGGGGCCAGCCCAGCCACACCCTTGCGGCCATGGGCCGGGACCCGCTGGCCATTGACACGGCCATCCGGGTGTCGTTCTGCGCCGACAACACCCCCGAAGACGTGGATGCGTTCCTCAACCGCTTTGAGGACGGCATGAGACATTTGCAAAAAATAAAGAGATAAACGGATACTCTATACAACCTCTCCGTCAATGCTTCGCATTGCCACCTCCCCTAGTAGGGGAGGCTTTGGCAGTCCCCGCAGAGTAAACGGTTTCGCCAGAGGCTCCCCTACTAGGGGAGCTGCTGAGCGAAGCGAAGCTGAGAGGTTGTACGAAGGACAAGTTAATAAGGAGAAACCTATGCGTGAAATTATTATGGGCTATCAGGGCGAGATGTCGCTCAAGGGCCTCAACCGCAACCAGTTCGAGTCGGCGATGATGAAGATCCTGCGCTACCGGCTCAAGACCGTGGGCAAGTTCAAGGTCTACTGCACCCAGTCCACCTTTTACATGGAGCCGGAGGAAGAGGACATCGACATGGACCTTGCCTTTGACCGGGTGCGCACCGTCTTTGGTCTGGCTGCGCTGAGCCGCGCCGTGGTCTGCGAAAAGGACTTCGACACCATCTGCCAGACGGCGGAAGATTACCTCGGCGACAGCCTCCACGGCATCAAGACCTTCAAGGTGGAGGCCCGCCGCTCCGACAAGACCTACCCCATGACCAGCCCCGAACTGATGCGGGAGCTGGGTGCCTACCTGCTGGGCAAGCACAACTACCTGAAAGTCGATGTGCGCAACCCCCAGTTCAAGGTCATCGTGGAGATCCGCGATTACGGTGCGTATATTCACGGCCCGAAAATACCCGGCGAGGGCGGTCTGCCGGTAGGCACCTCCGGCCGTGCGCTGAACATGCTCTCCGGTGGCATCGACAGCCCGGTGGCCGCCTACCGGATGGCCAAGCGCGGTCTGGCGCTGGATCACATCCATTTTGCATCCCCTCCGTATACTTCGGAGCGCGCAAAACTGAAAGTTAAGGCTTTGGCCCAGAAGATCACCCCCTACACCGGCAGCACGAACCTCTTTGTGGTGCCCTACACCAAGCCGCAGGAGTACATCCGGGACAACGCCCCCGATGTGCTGTTCACGGTGCTGATGCGCCGCAGCATGATGCGCATTGCCAACCTCATCGCCCAAAAGCAGGGCAGCGAGGCCCTCATCACCGGCGAGAGTCTGGCGCAGGTGGCCAGCCAGACCGTGAAGGCCATCCAGTGCACCGATGCGGCGCAGGATCTGCCCATCCTCCGCCCGCTCATCGGCATGGACAAGACCGAGATCATCGAGACGTCCCGCCACATCGGCACCTTTGAGACGAGCATCCTGCCCTACGAGGACTGCTGCACCATCTTCACCCCGCCGCACCCGAAGATCCGCCCGGAGCTGGACGAGATCGTCGAAGCCGAGGCGGCGATGCCCGGTCTGACCGAGCTGGAAGCCAAGGCCGCCGAGGAGACCGAGCGCATCCGCATCCGGATCACCGACGAGATCGAGTTTGAGGGGTGAGGAAGATGACGGCGGAGATCATCAGTGTGGGCACCGAGCTGCTGCTCGGCAACATCCTGAACACCAACGCCCAGTACCTGAGCCGGGAGCTGGCGGCGCTGGGCATCACGGTCCAGCGGGAGAGCACCATCGGCGACAACCACGGCCGCTTGGCGGAGTTCGTCAACGAGGCGAAGGCGCGGTGTGACCTGCTGGTGTTTACCGGCGGCTTGGGCCCCACGGCGGACGACCTGACCAAAGAGACGGTGGCCGCATGCTTCGGCGATACGCTGGAGCTGGACGAAGCCGAGTGGGCGGGCATTCAGGAATACTTTGCCCGCTCCGGCCGGGAGACCACCCCCAACAACCGCAAACAGGCCATGGTGCCGGTGCACGGGAAAAAGATCGTCAACCACCACGGCACCGCCCCCGGCGCGTGGTTCGAGCAGGATGGCCGCTGCGCCGTCCTGATGCCGGGCGTCCCCTCCGAGATGAAGGCCATGTGGACCGAGAGCATCCGGCCCATGCTGCTGGAACGCCAGAACTGCACCCTGCACTCCATCACCCTGCGGGTGCTGGGGGGCGAAAGCAACTTGGAATACAAGGTGCGGGACCTTTTGGAGAATGGGAACCCTACCGCCGCCATCTACTGCAAGACCGGCGAGTGCGAGATCCGCATCACGGCCCGTGCCGCCACCGACGAGGACGGCGAAAAAATGTGCCGCGCATATGCCAAAAAGTTCTACGATCTGCTGGGCGATGCGGTGTATGATGAGGATGTAGCCGGGCTGGAAGAAACGCTGGTGCGCACCCTGAAGGAAAAGGGCCTCACCATCGCCACGGCGGAGAGCTGCACCGGCGGCCTGATCGCAGAGCGCATCACGTCGGTGTCCGGCTCCAGCGAGGTGTTCGGCTACGGCTTTGTGACCTATTGGGAACAGGCGAAGGCGAAGCTGGTGGGCGTGGAGCCGGAGATCATCGCGCGGTACAACGTGGTGTCGGCCCCGGTGGCGGCGCAGATGGCGCTGGGGGCCGCAGAGGCCGCCGGAGCGGATATCGCCGTCAGCGTGACCGGCTTGGCCGGGCCTACCGGCGGCGACGAGCTCCGCCCGGTGGGCACCGTCTACGTCGGTGCTGCGCGGGGCGGGACGGCCTACGTCAAAAAGCTGTTCGTCTCCCGCCCGGACCGTGCGTGGGTCCGCGGGCGCGCCGCACAGACCGCGCTGGAACTGGCGCTGCGTCTGGCGCAGGGGAAGCTCCCTGACGGCACAAAGCCCCTTGCCGCTGCCCGGCAGCACGACGCTGCCGCGCTGGATGCGCTGGACAAGGCATTTTTGAACAAATAAAACGCAGGGGTGAACGAAATTGAACGAAGCAAAGGCCGGATGTGTGCTGCGGCTGTTCGGTGCGCCGGACGCCGCCGTGGGGGCTGCCGTGGGGCAGTTCCCGCCCCAGTGGAAGGCTGCCGCCCAGTGGAAGAGCCGGGGGGCCGAAACGCTGGTGGCCCTCTCGGCGCAGAGCGCGGCGGGGCTGAAAAAAGCCGTGGGCGCACTGCGGGAAACCTTCTCCGCCGACCTGTACGGGGCGGGGGAGACCACGCTGGCCGAAGCCGTCGTCGCGGCGCTGGAAGGCCACGACCGGCTGCTCATCTGCTCGGATGCGGCGGCGGGGACGCTGCTGGAAGCCCGGCTGGAAACGGTCCCCGGTGCGGAAAAGGTCTTTGACTTCGGGGCGTTGAGCTACGCCCACCCCAAGGCCGGGGCCCAGATCGAAAAGCGGGCCCGTGCCCGCCTTCCGAAAGGCACCACGGACCCCGTCCGCCTTGCGCTGGCGCGGGCACAGGCAGCCCGGCGGGTAGTGGGGGCCGATCTTGCGGCGGGCTGTGCCGAGCGGGAACAGGACTGCGTGCTCATCCTCAGCAGCAAAAAAGGCTGCTGGCTGCGGACGGTGCAGCGGACGGACAAGCCCGCCCTCTGGCTGCTGGATATGATCCGCCGCGCCGCGTGCGGGCTGCCCCAAGCGGAGGGCACGGGCTTTCTGCCCGCCCGGAAAGCCGAAAAAACGGCCCAGCCCGAAACTGCCCCCGCCCCCAAAAAGCCCCGCCGTGCCCGGCGGGTGCTGGTCGTTTTGCTGGTGCTGGCCGCTCTGGCGGCGCTGGCAGCAGCCGGGGCGTGGGTGTACACAGGCGGCAATTTCTATGCTCTGCCCCAGCGGCTGCATTCGCTCTGGGCGGACGGCGTGCCCCACGCGGGCGCGAGTTTCTTGTAACGGAAAGGCACCTTTGCTGCGGCAAAGGTGCCTTTTGTACAGGATTTTACAGAAAGTTCATCGGAAAACAGCGTAAAATCTGCCCAACGGGTTTGACGGGTTTTGTGCTTTGGTGTATCATATAACTATATGATTACTCTATCGGGCGGGATGCCGCCCAGATTTCCAAATAGATGAGGTGTAAGAATGTCCTTTGCTGAAAAAATCTTCGGCACTTTCTCGGATCGCGAGCTGAAAAAGATCAACCCGCTCACCAAAAAGGTGCTGGCACTGGAACCCCAATATCAGGCAATGTCCGACGCCGACTTACAGGCCCAGACTCCGGCGCTGAAAGAGCGGCTGGCCAAGGGCGAGACGCTGGACGATATCCTGCCCGATGCGTTCGCCGTCTGCCGCGAGGCCGCTTGGCGTGTGCTGGGCATGAAGCACTTCCCGGTGCAGATCACCGGCGGCATCGCGCTGCACCGCGGCGACATCGCCGAGATGCAGACCGGTGAAGGCAAAACGCTGGTGGCGACCCTGCCCGCCTACCTGAACGCCCTGACCGGCGAAGGCGTCCACATCGTCACCGTCAACGATTATCTGGCCAAGCGCGACAGCGAGTGGATGGGCAAACTCTACCGCTGGCTGGGCCTGAGTGTCGGCCTGATCGTGCAGGGCATCGACGGCGACAGCCGCCGCCGCGCCTACAACGCCGACATCACCTACGGCACCAACAACGAGTTCGGCTTCGACTACCTGCGCGACAACATGGTAACCTACAAGGACAACATGGTGCAGCGCGGCCATGTCTACGCCATCGTCGATGAGGTGGACTCCATCCTGATCGATGAGGCCCGCACCCCGCTGATCATCTCCGGCCGCGGCGAGGATTCCTCCAGCCTGTACACGCAGGTGGACCGCTTCGTCCGCACCCTGCGCAAGAGCGTGGTGGTGGAGCTGGAAGACAAGGTGGAGACCGACGAGCAGACCGACGGCGATTACGTCGTGGACGAAAAGCACAAGAGCTGCACCCTGACGGCGAAGGGCATCAAGAAGGCGGAGGAATATTTCAAGATCGAGAACCTTGCCGCCGCCGAGAATATGACGCTGGCCCACCACATCGATCAGGCCATCAAGGCTTATGGCGTCATGAAGAAGGACATCGACTATGTGGTGAAAAACGGCGAAGTCATCATCGTGGATGAGTTTACGGGCCGTCTGATGATCGGCCGCCGCTACAACGAGGGTCTGCATCAGGCCATCGAGGCGAAGGAAGGCGTGAAGATCGCTGCCGAGAGCAAGACGCTGGCCACCATCACCTTCCAGAACTACTTCCGCATGTACAAGAAGCTGGCCGGTATGACCGGTACGGCCAAGACCGAGGCCACCGAGTTCACCGAAATTTACGGCCTGAACATCGTCACCGTGCCCACCAACCGCCCGAACATCCGCAAGGATTACCCGGATGCCGTCTACAAGACCGTGAACGGCAAGTATAAGGCCGTCATCGAGCAGGTGATGGAGTGCCACAAGAACGGCCAGCCGGTGCTGGTGGGTACCGTCAGCGTCGAAAAGAGCGAGACGCTGGCCAAGATGCTCCAGCGCTACACCCGCGACTTCAACGTGCTGAACGCGAAGAACCACGAGCGCGAAGCGGAGATCGTGGCACAGGCCGGCAAGAAGGGTGCCATCACCATCGCCACCAACATGGCGGGCCGTGGTACCGATATCATGCTGGGCGGCAACGCCGAGTTCATGGCCAAGGCCCAGATGCGGAAAGAGCACTTCTGCGAGAACCTGCTGGACCCCGAAAAGCCCGAAGACGCCGACCCGAATGCGGTGGAACTGCTGCTGACCGAGGCCAACGGCCACGGCGACACCACGGACGAGAACATCCTTGCGGCCCGCAAGCGGTTCGATGAGCTGTACGCCCAGTACAAGCCCGCCATCGGGGCCGAGGCCGACGAGGTGCGCAAGGCGGGCGGCCTGTTCATCATCGGCACCGAGCGGCACGAGAGCCGCCGCATCGACAACCAGCTGCGCGGCCGTGCGGGCCGTCAGGGCGACCCCGGTGCCTCCCGCTTCTACCTGAGCCTCGAAGACGACCTGATGCGCCTGTTCGGCGGCGACCGCGTTTCCAGCCTGATGGACACCCTCAAGCTGGACGAGGACACCCCCATCGAGAACCGGATGATCACCAGCACCCTCGAAAGCGCCCAGAAGAAGCTGGAAGGCCGCAACTTCGAGATCCGCAAGAACGTGCTGAAGTACGACGATGTTATGAACCAGCAGCGCGAGATCATCTACGGCCAGCGCCGTAAGGTGCTGGACGGCGAGGACATCAGCAACGAGATGCACAACATGCTGCGGGAGAACATCGACTCCAGCTGCAAGCAGTTCCTCGCGGGCGATGTCAAGGACGAGTGGGACTTCGGTGCCCTCCGCCGCCATTATCAGGGCTGGCTGACCACCGAGGAGGACTTCCGCTATACCGTCGCCGATTACGACAGCATCTCGGTGCAGAGCATCGCCGACCTGCTGTATGACCGCGGCATGGACATCCTGAACGACAAGGAGCAGCGCTACGGTGCCCCGCTCATGCGTGAGCTGGAGCGCATCTGTCTGCTCAAGTGCGTGGACCGGCAGTGGATGGACCACATCGACAACATGGACCAGCTGCGGCAGGGCATCGCGCTGCGGGGCTACGGCCAGAAGGACCCCGTTGTGGAGTACCGCATCGAGGGCTTCGACATGTTCGACCAGATGGTCGATTCCATCCGGGAATCCAGCATCAAGATGCTGCTGACCATCGAGGTGCGCGGCGCGGGCGCTGCCCCCAAGCGGGAGCAGGTGGCCAAGCCCACCGGCGAGGGCTTTGTGCCCGGCAACGGTGCCCCCGGCGCCAAGGGTGCCCTCAAGGGCCAGCCCGTCCGCGTCATCAAGATCGGCCGCAACGACCCCTGCCCCTGCGGCAGCGGCCTCAAATGGAAAAAGTGCACCTGCGCCCAGTACCACCCCGATGGGGCCAACGGCGGGGAGCAGTAAACGCTTAAACAGAAAAGAATGCAACTAATTTTAGTTGCATTCTTTTCCAATCGTGGTATACTATGGTTAGGAGGAACCGATGGGGCAGAAGGAAAAGCTGATCGAGCGTCTGCGGGCGAAGCCAAAGACCTTTACGTTTGACGAGGCAGAAAGCCTTTTGCGGTATTTCGAATATGAACGCTCCAACAAAGGCCGCACCAGCGGCTCGCGGATCATGTTCGTATCAGAAAAGCACCCGCCGATCATGATGCACAAGCCTCACCCCAGAAAAGAGCTGCTGGAATATCAGGTGAAGCAGCTGATCCAAATTTTGGAGCAGGAGGGACTTCTATGAATAACACGATGGAATACAAAGGCTATGTGGGCAGCGTAGAGTTCTCGGAAGAAGACGGCTTGTTTTACGGCAAGGTGATGGGAATCCGGGCGCTGATCTCCTACGAGGGCGCGACGGCGGCAGAGCTGGTCAGCGATTTCCACGGGGCGGTAGAGGATTACTTGGCTCTGTGCGCAGAAACGCATCAGGAACCGGAGCGGGCTTACAAGGGCAGCTTCAATGTCCGCATTTCGCCAGAACTGCATAAGCAGGCAGTCGTTTTTGCGGCGGCACACAATATGAGCTTGAACAGCTTTGTGGAGCGGTCCATTCAACAGGCTGTTCATGCCAGATAAAGAAAAAGGGAGCTGATTTGGAATGATGACCTCGAAGGATTGGATGGCAGAGGCAAAGGTGCTGGAGCCCCAGCTGCAGCAGTGGCGGCGGACGCTGCACCGGCACCCGGAGGTGGGCTTCGACCTGCCAAAGACCCGCGCGCTGGTGAAACAGGCGCTGACCGAGATGGGCTATACTCCGCAGGACTGCGGCAAGGCCGGTATCATCGCGCTGGCGGGCGGCAAGCGCCCCGGCAAGACCATCCTGCTGCGGGGCGATATGGACGCGCTGCCCATTCAGGAGGAGTCCGGTGTGGACTTCGCTTCCGAGGTGCCCGGCAAGATGCACGGCTGCGGCCACGATATGCACACGGCCATGATGCTGGGCGCGGCCAAGCTTCTCAAGGAGCATGAGGACGAGCTGGAAGGCACCGTCAAGCTGGAATTCCAGCCCGCGGAGGAGATCTTCCAAGGCTCGCCGGATATGCTGGCCAACGGCCTGTTGGAAAACCCGAAGGTCGATGCGGCGGTCATGTTCCATGTGATCGCGGGGATGCCCCTGCCCTCCGGCATGGTGCTGGTGCCCCACGGCGGCATCACCATGGCCAGCTGCGAGCAGTATCACATCGTCGTCCACGGCAAGGGCGGCCACGGCTCCATGCCGGAAGCGTGCATCGACCCCATCACGGCGGCGGCACACATCCACATCGCTCTGCAGGAGATCAACAGCCGCGAGATGGACCCCCACAGCTTCGGAGTCTTTACCACCGGGCGGTTTCAGGCCGGTGCGGCGTCCAACGTCATCCCCGATACGGCGGAGATGTGGGGCACCATCCGCACCATCGACCCTGAAAACAAGGTGGGTGAGCTGATCCACAAGCGGATGACCGAGATCGCGCAGGGCGTGGCGGCAGCCTACCGCTGCACCGCCGAGGTCAGCTTCAGCGACTTCTGCCCCTGCATGGTGGTGGACGACGCCCTCGCCGAAAACGCCATGACCTATATGACCGAGCTGATGGGCCAAGGTGCGCTGGACATGAGCAAGCTCACCGGCGGCAAACCCGGCGGCGGCAGCGAGGACTTTGCCTTCGTCAGCCACGAGGTGCCCACCGTCAGCATGTTTATTGCGGCGGGCAACGCCAAGGAGGGTTACACCTACGGCCAGCACCACCCCAAGGTCAAGTTTGACGACAGCATCCTCTTCGCGGGCAGCGCGGCGTACAGCTATTTTGCCCTGCGGTGGCTGGAAGAGCACAAGTAACCGATAAAACAAAAGAAGCTCTGACCGATCCGGATGGGACTGGTCAGAGCTTTTTGCTGTCTTTGGAAAAAAGGCCGAGCAACAACAGAGGCCTTTGAACAATACATTGCGGGGCGGCTGCTCGATCAGGCGCTCCGGTGAAACCTAGAGTGGATCAGGCAGCCACAAAGATTTTGCGCAGGGAGGCGTTGGACTCGATGATCTTGACCAGCAGCACACCCAGAACCGTGCAGCTGATGAGCTCGCCGATGCCGACGGAGATGCCGTTGGTGATGCAGGCCAGCCACAGCGGCGCGGAGGAAGACGGATCGGGGAAGAGGACGGCGATCTCAATGCCGATGATGACGGCGTTGAAGAGGACCGGCGGCAGGGAAGCGGCCAGTGCCAGCCCCTTGAAGCGGACATTCCGCAGCTTGTAGGTGACCACACAGGCCAGCAGGGTGGCCAGCGTGCCGAAGATGACATCCACGATGGTGGAACCCAAGAGGTTGGCAAGGAAGCAGCCCAGCACGACGCCGGCGATGTACTCCGGGCCGAAGATGGGCAGCAGGCAGAGCGCCTCGGCTACGCGCACCTGAACGGCACCGTAGGAGAAGGGCTGCAGCGCCATGCACAGCACCACATAGATGGCTGCGACGACTGCGCAGCGGGCCAATTTGCGGACGGAAAGGTTCTGATTCATGATAGTACTCCAGCGGTTTGATTTTGACCGCACAGGAACCGCCAGCTCCTGTGGGTTTAGCCCGGCGCGGTTTCGAGTCCGCACGGGGGAGCCTAAAATCCTAAGTTGCTCTTTAGGGTCGCTGCGCCGTTGCACAGCAAAAGGGAGTATAGCATAAATTTGGACGGATTGCAACGGAAAATGCAAAAATGCCCGCTGTGACCGGGAAGATCGCAGCGGGCATTCCAAAACGCTTAATCGCGGCTGTGGCCGACGTAGACCATGGCGACGGTGTCGGGGCCGGTGTTGGCGGAAACGACGCCGCCCAGCTCAAAGGTGATGAGCGGCGGCTTGCCGAAGGCTTTGCGGCAAGCCTTTTCGAGGTCGGCGGCCTGCGGGATGTTGGTGTGGCCGATCATATAGTCGAAATCCTCCACGCCTTCGCTCCGCTTCTTGGCCAGCTCCACCATGGCGGGCACCACCTTGTCATCGCCGCGGACCTTGGCTTCCACCTTGGTCTTGCCGTCGATCAGGGTGATGATGGGGCGGATGCCCATCAGCTCGCCCATGACGGCAGCGGCGGCGGAGATGCGGCCGCTCTTCTTCATCTGCCGGAGGCTGTAAGGTCCGAGGACGATCTCCATCTTGTTCATCTGGCTCTCAAACTCGTGGATGACGTGGCTGATCTCCGCGCCGTTCTGCAGCTTGCGGGCCATCTCACACAGATACCAGCCGAAGGGCATAGAATAGGTGTGGGGGTCGATCAGGTGGATCTTCAGGTGGTGCTCCGGGCGCTCCTCCCGCAGCATCCCCTGCGCCATGACGGCGTTGTTGTAGGTGGAGGAGCCGGAACGGTTGATGGGCACATGGATGACGTCCGTGTAGCCCTCGTCAACGTATTGGCAGTATTTTTCGCAGAACTGGATGGGCGTGATGGCGGCGGTGGAGGGGACGCCCTTGGCCGCGCGCATCTTGGCGTAAAACTCTTCGTTGGAGCAGCTCTCCCGCTCCACATAGTCCACATCGTCCAGCAGGATGTGGAAGCTCATAATGTCGATGTTGTATTTCTCGGCCATCTCCTGCGGGATGTCGCAGGAGGAATCGGTCAGGATCGCGATCTTGCTCATAATGTCCCTCATTTCCATTCATAATCTCGTAAGTGGCCGTGGTCCAGCAGCTCCGGGAAATCCCACTGGCGCAGGACCTCATACACGCCCACGGCGACGCTGTTGGACAGGTTCAGGCTGCGGCAGGTGTCCCGCATGGGCATCCGGATGCAGTGATCCTGATGGGCGGCCAGCAGCGCTTCCGGCAGCCCGGCGTCCTCCCGCCCGAAGACGAGGTAGGCCCCGTCCGGGTAAGCGACGTCGGTGTAGCGCCGGGGCGCTTTGGTGGTGAAGTAATAGAACGGGCCTTCGTTCTTGGCGAAGAAATCCTCCAGCCCGTCGTAATAGCTGATGTCAAGGTAGTGCCAGTAATCCAGCCCGGCGTGCTTGAGCTTTTTGTCGTCGATGGCAAAGCCCATGGGGCCCACCAGATGCAGCCGACAGGCCGTGCACGCGCAGGTGCGGGCCACGTTGCCGGTGTTCTGAGGGATGCGGGGTTCCACAAGGACGATGTTCAGGGTCGGTTTCTCACTCATACGGCATCCTCCCTCAGAATTCGCGCTGCGGGCACAGGCGGGGCAGCAGCGGCTCGAACCAGACACCGAAGCGGGTGTCCTGCCCGGCGGGGGTCTTCTGGATGGCCAGCGAGACGAACTCCGCCGCGTTGTCGGCCGCCGCGCTCAGGGCGTTGCCCTGAATCAGCGAGCCGAGGAGCACTGCGCCGTACAGATCGCCTGTGCCGGGGAAGCTGCGGTCGATGTGCAGCTTTTTGATCACGAAACGGTCCTTGCCGGAACCGGCGCAGCCGATGTACTTGCCCATGGGAAGTCCGGTGACCACGGCGCTGGGGGCCAGCGCGGCCAGCGCGTCGGCCAGCGCCTGTGCGGCGGCTTCGTCCAGCTCGGCGGGAGCAGGGTCTTTCTGGAGCAGCAGGGTGGCCTCGGTGGCATTGGGCAGGATGAGGTCGGCCTGTGCGGTCAGCTTCCGCATCCGGTCGATGAAAGCCGGGGTCACGGTGGAGTAGGCCTTGCCGTTATCGCCCATGACGGGATCCACCACCTTGCGGGCATTGGGCCAGAGCGCAAAGGCTTTTTCCGCCAGCGCGACCTGTTCCTCGCCGCCGAGGTAGCCGGTATAGATGCACTCAAATTCCAGCCCCAGCGCGTGATAGTGCTCCAGCGCGGCGGCACCGTAGGCGCCGCCGTCCATCCGGGCCGGGGTGCCAAAGCCGCCTGTGTGGGTGGACAGCACCACCGTGGGCAGCGCCACGGGCTGAATGCCCATGACCGACAGCACCGGCAGGATCACTGCAAGGCTGCACCGCCCCACACCGGACAGGTCGTGGATACAAAGAACTTTTTTTGGTTCAGTCGGTTTCAACAAGAAAGTGGCCTCCTTCGCGCCATCGAACGGGCCCATAGCAAGCCCAGCTTATCAGCATACGATACAGTATACCACATTTTGCGGGACAAAAAAAGCGTATAGTGGATTCATTTGG